>Ga0316624_10000943_pt1 | contig 10824 bp, 7 predicted proteins | sample OWC_Aug_N3_C1_D5_FD_207657 | JGI IMG/M metagenome (GOLD analysis project Ga0316624, IMG submission 207657) | Wetland soil microbial communities from Old Woman Creek delta, Ohio, United States - OWC_Aug_N3_C1_D5_A | ecosystem: Environmental > Terrestrial > Soil > Wetlands | place: USA: Ohio...
AGTTCTCTTTTCGCCCCTCGTCGCAGAACTCTTTGGCACCCGGTCACACGGAGTCATCCTTGCTACAGGAGCCTTGGTCGGTTCCATCGGGGCTGCGATCGGCCCGGTCGTCACGGGTTATATCTTTGATGCACTCGGTTCGTATACCATCGCCTTTGTCATCTGTGCGATGCTGGCCTTTACAGGTCTCGTTTCAACATTTCTCCTCCAGACGGGACCTCAAAGATAGGAGACTCAGTCGATTGCTCCCTTTGGCCAACAAGTACCCCGTCCCGCCGGGAGGTGGGCAGGTGATCCGAATCTTGACAACATTCATATCTTGAATATAATGCTTGTCATTCCCCGTTGTTTTTCGGATCGATGGGGCGTATGGGTGGAGGTCTTGAATTTGGCCCCTTGAAGGAAAGGGGCTTCTTTTTTGCCGAGGCGAACGGATGGTCTGGAATTATCTCGCTGCGATTGGCGCTTTCATCTGGCTAACGATCATGCTTCTCCCCTGGCGCCCTTGGTCTACCCGTGAATACTTGGATTCTCCTGAGGTTTCTCCGGACGCTGATTTGAGTGATATCACCGTGCTTATCCCTGCTCGGAATGAAGCCGAAGTCATCGGCACGACCTTGTCAAGCTTGAAGACCCAGGGACATGATCTTCCGATTATCATGGTGGATGACCGATCCACTGACGGAACGGTCACGGCAGCACAGGCCTGCGGGATAAAGAATCTGCGCATCCTATCCGGTGACCCACTACCGGCGGGTTGGAGTGGTAAGCTTTGGGCACTTGAGCAGGGATTTCGCCATGTGAGCACCCCTTTGGTCCTGCTGATCGACGCTGATATTGAGCTCCGGCCTGGCATCGTCCACGGGCTGCGCAGGAAATTAAGAGAAGACCATCTTCAACTTGTTTCCCTGATGGCCCAAATGCGCATGGTCGGCTTCTGGGAACGGTTGCTCATGCCTACCTTTGTCTACTTCTTCAAGATGCTTTATCCTTTTCATTTGTCCAATTCGGGCTTCAGGGGTGTGGCAGCGGCTGCCGGAGGATGTATTTTGCTAGAAGCCCGGTTGATCAGAGAAATCGGTGGATTTAAGGGGATCTGTAATGAATTGATCGATGACTGCGCCTTGGCGAAGCGAGTCAAGTCGGTCGGTTACAGAACCTGGATCGGTTTGACCCACTCGGTTCGCAGCCTGAGGTCTTATGGAAACCTGCAGGGGATTTGGAACATGGTAGCACGGACAGCGTTTTTTCAGCTCCGTTATTCGGTGGTCTTGCTGGCAGGGACAACTGCGATGATGCTGACGGTATTCGGATTGCCGGTTGCGGGATTATTCTTTCCAATCGCCAGCGCGAAGATCATTTCCGCCTGTGGTCTAGCGGCATTGATCCTGAGCTATCTGCCTACGCTGAAGTTCTACGGGCGGTCCAGAGGATGGGCCGTGGCTCTCCCGCTGATCGCGGCTCTCTATCTGGCCATGACCTGGTCGTCGGCAATCCGGTTTTGGGTTGGAGTAGGGTCACCCTGGAAAGGAAGATTCTATTCGAGGCACAAGAAGTTCTGATCCCTGTGGAGTCGGTTGGCCGGCAAGTGCCCCGCAAGCCCCGCCTTGCAGGCGGGGTCCCTGCCTACCGGCAGGCAGGAAGGGGCACAATGAAAAAGATATTTCCCTTCCGGGGAAACCCCGACCTGCGGCCGGGGAGCTTCATCAAAATTGGTCAGATCTCTTGTTCATCCATCAATATTCTCTCGCAATAATGAAACGAGCAATCTCCCTGAGCGGATCGGCTTCAGGGCCGAACGGTTTCAGGGCATCGACCGCCATTTCCACCAATTCCTTTGACCTCATTTTCGACTCCTCAACCCCCAAGACGGAAGGATAAGTGGCTTTTCCCTTGACCTGGTCGCTTCCTATTTTTTTGCCCATTAAAGCAGCCTTTCCTTCGACATTCAGAATATCGTCGGCGACCTGAAAGGCCAACCCGAGGCTCTCCCCATAGCGGGTCAGTGCCTTGAGGAGAGTTTCTTTTGCACCTCCCAATTTCGCTCCTACCCGAACCGAAGCTAAGATCATCGCTCCTGTTTTATGGGTATGAATATATTGGACGGTGGGAAGATCCACCGCTTTTCCCTCAGATTCAATGTCCACCACCTGACCGCCCACCATCCCTAAAACCCCGGCCGCTTGAGCGACCTCGTTGATCAGACCGAGCACCAACGCTTCGTCACTTGAAGAGTGATCTTTTCCAGGCTTATTTGTCATCAGTCTGAAGGCTTCTGTGAGGAGGCCATCGCCTGCCAAGATAGCGACCGCTTCTCCAAATACTTTATGACACGTGGGTTGCCCGCGCCGATAGTCGTCATTGTCGATGGCTGGGAGATCATCGTGGATGAGAGAATAGGTGTGGATCATCTCCAGGGCGCAGGCAAAGGGAAGGATCCTCTCTCCCTTTCCTCCCGCGGCTTCAAAGGAAGCGATCGATAGAATGGGACGAATCCGTTTCCCTCCTGCAAAGAGACTATGCTGCATCGCCTTGTAAAGATTCAAGGTAAGTTCCTCTTTCTTCGGGAAATATCTCTCCAAAGCGGAATCCACTTTCTCTTTCTTCTCTTTCAAGTATCGATTGATATCCATCAGGAATGATCCGTGGGGGAATCTGCCATGGGCCTATCGGATGGTTTAGGCGGATCGATATTCTGCTTTTCCGATCGGCCGGAAGGCCGGGAGCCTTCAACAAAGTCCATAATCGCCCGCTTCACCTTCTCAATATCTGCTTTGGTGTTGATGCAGGGTCCGTTGGGACGTTCGTTCAAGATTCCGATCACCGGAATCGGATACGCATCTTGAATGCCGGTGGTCAGATCCACTTCGCAGGCGACCGCCACAATGGCCTCAGGCCTGTTCTCCAAAACAATTCTCCTGGCCAATGTCCCGCCAGTGGCTACGGCGATCTTTAGATGGTATTGATCCGAGAGTTCAATCAAATCTTTAATTTCACATTTTCCGCAGCCTTTGCAGTTTCTAATATTACCAGTGATCTTAATCTCGCAGTCAAAATTCTGAATGCAGTGAGGGAGGAGGATTAAAAGTTTATCGGGCCGAACCCGATGGCTATTTGATCGGATGAGATGGTTGTTCAATTCAACAAAAGATTGCCGGACTCTTTCTTTCGATATGCCGACGACCTTCCCCATCAAGATCATGAGGGGGAAAAGGACTTTTGCAACCAGGCCTCTTAGCTTATGAGACAGGAAGATATCCTTCCCCCGTACAATGGTGAAGACAAGCAGAAGACCGCCGGAGAGCATCAGGAAGACCAGAAGCGCGAGTCCACAGCTGAAGATCAGAGGAAGGGAGGGGTGAATATTTCTCAACCCAACCGTGGGAACGTACCAGAGGAGAAAGATGAGAACGAGGAGAATAACACAGGTAAAGACGAGTAGTCCTACGAAGATTCTCTTTTGAGGCCTAATTTCCAACGTAATCCTCTCATCAATCCGAATACCGAAATCGGAAATTCGGATGAATTCGTTCGGAACCACCGTTAGGTATTCTAACAAATTTATTGTTTGTTAACCAGGGTCAAATTATATCCCAACTGAACTTTTCCGTCGTCTGCCTTAATGATCTGGTTTTGAAATTAAATCCGGCTACCACTGGGTTTTCGGGCAGACTTGATCTCTATTTTGGGGCTATTGGATCCCGACAGGAAATAGCTTGTTCCAGGACCATTGGTCCATCGGTTCGAGGACCACGGAGATAGACTCGCAGGGCCTTGAGGGGATGTCCGAAAGTATCGTTAACGGCCGTTGGCTCGAAACCGCTATGGAGCATGCAGTTGGCACACTTTGGGTTGCGACCGTTGCCATAACCTTCCCAATTCGTCTCCTCTATCAGGGCCTTGAAACTTGGAGCATATCCTTCCTTCGTCAACAGGTAACAGGGCCTCTGCCAGCCGAATATATTCCGCGTCGGGTTACCCCATGGGGTGCACGTGTAGGCTTGATTTCCCGCCAAAAAATCGAGGAAGAGCGTGGATTGGTTGAATTTCCATTTTCGACCCCTGCCGAGGTTCAGGACCTCTCGGAAGAGGCTTATGCTTCGCGTCTTCATCAGGAAGATGTCTTTTTGCGGCGCCTGTGCATATCGATAAGCAGGTGACACCATGATGCCTTCAACTCCCAAGCTCATGATAAAGTCGAAGAAATCTGAAACCTCTTGCGCTGCGATCCCTTCATAAAGGGTACAGTTAATGGTGACCCGAAACCCTTTCCCGCAAGCCAACTTGATGGCCTCCGTTGCCGAATCGAATACCCCCTGGCGGCAAGCCAAAGCATCATGCCTCTCCCGATAGCCATCTAAATGGATGGAAAAGGTGAAGTAGGGAGACGGGGTATAATCCTTGATACGAGTATTCAGTAAGAGTCCGTTCGAGCAAAGATAGACGAACTTTTTTCTTCTGATGAGGCCTGAGACAATCCGGGGCATCTCCTCGTGGATCAGAGGTTCCCCTCCAGAAATCGCCACGACCGGCGCACCGCATTCATCGGACGCAGAAAGGCACTCCTTCACACTCAATCGGCGATTCAGGATCTCTTCGGGATAATTGATCTTCCCGCAGCCGGCACACTCCAAATTGCAGCGAAACAACGGCTCCAGCATCAAGACCAGGGGATAGCGCCGCCTTCGATAAAGCTTCTGGCTGATCAAATAGCGCGAAACGCGATATTGTTGAATAAAGGGGACACCCATGGTCGTTTCCTGTGTCAACTTTGGGGGAATAAGGATTCGGGTAAGCGAAAAATCATTTTTTCAGGCTCACCCTCCATTTGGTTCACGATGCTTACACCGTACGCATGTAATCTTTCGAGGACCTTTTGTACCATGGCCTCGGGGGCAGAGGTTCCAGCCGTGATGCCGACCCTGGCCTTTTCCGCGAACCATCCAGGGTTAAGATCATCTGTATTCTCTATCAAATAAGCGGGCAAGCCGCTGTGTTCACCTACCTCCCGTAAACGATTCGAATTGGAACTGTTGCGGGCCCCCACGACTAATAATAAGTCGATGTCTTTTGCCAGTTGCCGGACCGCGTTCTGCCGGCTTTGTGTCGCATAGCAGATATCGCTTAGCTCAGGACCTTGAATATTGTACCACCGCCTTTTTAAAGCATCGATCACCTCACGGGTATCGTCAAGGCTGAGCGTTGTTTGGGTGACATAAGCTAAGCAATCGGGGTCCTTAACCTTTAACCTTTCCACTTCATTTTTCCTTGAAAGCACATAAACGGACCCTTCGACCCAGCCCCGGGTGGCCTCCACTTCTGGGTGGCCGGGATGGCCGATGATGATGACCTCGAACCCTTGGCGGCTGTATCGCTGAGCCTGGAGATGGACCTTGGTCACCAATGGACAGGTTGCATCGATGACCTTCAAATTTCTCTTTTCCGCCTCTTTCACCACCGCCGTAGATACGCCATGGGCGCTGAAGATGGTCACCGCACCCGCAGGAATGTCATCGAGTCTTTCAATAAATAAGGCTCCCTGGTTTTTCAAATCTTCGACGACATGGTGATTGTGGACAATCTCGTGCAACACGTAAACGGTTGTCCCGTAAATGTCGAGGGCACGCTCCACGATCTTGATTGCGCGAACTACCCCGGCACAGAATCCACGAGGTTGAGCGAGTATCACTTGCATTGATTCATCCAAATTTGAACCTATCTAAAATAATAATCGTCAATGGAAATAGTTGTCAAGTGTAACGAAAGATGTTTCTTATAAAAAAGGAATCGAAAAAAAACAAGCAAATATGGAAATTTGACATCTCTTTGGCAATGCAGGAGCCTGCTTGCCGTCAGGGAGAGAGAGAAAGAAAGCAGGTCCAAAGGAACAGGAAAGATAGGCTTTGATTATCCTCTCCTTGGCTGGCCGAAGACTCGGTCTTGGCCAGGGAAGGAGAGGGGACCCAAAAGAAACACCCGGGGCATCATAAGAGCGCGTTTTTGGCCAGCGACATCGCGACCTCCCAGAACGGTCCCGGGAACTTGTGTGTGGAGGCGAGGACCTCGTCGAAAGCCCGGACGAACCAGTCGACATCCTCCCGTGTCACGACGAACGATGGTGCGATCTTCAGCACGTCCTGGTTGGACCCTGCCACCTGTGTTAGCACGGCGTGTTTTTCCAGGAGCGGAATCGTAAACGCTTGAGCGAAGAGACCTGGGTTGATCTTGTGCATGAGCGTCCATGCCTGCCTGAGCATGAACGACTTCGGCTCTCCAAACTCTATGCCGATGAGCAATCCCTTGCCGCGGACCGCCTTGACCAGTTCATACTTCTGAGTGAGGGGCTGCAATGCCTGCAGGAAATATTCGCCCATTTCGCGGCAGCGCGCGAGGAGGTTTTCACCGTCCAAGACGGCGAGCGCAGCTAGGCCCGAAACCATGGCGAGATTGTTCCCGCCGAACGTGGTTGCGTGGACTTCCGAGCGGTCGAGGCGAGAGAAGACGCCTTGTATGATTTCCTTTCGTGCAGCCACGGCAGAGACAGGAACCATCGCCGCACTCAGCCCTTTGGACAGGCAGACGATGTCCGGTTCTACGCTCCAGTGCTCAGCGGCAAGGAATGTCCCCGTCCGCCCGAAACCAGTATGGATCTCGTCGAAGATCAAGATTGCCTTGTGCTTCCGGCAGAGCTCCTGTACCCGCGGCAAGTAACCGTCAGAGGGGATGATAATCCCCGCCCCGACCTGGATGGGCTCGAGGACGACTGCGGCTACGTTCCCGGCGGCGAGATCCCGCTCAAGCGCATCCGCATCGTTGAACGGAACCGCCTTTGTTTCGGGGAGTAAGGGCTCGAACCCTTCCCGCCACATCGCGTGGCCGGTGACAGAGAGGGCTCCGTAGGTGAGGCCATGGTAGGAGTGGTCGGCGTAGAGGATTCGCGGGCGCTTGGTGACACAACGGGCGAATTTCAGCGCCGCCTCGATCGCCTCCGATCCGGAGTTTGCGAAAAAGACCATGTCGAGCCACGGAATCCGCTTCACCAGGGCCTCAGCGAGGAGGCCGGAGAGGAGCGGGATATCGAGCTGGATGAGGTTGGGGAGCGATTCGCCAAGAACGTCCGCGAGCGCCCGGCGGACGACGGGGTGGTTGTGGCCGATGTTGGAGACACAGAAGCTGGAAATGCAGTCCAAATAGCGGCGGCCCTCCTTGTCCCAGAGGTGGCAGCCCTCCGCGCGGGTGTATATTCGGTCGTAGCCGATGAGCTGCATCGATTTGGCCCACGCCGGATTAATGTACTTCGCATGTAGCTTCGAGTTCTCTCCCAACCGCTGCCGGAACAGGTCGAGTATGTCGAATCCTTCATGGGGGGTAGTGATAGGTCCTTGGGGTTTTGAATTATCCATTTCGATTCAGCGTTGCGCTTTTGGACGGCGCTTTAGCCGGATCCACGTACGGATCTAGTGAGCCGACTCCTGTAGGTGATAAGAACTTGTTTTTAGTCGGGAATATATAAGAGAAATAGGGTCCGATGTCAAGCTAGAAGACCCCATTTCTCTCGACAGTTTATTCGATCCTCCGGGGACGAAAAAGGGGAAAGCCTTCAAAGGGACAGAATGACGTGATACCGTTTCGGTTTGGATTTTCAGTATCATTTCCCAAGGTCACTGAAGGTGATTTTTTGATTTGCGATTGAGGGTTCCCAATATCAGAGAGAAGGGCGCTCTCCCTCTCAAGCAGCGCTCCTCCATCTATCTCCGATGTTTTCGCCCAGGTTTCACAAATTTCAATACGGCGGGTAGAAAGATGAGTGTGGTGATCATCAGGGAACCGATGCAGATGGTGAGAAGCTTTCCCATGCTGGCCATCCCCTGATGGGGGGAGAAAGAGAGGGTGCTGAAGCTCAGGATGGTCGTCAAGGTACTGAAAAAAAGAGCCCTTGCCGTGCTGGTTTCCAGCATGTTGCCGCTCGGTGGCGGGTCGGTCCGGAAACGATGGATCAAATAGATGCCTTCCACGCCGCTGCCCAGAAGAAGAGGGATCACGATGACGTTTGCAAAATTGAATGGAATATCGAGGATGACAGAGGCTGCCCCGGTTATCAGCAGCGAAAGCACGAGGGGCAGAAGGACAAGGAAGGTATCTGAGACGCTCTTGAGTTCGATCAGCATGAAGAGAGTGATGGCCAAAAGCGCATACAGGGTCGCCAGAAGAAAGGAACGGACAACCGCATTTCCTGCTTCGCGAATCGTTACGGGTGTATCCGTTGAATTCGGAGCTAAACCGCTCACCGCTTCAACGAACCTTTTCAGAGAGTCGGGCTCCAGGATATTTTCTCGAGGGAAAACCTCCACACGGTAGCGTCCATCCGGTGTCACATACCTAAGACGTAATTCTCGGGGCAAATCCTTTTCTTTCACAGCGGATGCCCGAAGAGAGGTCCTGAGTTCATGGAAGAGGTAAGGCAAGTAGGAAAGAACATTCCGCTCAAGCTTGTCCAATGCTTCCTTGCCATTTTCCGGATGGGTAAGGGCTTTCTTGAATCGCTCCAAAGAGCGATGGAGGCGGCTGACAGAGGTGGCATAGACGCCATCCCTTTCCCGAGCCATGGAGAGGGCTTTCTTGAGGGAGGATTCCAAACTTCCTAAAGACGCTAATTTCTTTTCGTAACTCAACTTTTCGGGTTTCAACGTTTCCAATCCCGGCGGCATAAAAAGGGCGATGTCGGAGAGAATCGCTAGTTTCTTGGACTGATCTTCAGGAACGAAGCTGGTAATCGTGATGGCCTCCTTGACTTCTTTAAGACCTTTCAACCTGCCTACCATCTCCTCTGCCTCCTTGGCATTTCCCGCAAGGATGGAGATCGTCCACGGAGAGGTCATTTCATTTTTGAAAAGTTCCCTAATCGTCAAGACCGCATCGCAATCCGGGTCATAGAGGTTGAGAGGGTTGTAATCGAAAGAAAGTTTCGGTGAGAAGAAGGCAGCTCCTATTCCGATCACAATCGCGCCAATCACAATCGCCTTCGCATATTTGTAAAGAACCCGGTAAAGGCGCCTGTTGGCAGTGAATTCCCTTATGCCTGCTCCCTTAAGGGGCAGCAGGGTAAGGATTGAAGGAAGTACGGTAAGGGTGAAAAAGAGGTTGATGAGCATTCCTGTACCGGCGATGAGTCCCAGTTCTGCAACTCCGGTATAAGGGGTTGGCAAAAAGGAGTAAAAACCGATGGTAGCGGCTACGGTGCAAACCAGCAGGCTCACGCCCAATCCCTTTGCCGTTTCAGCAATCGCCTGGTGGTGTTCGAACCCCGATGCAATCAGCTCCCGATACCGGAGACAGTATTGGATACCATAATCAATGCTAAGACCTATGAAAAGCACTCCGAAGGCTACCGAAATTGGATTGAGGTGGCCGACAAAAAAAATGGCAAACCCGAGGGTCCAAATAAAACCTACGAGAAGGGTTACCATGCTGGCCAAGACAAGCCTGCCGGAGCCCAGGCCGATCATAACGGCGATGGCCACGAGGAGGAAGGAGATGAGAGTGGTTAATTCCATCCCTTTATTCACCGCGAGCAGATTCTCATAATTGAGAACAACATCCCCGGTCAGCCGGACCTTCACCCCGCTGGTTGCCTGAAGGCCCAGTTCATCCCGAATACGATAAATGGCTTCGATGCCAGCCTCTCCTCCGGAAAAAGTAGCCTTGTTGCGAACGGGATCAAGGATAATAAACTGACGGCTTGCCTCTGCCGCCATCTCTTCCCCTAAAATGAGTTCCTGCCATGAAAGTGGTCTCGGTCGGTTCGACATTGAACTTTCAACGGTTTGGGCCAGGCGGTCAAAGAAGGGTACGAGCTTTGTTTTCTGCTCCATATCCCCCTCTTGGTTCACAATCTTTTCGATGACGGAGAAGAGACCGCGGAGGGTTAAATCCTTTGAAATGAGTCCGAGCAAAGGCTGGGCGCTTGCCAGGTTTTCAGAAAGCGCCTCGAGGTCCTTTACGCTCAGATAGAGGAGACCATTTCTCTCAAAGAATTCCCCGCTTCCTGGGGCATAAACGCCCTTGAATAAACCTGTCTCCCTCTTTAGGCGTCCGGCCAGTTTATCTCTATAAACGCGGGCGGCCTCAGGGGGATCGGCGTCGATAACGACCACAATGGTCTCCTTGAATTGGGGAAAGGCGCTTTGGAACTCTTTCTCCAATTTGCGATAGGGAAGCTTATCGGAGATCATATCCGTCATGTCTGTATCAATGCGAAAATGGTTCACCGCGTAGATCCCCAAGCCAGCGGTTGCCAGAAGGGAAAGGAATAAGACAAGGAAAGAGTGATGGCCGATGAAATCAGCCCACCTTTCAAAAAGACGCGTTGAATAAGTTCGAGCCCGTTCTATCATCACAAGGGGTCAAAGAAATGAATTTGGTAAAATGTTATTTATGATAAGAAACTATGCGATAAAAAACAAGAGGGGAGGTGGATGTCACTGGCAAGTTTGGTTTCTCAAAGAATTTCAGGATGAAGAATGATATCAAACGATGAGCGGGAAACCCTGGAGCAAAATCTGTCTTATCTGGTCCCAAAAATCTAGGGGTTGATTGATTTCCTACGTCCCACAAAGTGTCATCATCTTGTTGCGGATCGGGATCCTTCTTCATTGGCTTTCATTCCAAAGATGCTCCCTGCGAAGGGTTCCGGGCTGTTGGATGTTTCATATTCAATTTAAGCGGTTGGTATTTCAATCCCAATTTCGCCAATTCAACAGTTCCGTTTTGACATGGTACGGCTTGCTTATTGTATGAAATGTTTATCCACTTGTTTCATCCCTG
>Ga0316624_10000944_pt1 | contig 10822 bp, 1 predicted proteins | sample OWC_Aug_N3_C1_D5_FD_207657 | JGI IMG/M metagenome (GOLD analysis project Ga0316624, IMG submission 207657) | Wetland soil microbial communities from Old Woman Creek delta, Ohio, United States - OWC_Aug_N3_C1_D5_A | ecosystem: Environmental > Terrestrial > Soil > Wetlands | place: USA: Ohio...
CCCGCGTATTCAGGGTGACCCTATTGATTATTTGTTGACCCTTCCAACTTCAGTAAAAAATATATTTGTGAACCCACTATTTTTAATTTGCTGCATAGCTGCATAAGTTACGAATGTTGCCGCCGATCTTTCAAATTGTTTAATTCTAAATATCTTAGAATTTCGCAGTGACGCCTCATCAATAATCAGCCCATCTCTTTTGAAGTTATACTTTTTCTGCAAACAAACTGAACAGTCAATTTCTAGAGAAACTCCACTTTTGCTGAGATTTAAATCGATGATATCGATCGGCAAAAGCCACGAAATCTCTTGCTTATTATCTCTAGAGGGCACTCTTTTTTTCTTCGATTTTTGTTCAATAATTTCCACCTTCCCAAAGTGGCAATTGTACATTTCGAGCTCTAGAAAACTTTTTACCTCGGACCCGATAATTGTCGTGTAACCACACCATGAAAAATCCCCAATTTCATTGTCGCCAACCTCCCACTCAACCTTCAGTGGCTCTACCAGTTTTGAGGTTGGCTGCCCGCATGCCTTGCATAAACGCCCATTAGTCCATGTTCCAACATGCGAATATCGCGCATACAAGGGGGGCTTGGGCTCCTCGATTAAATATATTGGGTCATTCATTTCGTCACGCACCTCACAAATTAAATTCCTTTACCAAATTATCGCGAATCTCATTTAATTGGCTTGGTGTTACATTTTCAAAGCCACCTCTTTTACCAATCTCCTCTTCAAAGCGTTGGTTGTATTGTCCACCACCTGGACCTTTGTGAATATCCCTGTGTTTTGCATACGGAATCTGTTTGATATTCGGATTTCCCTTTCTGCCCACAACATCTGGGTGGCTAGCAACCTCAGGGGGCAATTTCTTTTGCATCTCACGAGGGATTGTGTGGTGCCCCTCTGTTGATGTAGGTTTCCAATCACACGAATTATGCACCCATACTTCACTACCACCAACGAAGTAAGTATGGAAGTCCTGCACCTCCATGTTGTAGGCGAGCTGCTCACGCTGAATCCAGGTGGCGCCCCTGACCTTGAGCAGGCCGCTTGAGGCGGTCAGAACGATGTCACCGGTCTTGAGTTGCCCTGCCGGTGTCCAGCCTTTTTCCTGGACATAGAAGGGGTGTTCGGCGGTGGTAATGACTGATTCCGCGGCCTTGTCCGTCTTGGCATCGACAAAGCTCAGGGTCAGCGCATCGTTATGCAGGCTGCTGTATGCAGTCAGTACTTTCTTCCAGGTTTTCTCGCCGGTCGCTTCGTCGCGCGACAACACATAGTCGCCGGCCTTGATCTGCTCGATCCGCTTGAGCCCCTCTTTGGTCATCACCAGCGTTTCAGGCGCGAAGCTGCACTCGCGGAATTTTGTTCCGGCGCCTTCGCCCTTCTTCACTGCACTGACGCCTTCCGCAGTCTTCTCAACGGCGCGTGTTGCTTCAACTCCCTTCTCCGCTGCACGCGCTGCTTCCACGCCATGTTCGACAGCGCGGGCCGCTTTCAGAACTTGTCCGGTGCCGGGTACCGGACTGACAACGCCCAGAACAGACATGCCCACATTGACAGCCGCTTCTCCTATGCCATCGCCTTTGGCTACGGCAATTCCAAGGTTGACGACGTCCACAGCCAGGAATACGACATCGAGCGGACTGTTTCCATCCGGGTCGGTCAGATTCAATGGCTTCTGATAGACGTAGCTATAGAGCGCAAGGTTGGCCGGGCCATAGATGCCATCGTTACGTTGGCCATTCAGATATTGCCCCAATACCCGATCCGCACTTGCCCACACACTCGTCCTCGGATCGTAGTACCTCGCCCCGAAGTAATACAACCCGGTCTCCTGATCGAACTCCTTGCCGGTGAAGAGGTAAGGCGTCCTCAGCGTGTTGCTGTGTTCCTGCACCCAGGTTTCGCCGAACGGGAAGTATTCCAGGTGTTCGTAGAGCTTGCCGTTGGCGTCGGTCACATAGCCGGTGCTGCCCAGGTGATCCGGGTGGTAGTAGTACAGGAAGTTCTGCTGGATCTGGGTGGTGCTTGAGCCAGCTCCGGTTGTGCCCGTATCGGTGATGCCCTGCGGGACGATGTCGCCTTCGGCATCCACGGTGTCGCCTTCTTTGGCGAGGTGTTTGTAGATGCCGTATTTGTTGCCTTTACCGTTGGCGAGGGCGTTTTCCAATCCTTTCTCGCTGTTACCCGGCAGGTTAACGGCACCCTCTCCCCCGCCCTCTCCCGCGTTGCGGGCGAGGGAGTTATTGCTGTTGCCGTTGCCGTGGTCGGTGTTGCCATTGCCATTGCCATTGCCATTGGCATTGGCATTGGCATTGGCGTTCGCATTGGCATTGCCGTTCTCACTGCCGTTCGCATTGCCGTTGCCTTGGCCGGGGTTGGTTTTGTCGTGGCCGTAGGCATAGGCGTTGCCGTTGTTGCCGTGGTCCTTGTCTTGCCCGTAGGCAAAGGCATTGCCGTTTCCACCCTCTCCCCCTCCCTCTCCCGCATTGCGGGAGAGGGAGTTGGATGTGTTGCCGCCGCTATTGCCCTGGCCCCTGCTCCTGCCGTTGACGCTGCTGCCGAGGTCGAGTTCGGTGGCGATGCGGCTGCTGCCGGCGAAGATGTGCTTGGAGACGATGCTGCGGTTCCGAACGACGTAATACTGGTTGATGTAGGCAGTCTCGCCTTGTCTTGAGACCTTGATGACGCGCTGTCCCTTGTCGTCGTAGGTGTAGTTGCTTCTGTCGCCGTTGTCGTCGATCTCGGCGATGCGGTTGTCTTCGTCCCAGCGGATGACGCGCCTTGTGCCGTTGGCATCGCTGGTCCAGCCGGTCTGGTTGCCGTTGAGGTCGTAGCTGAAGGTGCGGTTGCCGATGTGGGTGGGCGCGTGTGGCTGCACACCGGCATAGGCGTAGGCCCAGTCATAGGTGGTCGCCTTCTGGGTGATGGCACTACCGCCGCTGTTGGTGACGGTGTCCAGCTGGGTCTTGCTGACGATGTTTTGGATGTTGTCATACGCCATCGTCAGGTCGTAGTGCCGCAGTTTGCTCGGGCTGCTGTTGAAGTCGCCGTGAGCGCTGGTCAGACGATAGAGGTCATCGTAGCCGTAGTTCAGCTTGGTCGGGCCACCAAAGCTGTTGGGCGCGGGGATAGCGACGTCGTTGGCCAGGCCAGTGATGTTGCCGACCGGGTCGTAGCTGTAGCCGAGGTTCTGGAACTTGCCGGCGACTGTGCTGGTGGAGTTGAGGTTGCTGAGCCTCCTGTTGTCGGCACTATAGGTGTAGTTGGTCACCACGCCGTTGCCGAGCACAAGGCGCGTACGCTGCTCGAACTTGTCATAGAGGAGCGATTGCAGGTACGGGGTGACCGTGCCCTTGTAGCTGCCTTCGATGTGGTTAAGGTTGCCGCCGGCGTCATAGGCATGGGTCACCACTTCGCCGTCCGGCAGGGTCAGCACCATCAGGCGGCCGAAGGTGTCGTACTGGTACTGGGTGGTGTAAACCTCGGGGCTGTTCGCGCTGTTGCCCTGGGTGTGGCTGGCAATGGTGCGGATTTCCTTGACGGTTTCGCCGAGCTTGCCGTACTGGCGTTCTTCGCTGGCATCCTTGGCGCCGCCGGCCCCATAGCTGACCTTGACGATGCGGCCGACCTGGTTGAAGCCATTGCCCAACATGCTGGCGTCGCCATAGGTGTAGCTGACGTCGTTTTGCCTGTTGTCCGGATAATGGATGGCGGTCAGGCGGTTGTAATCGTAGACGTAGTTGATGGCCTTGCCCGCTGCCGCCAGGTTGGCGGTGATCTTCTGCACAACGTTGGAGGCCGGGTCGTACACCGTGACGGTCTTGCCGGTGTCGGGGTTGTCTATGCTGGTGCGGCGGCCGAGGTTGTCGTACGTAGCCTTGGTCAGGTTGCTATTGGCATCGGTGACCAGGGTGATCTGTTTCATCGGGTCGTAGCCGTAGCTGGTACAGATGGCGGTATTGTTGTTGTGCTCCGCCACCGAGGTGATGAGCTGGCGCACGTCGCGGTAGCTTTCCTTGTGTTTGCCATTGGCGTCGGTGACGGTGGTCTTGAACCGGGTCACAGGGTTCACCTGGGCCGACGGTTTGCAGTCCAGATCGAAACCGTAGTCGATGGATGTGCTGGTGCCGTCAGGCAGCAAGGTGTTGACGGTACGGTCGAGTACGTCGTAGTCGGTCACGGTGGGGGGAATGCTGGGGGTGGTGTCGATGCCGTCGAAGGCAGGGTTGAATTTCCCGTCGGTGCCCAGTTCTTCGGTGACCGGATAGTATTGCTTGATGGTGCGGCCCATGGCATCGAACAGCACGCGGCCGGATACGACCAGCATGGGCGTGCCGTTCACGGCGACGCTCTTCTTGGTTTGCAGCACGCGTTTCAGGCCGTCGGTGAAGAGAACGGTCTTGATCTTGTCTTGCGGGTTTCGGGCAGCATCGAGGTTGAGGTGCCAAGTGGTGGCATACGGCACACAGGGATTATCCTGCTGGCCGCAACCGGACTGACCTTCGGGGCGGTAGTCGAAGACGAGGGTCTGATTGCTGCCTGTTTGTTCATACGGACCGTTGATGCTGGTGGTGCGGCCGAAGTTGTCGTAAACGTAGCTGATGACGTTGCTATTGAGGTCTGTTGTCGTCAGCGGTTTGCCGTAGCGGTAGTCATAGGTGGCACCCGAGGTGTAGTGGAAGCTGTCATTGACCTGCGTGACGTAGGTGGAGACCGCCGAGTCGTAGATGTAGGTCAGCTTGTAGCGCTGCGGGGTCTGGTTGCCGTTGGCCGGGCCTTCGACAGTGTGTAGGTTGCCGTTATCGTAGTAGGTCAGATCGGTAACGGCGGCGGCGCCGTTGCCGATGTCCTGGCTCAGGTGGTTGAGGTTGCCGCTGGTGCAGCTTTCCAGGGTACCGGTGCGGCTGCGCATGAGCTGGCCCCCGCCTCTGACTTCGATGGTAAGCGGTTTGCCGATGACATAACTGTCGTCTTTGCAGTTGATCGAGTAGCCGATGGTAGCTACCACGTCGTCGTCGGTGCCGTCATCGCCCCCATCCGTAAATTGGGTGATATTGCCGTAATCATCGTAAACCTGGCTGGTGTAGGTGCTCTTGCTGCCTTTGCCGCCCTCGTAGAAGTTGCGCTCGACCTTGGTGAGCATCGGGAAGTAAGTACTGGACGCGATGGCGAGCGTGTTCGCGCTGCCATCCAGCGTATCCGGCTCCACTCCGTCGCGGTTGCCGCTGCCGAGATCGCGCAGTTTGTAGGTGTTGAGCGTTTCGAGGTAGATGTTGCCGCTGCCGTCGAAGGTCCGCTCTTCCTTTTCCAGTCCCTTGTCGTAGTAGTTGCCATTGAGGTAGGTGGTGACCACCTTGCGGTAAACGGCATCGGAATTGGCAGTGTCCAATTGCTTTTCGATGACGGTTCGGAAGCCGTAGAAGTCGCGCTCGTAGCGGTCGTATTGGCCGCCTTTGTAGTTGTAGGTGGTTGCCTGTACGTCCGCGCCATCGCCCGCGAAGCCGTCGTTGACAGACACCTTGCTCATGACCCAGCGCGATTGCGGCATGTCGTAAGTGTTGCCGTGACGGGCGTACTCCAGGTTCATGCTGGCGCCCAGCGGACGGCTAACGGTTTTCAGAAGGTTGGTTTTGCCGGTGCGGTTAAGTGCAACGCTCATGCTTCCATCTTGGGTGCTGGCAAGATAATCCACTTCGCCATCGCCATTAACATCCTGAAGAACCCCTTCCGGGCGAGCAGCTTCAGTGCTAAGGCTAACCCCAGGATTGATGTCGAGATAGCAGGCGACAATGCAAAGCGGGCCTACCGTGATGTTCATGCTGACGCCACCGTTGAGGCTAAAGCTCTGGTTCTTGCCGGTTGTTGCTATCGCGCCGGACCAAGGCACGTCTGAAGCAAAACCATTACCCGTATTGAAGCCCACGTACAGCTTGCTGCCGTCATCGTGGACGCGATCCGGAAGTCCGTCGCCGTTAATGTCTATCAGCTTGATCTTGGTGTAGCCGAGGCTGTAGGTCAGCGCCAGGCTGCCTGCATAGCCTTTAACACCATCGTTATAGCTTACGCCGGCATTGACGTAATCGAGATGGCTGTCGTCTACGCTCGCCGAGCCCCATTGTTCGGAATCCGCAAAACCGTAGCCGAGATTGAGTGCGACGGAAATAATGCCACCTGATTGGGTTACGCGATCCGGCAGGCCGTCGCCGTTGACGTCCACAAAATCCGCACCGGTCGAATTGTCTCGGCTGCCAAGGCTGCCGGTGAATCCGAAGTTCGAGTTTTCCGTTGAGCTGCCTGCAACACCTCCGGGTGGATTAGGCTTGCCTTGCCCATTGGCTGGGGCTTTTGGCACTGTGCCGCCCGGGGCGATACTGATCGCATGCGAACTCGACTTGCGTACCTCACTGCCATTGGCCGATCCTCTGTCGGTAGACAAGTCTCCGTTGCCAAGGCCGCCATCCATGCGTGTGTACTGTACTGTTCCACCGCCAACAACGTCGGGGAAACGGTCACCGTTGAGGTCGAGGTAATCGAGTAATCCTTTCACCGGGGTGGTCGAATCGCTTAGGCTCACATAGAAGCCGAGTCCAACCGTGTTCTGTCCTTCAACTATGCTCATGCGAGGGACGCCGGTCGCCCCCGCACCTCCTGTAGTTCCACCGGTCGCCACCGTGGCAAGATCTTCAGGACGGGGCAGGTGTACGTAGTCTAGCCCCATGCGTGAGGAGCTAATCGTAGTTGCCGTCACCCACCAATCTCTATCGCCGATATACCAGCGGTTCTGTGCTGTCTGTGCAATCGCCGGGAAGGATGTCATACCGCTCATCTTCGTATTCGACGCCTTGTCCCGTGCGGCAGACGTGTCGGTCTGGCTGGTCGGAACTGCGTAGCCATCCGCAGACTTTGGGTAGGTAAAACGATTGGGGTCGATAACGGCATTAGGATCTGTGTCGTTGCTGTTATACCCAGCATAACTCCAGCCCCGATATCCGTTTGGAAAGAAACTCCATGCGCCGTAGCGATGCAACATTTCCGGCACGTCCAGCAGTGTTGCCGCCCCGCCCAAGGATTGGCGCAATTGCGCCCACACGCCGAGACTCAAACCGCGTGCGGCGAGCGTGCCATCGTCCGTCACATACCGGAAGGTCATCGTGTCATTCTTGTTGACCGCGACATCGAATGTGTTCGCACCGGGGTTGTAGCGTTGGCCTGCAACAAGTGTTATGGGGTAGCTTGCGACATCCTGACTCATGGTTTGAGTCTTGCCTTGGGCATCGGTCACGGTATATTGGCGTGACACAATTAGAGTCAGGCTGGAATTGAAGTCGGGCACGCCGTTGTTGAGTGCGATCGTCGGCGCCACTGCCATTACTCCATTGTTCGGAACAGGGATTTGATTGGTATCCGAGCCCGACGTCGAGCCATTGCCCCCTTGGTTCTGGGTTGAGCTCAGGGTCAAGCCGGTGAACTCATAGTCCTGATGCGAATAATTTTGGGTTACCACAATGTTCGCAGATGCAGTTGCCAACTGGCCTGCAAGCGCGGTGCTGTCGGTCGTATATGAGAAACTTAGCGAATCGCCCTGCGAATCGATGTCGAACGCGTGCTTGTTGGATTGAAAGGCGTCAGCAGTGTCGAACGGAATGACCCTGTCGACAACGACCTCCTGCTGCTGCGTACCAGTCAACGAAGTTGTGTTGCGAGTCACATGGAGCACGACGTTGCCGACAATTTTCGGTGCGCCGGCCTTGGCCGCAAGCAACGGAAATACCGTAACGGTGCCGGATGGTGCTCTCCAGTTGAGGGGCGCGGCCTGGTTAACGGGAATCGGATTTAGCTGAGCTGTAGAAACCGGTCGCACATAATGAGTCTGCACACCTGTACTCGAAAGCGTTGCTGCAAGATCCATGTCGCGCGTGCTCAGGTCGAAGAATAGCCCATCGCCCTTCTGCGCCGGGATCACAAAGCTGTGCTCCTTCGGGTTGAACTGAGTGCCTTTGGCGAGGCGCATGACATGCTTGCCGACGAGCTCTCCATGACGTTTAACGGTAAGCGTTACTTCGGTGTCGTGGTCGAAGACGCTGGGCTGGTCGCCGTTTAGCAAGCCACCCAATAGACCAGACTGTGTTGCTGCCGGGGTAATCGATGGCGACACCATCATCAACCCCATTTCTCCGGGTGCCCAGTCTTGTTGTGCGTCAGTAAGGGTGTCATCAGAATAGAAGTTGAATTCGTGCGCCGGAAACAGCTGAATGACATAATTGCCGTTCGTGTCCTGCACGTTGATCGGCGCACCAGGCGTATACCCAATGGGATTGCCGTTGGCATCCGTCAACTGCGCGCCATTCGCGGTCGCGGACGGTGCCTCACCGGCTTGGTAAGCTTCAACGTAGTAGAGACTGAGAGGGTTGCCGTTCTTCCAGTTCAGCTTGCCGAGATCGATGTTCGAATCCGACTCCACGATGATGAATAAATTGTCGTGTGCATTCACCGGAATGTCAGGCATGCCATCCAGGACTATCTCGCCGGTTTGTGATGCCGACAGGGTGCGCTTGATGATCGGCTTGCGGTTGAGCTGCAGCAGACTGAAATCGCGTTGATTCTTGAAGAGCGTCTGTGTTTCCGCTGCCAGCACCTGATATACGGAAAATCTGACACTGTCGGTAGTCGCGCCCGTTTTTTGCAGTACCCCGCCAAGACGCAGCTTTCCTTTAAACGGCACGTCAATTGGTGTTATCCGTCCCCCATAAGCAAAATCAGCCGCTGCGTTAAATTGGTATGGGTTAAGTCCGTTAGCGTCCGTCACATTCGCGGGTTTGTCCACATAGGTGATCTGTGGCGCCCACCTTACTTCGTCGTAGGCACCATCGGAGATTGATTGCACACGGAAATAAATTATTTCGCCTTTTCTGACGGAAATATTGGATACGCCTGTGGGCTGGTATACGGTGTCAAAATCATTGGGGCCGATTTTTTGCGGAGGCCACAATGGCGCGCGTTGTCCAGATTTCTCGATACTTACCAACACACCATCTGCCGTCTGGTAATTGCTCCGAGCCAATTTTTCTGCAGCGCTCTTGGTTGGGTCATTCAGCACGTCAACTAGCTGCACCCCACCGTCTATACGGACAACCCCGTTATACGGGGCAACCCAGCGACGGACCGCATCCGCCAATGGATTTTGCTCCATCACCTGTTGTTCGATCGTGGCGAAATCAGCAACGGGCAGCATGCCCGAGGCATTCACTGCCCCTGAACCTATTGGGGACTCGGTTCCCGCACTCGTTTGCAGATAGCTTATCGATTTATCCGGGTTTCGCCGCCCGAATTTCACTTGGCCATTGCTCACCAAGTCGACAATTCCGTCGCCGTTAACGTCGGACATGTAGGTATCCTGGGTTGTCATGCTGAACCCGGTGTCCTGGATTACGTTAAGGCCAAATACATAAACCTGCCCGCCGAAGTTGAAAGACTGCGTGCTGTCCTTTGAAATCGCTCCCAACCCGGAAATGCTCTTCGGCGTTGAGTCGAAAACAATCTGCTTAGCGGGGTCGTCACCAGGCCTTGCCGTATTGCGGTAATAGGAAATTTCAGCACCGTTGCGGTACACATGATCCGGTAACCCATCGCCGTCGATATCCGTCAGCGCCACGGTACCATCGCTCTGGCTGGTACTGCTGCCTACCATCGCGTTGAAAGAAAGGTACTTGGTCGGAAACGGTGCAAATCCCATCGAGAAAGAACCTCCGGCGCTTTGTCCCTCAGATCCGCCCAGCGCACTCGGCCCGACTGCAGTGCCCAAAAATTCATGTTGCAGATGATCGTCCTGTGTCGTCCATGTTGCTGATGGGTTAAACCCGTTGTATGCAGCCGGTCCGCTCAATACCTCGTTGTAATAAGTAAATGAATGTTGGTTGAAATTCGCTCCGTCGCTGCCGTACTGCACAACTGAAGTCAGCAGCGTCTTAGAGAATGCCGTGTTATTGCCCCCGTCTCCATAAGCGTTATTGTTGTAAATTAGTTCATAGCTGCGCACAATATTTTCGCTGTAACGCACTTCAATTTTGCGTAGCAGGTCTGCGGTAACTTGCTCGAATCCACCACGGGCGTCGATCATCACATCGGTACGGCCCGGCTCGCCAAGATCGCGATCACGCATAAATGTCACGATGTATGGACCATCGCTGGTGTCATGCCCGGTATAGGCGATATTCTTGATGTAAAGCTGGGAACCTGTAGCACCGCCGCTTACGCCTGGGGCGGCCACTTTTTCATAGGTATATTTGACGGTGTTGCCGTGAGTATCCACGGTCTTCCTCAGCGCCCAGCGGAATACGCCATTCACCCCGCCTAGACTCGAGCTTGCATCTAGAGCGGTGCCGTCGCCACCGTAGAAATTCTTCACGCCGTTCTTGTCGGTGACTTCCCACCAATAGTTAGTGGGGGAATCTCCGTGACGGACGATTTTGCGGAACTGGCCTTCGATGCGGGTATGGAAGATCTTCCCGTTGGAAGAGCCTGGTGAGCTAGAGGTGCGGTCTTGCAGCGCGCCGCGATGCGCCACCGGGGTGAGCATTTCGCCGTTGAGCATGTAGGTTTCGGTTTCTTTTGCGGCGTCATAACGCGGCACACCCCAGCGCGTATCGATGGTGATGCTCGGGATGGACAGATCCCAGCCCAGCCCCAGCCAGCCGTTGCCGCCAGAAGAGTTGTAGCTGATGGCCAGTTGCGGTTGCATGCCCTGCCGCCCCGCCGGAATTTCGATCGGGTAGGACAGGCGTGCATCGCCCATGTTGTTGGGCTTGGGCGG
>Ga0316624_10000945_pt1 | contig 10821 bp, 9 predicted proteins | sample OWC_Aug_N3_C1_D5_FD_207657 | JGI IMG/M metagenome (GOLD analysis project Ga0316624, IMG submission 207657) | Wetland soil microbial communities from Old Woman Creek delta, Ohio, United States - OWC_Aug_N3_C1_D5_A | ecosystem: Environmental > Terrestrial > Soil > Wetlands | place: USA: Ohio...
CCTCGAAGGTCCCCATGCGGTCGCCATAAAACTGATCGGCCACCGCGCGCTGCGACTTGCCGCCGGCGCGCAGGGCGCGCTCGAACACCGTATCCACGTTCTCGACGTACAGCACGAGGCTGACGCTCGTGCCGCCGAGGGTACGCGGCCCGCGGTAGCCCATCTCCGGGTGCTCATCGGCCAGCATGAGCATCGAGTCGCCGATCCTGAGTTCGGCGTGGGCGATCCGGCCCTTGCCGTCCGCCATGCGCACGGTCTCAACGGCGCCGAAGGCACGCTGGTAGAACTCGATGGCGCGCGCGGCGCCGTCGATGATCAGGTACGGCGTTACGGCGTGGTATCCCTCTGGAATCGGCTTCACGGCCATGGTGCGGCTCCTGCGTCTGAGTGGCTGGGAGCTTACGCCGCCCTGCTTGCGAGGTTAATGACACGCACGAAATTTAATCCTGCATCCAGTGCCTACGCGCCGCGCCCGCTGGATGCGGCGCGGGCGCTGCGGTACCCGTAGATGAGGCACAGCAGCGCGATGAACGGCACGCCGAAGGCGAGCGTCTTGCGGAAGGCCTCCGTGAAGGCCGTCGTCGCGAGCACCGCCGCCATGAGCGCGGCGCCGAGCAGCGTCGTCGCCGGAAACCCTCCCATGCGGAAAGCCGCGGGCGCCGCGCCGCCGCGCGCCCGCCGGAAAAAGTAGTGGGTGACGAAGATCATCATCCAGGTGAACATCGCCCCGAAGGCGGAAATCGACAGCATGGACAGGTACGCGCCCTCGGGCGCGACGACACTGACCACGGCGGCGAGGGCGATGCCGAAGCTCGACAACAGCAGGGCCTGCACCGGCACGCCGCGACTGCTGAGCACGCCGAAGCGCCGCGGCGCCTGACCGGCACGGGCGAGGCTGAACATCATGCGCGTGGTGATGTACAGCTGGCTGTTCATCGCCGAGAGCGCCGCGACCAGGATGACGAAGTTGAAGATGCCCGCGGCGCCCGGCACTGCCAGCTCCCGCATCACCCTGACGAACGGACTCTCCGCAGCCCCGAGCGCCGTCCAGGGCATTACCGCGAGCACGAGTGCCAGCGTCACGAGGTAGAAGAGAATCAGTCGCACGACGGTCGCGCGAAAGGCGCGCCGCACCGCGACCTGCGGCTCGCTGGCTTCCCCGGCCGCCACCGCGATCATCTCGATGCTGAGGTAGCTGAAGATCGCGACGATGACGGCGACCCATGCACCCCAGAGCCCGTGCGGAAAGAAGCCCCCGTAGGCGGTGTAGTTGCGCAGGCCGATGCCCTGCGGGGTGCCGGCCGCGCCGGCGGTCGAGCCGCAAGCGCGCCACACGAAGAAGCTCGCCAGCAGGATGAAGATCACGATGGCGGTGATCTTGATCGCCGAGAACCAGTACTCCACGGCGCCGAAGACGTTCACGCTGCGGGCGTTGATCAGGATCAGGAGCGCCGAGAAGGCGAGGATCCATAGCCAGCCCGGCACGCCGGCAAACCAGTAGTGCATGTAGAGCGCCACGGCGGTGACCTCCGTGCCAACCGCCAGCACGATGCAGGTCCAGTAGGCGTAGCGCACCAGGAAGCCGGCGAGCGGACCGATGTAGTACTCCGCGTAGTCCCCGAAGGAGCCGCTGGTCGGGTGGGCGATCGTCATCTCGGCGAGGCACCCCATGAGCAGCAGCGCAATCAGGGCGCCGATACCGTAGCTGACGAGCACCGCGGGACCGGCGAGCCCGATGGCGGCGCCGCTGCCCAGAAACAGGCCGGTGCCGATCGCCCCGCCGATGGCGATCATCGTCATGCGCGAGGCGCTCAGGCGCCGCTGCAGCCCGTGTTCGCGCGCGGTGATTTGCTCGAAGCCCGGCTCGGGGTCGTTCGTGTTCGGGTCGCGGGGCATCCCAAGCTCACCAATAGGCTTTGCGGGCGCTGAAGTCTACACTGGGATCACCTTCACTCTGACACGGAGGAGCGCATGATCCGCACACTCGCCCGGATGCTGCCGCCCGCACTGTTACTGGCCGCGTCCGGCACGGCCCTCGCTTCGGCGCTCGATGCGCTCACCTCCAAGGACGCGGCCGGCGGCCTGCGCGCGGCGCTTTCCCAGGGCATCGACGTCGCCGTGGCCCAGCTCGGCGTCAACAACGGCTTCCTCAACGATCCGAAGGTGGCGATACCGCTGCCGCATCCGCTGGATAAGGCGGAGAGCGGGCTGCGCATGCTCGGCATGGGCGGCGAGGCCGATCAGCTCAGGGCGACCATGAACCATGCGGCCGAGCAGGCGGTCGCGCAGGCGAAGCCGGTCTTCAAGCGCTCGTTGCAGCAGATGACGCTCGCGGATGCCAAGGGCATCCTCAGCGGCGGCGACGATGCCGGGACGGCGTACTTCCGGCGCACGACGAGCGCCGAGCTCACCGCCAAATTCAAGCCGATCGTGGCGCGCGAGACGGCGAAGCTCGGCCTGGCGGCGAAGTACGACGAGTACGCGGGCAAGGCGGCGCAGTTCGGCCTCATCTCGTCCCAGGACGCTAACCTCAACGACTATGTCACCGCGAAGGCGCTCGACGGGCTCTTCAGCCGCATCGCCGAAGAGGAGCACCAGATCCGCAAGGACCCGATGGGACAGGCGAGTTCACTCATCAAGAAGGTCTTCAGCTCGCTCTGAGGGCGGCGGCCGGATTCGGCTTGTGTCCCGGCGGAAACGCTCGTGGCAGCGCCGTGCGTTGCGCGGCGCGCGCGCTGAGTGCTATACCCACGCGCGCCAACCCACCAGGAAACTCCATGCCCACAGCGCAGAATCCGAGCGCCAAGACGCCCCGCGTGCTGACAGTCCTCGTGGCACTCGACCTGCTGCTGGGGTTGCCGCCCGGCGCGCGCGCCGGGGACGCCGAGCCGGTGCAGCACGAGTTCGTGCTGGAGAAGTTCAAGACCGAGAGCGGCGTGGAATTGCCCCACGCCCGCCTCGTCTACGGCACATACGGCAAGCTGAACGCGGCCGCCGATAACGCGATCCTGCTGCCTTCGCACTACATGGCTGACATGCGCGGCTACGGCTGGCTCATCGGGCCCGGCCGGGCGCTCGACCCGGGCAAGTGGTTCCTGATCACGAGCGAGCTGTTCGGCAACGGCCGCTCCTCCTCGCCGAGCAACACGCCCGAGCCCTTGCACGGCCCGCGCTTCCCGCTCACGACGATCCGCGACAATGTCGAGGCCGTGCACCGCCTGCTGACCCAAGAGCTGCACGTGCGCCACCTGCGCGCCGTCATCGGCTTCTCCATGGGCGCCCAGCAGGCGTTCCAGTGGGCGGTCAGCTACCCGGACTACATGGACGCGATCGTGGCGACGGCCGGGACCGCCAAGACCTACGGGCACGGCATCGTGCGGCTGGAGGGGCAGATCGCCGCCCTGACCGCGGATGCCGCCTTCAATGGCGGGGACTACACGGAGCAGCCGAAGAAGGGCATCGAGGCCTTTTCCCTGGTGTGGACGGCGTGGCTCTTCTCGCAGGAATGGTGGCGCCGCGAGCTGTGGCGCGAGGCGGGCATGGGCAAGGACTTTGCCGAAGTCGTCGGCCGCTTCCGCACCGACTTCATCCCCGGTGCGGACGCCAACAACCTGATCTTGCAGATGCGCACCTGGGAAAAGAACGACGTGGGCAACACGCCGCCGTTCCACGGCGACAGCGAGGCAGCGCTGCGCTCTATCCGGGCGCCGGTCCTCTACATGCCCTCCGAGACCGACCTGTACTTTCCGCTGACCGACGCGCGCTACGAGGCCGCGCTCATCCCGCACTGCACGCTCGCGCCCATTCCTTCCCTCTGGGGCCACCCCGCCGGCGCGGGCGCTTCGCCCGCGGATGCGAAGTTTCTCAACGAGCGCATCGCCGCCTTCCTGCCGACCGGCCCCTGAAGCTGTCCTACTGGGCCGCCGGCCGCAGGAACGCGTCCACCGCGTCGTTGAACAGCGTGCGCTGGTCGACGAAGGTCAGGTGCCCGCTCTGGGGCAGCACGACGAGCTTGGAGCCTGAGATGCGCTGGTGCATATCGCGCGCGAGCGACGGGTCGCACTCGTCATGGTCGCCGAAGATGAGCAGCGTCGGGACCTTGATCGAGGGCAGCCGGTCGGCGTATTCGACGGACGTGAGATTGCCGTCGATGACGAACTCGCCGTGCGAGCCCCACATCTGCCGATAAAGGTCCCACGAGATCCCGCCCTGCGTCGGATCGTAGGCCGGGTCGGGACGGTTGGCGTACACGTAAGGGAAGTAAGCCTCGCCCCAGGCGGCGATCATGTACTCGTTGGTATAGCGGCCGTGCTCGTAGGGCAGCCCATGCCCGAACAGGCCCTGCGCCTCGAGCTTGTCGATGCGCGCACGCAGGTCCGCGGACATGTTGGCCTTCATCGTGCGGAACACCTCGTTCAAGGCACGCGTTGAATGCCAGGTGCTCGCAAGCACCAGGTGCGACAGGTTCGCCTGGTAGCGCAGCGCGTACGCCTGGGCGAGCGCGCCACCGTAAGAGTGCCCGAGGAGGTCGATCTTCCCGAGCCTGAGTGCGCGCCGCACCCCCTCCACGTCATCCGCCATCGCCTCGATGGTGTAACCGGAGACGTCCTCGAGTTGCTGCGAGCGGCCGCTACCGCGTTCGTCGACGAACACCAGCCGGTGATGGCGCGCGAGCGGCAGCAGGTACGGCAGGAAGTATTCGTGGGAGCCTCCCGGGCCGCCGTGCAGGATGACCAGCGGCGCGCCGCGCCCGAAGGACTTCGTGTAGAGCAGCACCCCGTTCGCATCGACGAACTGCTCCTGCACCGGGTAGAGCGCGCCGGAGGCGCCGGGCGGGGCCGCGCCGAGCGCCGGGCGGATGAGCCCGCTGCCGAGGGTGGCCAGAGCGAGTGCGAACAGTGGCTTGAGTTTCATGCTGAACCTTCTTCGCGTAGCGACGATGGCGCGGGCGGCCGCACCGAGTGTGCCCTTGCGGCCCGGGGGTGTCATCGGTCCGCGCGGCATCTGAGCGCCCGTGGGGGTGGCACCGGCGGCTATCGCTGACAAATCAGCCGCTTATCAAAGGAGTCGTTGTTCCGCTTGCGCCAACGCGGTGCACGGGCCGTGAAATTGCGAGTCGCGCGGATTCTCTGGCACACTGCAGCGCAGGGGTCGCGGGCCTGCTCGAAAACCGAGGAATCTGCCGGTCCGGATCAATCTTGCGCTCACCGCATCCTTCACGCTGGCGGCCGTCGCCGTCGCCGTCGGTGGCGCGTGCTACTCGATGCTGCAGGCCGACGCCAAGCGCGAGGCCCTGCGCGAGGCAGGCCTCATGAGGGACAGCGCGCTGTCGATGCGTGCCTACACCTCTGAGGAGATCGTTCCGCTGCTGCATGAAGGGATGAAAAGCGAGTTCCTGCCCCAGAGCGTGCCCTCCTACGCCACGACGCAGAACTTCCTCAAGTTGCGCGAGCACCACCCCGAGTACGCCTACCGCGCGGCCACGCTGAACCCGACCAACCTGCGCGATCGCGCGGTGGACTGGGAGGCGGACATCGTGCAGCAGTTCCGCAACGACCCGGCCATGCCCGAGATCGGCGGTGAGCGCGCACACGCCCATGGGGCGCTGGAGTACCTGCTGAGCTCCCAGCACTGTCTCGATGGCTTTCCCGCCCCGCGCGAGGCGCACTACGAGCTCCTCTGCGCGCACGTGGCCGGGCGCCTCGGCAAGGGCGAACTCCCCGTGGCGGTCCCCGCCCCGGCCGCACCAGCGCCACGCCCGGCGGCCGCGCCCGCGGCGACGGCCGCCTTCAGCGCAGCGCGGCTCGCGTCCCTGGAGCGGCAGCTCGCCCACCACATCGGCCCGCTCGCCCGTCACCTGGTGCGGCGCGCCGCCGCCGAGGCACACGACTGGGAGCAGCTGCTCGGGCGACTCGCGCGGGAGATCGACTCGGACGCGGCACGGCAACAGTTCCTCAGCGCAGCCCGCGCGCTGTCGCGGCCGACGCCTTGAGCTCCTCGTCCGTGCCGTGGTCGCGCGCCGCCGAAGGCCCCCTGCCGCTGGTCATCGGCGTCGTCGGGCATCGCCATCTTGAGCCGCGCGACCATGTGCTCTACCGCACGCGCGTCACGGAGCTGCTGACCTACCTGCGCCGCCTCTATCCCGCCACGCCCCTGCGGGTGATCTCGGCGCTCGCCGAGGGCTCGGACCGGATCGTCGCGGACGTCGCCCTGAAGGCAGGCTGCGAGCTCATCGTGCCGCTGCCGATGGCGCGCGAGGAGTACGAGCGCGACTTCCCCGACTCGGTGGAGGAATTCCGCGTGCTGCTGGCGCGCGTGCCAGCGGCCAACGTGTTCGTGGTCGCGCCTCCCCACACCGCCGCCGGCAGCTCACCGCAGCAGGTGCGCGATGCCCACTACCTGGAGGCCGGCATCTACGTCGCCTCGCAGTGCCACCTGCTGCTCGCGCTCTGGGACGGGGTGCGCAACAAGGCCGTCGCCGGCACGGCCGAGGTGGTGCGCTTCAAGCTCGAGGGGCAGATCCACTCGGACGACCGCGCTCTGGATGCCGACGACTGCGGCCCGGTCTACCACATCCACGCGCCGCGCGCCGGCAGCGGCGGCAGCGCGGACGTGCCGCCCGAGTGGCTCTTTCCCCGCGAATCGAACGCGGAGCTGCTGCGCACCGTCTGCAGCCGCATCGACCGCTTCAACCGCGACGCGCTGCGCGTACCCGTGTCCGCGGCCCTGGCCGCGGATGCGGCCGGCTTGCTGCCGGAGATCAAGGACCGCCCTCCCGGGGACCGCGGGCTCGCGCAGACCTTCGCCGCCGCCGACACGCTCGCGCGCGGCTACCAGCGCCTGACGCACACCGTGCTGCGCGTCATCATCGGGCTCACCGTGGCGCTCGCCCTGACGTTCGAGGTCTACGCCGAGCTCATGCCGCGCCGCGAACTGCCCGTGATCTACCTGCTGATCTTCTCGACGATCGCCGCGCTCTACCTGTGGCAGAAGCGGCTGGATGCGCAAGGACGCTACCTCGACTACCGCGCGCTCGCCGAGGCGCTGCGCGTGCAGTTCTACTGGCGCCTCGCGGGCCTCGACGACAGCGCCGCGGCGAGCTACCTGCGCAAGCAGCTGGACGAGCTGCGCTGGATCCGCGATGCGCTGCGGGGCGCGAATGCGCTGACGCCGCCGAGCGAGCCGCGGCCCGAGCTCGTGCAGCGCCGCTGGGTGATGGGCCAGGCGAACTACTACCGTTCGCGCGCCACGCACCTCATGGCTCGCATCCGCCGCGTCGAGCGCCTCTCGGCGGCATGCCTCGCGATCGGGCTGCTCTCGACCGCGACGCTCGTGATCTTCTGGAACCGGCTCGACACGCTCGGCCATGCCCGCCACTGGCTGGTGCTCCTCATGGGCTTCGCGCCGATCGCCGCGGCGCTCTGGGAGGCCTACGGCGAGCGCTTCGGCCTGCGCACGCAGGCGCACCAGTACAGCCGCTTCGCCGCGATCTTCGGGCGCGCCGAGCTCGCCATCGCGCGCTTGGAGGCGACGCCCGACGCGCCCTCGCGCATCCACAGCGAGCGCGCGCTGATCGGGGAGCTCGGGCGCGAGGCGCTGGTGGAGAACGGCGACTGGGTGCTGCTGCTGCGGGACCGGCCCATCGTGCTGCCGAAGGGGTAGCCGGCGACGCCCAGCCCCCGCGTGGGCGCCGCACCGGCACGAGCGTCAGCTTCGTAAACTCACTGAATCCTCAGAGCCGCCGCAGGCGCGGCAACAGCATCGGCACGCGGCGCCGGTAGGCCTCGTACTCGGGGTGCGCCTCGACCAAGTTGCGCTCCTCGAACCAGATCGCGACCAGGATGTACACGGTGCTCGTCAGCGCAAACACCAGGTGCGCGCTCGTCATGGTCGGGGTCGCCCAGAAGCCCAGCAGCCAGCCGACGTAGAGCGGGTGGCGCACGAGGCGGTACAGCAGGCGCGTGCGGAACTCGAGCGGGGCGTACGGACGCCCGAGCAGCTGCAGCCACACCTGGCGCAGGCCGAACAGATCGAAGTGGTTTATCAGGAAGGTCGAGACCAGCAGGATCACCCAGCCGGTCGCAAACGCCCCGTAGATCAGTACCCGGCCGACCTCGGAGCTGACCTCCCAGACCACCCCGCCCATGGGCTGCCAGAAGACGAACAGGATCCCGAGCGCCACGTTGGACAGCAGCACGTAGGTGCTGCGCTCGGCGACTTCGGGCACGATGCGCGTCCACGCGCGCTTGAAGGACGGGCGCGCCATCACGCTGTGCTGCACGGCGAAGAGCGCCAGCAGCGCCACGTTCGTGAGGAGCGCCGTCAGCAACGGCACCTGCGGCGCCGCATCGATCGATTTCGGCACGCCGAAGTTACCGACGAAGCCGACGGTGTAGAGGAACACCGCCAGGAACGACACGTAGCTCAGCACGCCGTAGACGAAGATCGCGAGGCGCCTCGTGAGGGAACCGTGCGCGGGGGCCTCGGCCTGCGGCGGTGCCGGCGGCGCGTCCGGGATCCAAATGCGGTCATGGGGGAACTCGGCCGGGGTCGGGTAGCGGGACACGGGTTTCTCTCTGGGTGGGCCCGCGGGTGCGGGCCGCGCTACCTTGCGTGCACGGGCCCGCGGGCAGATCGGCAGCGGCTACCCAATTTACCCCTGACCGCTACCCAATTTGCGGCACGCCACCGCCCGGCGAGCCGGCGTTGCGGCGCATCCGGCCCGTGGCGGCGTACCCGGGCGGCAGGCGCCGCCGGGACACCGAAAGCCGCGAACCGCTCGCAGACTGATTCCGGGCGCAAAAGGGGCCCACCAATCGCCCGGGCACCCGGTTCCCTCGTTGCCGCGCTGATCGAAGGTCATAAACGCTATACTCCAAACATGGCACGGCTCCCGTTGTTGTGCGAGCGCCGCAGTGCACGGCGGTTCGGCCTCCTCTTGGTTCTTGCGCTGCTGTTCGCGCAAACGGGCGCGTTGCTGCACCAGTACTCGCACCTGGGCAAGCCGGGCGACCCGCCGCCGGCCGCCGGCCAGTACTGCGCCGACTGCCTGTCCTTCTCGCCGCTGCTCACGGCAGCGGGGGGCGCCACCTACCTGCTGGCGATCGCCCGGGCCCAACCCGGCGTGCGCTATCGCAGCCCGAGCGTCCCATCCTTCAGCCGCTCACCCCACAACGCCTTCCTGCCGCGCGGCCCTCCGTCCATCGCCTGATCCAGACCCGTGGCCGGCGGCGGCAGCTTCATGCCGCGCGCCGCGCGCTCGACGTACACGAAGAGGCGATTCATGGCGAAGCTCAGGCCGTTTGCAGGCGTGCTCGTAATCTTGGGGATGTTGTGGTCGAACCCCGGCCACGCGGCGGCCGATGACCTGGCCGCCCTCAAAGCCGAGCTCGATGCGCTCAAGAAGGATTACAACGCGCACATCCAGGCGCTGGAGGAGCGGATCAGGCAGCTGGAAGGCGCGGCCGCCGCCGCACCGGTCACGCAGGCGGCGGTGACCCCGGGGCCCGCGCCCGCCGCGGCCGCCCCGCCCGCCTTCCCCGAACCTGCCGCGCCCGCCGTCCCGGCGCCGAACCGGGGCAATAACGCCACCGCCTTCAATCCGGCCATCTCGGTGATCCTGATGGGCAACTACGCGAGCCTGTCTCAGGATCCTGCGACCTACCGGATCGCCGGCTTCATGCCGCCACCGCCGGGCGAGGGACCCGGTGATCGCAGCTTCAATCTGGATGAGTCAGAGCTCACCCTGGCGGCCAACGTCGACCCGTACTTCTTCGCCAACGTGACCGCGGCGATCCAGGCGGACAACAGCATCGACATCGAGGAGGCCTACTTCAAGACGCTGGCCCTGAGCCACGGCTTCACCGTGAAGGGCGGACGGTTCTTCTCCGGCACCGGCTACCTGAACGAGATCCATGCGCACGCCTGGGACTTCGTGGACCAGCCGCTGGTCTATCAGGCGTTCTTCGCCGCCGGGCAGCTGACACAGGACGGCGTGCAGGTCCGCTGGCTCGCGCCGACCGACTACTTCATCGAGCTCGGCGCCGAGGCGGGCAGCGGCCGCAGCTTCCCCGGCACGCAGCGCAACTCGAACGCGCTCGGCAGCGATGCCCTGTTCGCGCACCTCGGCGGGGACGTGGGCGACTCCACCAGCTGGCGCGTGGGCGTGTCGTGGCTGGACGCCAAGTCGAGCAACCGCAGCTACACGGACGTCGACCAGTTCGGTACGGCCGTCACCGATGCCTTCAGCGGCACGTCGCGCACCTGGATCGTCGACGGGACGCTCAAGTGGGCGCCCCACGGGGACCCGACGCAGCACCAGTTGAAGCTGCAGAGCGAGTACATGCACCGCACGGAGGACGGCCAGCTGGCCTTCGACCTCACCGGCGCGAACCTCGCGGATGCGTACCGCAGCTCGCAGTCCGGCTGGTACTTGCAGGCCGTGTACGAGTTCAGGCAGCGCTGGCGCGCCGGCCTGCGCTACGACTCGATGAGTTCCGGTACGCCCGGCATCGGGCTCGTCAACGCCGGCGTGCTGCCCGTCACCGCCTTCCCGACCCTGCTGCCCGCATCCCCGCAGCGCACCACGTTCATGCTCGACTGGAGCCTGAGTGAATTCTCGCGGCTGCGCGCCCAGTACGCCTGGGACGAAGCGCGCGCCGCGCACGAGCTGGACCGGCAGCTGCTGCTGCAATACATCTTTGCCATCGGCGCGCACGGCGCGCACAAATTCTAGGGAATCATCATGCTCAGGAACCTCCGCTCTCTTTTTGCGTTCGCAGCTCTGGCGCTGTGCGCCGCCCTGCCCGCCCACGCGGCACT
>Ga0316624_10000947_pt1 | contig 10813 bp, 7 predicted proteins | sample OWC_Aug_N3_C1_D5_FD_207657 | JGI IMG/M metagenome (GOLD analysis project Ga0316624, IMG submission 207657) | Wetland soil microbial communities from Old Woman Creek delta, Ohio, United States - OWC_Aug_N3_C1_D5_A | ecosystem: Environmental > Terrestrial > Soil > Wetlands | place: USA: Ohio...
GAACACCCGCTGCCACCGGGCCGGGACCTCGGAGAAGTTGATGTGGCCGGCTTCCGCGATCCGGCGCATCAGCTCGTCCGAGTACCAGCCCTCGTCCCGCGCGATCGCGACGAAGTCCTCGCTCACGTCCGGCATGAGCGCGCCCGCCTGATTCCGCATGAACGCCACGGCGAAGAGCGGCTCGATCCCCGAGCTGCAGTTCGTGATGATGGAGATGGTGCCCGTGGGCGCTACCGTCGTGACGTTGCAGTTGCGAAGCCGGCGCAGCGGGCGGACCCGCTCGCCGTTGGGGCCGCGGGCGCAGCTCTGGTCGGGGCCCCAGATGCTCCGCTCCCACTCGGGGAAGACGCCGCGGTGGGTGGCGAGCCGCTCCGACTCCACCTTGGCCTCCTCGTCCACGAACTGCTGGATCTTCCGGCCGAGCGCCACGCCCTCCTCGGAGTCGTAGGCCACGCCCAGCCGCACGAACAGATCGGCCAGCCCCATGACTCCGAGCCCGATCCGGCGGATGCGCTGGGCCAGCTCGGTGATCTCGGGCAGCGGGTACTGGTTGGCGTCGATCACGTTCTCGAGGAAGTGGGTGGCGAGGTGCACCGCCCGGCGGAGCTGATCCCAGTCGATCTGGCCGTTCCGGACGAACCCGCCCAGGTTGATCGAGCCGAGGTTGCAGACGTCGTACGGGAGGAGCGGCTGCTCGCCGCAGGGGTTGGTCGCCTCGTAGGCGCCCAGGTGCGGGACCGGGTTGTAATAGTTGGCGCGGTCGATGAAGAACACGCCGGGCTCGCCCGTCCGCCACGCCCCGTGAATGATCTTCCGCCAGACCTCGCGGGCCTCCAGCTGCCCCACGACCTGCTGGGTCTTGGGATGGATGAGGTCGTACTTGCCGTCCGCCTCGACCGCGCGCATGAAGGCGTCGGTGACGGCCACCGAGATGTTGAAGTTCGTGATCTTGGTGATGTCGTCCTTGCAGGCGATGAACTCGAGGATGTCCGGGTGGTCCACCCGGAGGATCCCCATGTTCGCACCCCGGCGGGTCCCGCCCTGCTTGACGACATCGGTCGAGGCGTCGTACAGCGACATGAAGGAGACCGGTCCGGACGCCACGCCCATGGTGGAGCGGACGATGTCGTTCTTGGGCCGGAGCCGGGAGAAGCTGAACCCGGTACCGCCGCCCGACTGGTGGACCAGGGCCATGGCCCGGAGCGTGTCGTAGATGCCGCTCCGGCCGTTGGAGATCGCGTCGTCCACCGGGAGGACGAAGCAGGCCGACAGCTGCCCCAGGGGCCGACCCGCGTTCATGAGGGTGGGCGAGTTGGGCATGAACAGCCGGTCCGCCATGAGCCCGTAGAACGCTTCCGCCAGCGCCTCTACCGCTCCGGCCGACGCGCCGTACCGGCGGTCGGGCTCCGCGATCGTGCGCGCAACGCGCCAGAACAGATCGCTCGGTGTCTCGACCGGCTTGCCCGCATCGTCCTTGATGAGGTAGCGCTTCTCGAGCACCGTGAGAGCGTTCGGCGACAGCGTAACGGCGTCCCGTGGGGTGGACGGATTCATGGGCAACCCCGGCATGTGAAGGATTCGTGCGGGCGTACGACCCGGCCTGTTCCGGCGGACCGGGCGTCCACCGAAACGGAGGGCCAAGCTAGGCCAACCCACATCGCGGCACAATCCCTCGTAAAATCCGCGTCACGACGCGAAAACTCGATTCTCACATCACAAAAATAGCCACAGAGCACGCTGTGGATAAAGTGCGAATCCCCCAGCGCACCCGTTGGATGCGACCAGCGTCACGTCACTGCGCCCCCGCCAGCGGGTAGCGCCCCTCCCGGTGCTGCCGGGCCATGCCCACGTAGTGGGCCCAAGTGTCGGCGATCCGGCGGCTCAGGTCCGCATCCACCGGGCGCACGATCCGGCCGGGCACCCCCATCACCAGCGATCCGGGCGGCACGATCATGCCCTCGGGGATCACCGCGCCCGCCGCCACCACGCTCCCCGTCCCGATCCGCACCCGGTTGAGCACCACCGCGCCCATCCCGATCAGGCACTCGTCCTCCACCTGGCACCCGTGGAGGATCACCCTGTGGCCCACCCCGACCCGCCGTCCGACCGTGCAGGGAATGCCGGTGTCCACGTGGACGATGGTGCCGTCCTGGATGTTGGTCTCCGGGCCGATGGTGATGGGCGCCAGGTCGCCCCGCAGCACGGCCTGGTACCAGACGCTGGAGTGGGCCCCGAGGGTGACGTCGCCCATGACGGAGGCGGTCGGGGCGACGAACGCGGAGGGATCGATGGTAGCCATCAACGGCCGACGGCTCGCCTAGGGCTGCGGCCTGAAGATCATCTGCGTCCAGCCCTCCACCGCCTGCCCGCCTTTCGTGGCGGGATACCAGGACATCTGGTCGGCGAAGGCGCGGACGTCGCGCTCGAAGGCGGGATCGTTGGACGGCCGGAGGGGCTGCACTTCCTCCGTCTTCCCCTCGGACGAGACCTTCACCCAGAGGATCGACGGACGCGGATGCGGCTCGGCCGCGTCGCCGGGGACGGGGACGAACGGCGCCGCCACCGGCTTGGGGCGCTCGTCGAAGCAGGACCCGTCGGCGTTATAGGTCGGCCCGGGGGAGCAACTGCTCACCCCGCGCGCGGCGAGCGCCCGGCGTGCCCGCTGGGGCAGCGGTGCGCCCAGGCGCGTGAGCTGGGGCTGCACCTCGGTAATCTTGCCCGCCTCCACCACGACCGTGTCGGAGTAGAAGTTGTGCAGTGGGGCCGAAATCGCGAGCGCGTGGCGGCCCGGCGCCAGCCGGGTCACGGGCTCGGTCACCGGCTTCTCGTCGATCAGCACGTCGGAGCCGCGCGGCAAGTTGACGATCCGGATGCCCCCGCTGTCCACCGCCCCGGCAGCGGGGGCGGATGCGGTGTCCGCCCGGGCGGCGCGCGGCGCCGGCGCGGGGGTAGGAGCGGGGGCCGGAGCCGCGGCAACCGGCGTCGGACCCGCTTTGGGGGGCGTCGCCGGGGCTGGTGCGGGCGTCGTGGCCGGCGACGGCGAGGCGGCCGCCGTGTCGGCGCGCGTGGTGTCGCGCGCGGCGAGCGTGGCTGACTTGCCGGCCGTATCCGCGGCGGTCGAGTCGCTCCGGACCGCCGGAGTTTCCGCGCCGGCCCGGGCCCGGAGGTAGAAGAACGCTCCCCCGCCCGCCGCGATCAGCAGGAGCGCCACCCAGGCAAAGGGGCTCGACTTCTTCCGCCGCATTACGGGCGAGCGGTCGGCGATGCCGCGCTCGGGACGCGGCCTGGCCCGCCGTTCGACCGAGGGCGAATTGATCGGCGTGGTGGGCTGGCTGGCGATGGCGGGCGCCGCAGCCGCCGCGGCCGCGGCGGCCGGCGGCACGGTCGCGCGGGCCGGCGTCGACCCCGCGGCCGCGCGGAGGAACCCCGAGGTGGCGATCGGCTGCCCCTGGAGAGAAGCGATCAGCTCCTCGCAGGTCTGGAACCGGTCGGCGGGGTCCTTCATCAGCATCCGCTTGATCACCTCGAACAGACGGCGCTCGTCGGCGTTGATGAGCTGCGGCGTCGGGATCGGCTCGGTGATGTGCTTGTAGCCGATGGAGAAGCTGTCCTCCCCGTCGTACGGGACGACGCCGGCCAGGCACTGATACGCCACCACGCCCAGGCTGTAGATGTCGCTGCGCCCGTCGATGGGCTGCGCCCGCGCCTGCTCCGGGCTCATGTAGTGCGGCGTGCCGATGGACATGCCCGTGCCGGTCAGGCGGCCGCCCGACGCGGCCTTGGCGATGCCGAAGTCGGTGAGCACGCACTGCCCGAACTCGTCGAACATGATGTTGTCGGGCTTGATGTCGCGGTGGACGATGCCGCGCTGCGCCGCGTAGCCCAGCGCGCTGCCCGCCTCGACCAGGACCCGGCGGATCTCCGGCGGCGTGAGGGTCTTCCGCTCGCCCACGAGAGTGGCCAGGGAGCCTCCCCGCAGGTACTTCATGATGAAGTAGATGACCCGCCCGGACCGGCCGACCCGGTAGATCGGGATGATGTTGGGATGCTCGAGCTGGGCGGCGGTCCGCGCCTCCCGCTGGAACCGCTCCACGAACTCGGCGTCGAAGGCGAGGGTGAAGGGCAGCACCTTCACCGCGACCTCGCGCTCGAGATGGCGGTCCTTGGCCCGGAAGACCAGCGCCATCCCGCCCCGCCCCAGCTCCTCGAAGATCTCGTACTCCGTGGCGAGCGCTTCGCGCACGAGGTCGAGCTCCGCCACGGCCCCGGTGGCCATCGCCCGGACGGGCGTGGTCGCCGTGAGATCGAGGCCGCAGGAGGGACAGAATTTGGAGGTGCCGCTGATTTCGCTGCCGCAGCGGGTGCAGAACATGGGCCCAAGCTACCTAGGGAGTAGGGTGAGTCAATGGCATCATGCGTGCCGCTCATGAGTGGCGCAGCAGCCGCAAAATAGCGGATGGCACAAACCATGCTCAGCCCGGGTGTGCGCGTTCCCCCAACGCATGCAGCCGGGAGACCCCGTGGTCCCGTACCACACGATCGCATTCAGTCAGCAGAAGCTTCGGGCGGCGCTTCGGCGCTCCGGCGGCCAGGAGCCGCCGCTGACCTACGGTTTCGTGGTGCACTCACGGCGGCAACACGAGCGCCCGACGCTCGGCGTCATCACCCTGAACGGCGAAAGCCTGCCGCTCAATCGCCGCCTGCTCGCGGGGCTGGACGGCCTCACCCTCTGGCTGTTCGGGCATGCCCGGGTGACGCTGGACAGCGGGACGCCGGTCGAGGGGGTCCCGGAGGACAAGCTGGAGGACGCGCCCCTCGCCACGCTCCTCATGCATATTGCCACGTTCGACCTGGCTGCCGGAGCAGCTCAGAACCTAGTCCAGGTCGAGGCCTCGATCCGGGCCGATACCCTGGTTCAGCCCCTCATCGTCCTGACGCCGACCCGGCCGGAGCAGTGGCCCGGGTGACACTCTTCAAGTAAGCCACGATCCCCTCGAAGACTCCCCGGGCATACAGTTGCTGCCCCGCCGGATCGCGCAGCGCCGCCTCCTGGTCCGGCAGGATCATATACAGCCCCTCACAGAGAACGGACGGCTGCCAGGTCGCGCGGGTGAGCGCCAGATCGCCGCGGCCCACGCCGAGATCGCGCACGCCGAGGCGCTCGACGAGAGCCCGCTGGATGGCGCGCGCGAGCGGCAGGCTCCGCGGCTGGCTGTAATACACGCTGGTGCCGTTGTTGGTGAACGGGTTCAGGCCGTCCGGCAGGGCGTTGTTGTGGATGGAGACGAGCAGATCCGCGTCGAGACTGTCCGCCAGCTTCACCCGGGCGCCGAGCTCGACGGGCACATCGCTCGTGCGGGTCAGCACCACCCGCGCGCCCGCCCCCTCGAGCAGCGCGCGGAGGCGGAGGGCGACCGCCAGATTTGCGTCCGCCTCGCGCAGACCGGTGGGCCCCGTCGCGCCTCCCGGCGGATGCCCCGGATCCACCACGATGAGCCGCCCCTCCAGCGGGCGCCCGCCCGCCATCACCGGCGGACGCCTGACTTCGAGCAGCAGATCGGTGCCGCTCCACCGGGTCCGGTATCCCCACACGTCGGATCCGAGCTCGACGGCCAGCACCGCCCTGGCGCCCGGCTCCTCCGTCCAGGTCACCCGCCGCACGGGGGAACCGCCTGCGCCGTACCGGATCCAGCTCGCATCGCCGGCGGTGCCGTAGAGCGTGAGCGTAAGCCGGCGGTCGCCTTCATCCACCCTGAACGGGACCCGCACCCCGAGAGGGATACGGATCGAGGCCCGTTCGCCGCCGGCTGCCGGGGTGATCGAGATCGACCCGGCCACGCCGCGCGGCCGGGGCGTTCCGGCCGGCAGAGGACGCACCTCGCCCGCCGCGACCCACGCGTCCACGCCCTCGCTCAGCCGCAGCTCCACCTGGTCGCCCCGCCGCCCCGCGACGACGGCACGGGTCCCCACCGGGAAGAACCAGTGATAGCTGGTCCGGGGCGCCGCGCGGCCGACGACGACCGCGTCGGCCGGTCCCGCCGGGTCGCCGAGCTCCGCCACGACGGGCAGCGTGTCCAGCAAGCCCACCTGGAGCGGCCAGCGTACGCGGGCCGTGTCACTCCCACTGATCGCCTCGAGCACCGGGCCGTCCCCGGGTTGAGCGGCGGCGGCCGGGGCGAGCACGGCACCGGGGTCGCCGATCCGCACCCCCCGAAACATGCCCGCGTAGCGGTCCGGTCTCGGCTCGGCCCGGAGATTCAGCGTGTCACGATCGAAGGCGCGAATTCCCGCCGGGATCTCGTCCGGCCGCGGGTCCGGCGTGAGCGGAACCACGGTGCCATCGGCGAGCCGCAGGCGCACCTCGGCCCCCTGGGCGGCGCGGGCGCCGACAGCGAGATATTCTCCGCGCGCGAGCCACACCCGCCCCTGGGGCCGGAGCGAGGTCGAGTCGATCCAGACCGCGCTGTCCGGCGGCACGAACCGCGGAGCCCGGCGCGCCGAGTAGACCAGCTCGGCGGAATCGCGCGGCGTGTGCGCGACGAGCCGGAACTGCATGACGGAGTCGGGCGGCAGCGGCAGCCACGCGAGCCAGGCCCCGTTGGGCCAGACCCGCACCGGGAAGCCGTTGATGGTGAGGTCCGCGTCGCCTGCGCCGGTCGAGCCGAAGAGGAAGCTGGAGTCGCGGGCGTCCACGACGGCGTCCGCCGGCGGGTAAACCACCGTGAGCGCCAGCGGCCCGCGGACCACCGGCACCGGCGGCAGATGGCTCGCAGCGGCGGGGGCGGGGGCGGGCGCAGTGCTGGACGGGCGGGCACAGGCGGCGAGGCAAAGGATTCCGGCGGCGGCCAGGCGCGCGCGGCGGGCGATCATGGGCTGCAAGGTACACAATCACCACCACTTACGCCACGCGCGCGGTTGACGCATTTCCCGCCGATCTCTAGATTGCCGCGACCGAACGCATCCCCTGCGAGGCCCGTTTGACTTCTGGTCCGGTCCGCGTCTCCGTCTTCGGCAAGACCGACCTCGGCCTCGCCCGCGAGCACAACGAGGACGCCTTCCTCGTTGCCGATCTCTCCGCCCGGAACGCCAGCCTCCAGCCCGAAATCCGCGATCACGTCGTCGGACCGAAGGGATCGCTCTTTCTCGTGGCCGACGGCATGGGCGGTGCGGCGGCGGGCGAGCTCGCGAGCCAGATGGCCGCCGACCTGATCTACACCCACCTCAGCACGGTCTGGGCGACCGACGACGAGAGCTCGGACGAGCGCTTCGCCTATCGCATGCGCGAGGCGGTGGAGCTCGCCAACCATCGCATCCACGAGTACGCGCGGGAGCACCCCGAGCTGCGCGGCATGGGTACCACGGCGACGGTGGCGGGCGTGTACGGCGCCGCGCTGTGGCTGGCCCAGATCGGCGACAGCCGCGCGTATCTCGCCCGCGGAGGCGAGGTCATCCAGCTCACCAAGGACCAGTCGCTGATGCAGCGGCTGGTGGACGCCGGCGAGATGACGGAGGAGGAAGCCGAGCAGAGCGAGCGGCGGAACATCATCCTGCAGGCGCTGGGTCCCGATCCGCGGGTGAAGGTGGACCTCACGCACCAGGCGCTCGAGCGGGGTGACACGCTCATCATCTGCTCCGACGGCCTGTCCGGCCAGGTCCGCCGCGAGGAGATCGGCGAGCTGATCACGGAATATCCCGAGCCGGCCGAGCTCTGCACCGCGCTCATCAACCTCGCGAACAGCCGCGGGGGCCCGGACAACATCACGGTGGTCGTCGCCCGGCTCGAGGGGGAGGGCCTGCCCGAGTCCGGGGGCGCGGGGGACGTCGGGTATCAACGATATAGGCTGCCGGAGACCGCGGCGCCGACCGGCGAGCGGGTCGTCGTCCGCAAGACGCTGGAGCTGGCATCGCCGTCTGCTCCGGGCGACGAGGCCGGCCTCGAGCCCGAGCCCACCCCCCCGCAGACTGCCCCCGCCCCGCCCGCCGCCCCCGCCGACGAGGCCCCGGCGCCTTCGGAGCCCGCGCGCGCGCGCGGGCCCGGCTCGATGCTGGTAGCCATCGCCCTGATCCTGCTCGCGATGCTGCTCGTCTACGCCGCGACGCGGTGACGCGGTCGCTTCGAGCGCGCCTCGCCTGGATCGGCGCGCTCGCGTTCGCCTCCGGCTTTCCGTTCGGCCTGATCAACGAAGCGCTCCCGGTCTATCTCCGCACCCATGGGGCCTCGCTCGAGGCGATCGGCCGGGTCGCCGCGATCACGGCGCCGTGGAGCCTCAAGTTTCTCTGGGCCCCGCTGGTGGACCGCCTCGGGTCTCGGCGCCAGTGGGTCGCGGGCTGCCTCGCCGGCATCGCCGCGCTCACGCTGGTGCTCGGCCACACGGACCCCGCCAGCCTCGGCGCCGGGTTCTGGCTGCTCGCCATCGCCATCGTGACCCTGTCGGCCACGCAGGACATCGCGATCGACGCGTACACCATCCAGACCACCACGACGGACGAGCTGGGCGTCGCCAATTCCGTGCGCATCGCCCTCTACCGGGTGGCGATGTTCACCGCCGGCGGCCTCCTCATCTGGCTCGCGGGGCACGCGAGCTGGGGCGCGAGCTTCACCGCCGGCGCGGCAACGCTCGCAGCGCTGACACTGGCGGCCCTGGTGCTGCCGGCGCCGGAGATCGCCGCGGGGCGCCCGCTCGCCATCTGGGAGCCGCTTCGCGCCCTCCTGGCGCGGAAGGACATCTGGGCGGTGGCGGCGTTCGCGCTGCTCTTCAAGCTCGACATCGCCGCGCTGGAGCCGATGACCCGCCCGTTCTGGGTGGACCGCGGGTTCTCGCTCACCGAGATCGGGGCCGTGCTCACGACGGGGCGCATCATCGCGACGGTCGCCGGCGCGGCGCTAGGCGGGGTGCTCACCTCCCAGTGGGGGATCTTCCGCGGGCTCTGGACGCTGGGATTGGTGCAGGCCTTCTCGAGCCTGGGCTACTGGGCCGCGGCTACCACTGCGCCCTCGAAGACCCTGATCCTCGGCGCCGCGCTGTTCGAGAACTTCGCGGCGGGGCTGGCCACCTCGGCGTACCTGGCGTTCCTGATGTCGGTGTGCGAGAAGCGCTACGCCGCCACCCAGTTCGCGCTGCTCTCGGCGCTGCTGGCCATCACGCGGGCCGGGGCGGGCGAGGCGTCGGGGGCGTTAGCGGAGTGGATGGGGTACGGGGGGTACTTCCTTCTCACGTTTCTGCTCGCGTTTCCGGCCTACCTGCTCCTGCCGAAAATCCGGAACGCGCCGATGCAGGTCACGTAGCCCGCGCCGCCAGCCACCGGGCGACCGCCTCCTGCATCAGCCGCTGCCGGTGCCACGCGAGGAGCAACGGGCGCTCGCCCGGCACCTCGGCCGCCAGCCGGGGATGCCCGAACAGGACGACGAGATCCGCGCCCGGCGCCTCGCGCGCCACCTGCTCGCGCGCCTCGGGGCCGAGTCCCGCCCTGCCCTTCCACGCCCGCGGCTCCGATAAGACGAGCAGCACCCGGGTCCCTCCAGTGCCCGCGAGGCCGCGGGCGCCCAGCGCTTTCGCCAGGTAGTCGCCGGGACCGGGCGCATACGGGCCGCCCAGGTCGTCGTCCACGACGACGATCTCGAGCGGCGAGCGGAGTCCGCGGACCGTGCCCCGGAGCAGACCGCGATCGACCAGCGCGTCTGCCAGATGCTCGGCGGTCTCGTACGGGCCCGGCGGCACGCGTCCCGCCGCCTGCGCCGCTCGCGCGAGCGCGGCTTCGTAGCGGCGTTCCGCCTCCGCGAGCCTCCCGAATGGCAGGTGCCCCGCGGCGACGGCCTCGCGCAGGGTCCGGCACACGCCCGTGGTATCGCCGGGGTAGAGCAACAGATCCACGCCGGCTTTGAGCGCCTCGACCGCGGCCGCTCCCTCGGTCCGGCCGGAGAGCGCGCCCTCCATCACCAGCGCGTCGGTCACGACGATCCCGTCGAAGCCCAGCCCCTGGCGCAGGCGGGCGAGAATGGGCGTCGAGAGCGTAGCCGCCAGCCCGGACGGGTCGAGCGCGGGATAGGCGACGTGCGCGGTCATCACGCTTGCCACGTCCGCCGCGACGGCCGCGGCGAAGGGACGCTCATCTGCGCTCGAGAGCGTCGCCGCATCGTCGGGCACGGTCGGGAGGGCCACGTGCGAATCGACCAGGGTGCGGCCATGGCCGGGATAGTGCTTGGCGCAGGCGAGCGCGCCCGCCGCCTGGCAGCCCTCGATCCAGCTGCGCACGCAGGCGGCAACCAGGTCGGGATCCGCACCGAACGCCCGGGTCTGGACGATGGGGTTCTCCGCCAGCACGTCGAGATCGGCCACCGGCGCGAAGACCCAGTTGATGCCGACGGACCGGGCTTCCGCCGCCGTCAGCGCCCCCGCCCAGCGGACGACGTCCGGCTCGTCGAGCCAGGCCAGCGCCGCGGGCGGCGGCAGCTCGGTGAGCCCCTCGATCTGCTGGCCGGCGCCGCGCTCGAGGTCGGATGCGAGGAGCAGCGGCCGCCCCGCGCGCCGTACGAGGTCCGTGGTGAGCGCCCCCACCGAGCCCGTGGTCCCGCCGAAGATGATGAACCCGCCGACGCCGGCATCGAGCGCCGCGCGAATGCCTTCGGCCTCGTGGGCGAAGGCGCCGTCGGCGCCCGCGCGGAGCGCGGGAAGGACCAGGCGTGCCGGATTCATGCGGGCGTGACGCTGCCGAGCACGCGTGGGCCGGCGGCCCCCGTGGCCGCGACGAGATTGCCCGGCTGGCCGTGCAGGGTGAGGTAGCCGAGGAGGGCGAAGGCGACCGCCTCCTTGGC
>Ga0316624_10000949_pt1 | contig 10809 bp, 7 predicted proteins | sample OWC_Aug_N3_C1_D5_FD_207657 | JGI IMG/M metagenome (GOLD analysis project Ga0316624, IMG submission 207657) | Wetland soil microbial communities from Old Woman Creek delta, Ohio, United States - OWC_Aug_N3_C1_D5_A | ecosystem: Environmental > Terrestrial > Soil > Wetlands | place: USA: Ohio...
CGCGATCAGATCGCAGACGACGGAAAGGCCGCGCCCGACCAGCGTGACGGTGCTGGCATCCGGCCCCAGATCGACGCCGAAGAGCGTTTGATCGAGATCGTTGCCGGGACGGCCGAACCAGCGCCCCACCCAGTGCACGACAATCAGCGGCAGGTCGCCGTAGACGTAGAAGCCGTAGCCGCGGTTGTTCGGGTTGAGCGGAGAGTTGACGGTGTCGAAGTACTCCCGCACCGAGGCGGCGGGAGCCAGCGCCCCCTCGACCTGGGCCAGGAAGCGCTCGTCCGGGTGCAGGTGCTGCCCGGCATCCCAGTCGAGCCCGACGCAGCGGAGGTAGGCGGCCCCCGCGAGGATGGCCGCGAGCAGCAGAGCCGTCAGGGCGGTCTTCGAAACCGCCGGCCGCTCGAGCATTCCGGCTCCGCAGGTACTGGATCCCGTCTCCTGTCCTTTCCCGGCGGCCTTTCTATCTTTCCGACCTCCCCGCCGCCATCGGTCCCGAACCGTTCGCTGGCTGCAATCCATCGAGACGGATCGCGTTCAGGGACGCTGGCTGCGAGTGATTGCGTGGCGCGGGTTGGTCCCCGTTCCCAGGTGCATGAACTCGACAAAGAGGTCTTGAAAACGTACGTCGCCGGCAAGCTCGACGTGTCGCACGGAGGCGAGTCGTTCGAGGATCGCGGCTCGCCGCGACGGAGCGAGCAAGAGCATTCGGGCCCCACGCAACGCCGTGTTGCCGGCGGCGATCGGCGCGGTCACCCAGGCGGGCAGCAGCCCGATGCGGCGAGCGCTCTCGGCACGGATGTAATTGCCGAACGCGCCAGCCAGGAAGACGCGGTCGGCGCGCAGCGGACGATCGTTCAGCAGCAGATGCAGCCCCGCGGCCACGGCTCCCTTGGCGAGCTGGAGCTCGCGAATGTCGCTTTGCGTCAGCCGCAGGTCCGCGCTGAGCTCGATGTCGCTACGCCCGTTCTCCAGCCTGCCGCCAGGCTGGACCCAAGCGAGGTCGAGTGCCGCAGCAACCGTATCCACCAGGCCGCTGCCGCACAAGCCGCGCGCGCTGACGCCGCCAATGACATGGCAGTGCAGGCGCCCGTCGCGACACTCGACCCGGTCAATCGCACCGTGCGTGGCACGGATGCCCCGTCGGATGCGGCCGCCCTCGAAGGCGGGACCCGCCGCCGTGGAGGCGCAGACGACGCCGTCGCGATTGCCGACGGCAATCTCGCCGTTCGTTCCCAGGTCGAGCAAGGCTCCGAGCTCGGCAGAGTCGAGCAGCCCCGTGGCGACAAGTCCGGCGAAGAGATCGCTGCCGACGAACCCGCCTGGGCAGGGGAGGAACAAGGCCGGACTTCCGAGGACCGCCGCCGGTAAGATCTGCGCCCCGAGATGCGGAGACCGGAACGGCACGACCGCCAGGGGCTCGACGCCGAGGCTGCAGAACAGGTGGTGCATGCAGGTGTTGCCCACCAGCAGGATCTCCTCGAGATCGCCCATCGGCGCGAGCATGCCGCGGACCTGCGCGCGAATCATCTCGCCGAGCTGGCCGGGGTGGTGAAGATCATGCTCGATACGCGTCATGACGTCGGCGCCATGACGCGCCTGGTCGTTCAGCGCGGTGACCACCTTGGTAACCTGGCCCGACTCGAGGTCCACGCGCTGGGCCACCACCGTGGTCGTGCCGACATCCACCACCGCTCCGACGCCCGGACGCGGTTCGAAGGGCACGGGGGTTTCGTCGCTCAGGATCTGTCGCGACCACTGCGCCACTTCCAGCTGGACGACGCCACGCGCTTCGGCTCGACAGGCCAACCTCCAGCCGTCCGCGAGCTCCCGCTCGCCGATCGCGTCCCGCATCTCCGCGGTCGTCGGTACGTCGCCCGACACCACGCGGATCCTGCAGCCGCCGCACAGCGACGTACCGCCGCACGGGAACTCCACCCCTTCTTCGAAGAGGAAGTCCCGCAGGGCGCCGTCACGAACGGACTCGTACAGCAGTCGGCGCTGTTTCATGAACAATCGACTACCGTTCGTGCGCCCACCGAGGTCTACCCACGCTCCACTTCTCGGACGACGGATCCCCTGCTGCGTCGCCACGGGCCGAAACCGGATCCGCCATCGTTCTGTGCTCCGCCGCCGCTGTGTCCCTGGCGAAGGAGACCTTGCTCAGGCGCGCGCGAAGTCGACGGCCTGCGCCCGCGGGCTGTGCCCGGGAGCCATGTAGATCTGCCGGTAGTGGATTTGACCGTAGCCCGCCGCCAGGTGCAACGCCTTCCACGGGGCGGGAACGGGCTCCTGTTGCCCCTTCCATCCCTTGAACTGATAGGGCTCCCAGGCGTGATAGATGATCACTTGACCGGGCTGCACCCCGGGCGCCACCTTGGCAACCGCTTCGAAGGCGCCGACGTCGTTGAACACCCGGATGCGGTCGCCGTCGGACACGCCGCGCTGCTGCGCGTCGTGCTGCGACACGTAGGCAGCCGGTTCACCGCGCTGCAAGCGCAGCATCACCTGGCTGTCGCGCCAGGTCGCATGAATCGACCACCGGGTATGGCCGCCCGTCAGCCGCAGCGGGAAGTTGCCGCCCGGCTGCGGTGGCGCCTTGTACACGGGCAAGCTCTCGCCGACCTCCTCGTACCACGGATGCTCGATCAGAAACTGCTGCCGGCCGGAGAACGTCGGCCACGCTTGCTTTCCCGCGACGAAGCGCTCGTGCGGGAAGAGGGTGCGGCCCCGCCGGTAGTCGGTGCCCAGCGCGTAGAGACCGTCCGGCTTGCCCTCGACCTCGACGACGGGCAGCAGGCCCGTTTTCGTTCCCTCGTTCCAGCCCTTTTTACCCGTGGTCGTCGTCTCGCCCAGGATGAATTCGAGCGCGGCCTTGGCGTCGCTCTCGCGGAACTTCCCGTCGTGGCTCCAGACCTCGTAGATCTTCGCCAGATCCGTCTCGCGGCCGTAGGAGTCGAGCACCTTGCTCACGCCCCGCTGGCGTGCTCGGTCCTGCAACTTCCTCGCCAGCAAACCGAAGATCTCCCACTCCGGTTTGGCCTCGCCGCGGGGCTCGACCGCCTTCTCGCAGAGGATCAGATAGGGCACATAGGCCTGGCTGTACTTGAGCGAGTCGCGCTCGTAGTAGCCCGACGTCGGCAGGATGATGTCCGCCTGCAGGCCGGAGGTGCCGCCCTTGAAATTGACGTCGATGATGAGGTTGAGCTTCGGCCACAGGTGTTCGCGCGCGATCTGCGGTGCCGGCCAGCGCCGTAGCGGATTCGAACCGGTGAAAAGGAACACCTTCGGATCCTTGCCTGGCTTGGGGCGTATCGGGATCCAGCCCTTGTCGATGGCCTCTTTCATGTACTCGGCCGTCGGCCGCGGCACCGCGGGGTCGTGATACTCGCGCTTGTCCCACACCGTGTTGTAGCCGGCATGGACGTAGAGCCACGGCATCAGCGGCGTGCTGTTCGTGTGATCCATCAGCTCGATCATGAGAGCCTCGTACTGTCGCCAGGTGAACCCGGTGACCAGCGAGCGCCACATGACGCGCGTCTTCAGCTCGAGCGGGAGCTCGCGGGCGCCGAACGAAAACTGCTCGAACCCCTGCACGGGCCACCAGGACGCGACCCGGAACCCACCCCCGCTCTTGCCCTGGTTGCCGGTGAGCGCCATCAGCAGGATCTCCGCCCGCTGATTCAGGTCGCTGTGGTAGTGTTTGCACGAGCCCCAGGACGAGTAGATCATCGCGCTGCCCGCTGCAGCCAGCTCTCGTGCCAGACGGCGAATCGTCGCCGCGCCAACGCCGGTGATCGTTGCGACCCGCTCGGGAGTGTAGTGGGCGTCCAGGTGTTCCCGCAGCCGTTCGATGAACGGCCGCACGGTCACCTCTTTTCCGTCGGCCAAGCGCACGGTGCGGCGGCCCGCAAGCTCGGGATGGAGATCGCCGAGTGCGAGCGAGTCGCCCTTTCCCTGACAGCCGGGCACCTCGGCGAGCGCGTTGGTCGCGCCGTCCCAGAAGTAGAGCACCTCGTCGCTGCCGCGGGCGCGTAGATCGGCCTGGCGCAGGTAGCGGCCGGTATCTTCACGAACCAGGATGGGCAGGTCGGTCTGTTCTCTGACATAATCCACTTTGTGCAGGCCGTCGGAGAGGATCACCTGCGCCATGGCGAGCGCGAGCGCCGCATCGGTTCCGACGCGCGGGTTGAGCCAGTAGTCGGCATGGATCGCGGAGGCGTTGTAGTCGGGCGCGATGACGACGACCTTGGCGCCGCGGTAGCGGGCTTCGTTGATGTAGTGCACCTCGGGGATGCGGGTGTAGGTGGGATTCCCCACCCAGACGATGATGAAGTCGGACTTGAACCAGTCGTCGGAGGTGCCCTCCACGTTGTACATGCCCCAGGTTTGCACCGCGCCCGCGGGCATGTCGCCCACGCCCGCCCACGAATCGATGCTGGTGGCGTTCATCGCGGCGAAGAGCCGCATCTCGCTGGCGGTGTCGGCGCCGAAGTCGATGTTGGTCGTGCCGTGATCGTAGATGATCGAGTCGGTGCCGTGCTGCACGGCGGTGTCGATCATCGCATCGGCGATTTCGCCGAGCACCTCGTCCCAGGACACACGTTTCCACTTCCCCCCGCCACGCGGGCCGACGCGCCGCAGCGGATAGAGGATGCGCGAGGGCTCGTACATGACGTGCGTGAAGCACGCGCCCTTCTGGCAACCCCGCGGGTTGAAGTCGGGAACGCCCGCCTCCGACGCCTCGTAGATGGCGTTCTGCTCCTCGCGCCACGCAATGCCGTCCTTGATGAAGACGTTCCACGAACACGCGGAGATGCAGTTGGCGCGCGCGTGGGAGGAATGAACGACACGGTCCCACACCCAGCGCTGGCGGTAAACGTCCTCCCAGCCGCGAAACTCCGGGACCGGAGGCGCCAGCGCCGTCTCCTGGGCCGACGCAACCCGGAGCGAGGCCGGGAGGTCGAGCAGGCTCAACGACAACGTCAGCGCGGCGCTGTGCTTGAGAAACTGGCGACGATTCAATGTGAGAGGGGAATGCGGGCGACTCATTGGCGCATCTCCTGGCAAACACCGATACGGTGTCGCAACCGCTCGTCGCTATAGGTCGAATCGGCCGGGGCGACAATGACATTTGGCAGCAAGCGCCAGCCGGTGGACCAGTGGAGATGCTCCTCGTGTTCCGCCTCGGCTGCCCGGGACAGAGTGGTGGCAGCGCTCGGAATCGACGTGCTGCTCATGGCTGAGGACCGTTTCCCAACAACCGAGTAGCGTCCGCCCAGATCGTCTCCTAGTCTGCAGAAGACGACCCATAAGCGGCCTGGCTCAGGTACGTTGAAGCTTCACCACTGAGACGAGCGATCTCGGTAGGCCCAAAATCTCTGGATCGCCCGTTGCCAGACGGGCGCGTTCACTCTTGGCCGTCGCCACCGCGAAAGCGTCCGCATACGAGATCGGTGCGCCGCTTTCATTCGAGCCGCACTGAGCGCCAGGGTTTCCCGAACCGGGCACACTGCAATAGGTAGATGTCGCAGTAGCGCCAACCGCTCATCCGCCCGTTTCGCGCCCGCGGTCTGCAGGAGGCGATAGTATACTTCGCCAAGATTGACAGCGTTGATCAGCAGCCGGATATTGCCACGAGCGGCTCGTCGCAGCAGCCGCCGCACCACGAGCGCCGCTGGTCCCTCTCGCTGAAGAAACGCCAGCGCCGCCCACGCATCAAGGACGATGCCGCCGCTCATCGGCCAGGACTTCCGCGCGGTGCTCCTGTTCGAGATCCGTCAGCGCGTCGCCTTCGGTGAGGCAGCCGAACAACCGGTCGATGACCTTCTCCAAGCTGCGTTCATCACCGCGGGGCCGCTTTGCCGCCCGCGCACCAGCAGACCGGGAGCCGTTCGCTGCTTTCATGTTCCAATTGTGTCTGGAGTTGCCATCGCAAATCAAGCCGGCTCGGGATGCTCAGATGCGGCGAGTGCCAGCGGCCTCGCGGTATGCTTGATCACCTCCTATGGCTGCCGGTTCGATGGCAACGGATGGTCACCGATGGGATCCGCCGACAGCTGATCGACAATGACCGAGCGGGCCGAGAGCCGGAAGGAGTTTTGCCTGCGCAGGGCGAGCCATCCAACGCCGCGTGGTGGGGCTTGCGCGCGCGCTTACAGAGGGCGAGGCCGTTGGGAAGGATCGCTTCCTCTCACCCCACGCGTTCGGCTTTAGATGATGCCTTCGTCGAAGCTCGCCACGATCCGCCCGGCTCGACGACGAGGAAGTCCGCCGGATCCCAATTGCCGCCGACGATTTGCGGAACAGGCCGAGATCGCCGCGGATTTTCTCGAACTACCAGCTCTCCTCGGCTGCCTCGGCGCGCGCCTGTTGCTCGAACCGGCCGTCGCACTCGAGGCCGGTCTCGATGAAGGTCAATTGCCGATAGCTTCTCTCGTTACGCCTCAGCTCGTCGTACAGATAGCGCCCGTTGTCGTCGCCGTACTTCGCGATCAGGTCGGCGAGGGTGAAATTGTTCCGGCATCGCTATGGGACTTATCCCCATTTCTCGACACCACGCCCGCGTCACAAAGCGACCAGGGCGAAGAAGAAGTGATCGCCTAGACCGCGCGGTGCGTCGATGCCACCGATGCCCAAACAGAGCGAGGCGGATAACGGCTTGACCTCGTCGTACAGCAAGGCGCGCAATGGGCGGGGCAAGCGCGACACATCGTAGTGCAGGCGGACCGTTTCGGTGTCGCGCCACTGCGACCGCCCTGGCTGCGCGGTGAAGCGACCGGCTCCCAGGCTGCGGTGAAAGAAGAACCAGCGCCCAGCTGCAAAGTCGACTCCGAACGGCGTCAGCCGAAAACCCAGATATTGGAGCGGACGGATCACGGGATGCCGCGCCCCCGCTGTGTCCATCCACGCCAGATGGACGCCGCGATAGCAGCCCGCCGGCAGCGTGATCGCGCGCTCCTCAACATACAACGCTTCGAGCTCCGTCACACCGCACCGCTGCAACCGGGACAGCGTGATTTTCTCTCCGCGTGCCCTGCGTGTCTCGCCATCCATGACTTTGCAGCTCGCCCCGACCCAACCCGGTCCTGAGAACCGTCGAAGGAGGGGGGCGGTCCCGGCGGACAGCCGCTGGCCGCAGGCCTTAGCCGAGCTGGATTCCGCCCTGTTCGAACGCCAGCATCGGGTTCTCCCAGAGGTGCGACAGGTCCACCATCGTGGGTGAGTTGCAAGACGAGCAGCGCTCCGCATCGGCACGCAGCTGCTTGAACCGGGCCAGCTCCATGATCTCCTTCAGGGGCATTGTGCGGATGTTGGCGATGGGTTTGTTCAAGTTGAGACAGTACTCGGCGTTTCCCCACCCATCGACGAACATCACCAGCTTGGGCAGATGGCAGTTGTATCCGGGCCGGCCCTGGATGAAGTAGTCGAAGTAACGTTCCGAATTGAGAATGGGGGCTCCCGCTCGCTTCTTCTCCGCCAACGACGCGCACACCGCTTGCAGCTCGGGAAGAGGCATGCCCATGTCGGTCTCCACGAAGTTCCCGTTCTCGCCGTGACGGAACTCGGTGATCACGTCGAAGGAGATCTGCACTTCGAGGTCCGTCGCTAGCTCGAGCAGATCGTCGATCTCCCCGGCGATTCCTTTCTGCACGCAGCAGTTGAACTGCAGCGACACGCCGGGGTACCTCTGCTTGACCAAGCGCACGCCCTCGATGGCGCGGTCGAACAGGCCGGGCAGGCCGCGGATCGCGTCGTGGCGTTCCGGCTTCGCCGAGTCGAGGCTGACGATCATCGCGTCGATGTACGGCAGCACCTCATCCATGCGCTTTTTCAGGTACCAGCCGGTGTTGAAGAGCAAGATGAACATTCGTGCTTCTTCTTTGACGAACCGCGCCACTTCGCCGAGGTCGCTGCGGAGAAACGGCTCGCCGCCGGAGAACGCCGTCGCCACGAACCCCTCGTCTCTCGCCTCCGCATAGAAGCGCTTGAGATCGGCGAGCGGCACGTCCTCGCAATCGTTGTCGCGCCACAGGCAACTCGCGCACTTGCACATGCAGCGGTAGGTGATGAAGTGGCCAACGATGAACGGGCGGCCATCTCCATTCTGGCGCGCCTCCATGGCCTTGCCAACCAGCCTGCTGAGGATCTCTGCGGTTGCGGCTGTCAGTTGTCTCATCTCTCTTGCTCCGATGGGTCTCTCCGGGTCAACCATGACAACGGGGGCAGTGTACTGAGCCCACGGTAAAAGATGCAAGGTGTCGGCCGCTCTCGGGGCCGGGCCCAGGCTTTGGACATACGGCATCCTCCTAGTCGCTTGATTCCGACGCAATCACCCAACACATTTTCGAATCGGGGCTAACTGCACAGTCAACGAGATGAAGGGCGTGCGTCGTTTCCTCTCACTCCATGCGTTCGGCTCTGATGATGTCTTCGTCGTAGCTCGCCACGATCCGCCCGCCCGGCTCGACGACGAGGAAGTCCGCCGGATCCCATTCGCCACCGACCAGCTTGCGGAACAGGCCGAGGTCGCCGCGGATCTTCTCGAACTGCCAGCTCTTCTCGGCTGCCTCGGCGCGCGCCTGTTGCTCGAACCGGCCGTCGCACTCGAGGCCGGTCTCGATGAAGGTCAGCTGCCGGTAGCTTCTCTCGTAGCGCCTCAGCTCGTCGTACAGATAGCGGCCGTTGTCGTCGCCGTATTTCGCGATCAGGTCGGCGAGGGTGAAATCGGTTCCGGCATCACGCGCGAGCTGTTCGATGTCGCGTCCGCGCTCCAGCCACCCGGTGGAGCGGAAGTACACCCCCTCGTGGGCGTGGAAATAAGTGTCATAGCGCTGGCGACTGCCCAACAGCAGGGCGATGCAGTCGTGGGCGCGTGGCGCCACCAGCGTCACGCGACGCGCTTCGAGCCCGTGCAGACCGTTGCCGCACAACGCGTAGCCCATCAGGACGGCCTCGTGACGCGCCGGATCGGCTTGATCGACGGCCGCCTGCAGAGCCTGCCGCATACGCGCGCCGCCGAGATCGTGCAGTCCCTTGGGGAGAAACTCGACGTCGATCGTGTGCGGCGAGCGCGCGATGGCATCCGCCAGCTCGCGCAGCAGCACCTCGCAGCCGACCAAGAGACAGCGCACGACCCCCCCGGGCGGTCTCAGCCGCCGGTGGCCAACTTGGCGCAGGTGCGCGCCAGGGCCACCGCAACGCTGGCGTTTTCGCCGTAGCCGTCAGCGCCGATTTCTTCGGCGAACTGCCGCGTCACCGGTGCGCCGCCAACGAGCACTTTGACCCGCTCGCGGAGCCCCGCCGCTCGCAGCCCTTCGATGGTGGTCTTCATCGACAGCATGGTGACCGTCAACAGCGCCGACAGGCAGACGATGTTGGCGTTGGTCTTCTGGACGGTCTCGACGAACTTTTCCGGCGCGACATCGACACCCAGATCGATCACCTCGAACCCGCCCCCTTCGAGCAGCGCCGCCACCAGGTTCTTGCCGATGTCGTGCAGATCGCCTTTCACGGTGCCGATGACGACTTTGCCCGCCGGCTGTGCACCGGAGGCAGCGAGCAGCGGGCGCAGCGGTTCGAGCGCCGCCTTCATCGCGCGCGCCGACAGCAATAGTTCTGGAACGAAGTAGTCCTGACACGCGAAGCGCCGGCCGACCTCGTCCATTGCCGGGATCATCGCTTTCTGAATCAGCTCGATCGCGGGCATGTTCTGCGCGAGCGCCGCCTGCGCCACTGCGGCCGCAGTCTTCGCATCGCCGTTCAGAATCGCCTCGTGAAGTTTCTGCAGATCTACCATGGACACACCCCTTCCCGCCGCCGCCCAGGGCGCACGCTTGCAGCGAGTCCGGGCTCGCAGCGCTCAGCAAAACGCTGGCAGCATTCGGGCGATCAACCCCTCGCTCGGTCCGCAAAGGCCTCCTTCACCTGTTCCACGAGTCGCGCGAGCGTTGCGGGGTTGGCCGCCTGGGGGCCCAACTCCTCCGGAGTCACGACGACGCACAGGCCGCGGTTGTCGGTCGCGGTTCGCAACACGTGCCGCAGGTACTCGCGATTGCCTTCGAAAGGGATGTCCTTGTTCAAGCCGAGGTGAGGGATGATCGCCGTTTTCCCGGCGAAACGGTGCCAGACCGCTTCGAAGGGCGTCTCCGAGGCGCCGAAGTTGATGCCGCGCAGAGCGTGGATCCGGGCGAGATTGTCGAATTGGTGGACGAAGTTGCCGCAGGAATGGACCATCACGCCGCCGAACTCCTCGGACAGCTCGTTGACGTACGGCAAGCAGAACTCCCGGTAGTGCTTGGGCCCGATGACGGCCAGGCAGTCGTCGCTGATGCTGATGCCGCGCCCATCGGGAATCCAGAGCGGGGGATAGTGGCAGGGAATGAACTCCGGTGAGCGTGCACGCTGTTCCTTCACGTAGCGGATGATCAGATCGGTCACCAGGCGCATCAGGTGGTGAACTTCCTTGGGGTTGGTGTACATCGCCTCCATGAAGGCTTTGGACTCCCACACCAAGTACGCCGTATCGAGCGGCCCCTGCAGGTCGGTGAGAGCGACCGGGTAGCGCCCGGCGGTCTGCGCGACATAGTAATCCGTGAACGCCAGCATGTCGCCGAGCTGGCCGGCGTCGACGGCCGGCGGCGCAAGCTCGTACACCGTTTCCGGCGCGTCGTTCTCACCGATCACCGGATGAGCCCACGGCAGCGTGTGCTTGAAGAAATCCACCTTGCATCCAAACGCGGAGGCAAACACCGTCACGCCCCCTTGAGGCTGCAGATGCGGCACGAAGTCGTCGCCGAGGTCGGCGGTCTC
>Ga0316624_10000950_pt1 | contig 10807 bp, 8 predicted proteins | sample OWC_Aug_N3_C1_D5_FD_207657 | JGI IMG/M metagenome (GOLD analysis project Ga0316624, IMG submission 207657) | Wetland soil microbial communities from Old Woman Creek delta, Ohio, United States - OWC_Aug_N3_C1_D5_A | ecosystem: Environmental > Terrestrial > Soil > Wetlands | place: USA: Ohio...
CTTTCATGCCACGCCGTCGAATCGCGCGAAACCCTGCCCTGTGGCCGCGCCGCGCCGCCGACCGCCCCTGTGCACGCACCACCCTGGAGCAGCCCCAGCGGCAGCGTGCCCTGCGCTGGTGCGGCCGTGCCCGCGCTTCCTGGGCTATTCTTCGCGCCAGTGTACGAGCACATCCTCATCGTCGGCGCCGGCCAGGCGGCCGTGCAGGCCGTGGATACCCTACGCCGCAAGGGCTTCGCCGGAAAGCTCACCCTCATCGGCGATGAGCCCTGGCTGCCGTACCAGCGCCCGCCGCTCTCCAAGAAGTACCTCGCCGGGGGCCTGGAGCGCGAGCGGCTCCTCATCCGCCCGGCTGCGTTCTTCGCCGAGCACCAGGTCACGACGCACCTGGGATGCCGGGTGACCGAGCTGGCGCGCGCCGAGCGGCAGGTGCGCCTCGATGACGGCCGGCGGCTCGCCTACGACGCGCTTATCCTCGCCACCGGCAGCCGGCCGCGAGCGCTCCCCATCCCGGGCGGCGGGCTGCCCGGCGTGCACACGCTGCGCACGATCGCGGACGTCGACCGCATCCGCGCCGAGTGCACCGCGCACGCCCGCATGGTCGTCATCGGCGGCGGCTACCTCGGTCTTGAGGTCGCCGCCACGGCGCGCGAGCTGGGTCTTGAGGTGACGGTGCTGGAGATGGCCGAGCGCCTCATGAACCGCGTGACCTGCGCGGAGGTCTCCGCGTTCTACGCGGCCGAGCACCGCCGCGCCGGCGTGCGCATCCACTGCAATGCGCGCGTGCGCGCGCTCGAGGCCGATGCGCGCAGCGGGCGCGTGCGCAGCGTCCGCACCGAGGACGGCGCCGAGCATCCCGCCGACCTCGTGATCGTCGGCGTCGGGGTGGTGCCGGCGGACGAGCTCGCCCGCGCCGCGGACCTGGAGTGCGAGAACGGCGTCGTCACGGACGCTCACTGCCGCACGACGGATGAGCGGATCTACGCCGCCGGGGACTGCGCCAGCCACCTGCACCGCCAGTACGGGCGCCACCTGCGCCTGGAGTCGGTCGACAACGCCTTCGAGCAGGGCACGACGGTGGCACTGAACCTGCTCGGCACGCCGACCGCGCACGACAAGGTGCCGTGGTTCTGGTCCGACCAGTACGACCTGAAGCTCATCATCGTGGGCTTGAGCCTCGGCTACGACCGCGTGGTCCTGCGCGGCAGTCCGGCCGCGCGTGCCTTCAGCGCCTGCTACCTGCGCGCAGGCGAGCTCGTCGCCATCGACAGCATCAACGCGCCCAAGGACCAGATGGCCGCGCGCAAGCTCATCGCCGCGCACGCGCGCCCGGACCTCGCCCGGCTCGCCGATCCGGCGGTGCCGCTGAAGGACGCCGTGTAGCGCTGAGCCGCGCGCCTACTTCAGGATGACCAGCAGGTCGTGGACATCCACCGCCTGCCCGGGGCGCGCCAGCACCTCGAGGACCTCGCCGGCCGCGCTCGCGCGCACCGCGGTCTCCATCTTCATCGCCTCCAGCGTCAGGAGCAGGTCGCCGCGCGCGACCTGCGCGCCAGCGCTCACCGCGACGCTGCCGACGATGCCCGGCATCGGCGCACCGACGTGCGCGGGGTTGCCCGGCTCGACCTTGCGCGGCGGGGCGTGGCGGGCGACCTGGCTCAAGTCGGGCACGCGCACCGAGCGCGGCTGGCCGTTGAGCTCGAAGAACACCGTGCGCGTACCGTCCTCGTGCGGCTCGCTGCTCGCCAGATACCGCACGATGAGCGTCTTGCCGCGCTCCAGGTCCACGCTGATCTCCTGCCCCGGCTCCATGCCGTAGAAGAACACCGGCGTCGGCAGGATGCCCGGGTCCCCGTAGCGCGAGCGCTCGCGCGCGTAGTCGAGCCACACGCGCGGGTACATGAGGTAGGAGGCCAGGTCCTCGTCCGTCACCGGGCGCGGCAGCTGCTGCTGGATCTTGGCGCGCTCGGCCGCCAGGTCCACCGGCGGCAGCGTCGCGCCCAGTCGCTGCGTACGGGCAGGTGCGCCCTTGAGCACCTTCTTCTGCAGCGCCACCGGGAAGCCCCCGTGGGGCTGGCCCAGGTCCCCGCGCAACAGCTGCACGACCGACTCGGGAAAGGCGACCTCGACCTTGGGGTCCAGCACCTGCGCGCGGCTGATTCCTGAGCTCACCATGAGCAGCGCCAGGTCCCCGACCACCTTGGAGGTCGGGGTCACCTTGATGATGTCGCCGAGCATCGCGTTCACGTCCGCGTAGGCGGCGGCGACCTCCGGCCAGCGCGCAGCCTCGATGCCGAGGCCGCGCGCCTGCTCGCGCAGGTTCGTGTACTGCCCGCCGGGCATGCCGTGCACGTACACCTCCGAGGCCCCGGCGCGCAGGTCGCTCTCGAAGGCGCCGTAGTAGCGGCGCACCTGCTCCCAGTAGGCGGAGATGCTGCGCAGGCCCTGCGGGTCCACGAGCGCATCGCGCGGGCCGAAGCGCAGCGCCTCGACGATCGAGCCCAGGTTCGGCTGCGAGGTGAGGCCGCTCAAGGCGTCGATGGCGCCATCGACCGCATCGGCGCCCGCGGCCACGGCCGCGAGCACGCTCGCTGCGCCGATGCCGCTCGTGTCGTGCGTGTGGAAGTGCACCGGCAGGCCCAACTCGTCCCTGAGCGCCTTGACGAGGGCGTAGGCTGCGCGCGGGCGGCACAGGCCTGCCATGTCCTTGATGCCGAGCACGTGCGTGCCCGCCGCCTTCAGCGCGCGTCCCACGGCGAGGTAGTAGTCGAGCGTGTACTTCTTCTCGTGCGGGTCGCTTAGGTTTCCGGTGTAGCAGATCGCCGCCTCGCACAGCTTGCCGCAGTCGCGCACCGCATCGATGGTGACGCGCATGTTCTCGACCCAGTTGAGCGAGTCGAAGATGCGGAACACGTCCACGCCGCCGGCCGCCGCGCGCTGCACGAAGAAGCGCACCACGTTGTCCGGGTAGTTGGCGTAGCCGACCGCGTTGGCCGAGCGCAGCAGCATCTGCAGCAGCAGGTTCGGCATCAGCTCGCGCAGCTGCGCCAGGCGCGCCCAGGGGTCCTCGCGCAGGAAGCGCATGGCCACATCGAAGGTCGCCCCGCCCCAGCACTCCACCGAGAACAGCTGCGGCAGCAAGGCGGCGTAGTACGGGGCGATCGCCGCCATGTCGCGCGTGCGCAGGCGCGTCGCGAGCAGCGACTGCTGCGCATCGCGCATGCTGGTGTCGGTGAGCAGCACGCGCTCCTGGCGCAGCATCCATGCGGCGAACCTCTCCGGCCCGAGCTCCTCGAGCTTCTGCTTCGTGCCCGGCGCCGGCGCGGGCAGCGCCCCGGCCGGCAGGCGCGCGGGCGCAAAGGCCGCCGGGCGCGCCCGGTCGCGGGTCTCGGCGTTGCCGTTGACGATGGTGTGGCCGATGAAGCTCAAGATGCGGCTCGCGCGGTCGCGCTTGCGCGGGGAGTGCAGCAGCTCCGGGGTCGTCTCGATGAAGCGCGTGGTGTAGTCCCCGTGCGCGAACCTAGGGTGCGTGATCAGCTGGTCGAGGAAGCGCAGGTTGGTCACCACGCCGCGGATGCGAAACTCCCACAGCGCGCGGTGCATGCGCGCGATGGTTTCCTCGGGGGTCGGCGACCAGGCGGTCACCTTGACCAGCAGCGAATCGTAGGAACGCGTGATGATGGCGCCGGTGTAGGCGGTGCCGGCATCCAGGCGGATGCCGAAGCCGGCCGGACTGCGGTAGGCGCTGATCTTGCCGTAGTCCGGGATGAAGTTGTTCTCCGGGTCCTCGGTGGTGATGCGGCACTGCAGGGCGTGCGCGCTGATGCGGATCTCTTCCTGCTTCGGCACGCCGCTCTCGGCAGTGCCGATGCGTGCCCCGCCCGCGATGCGGATCTGCGCCTTGACCAGATCGATGCCGGTCGCGCACTCGGTGACCGTGTGCTCGACCTGGATGCGCGGGTTCACCTCGATGAAGTAGAAGCTTCCCGTGTCCGCATCCTGCAGGAACTCCACCGTGCCGGCGTTGCGGTAGGCTGCCGCGCGCGCGATCTTGAGCGCCATCTCGCACAGCACGGCGCGCTCGCCGTCGTCGAGGAACACCGCCGGGCAGCGCTCCACGACCTTCTGGTTGCGCCGCTGCGCGGTGCAGTCGCGCTCGTACAGGTGCACGAGCGTGCCGTGGGTATCGCCGAGCACCTGCACCTCGACGTGGCGCGCGCGCCGCACCAGCTTCTCGGCATACACCTCGTCGTTGCCGAAGGCCGCCTGCGCCTCGCGCCGCGCCGCCGCGAGCAGCTCCGCGAGCATCGCCTCCTCCTCCACCACGCGCGTGCCGCGCCCGCCGCCGCCCCAGCTCGCCTTGAGCATCACCGGGTAGCCGACCTGCGCGACGAGCCGCGCACACTCAGCGTGCGCGCGCGGCAGCGGCGCCGTGGCCGGCATGACCGGCACGCCCGCGGATACCGCCAGCTCCCGCGCCGACACCTTGTTGCCGAGCAGGCGCATGGTCGCAGGCTCGGGCCCCACGAAGACGATGCCGGCGCGGGTGCAGGCCGCGCCGAACTCGGGGTTCTCGGCGAGGAAGCCGTAGCCGGGGTGGATGGCATCCACCTGCGCCTCGCGCGCGACCCGCAGGATGTCCTCGATGCCGAGGTAGGCCTCCACCGCGCCCCGGCCCGCGCCGACCAGGTAGGCCTCGTCCGCCTTGGTCCGGTGCAGCGAGAAGCGGTCCTCGTGGGAGTAGACCGCCACGGTGCGCAGGCCCAGCTCGTTGGCGGCCCGCATGACGCGGATGGCGATCTCGCCGCGATTGGCGACCAGCAGGCTGCGGATCCGCTGCGGGGCGGCGGGTTTCACTTTAAGATTCACCGTCAGAAATGAGGAGCGAACCCTCAGCGAGGCATGCAATGCGCGTGCCGCCGGGTGCGGCTTCGATCATAGCCGCTGGGAGAAACAGATGTCGCGTCCAACTCTGCAGGCGCTGCTGTGTTGCATGGCGCTCAGCGGGGCGGCCCACGCCGCGAAACCCCCACCGCCGCCCGCGGCCCCGCCGGGGGTGGCCATCGCCATCCACGGCGGCGCCGGCGTCATCGACCCGGCGAAGATGACTCCGGAGAAGGCGGCCGCCTTCCGCGCGGGCCTCGCTGCAGCGCTCGATGCGGGCTACGCGGTGCTCGAGCGCGGCGGCTCGAGCCTGGATGCGGTGACGCTGGCCGTGCGCATGCTCGAGGATGACCCGCAGTTCAATGCCGGGCGCGGGGCGGTGCTGAACCAGGACGGGGACGCGGAGCTGGACGCGGCGATCATGGACGGCCAGGGACCCAAGGCCGGGGCCATCGCCGCCGTGCGTCACGTGAAGAACCCGATCGAGCTCGCGCGCCTGGTCATGGAGAAGAGCCCGCACGTGCTGCTGGTGGCCGACGGCGCGGAGGAGTTCGCGCTCGAGCAGGGAGTGGTGCTCGTGCCGCGCGGCTACTTCCGCACCCGCAGCCGCATCGCGCAGCTCGCGGAGGAGAAGCGCGCGCAGGAGGCGCAGGCCGCCGCCCCCGCGCCGCCGGGCACCGGCACCGTGGGCGCGGTGGCGCTGGACCGCTCCGGCAACCTCGCGGCCGCGACCTCCACGGGGGGCCTCAGCAACAAGCACCGGGGCCGCGTCGGGGACTCGCCCCTCATCGGTGCGGGCACCTACGCCAGCAACGCCTCGTGCGCGGTATCGGGCACCGGGGATGGGGAGTACTTCATCCGCCAGGTGATCGCGTACGACATCTGCGCGCTCGTGGCGTACAAGCACGAGACGCTCGAGCAGGCGGTGAACGAGGTGATCCACGGCAAGCTCACCGCCACGGGCGGCGAGGGCGGCGTGATCGCGGTGGACCCGGCCGGCAACATCGTCATGGACTTCAACAGCACCGGCATGTTCCGCGCGGCGCGCGATGCGCACGGCCGCCGCGAGGTCGCCATCTACCGCGACAAGTAACCCAGGGGATCCGCTCCTATGCATGCCATCGCCATCCACGGCGGCGCGGGCGCGGTACCGCGCGCCACCCTCTGCGCCGAGCGCGAGCAGCGCTACCGCGCCGGGCTTGCGGCGGCACTCGACGGCGGCTACGAGGTGCTGCAGCAAGGCGGCAGCAGCCTGGATGCGGTGGCGACCGCGGTGCGCATCCTCGAGGATGACCCGATGTTCAACGCCGGCCACGGGGCGGCGCTCACGCGCGACGGCGCCGCCGAGCTGGACGCCGCCATCATGGACGGCAAGCAGATGCGCGCGGGCGCGGTAGCCTCGGTGCGGCACGTGAAGAACCCCGTCGAGCTCGCACGCCACGTGATGGAGAAGTCGCGCCACGTGCTGCTGGTGGGCGCGGGCGCCGAGGAGTTCGCGCTCGAGCAGGGCCTCACCCTCGTCCCCAACCACTACTTCCGCACCGCCGAGCGCATCGAGCAGCTCGCGTCCGAGCAGCGCGGCGAGCGCGTCTCGGACCTGGTGCCCCCGAGCCAGGGCACCGTCGGGGCGGTCGCGCGCGATGCGCACGGCAACCTCGCCGCGGCCACCTCCACCGGCGGCATGACCAACAAGCGCCCGGGACGCGTCGGCGACTCCCCGATCATCGGCGCGGGCACCTACGCCAAGAACGGCGCGTGCGCGGTATCGGCCACCGGACACGGCGAGTACTTCATCCGCGCCGTCGCGGCCCACCACGTGTGCGCCGCCCTCGAACACCGCGGCCTCGCGCTCGAGGCGGCGGTGCACGAGATGCTGCACGAGATCCTGAAGGGCTTAGGGGGCGACGGCGGCCTCATCGCCGTCGATCACGCCGGGCGCATCGTCATGGACTTCAGCACCGAGGGCATGTTCCGCGGCGCGCGCGACTCCAACGGCCGCCGCGACATCGCCATCTACTGAAGACGCTCTTTCAGGGGGTGCCCGCCGCGCTCGCCCGCAGCGCGCTCGGCGGCCGCGCCTCCCAGCGTGACCACACGCGCCGCAGGTGCTGCGCCGAGCGAAACCCCGCCCGCGCCGCCACGCGCTCCAGGTCCAGACGGCTCTGCGTCACGAGCTGCCGCGCGAGCGCAAAGCGGATCAGCTGCACGTAGTCGAGCGGCGAGCAGTGCGCGTGCTCGGCAAAGAGGCGCGCGAGGTTGCGCGGGCTGGTGCAGGCCACGGCGGACAGCTCGCGCGCGCCCCACGACGCGGCCGGAGCGCGCGCCACCGCGTCCTGCACGCGGTGCACCGCCGGGTGCAGGTGGTTGCGGTGCATGACCCAGGGCGAGAGCGCCGGATCGGCGCCCGCGCGGCGCAGGTACACGACCAGGTCGCGCGCCACGTTCGCGGCCACGCGCGCGCCGAGCTGGCGCCCGATGACGTGCAGCGCCAGGTCCAGTCCGGCCGTGACGCCGGCGCTGGTCACCACGGGGCCGTCCTCGACGAAGATGCGGTTGTCGAACACGCGCGCGCGCGGCTCGGCGCGACGCAGCTCCTCCAGGTGCTCGTGGTGGGTGGTGCAGTCGCGCCCGGCGAGCCGGCCCGCGTGCGCGGCCAGCAGGCTCCCGGCACACACGCACATGAGCAGCTCCGGCGTCACGCTGGCGCAGCTCAGCCACTCGATCACGCGCCGCACCGCCGCCGCTGCCGGATCCACGCGCGCGGCGGCGATCCCGGTGAGCACCACGATCGAGCCGTCCGCCAGGCGCGGCGGCAGGGGTTCCAGGTCCGAGAGCGTCAGGCCCACCGCTGCCTGCAGCGCCGGCTGCGGGGCGAAGAAGCGCAGGCGGTAGCTGCCCGGGCAGTGCCGTTCCGCGTTGCGAAACGCATCCGCGGGACCGGCGAGGTCGAGCAGCACCACGCCCGGCAGCACGACGAAGCAGACCTCGCGCGGACCCGCCACGTGCGCCTGCCCTTAGGCGAGCGCGCCGGCGGTCGACACGATGCGCGCGAAGCGCCCGTCGAGCACCATTTCCGTGCGCTCGCGGATCTCCGCGGGCGACACCTCGCGTCCGGCGCGCGTGTGCATCGTGAAGGTGAGGGTGGCATCGGTGACGTAGCGCACCGCGAAGCCTGCGTCCGAGGCATGCCGTGCGGTCGTCTCGCAGCACTGCTCGGTGCGGATGCCCGTGATCAAGAGCTCCCCGACGCCGCGCGCGCGCAGCCAGGCCTCGAGCGTCGTGCCCTGCGCGCTACGGCCGAACAGGGCCGAGTGCACCTCCTTGTAGATGACCACGTCGGGCGTGAGCGCGAGCTCGGGCATCGCGCGCACCTGGCCGGAGGCGGCGCTGAAGGGGTTCCCCGCATCCTCGCCCGGCTCGCGGTGGAACACCTGCACCACCGGGATGCCGCGCGCCTGGCAGCGGTTGATCAGCGACTGCACGTTGCGCAGGAAGCCAGGCAGCTCCGCGGCGCGAAAGTACGGCCGGCTGCGGAAGGACTCCTGCACGTCCACGACGATCAGCGCCTGCTTCATGGTCTGCTCCCTAGTTGAAATTCGGCTACATCGTGTGCCATTCATTATAGGTGTTCCAGAGCTTCCAATGACGCGGTTCGATCAAAAACGGACATGGTAGGACCGCGGGCGCGACAGCCCACAGAACCCGCGCGCGACGCCCGGCCCGGGAGGGCGGCGCGGCAACTGCTGCGCCGCGCGGATCCCCGCTGGAGTCGCCCGGTGAGGCCCCCGATCTCCTCAGCTACACCTCAGAGGACGCAGCGGCTGCCCGGCGCCTGTGCGAGGGCCTGTGCCGCGCGCGCGTCGGGGTCTGGTTCGACCAGAACGAGCTGCGCGGCGAGGATGCGTGGGATGCCTCGATCCGCCGGCAGATCCGCGTGTGCGCCCTGTTCGTGCCGCCGATCCGGGGCCACACCGAGTCCCGCAGTGAGGGCTACTTCCGGCTGGAATGGAAGCTCGCCGTGGAGCGCTCGCATCTGCGCGCCGACGATCAGCCGTTTCTCCTGCCGCTCGCGCTCGATGACACCTCGGCAGCCGCGGCGCGGGTGCCGGACCGGTTCCGCGAGCGACAGTGGATGCGCCTCGAGGAGGGTGCCGACGGAAGCCGGGGTGGTCGAGCGGCTGGTCGGCATCCTCGCCTCTGGTGCGCGCCGAGAAGATGGTGGCGCTGGAGCCGCACAATGGCTCGGCCATCGGCTGTCTGGCTGAACGCGCTCATGACGCTCCGGCCGACCGAGCGCGCGCGAGTGGACCGAGCGGCCACTGCTGCTCGACCCGGATGACCTCAACATGCGATACAACTTCGCGTGCGGGCTGGTCGCGGACCTGCACGGCTACGCTGCGGCGCTCGACCTGCTCGAGACAATCCTGCCCACGATGCGCGCCGACACCGTCAGCTGGGCAAAGAGCGATCCGGATCTGGATCCGATCCGCGATCATCCCCGCGTTCAGTCGATGCTGGCCGCCGCAAAGCGCGACTAACCCCGTGGTGCGTTCCGGCACCTGCGACTGCCGCCAGGCCCGTCACGGACCCCGCGCCTCCGCGGCGCGTGCGAGCGCGGCCGGCCGCACGGGCGGCCGCGGCGGCTCGGTCGCGGGCACGCGCGGCGCCCCCACGCCCGGCGCGGGCCTCGCTCGCGCGCCGCGATAGAGCGCCGCAGCGAGCAGGGCCTGCCCGTGCAGGCGAACCCGCTGCAGCGCCGGGTCGTCGGCGCCCGCCGCGGCACGCAGCAGCTCGCGCCACAGCCCCGGTCGCGTCCACCAGCGTGGCCGCAGCCAGCGCGCTTGCGCATCCGCCAGCGCGCGCACCTCGCGCAGGGTGTGCCGGGCGAGCAGCGGCACGCCCTCCGCGGGCATTCCGAGCAGGAGCCGGGCCGCAGGCTCGTGGCAGCGACTCAGGTGCCAGGCGAAGGCGAACACGCCGTGGGCGAACGGCAGCGCACCCGGCACACTGAAGAAGGCCGCCTCGCCCGGGTCGGCCCGGCGCGGCGGCGCGCGCCGCCAGCACTGCGGCTCACTGAAGCCCGCGTCGATGAGCAGGTACAAACAAGCAGCGGCGCGGCGGCGTCCCGGGGCATCCAGGTTCTGCAGCAGGCCCGCGACCTGCTGCAGCTGCGCGCTGTCGGGCGTGGCGCGCGCCTGCGCCGCCAGCAGCTCCAGTGTCTCTTCGTTGAGCTCGGTGAGGGACTCCAGGATCTCGCCGCGCAGCCATGCCGGCGCGGGCTCCGCGCCACCGAACTCGGTCTCGCACTGCAGCAACATCGCGGTCTCCTCGAGGCGGACCGCCATGTTAGCGGCCCGGCGTGCGAAAGCCACCCGCAGATTTGGGGTTTTTTAACCAAATTTGCGTGTGTGCAATTTGGTTAGTTTCCACCAAAATAGCCCATCCTGCGGCTGCCGGAAGCCTCCCACGCGTATGCGCATCTTCGACGACCGCTACCACCGTGAGCGCCAGCGCATGGAACTCGCGCTGCGCTTCCTGCGGCACGAGGCGCGCACGCAGACGATCCGCGCCTGGACCGGGCTCAGCGACGACCGCATCCGCAAGCTGTATCGCTCCTACCTCGGGCACGCGCGACGCGAGATGCCGCGCCACCGCGGCAAGTCGCCGCACCAGATCGCCTACTTCACCCGCTCGCTGCGCCTGCAGGAGGAGACCGCCTCGCTCGCGACCGCGCTGTGGCTACTCGGCGTCGTGCCGTGCGCTGAAGAGAGCGAGGCGCCCGGGTCGCTGCCGGCACTCGCGCGCGGCGCGCTCCTGTGCACGGCCTTCGAAGCCTACCGCCTGGCGCGCCCTGCCGCCCTCATCTCTTTCGAGCATGCCGTGTTTCTCGCCCACGCCCTGGCCCGTGGTGAGCAGCTGCGCG
>Ga0316624_10000951_pt1 | contig 10807 bp, 4 predicted proteins | sample OWC_Aug_N3_C1_D5_FD_207657 | JGI IMG/M metagenome (GOLD analysis project Ga0316624, IMG submission 207657) | Wetland soil microbial communities from Old Woman Creek delta, Ohio, United States - OWC_Aug_N3_C1_D5_A | ecosystem: Environmental > Terrestrial > Soil > Wetlands | place: USA: Ohio...
AATGCCCCGGGCTTGCGGAGCGCGGGGTTGTCGTTCAGACCGCGCACGTTCGTGATCGTGATGGGGAAGGTGTTAAAAAGAGACTCGCCCGCCGCGATGGCCCTGCGAGCGGCATTGGTTAAGGCACCTGCCGGCGTGCCCGCGTTAGCGGCGCTCAATGCACCCCAGGCGGAGAACAAAGTCATCGACGAGGAATTGAAGGGTACCCCGCTGGGATCCATACCCAAGGAGTCATTGATCCCGGGATAGTACGTCTGGCCGGCGAGATAGGCTGCGCCGCCGTGTGCGCCCGCTTGGGTGAGGTCACCCGCCAGGCGGTCGCGCCGCTGCGCCGTGAACAACCCGAGCTCGAAGTTCACGATGTCCGAAAGCTGGCTGTCGGTCGGCGCTTGGGCCGCCTGAGCATGACCGAGCGTGGCGCTGATGGCCTGATGCGTCAGATCCGTAACGAGATTCGGCAGGAACGTGGCGTTGTTCGTCAGCGGCGTGACAGTCTGCCGCCCGTCGAACATGACGGCGCTGAGGAAGCTGAGGTTGGTGGTGGGCAGGGGCCGGCGATACACGGACACGATCGGCTGTCCGCTCGGATCCGGCAGCATCGCGCAGCCGTAGGGGTCGTGCACGACGCTGATCGTGAACTGTGCACTCGCCGGCAGCGTGATCGAGACGCGTATGAGCCCGCTGCGCAGGAGCAGACTGTGATCCGCCGCGTTATCCGGGCGGCCGCTCGGGCAGTTGGCGCCGTCGACAGCGGCGAACAGGGGATCCTTGCCCCGCGTCGCTGCGAAGCGCTCGCGCGCACCTGCGGCGCTCAGCCCGAAGGCCTGTGCGGTCACATGGCAAGTGGCGCAGCTGCGGCCGTTCGTTCCGAGGCTCTGGAAGAACGCACCGGTGGTGTCGATCGTGCCACTCGCGGTGACGGTCTCGATAATCCCGGTCGGATCCGCGAAGGCCCCAGCACTGGCAGCCTGCTGAATGCCGTCGCGCGAATCGCCGGCGAACGACGTGCCGCACAAGGCGGCCGCGATCGCGAAGGTCGCGATCTTTATGGGTTTCTTCTTCAAGTTCGAGGCTCCCTGCTGTGTGCCGTGGCAGCGACCCAGACCCTGCCCCGTTTCCGTCCGCAAACGGCTGGGTCAGCTGCGTCGGCTGTGCTTATTGGGAGAATCGTAAACGTAGCAGAAAACCCGACATTCCATCGTCCGCAAGGTTGCCGCGGCGAACGCATTTGGGCATGCTCCCTCGCGATCGACTCTTGGACCGGCCCAATGCCCGACGAGACACCGCGCCTGCCTGCCGGGATCGACGGGCAGGATGCTCCGCAGGCTAAGGAACAACTCTTCGCGGCTCTGTATGCGGAGCTGCGCCGCTTGGCGGATCGCGAACTGCGCCGCCACCCCGGCATGAGCGTGAGTCCTACGACGCTCGTGCACGAGGCTTATGTCAACATGGCCGGGCGCGAGGGACTGAGCTTCCTCGATCACGGCGGATTCCTGGGCTATGTCGCCCGCGCCATGCGCGGCGTGCTCATTGATCTGGTGCGGCAGCAAATGGCCATGAAGCGGGGCGCTGGATTTCACATAACTCAGCTCACGACGAAGATGGAAGAGGGCGTCGCCGATGCCGAGCGCCTGGCGCGGCTCTCCGAAGCGCTCGACGGCTTGGCGAACCTGGATGCGCGGCTCGCCGAGGTGGTCGATCTGAAGTACTTCTGCGGATTCTCGTTCGCCGAGATCGCGGCGCTGCGGGGGATCTCTGAGCGTACGGTGCAGCGCGACTGGGAGAAGGCGCGGCTCCTGCTCTATCAGCAGTTCGACGAGACCGGAGCGTGAGTTGGTCTGCGGCGCAGGGTTCGACTGAACGGGAGCGACCGTGGCCGACGCCTCGAGGTGGGGTGGATTGTCCAATCAGCTGACACCCGCGCAGTATTCGCGCATCTCGCAGCTCCTCGATGAGTCGATCGAGTTGTCGCCCGCAGGACGGGAGACGTGGCTTGCGGATCTGCATTCGCGCGACCCGGCCGCTGCGGATTTGCTGCGCCAGCTCTTTGCACGCCAGGAAGACTATCGCGCCGGGCGCTTCCTCGAAGATTCGGGCCATCTGACGCACCTCGCTTCGGTGCCCGGAGCGGAATCCGCCGGGGTCATCGGCAAACAGTTCGGTCCCTACCGCGCGTTGTCCCTGCTCGGACACGGCGGCATGGGCAGCGTATGGCTGGCCGAGCGCGTTGATGGCCTGTTCACGCGCCGGGTGGCGCTGAAGCTCGTGCACCCCGCACTCCTCGGGCGGGCGATAGCCGAGCGACTCGCGCGCGAGCGGGAGATCGTCGGCAGCCTGGATCATCCGCACATTGCGCGGCTGTTTGATGCCGGCTTCGCCGCTGACGGCCAGCCCTATCTTGCACTGGAATACGTAGCTGGCACACCGTTCACCACGTACTGTGACGAGCACCGGTTGCCGCTGCGCGCGCGCCTGGAACTCTTTCAGCAGGTCCTGAGCGCCGTGCAGTACGCGCACGCGCATCTGGTCATTCATCGCGACATCAAGCCTTCGAACATCTTGGTGACGAGCGAGGGGACGGTTCACCTGCTTGATTTCGGGATCGCAAAGCTGCTCACCGAGGGCACGGCGCGGGAGACTGAACTCACGCAGGTGGGGGGGCGGGCGCTCACGCCGGAGTACGCTGCCCCCGAGCAGATTCTCGGCGCCCCGATCACGACGGCCGCAGACGTCTATGCACTGGGCGTCATGCTATACGAGCTGCTGACGGGAGAGCGGCCGTACCGACTCAAGCGCGACTCGCGCGGCGCGCTCGAGGAGGCAATTCTGCAGGTGGACCCCGTGGCGCCGAGCCGCGCCGCGCTGGGCGCTGCGGCAGCCGCCGCGCGTGCCACGACGCCGAGGAAGCTCGCCAAGAGCCTCAACGGCGATTTGGACACTATCGCCCTCAAGGCCTTGAAGAAGGCGCCGCTGGAGCGTTACGCGACGGCCAACGCGTTCGGCGAGGACATTGCGCGCTATCTGAGCGGCAACGTCGTGCTCGCGCGTCCTGACAGCATCGCCTACCGCACGCGTAAGTTCGTGCGGCGGCACCGCATGGCCATCGCGGCCGGCGGCATCCTGCTGCTGACCCTGGCCGGCGGACTGGCCGCGACGACGTACGAGGCGGCGGTCGCCTCGGGGCAGCGAGATGAGGCATTCCGCGCCCATCTGCGCCTGCTCACGCAGACCGCGGCGGAGCGCCTGAAGACCGGCGATCTCTCCGGCGCCATGGGCATCATGCTGGAAGTGCTGCCGCGTCACGGGGAGTCGCGCGCCTATGCGCCGGAAGCCCTCGGCGTGTTCGAGGAGGCACGTGCGGCAGACGCCCAGCTCCTGGCCTTCGTCGGACACGCGGACAAGGTGAACTACGCCACGTTCTCACCCGACGGCCAGCGCATCGTGACCGCCTCGGCCGACAAGACGGCTCGCATCTGGGATGCCGCGAGCGGGCGCGAGATCCTGCGCCTCTCCGGTCACAGCGCGCCCCTGTCGGGCGCCGCATTCTCGCCGGACGGCGGACGCATCGTGACGGCCGCAGACGACAAGACGGCCCGCATCTGGGACGCGGCGACGGGCAGCCCGCTCGCCGTGCTGGGCGGACACGCGGATGCGGTCACCTCGGCCGCCTTCTCGCCCGATGGCCGGCGCATCGTGACCGCGTCGGCCGACAAGACGGTGCGCATCTGGGACGCGGCGACCGGCAGGCCGATCACCGTGCTGAGCGGGCACACGGATCGGGTAGCCTCAGCCGCCTTTTCGCCCGATGGCCGGCGCATCGTGACCGCCGCAGACGACAAGACGGCCCGCATCTGGGACGCGGCGAGCGGCCGGCAACTTGCGCTGCTGAGCGGGCACCGCGATCGTGCGTGGTTCGCGGCGTTCTCGCCCGACGGGGGACGCATCGTCACGGCGTCCTACGACAAGAGCGCGCGCATCTGGGACGCGGCGACCGGGAAGATGCTTCATGAGCTCGCCGCACATACGGGCCCGGTGTCCTCGGCCGTCTTCTCCCACGATGGCCGGCTCGTGGTCACGGCCTCGACGGACCAGACGGCGCGCATCTGGGATGCGGCAACCGGCAGCCCGGTCTCGCTCTTGAGCGGGCACACGGACCGGGTGTGGTTCGCCGAGTTCTCGCCCGACGACCGGCGCGTGCTAACCGGATCCGATGACCGCACGGCCCGCCTCTGGCAGGTCGCGCCGCGCCAGCAGATCGGACTCTTAAGTGGCCACTCGGCGGCGGTGACGGCGGCTCACTTCTCACCCGACGGGCGGCGCGTGCTCACGGCCTCGGATGACACGAGCGCCCGTATCTGGGATGCCGCGACGGGACGGGAAATCGCCGTGCTGCGCGGGCATGCGGCGCCGCTGCCCGCGGCGAGCTTCTCCCCCGATGGCCGGCGCATCGTCACGGCCTCGACCGACAAGACGGCGCGAGTCTGGGACGTCGCGACGAGCCGGGAGATACTGCGACTGACCGGCCATACGGACCAGGTCACCGCGGCGGCGTTCTCGGGCGATGGCCGGCGCATCGTCACGGCGTCCGTGGATAGGACCGCGCGCACCTGGGATGCGACGACGGGTCAGCCGCTGGCGCTCCTCAGCGGGCACACGGATCTTGTGGCCTTCGCCGCGTTCTCACCGGATGGCGAGCGCATCGCCACGGCCTCGAGCGACAAGACGGCGCGCATCTGGGACGCCCGCACCGGACAATCGTTGCTGATCCTGCGCGGTCACACGGGCCTGGTCTGGTGCGCCGTGTTCTCGCGCGACGGCCGGCGCCTCGTTACCGCCTCGAGCGACAAGACGGTCCGCATCTGGGACACCACGACCGGTGCGGAAATCGAGCGGCTGAGCGAGGCGGCGGGCGTCGCGTTCGCCGCGCTCTCGCCGGATGATCGGCAGGTCGTCACGGCGTCTGATGACATGACGGCCCGCATCTGGGACCTGGCGACCGGGCTGCCGGTCCTGGTGTTCAGCGGGCACACGGACACGGTGCAGATGGCGCAGTTCGCACCCGACGGCCAGCGCGTGGTCACGGCATCCGATGACGAGACCGCGCGCATCTGGGATGCGCGCGCGCCGCCTGTCGACACTCAAATCAGCTGGGCTGCGGCGGCGCAGTTCGATCCCCTGCCGAGCACCGAGAGATTCGAGCTGGGCTTGTCTGAGCACGATGACGGGCGCCATGTATCGAACGAAAAGTCCGCGCAAGCGGGGGACCTCGATGCGCTCGTCCGGCATGCCGAGGGCGAGGATGCCGCCGCGGCCGCCGAGACCGACACGGTGAGGCGGACGGCGCACTGGTTGGAAGCGTTCAAATACTACGCCGCGGCCTCGGAGCGCGCCCGGAGCGAGGATCGACCCGATGAGCAATGGCGGAACTGGCGCTACCGCCGGGCCTCCCTGGCGCGCCTGCTCGCGCGCGACGGCCGGATGGCCGAGGTCGCGGACGCCTATGAGAGCATGCGCGCCCGCTACGCCGCAGGGTCGCACTCCGCGTGGGACCGCATCAGGGCGCTCAGCATGCCGCAGTGACGGGGAGACCGTGCGCACGCGCCAGGGCTCCGCTCGCCATTCGACTCGCAAGGCACTGGTCAATTACGACGGACGCTCAGGTACGCGCCGGACTTGAGACAAGCCGAGGAGGCGCGCACTACGCTCGCGGCGCAATCGCATTGAGCCTCGCGGTCTTGGGGTCAAGAAAGCGTGTCTGCGCCGCGCCGACGGGTCCCGCTTCGGTTTCCACTCCACGGCCGGACACGCATCAGCACTTGACATAAGCCTGTGACACGCGCGAGACGGCTGGTGCGGTGCGCGTGTGACGCCGGCGCACTGTCGAGGTGACGCTTGTGAATCGTCCACATTGTCATCCCGCGGCGTATGCTTATGAAAGGGGGGTACATGAATAAAACAGTCGCAGACTCTGGCCCTGACTCTGTGTTTGCGTGGCGCGCTGCGGTGTCTGCAGCCAGGCGCACGGTTCCAGCGCCAGAGCTCGCGTTTCCCGCGTGCAGCTGCTGCTGCGGGGTCTCCCGTATTTGCGTCAGCCAATAATTTTACAACGGAGGTCTCCATGATCTTGCGACGCCTTTCAGCACTGTTGGTCATTGTGGCGATGGCGCCGGCGGTCTACGCCGCCCAGCTCGTCAACAACACACCGGGGTTCGTCAAGAGGGCTGTCGACACGGGGGCGGTCGATCCGTCAACCGTCATCACCGTGACCGCCTGGCTGGAGCTGCGCAACAAGGCAGCGCTCGACGCCCTGGTCCGGCAGCAGAACACTCCCGGAGCTGCGAAATATCACGCCTGGATCACTCAGGACCAGTTCAACGCCGCCTACGGCCCCACGGCGAACCAGGCGAACGCGGTGCAGAACTTCCTCGCCGCGCACAACCTCACGGTGCTCACGGTGGCGGAAAACAACATGTACGTGAAGGTGCAGGGGACGGTCGCTGACATCCAGAAGACGTTCCACGTGCAGATCCATAACTTCAACGTGAATGGTGTCACCCATCGCTCCAATACCGCCGATCCATCAGTGGAACCGGCCGGCGGCCTGATCGCGGCGGTGACCGGCCTCGATGACCTTGGGTATCAGCCGACGATCGCCACGGCAATGCAAACCGATGGCACACCGGTTCCCATGACCCCGCTGGGCAGCAGCCCGAACGGCCTGTTCTTCGAATCGCAGTGCCTGCGCGCGCCGGAAACCCACACCTTCACCGCCGGCGGCAATACCGCGACCTACATCGGTAACCGTTACGGATCCGACGTCACCAGCAGCGCCTTGGGCCATCTGCCGCCCTGCGGCTACCAGCCGAGCGAGTTGCGGACCGCATACAACATGAATCCGCTGTATGCCGCCGGCCTCGATGGCACGGGGCAGACGGTGGTCATCATCGACGCGTTCGGCGACGAGACCATCCAGACGGATGCGGAAGTCTTCTCACAGCTCTATGGGCTGCCCGACCTGACGCCGGCGAACTTCCAGGTCATCCATGCGCCGGGCGCGGTGCACAATCCCGGCAAAGGTCATTTCGGCGGTAGTGCCGGCTGGGCGGGCGAGATCACCCTGGACGTGGAGTGGGTCCACGCGATGGCGCCGGGCGCGAACATCGTGCTGCTCATCAGCCCCAATAATGGCTCGGATCTGGACGAGACGGTGAACTACGCGGTTGTTCATCACCTCGGCAATACGATTTCCAACAGCTGGTCAGGACCGGAGGGGTTCGGCAATCCGGCGGGGCTCATCCGTGTCGAGCGCATCCTCGAGATGGCCGCGGCCCAGGGCATCGACGTCAACTTCTCCTCCGGCGATGAGGGTGACGACGTCGCGCAAGTCGGCTTCACCACCGTGGATTACCCGGGCAGCTCACCGTTCGCGACGAGCGTGGGAGGCACCAGCCTGTTCCTGAATCCGGACAACAGCATCGACTTCGAAACCGGCTGGGGCACCAACCTCACGCGCATCGCGGGCACGATCGCGCAGGGCAGCCCGCCCATCATCCCGCCGTCCAATAATCCGGCGCTGGGTCTGGGCTTCCAATTTGGGGCCGGCGGAGGCACGAGCCTGACGTTCGCCAAGCCATCCTTCCAGGCGAGCCTGTCGGGAACGATGCGGCAGGTGCCTGACATCGGCTGGCTGGCCGATCCCTTCACCGGGGTGGAGATTATCCAGACCGTGGGCGGTCAGTTGAGCGTGGGCGTGATTGGTGGCACGAGCCTTGCTTGCCCCATGTTCTCCGGGCTCATGGCGATCGCCGCGCAGAAAGCGGGGCATCCGCTCGGCCAGGCCGCGCGTCTGGTCTACAACCTGCCGGCCGGGGCGGTGCACGACATTCCCGCCGTGAGCTCAGCCGACAACGTCACGGGCGTGGTCAACGGCGCGCCGTTCACGGCGGACCAACTGGCCGCGCCGCTGGGCAACACGAGTTCGTACGTGAGCGCTCTGTACAACAGCCCGTTCTCGACTCGCTGGTTCGTGCTCACGTTCGGCACGGACTCCGCACTGACGACCGGACCGGGCTGGGACAACGTGACCGGGGTGGGTACGCCTAACGGGTTTAATTTCGTAAACGCCGTCGGGCATTGACGCGGTTCCCGGCGCCCTGAATGACCAGGGCACCAGGGACGCATGGATCGTATGGGGGCCGGCGACAGCCGGCCCCCAACACGCCACAGTCTCCAGCTGTTCGCCTGGGCGCTAGATCCAGCCCCAGGCCATCAGCTTCATCTTCAGCGCCAGTATCAGGTAGTGCCAGAAGGCGCCGAGCTGCTCGCCGACGCTCGGCTTGTACCGGGCGCGCTGGCGGATGTAGTGGCGCAGCGCGGCGAGGTCATCGGCCGTCAGCTCGGGGAACGGCGGCATGCCGCGGCTGGCCAGCCCGCCGTGCACCACTCTGGCGAACGCCTCCCCATTGAGCGGTATCGGCGAGGCACGCAGGTCAGGGGCGAAGCCGCCGGCAACCACGCCGGCGCCGTGGCAGATCAGGCAACGCTCATACAGCTGACGGCCCTTGATGGCCAGCGCCGGCTCGATCCTGAACGCCGCATCGTCCACAGGCACGGGCCGCGAGGCTGGCGGCGATGGCGGCAATGCGGCGGTGCCGTCCAGCACGTAAGTCAGCAGGCGGCGCGGATGATCGCGGCCGACCCAGCCGTGCTGGGCGCTGAGCGAGCCGAGCAGCATCTGGCCGCCGGCCCAGCCGGCGAGGATGGACACGTACTGCCGGCCACCGACGTTGTAGGTGATCGGCGGCGCCACCGTACCGACCCCCATGTCAGTACTCCACAACACCGCGCCGGTCCTGTCGTCGCGGGCCACGAACCTGCCGTCCGCCTGACCCTGGAACACGAGGCCACCGTGGGTGCTCATAACGCCGCCGTTGGTGGCGCCGGGCAGTGACATTTCCCAGGCCTTCGTCTTGCGCACCGCGTCCCAGGCGATCAGCGAGCTACTGCCGGCGCTCTTGGGGACGTCGTCGTGGAACGCGTGGATTCCCATCGGACCGTCGCGGTCCATCTCGTAGGTCCTCGGATCGAGGCCCCTGTCGTTGTAGTAGCCGGCCATCTCGTGCGCCGGGATGTAGGTCAGGCCGGTGTCCGGGCTAAAGGACATCGGCTGCCAGTTGTGCAGGCCGCCCGAGCCGGGCCACATCAGCGCCTCGCCGTCCTCATAGCGCACGCCGCGGTTCTCGATCGGTCGGCCGCTGCCCATGTCGATGCCCTTGGCCCAGGTCACCTTGCCGAGCTTATCCGCCGAGATCAGCCTGCCGGTCTCGCGGTCGATGACGTAGAAGAAGCCGTTCTTCGGCGCGTGCAGGATGACCTTGCGCGGCTTGCCGTCGATGAGGATATCGGCCAGCACCAGGTCCATGGTGGAGGTGAAGTCCCAGCTCTCGCCGGGCGAAGTCTGGTAGTGCCAGACGTACTGCCCGGTGTCGGCATCCAGTGCGACGATCGAGCACAAGAACAGGTTGTCGCCGCCGCCGGGGCTGCGCAGCTTGGCGTTCCAGGGGCCGCCGTTGCCGGTGCCGATGTAAACGCGGTTGTAGTCCGGGTCATAGGTCATGGCGTTCCAGGCGGTGCCGCCGCCGCCGAACTTCCACCATTCGCCTTTCCAGGTCTTCGCCGCCATTTCCATGGCTTGGTTCTCGAAGCCCTTGGCCGGGTCGCCGGGCACGATGTACCAGCGCCACAGCAGCGCGCCGCTCTGGGCGTCGTAGGTGCTGACGTAGCCGCGGACATGGCCGAAGTCAGCACCGCCGTGACCGATGATGACCTTGCCGCTGAATACCCGTGGTGCGCCGGTGATGTAGCGGTTGTCGCCCGGCTCCGTGGTGAGGGTTTCCCAGAGAAGCTTGCCGGTCCTGGCGTCGAGCGCGAACAGGCGGCCGTCCTGCACGCCGGCGATGACCTTGTCCTTCCAGAACGACAGGCCGCGGATGCCCCAGGCCATGCGCATCTTCTGCGGCGCCACCTGAGGGTCGTAGCGCCACAGCAGCTTGCCGCTGACCGCGTCCACCGCGTAGATCACACTGAAGCCGACGGCGAGGTAGATGACGCCATCCACCGCGACCGGCGCACTGGACACGTTCCACACGTCGGGCAGCTCCAGCGACCAGGCCAAGCCCAGCTTCGACACGGTCTGCCGGTTGATCTCATCGAGCGGGCTGAAGCGCTGCTCGCTGAACGTGCGGCCATAGGCCGGCCAGTCGGTACCGTTGTTCTCGTTGGCGAGCTCGGCGTTATCAACGTAGGCCACGGCCTGTACCTGGGCCAAACATGCGACGAGCGCTGCGGCCATCGACGCATGAGGAAGCCGCCGTGGAGTCCCCGCGTTCTGCATTTAGTGCCCTTTCGCCATCCGGCGCAGCCTCGACTGGGTTTGCCGGACTCTTGTGCTTTGAGGATTCGCGGTGCTGACTTTACCAAATGCCGTACCGGGGCAGGCACCGCCGCGGCTCGATCACGAATCGGATCACCTGCACTGCCTCAGCGCCGGCGCTGATGTGCTTCGTAGTCCAGTGTAAACGTGGCGACGATGCTGTTGCTGCGTTTCCCAAACAGCTCGCCCACGCGGTCTCGTGCCATATTGCGGACGTACGCGATGTCGATGTTGAACGGCGAAAACCGCGCGGAGAGCCCCGCGGTCGGCGAGGTCTCGTCGACACCGACGCGCAGGGTCAGGCGATGAGCGAGCAGCGCCTGCTCGAAGCCGACATTTGGCTCATAGGCGATGGTGTGCGTGCCGTAGATTGCG
>Ga0316624_10000952_pt1 | contig 10806 bp, 9 predicted proteins | sample OWC_Aug_N3_C1_D5_FD_207657 | JGI IMG/M metagenome (GOLD analysis project Ga0316624, IMG submission 207657) | Wetland soil microbial communities from Old Woman Creek delta, Ohio, United States - OWC_Aug_N3_C1_D5_A | ecosystem: Environmental > Terrestrial > Soil > Wetlands | place: USA: Ohio...
CGCGATAGCAAGAGGATTCTGGCCACCCTGAACATCGTCGACGACGAGCGGTTCCTCTCGCCGCTTGAAATCGGCCTGTGCGAACAGGCCTTCGTCGGTCTCGGAGTGGCCGAGGGCGAAATGGTCCAGATCGCCCAGGCTCGGCCGCCCGAGAGCCTGGAATGGGTCCGCGAAAAGATCCAAGGGCACACGCTCGAACCCGCGGAGTTCGACGGCATCATCGCCGACATCGCCGCCAATCGTTATTCGCGGATGGAGATCGCCGCCTTTCTCGTCGCTTCCGCCAGCATGCTTAGCCCCGACGAAGTGCTGGGCTTGACCAGGGCAATGACCAAGGTGGGCACGCGCCTCTCCTGGCCGCGCGATCTCGTGGTCGACAAGCATTCGATCGGCGGCGTGCCCGGCAACCGCACCTCGATGATCATCGTTCCCATCGCCGCCGCCCACGGTCTCCTCATGCCGAAAACATCCTCGCGCGCGATCACTTCGCCGGCGGGAACCGCCGATACCATGGAGGTGTTGGCGCGCGTCGATCTTTCGATCGAGGAGATGCGCGCGGTCGTCGAGCGCGAGAACGGCTGTCTCGTCTGGGGCGGCCATGTCGCGCTGTCGCCCGCCGACGACATACTGATCTCGGTCGAGCGCCCGCTCTCCATCGACACCCATGAGCAGCTCGTCGCCTCCATCGTCTCGAAAAAACTCGCCGCCGGCTCGACTCGGCTCCTGATCGATATTCCTCTGGGCCCCTCGGCCAAGGTCCGCACCGACCGCGACGCCGTCCGATTGCGCAAGCTCTTCGAGTTCATCGGCGACGCGGTGGGCCTGCCGCTCGACGTCGTGTTCACCGACGGCACGCAGCCGGTGGGTCGCGGCATCGGGCCGGTGTTGGAAGCGCGCGATGTGATGAAGGTCCTTCGCTGCGAGGCGGATGCGCCAACCGATTTGCGCGAAAACGCGCTGCTGCTGGCCGGGCGCGTCTTGGAATTCGATCCCAAGGTGCGCGGCGGCACGGGTATCGAGATCGCCCGGGGGATTCTCGATTCAGGCCGCGCCCTGGCGACGATGGAGCGCATCGTCGCCGCCCAAGGGCGGGCGGGCGAGACTTTCGAGCTTGGAACGTTGACGGCGGAGGTGAAGGCGCCGGCGGACGGGATCGTCAGCGCCATCGACTGCTTCCGTTTGGCGCGCGTCGCCCGTCTCGCCGGCGCGCCGATGGACAAGGGCGCCGGCATCGACCTGTTGAAAAAGATCGGCGATCCAGTGCGGCGCGGTGAAGCCCTCTATCGCATCCACGCCTGTTTCCCGGCCGATTTCAAATACGCCAGCGAGCTCTCGAAAGAGGCGAGCGGATATTCTTTCGCCGCCTTGGCGTGATATGGCGCGGTCCGGCAAAGCGAGGGGCACCGCGGTCCACGCATTCCCGGATAACGAAGCGCCGGCGCGGCGGCTGGCCGCGCTCGTCAGCGCCCGTTTCGAGACAATCGATGTGCATGTTTTCCCCGACGGCGAGCGCCGGGTGCGCGTCGGCTCGCCGGGCCGGCATGCGATTATCTACCGCTCGCTCAACGATCCGCAGTCGCGCGATCCCGACGACAAGGTGATCGAGGTCCTGCTCGCAAGCGCGGCGCTGCGGGCTGCGGGCGCCCGCCGGATCACGTTGGTTGCGCCCTATCTCGCCTATATGCGCCAGGATGTCGCCTTTCGGCCCGGCGAAGCGGTGAGCCAGAAGGTCATCGGCAAGCTCCTGGGCGGTGCCGTCGATACGGTGCTTGCCGTTGATCCCCATCTCCACCGCACCCGCAGCCTCGGTGCCGTTTTCGGTGCGGGCAAGGGGCTGGCGATTTCCGCGGCGCCTGCCTTCGTCGATTTGTTGCGCGCCGAAAGGGTGCGGCCGGACACCGTCATCCTCGGCCCCGATGCGGAATCGGAGGCGCAGGTGCGGCGACTGGCCAAGCCCCTGGGGCTCCTAGGGGTGACCGCGAAAAAACGCCGGTCCGGGGACCGGAAGGTGCGGGTCCGCCTCCCCGATGCCGGCTTGCTCAAAGGCCGTCCCGTGGTCCTTTTCGACGATATGGTTTCCACCGGCGCGACCCTGTGCCAATGCGCCGTATTGGCGGGCCGCGCCGGCGCCGCCTCGATCGAGGCCCTGGCCGTCCATGCCCTTTACGGGCCGGGGGAGCAGGCCGCATTCGAGGCGGCCGGCATCGCGAGGGTCCGGAGCAGCGATAGTCTGGTCCACCCCAGCAATGCAGTGGCACTGGCCCCGCTCATCGCCGCGGCCCTCGCCGGCATGGGCCGGAAAGGCCGATGAACCGGCTGTTCCCGTTATGTCTGCGCCAACTCCGGCACTTCGAATCCTTGAAGGGATAGGACCTCCGCCTATATATCCATCCGACCTTTAGGGTTGACGAAAATCGATCACATGGGCCGCCCGGCGGTGCCTCGACGAGGGCCTCGGGCAAGCTGCAACTATTGTGAGGGACTCAATGGCAAAAGTAATCGGCATCGATCTGGGGACCACCAATTCCTGCGTCGCGGTGATGGAGGGCTCCCAGCCCAAAGTCATCGAAAACTCCGAAGGTTCCCGCACCACCCCCTCGATGGTCGCCTTCGCCACCAGCGGCGAGCGTCTCGTCGGCCAGGCCGCCAAGCGGCAGGCCGTCACCAACCCCGAGAACACCTTGTTCGCCATCAAGCGCCTGATCGGACGGCGCTACGGCGATCCGATGGTCGAAAAGGACAAGGCTCTCGTCCCCTACAAGATCGTCGAGGGCGACAACGGCGACGCCTGGGTCGAAGTTGCGGGCACCAAATACAGCCCGAGCCAGATTTCCGCTTTTATCCTGCAAAAAATGAAAGAAACGGCCGAGAGCTATCTCGGTGAAAAGGTATCCCAGGCGGTGATCACCGTTCCCGCCTATTTCGACGATTCCCAGCGCCAGGCCACCAAGGACGCCGGTAAGATCGCCGGCCTCGAGGTGCTGCGCATCATCAACGAACCGACCGCGGCCGCCCTCGCCTACGGGCTGGACAAGAAGAAGGCCGGCACCATCGCGGTTTACGATCTCGGGGGCGGCACTTTCGATATTTCGGTGCTCGAAATCGGAGACGGCGTTTTCGAGGTCAAATCGACGAACGGCGATACTTTCCTCGGCGGCGAAGATTTCGACAAACGCATCATCGATTACCTGGCCGACGAATTCAAAAAGGAGAACGGCATCGATCTGCGCGAGGATCGCCTCGCCCTGCAGCGCCTCAAGGAAGCCGCGGAAAAAGCCAAGATCGAGCTCTCCACCGCGACTCAGACGGAAGTGAACCTACCCTTCATCACCGCCGACCGCGCCGGTCCGAAGCATCTCGCGATCAAGCTCACCCGCGCCAAACTCGAGGCGCTGGTCGATGAGCTGATCGAGCGCACCATCGGCCCCTGCAAGAAGGCGCTGAAGGATGCCGGCCTGTCCGCCGGCGACATCGACGAAGTGATCCTGGTCGGCGGCATGACCCGCATGCCCAAGATCATCGAGACGGTGAAGAATTTCTTCGGACGCGAACCGCACCGCGGCGTCAATCCCGACGAGGTCGTCGCTTGCGGCGCCGCCATCCAGGCCGGAGTCTTGAAGGGCGAGGTCAAGGATGTCCTCTTGCTCGACGTCACGCCCCTGTCGCTCGGCATCGAGACGCTGGGCGGCGTGTTCACGAGGTTGATCGAGCGCAACACGACGATCCCGACGCGCAAGAGCCAGGTCTTCTCGACCGCCGATGACAATCAGACGGCGGTGACGATCCGCGTCTTCCAGGGCGAGCGCGAGATGGCGGCCGACAACAAGATCCTCGGCCAGTTCGATCTCGTCGGCATTCCGCCGGCACCCCGCGGCGTCCCGCAGATCGAGGTCACCTTCGACATCGACGCCAACGGCATCGTCAACGTCTCCGCCAAGGACAAAGCGACCAACAAGGAACAGCAGATCCGCATTCAGGCCTCGGGCGGATTGTCGGAAGCGGACATCCAGCGCATGGTCAAAGAGGCCGAGGCGCACGCCGCCGAGGACAAGAAGCGGCGCGAACTGATCGAAGCGCGCAACACCGCCGACAGCCTCATCCACTCGACCGAAAAGAACCTCAAGGAATTCGGCGAGAAAATCGGGGCGTCGGAGCGCGGCGACATCGAATCCAAGCTCGCCGATCTCAAGACGGCGAAGGACGGCGAAGACACCAAGGCGATTCAGGACAAGATGCAGGCGTTGAGCCAGGCCGCGATGAAGCTGGGCGAAGCCATGTATAAGGCGGCCCAACAGGAACAGCAGGCCGGCGCGGCGCCGGGCGGCGAATCGCCGGGCGGATCGGGCGGAAGCGGACAAGCCGGCCCCGGCGACGGCAAGGTCGTCGACGCCGATTTCGAGGAAGTCGATCCGGACGATAAGAAAAAGTCCGCTTAAGGCGCGAATACGGGGGAGATGCGGGAAACTCGCCACGCCGCGGCTTGAAAAGCCGCGCGCGATGGCGGGGCGGGCCTTCGGAAACGGGCTGGCCGCAGTCGGAAGCGAATGAGCAAGCAAGACTATTACGAAGTCCTGGGCGTTGCGCGGACCGCCAGCGCCGAAGACATCAAGAAGGCTTACCGCAAGCTGGCGATGGATTGTCATCCGGACCGTAATGCCGGCGACAAGAAATCAGAGCATCGGTTTCGCGAGATCAGCGAAGCCTATGAAATTCTCAAGGACAACGAGAAGCGCGCGGCCTACGACCGCTTCGGCCATGCCGGGGTCGACGGCGCCGCGCAAATGCACGCCGGGGGATTCGATTTCACCAGCGGCTTCGCCGACATCTTCGACGAGATGTTCGGCGAATTCATGGGCGGCCGGCGGCGCACCGCCCAGGGCGGCGTGCGCGGCGGCGATCTCAGATACAACCTCGAGGTCACTCTCGAAGAGGCTTTTACCGGCAAGCAGGCGAAGATCCGCGTGCCGACCTCCGTCCCGTGCGAGGATTGCAAGGGAAGCGGCGGCGAAAAGGGCGCCGGGGCCGTCACCTGCCAGCAATGCCAGGGCCGCGGCAAGACCCGCGCCCAGCAGGGCTTCTTCACCATCGAGAGGACCTGCCAGACCTGCCACGGCGCCGGGCGCGTCATCGAAAAGCCCTGCCGGACCTGCCGCGGCTCGGGACGCACCCATAAGGAGCGGACGTTGTCGGTGGCCATTCCCGCCGGCGTCGAGGACGGAACCCGCATCCGCTTGGCCGGCGAAGGCGAGGCGGGGCTGCGCGGGGCGCCGCCCGGCGATCTCTATATCTTCCTCACCGTCAAACCCCATCGCCTGTTCCGGCGCCAGGGTGCCAACATCCATTGCCGCGTTCCCATCACCATGTGCGCGGCGGCGCTGGGCGGCGCCATCGACGTGCCGACCATCGGCGGCGGCAAGTCCAAGGTGACGGTTCCGGCCGGCACCCAGTCCGGCCATCAATTCCGCCTCAAGGGCAAGGGCATGCCCGTCCTGCAAAGCGCCGCCAAGGGCGACATGTTCGTCGAAGCGGTCGTCGAGACGCCGGTCAATCTGACGGCGCGCCAGAAAGATCTGTTGCGCGATTTCGATGGTGCGGGCAAAGCCGAGGAAACCAACCCGCAGTCGGAAGGGTTCCTTAAAAAGGTCCGCGAGCTATGGGAAGACCTTAAAGAGTAGCCGGCGCCGCGCCTCCAACCGTCGTCTCCGACATTTCATCTCCCAACCCGCCTCGCGCGCCATCCGCCGCTGTGGTTAAATCCGCGGCAAGGAGGCCAAGATGGCGGACTACCGAATCGGCATAACCGGCTGCGCCGGGCGCATGGGCCAGATGCTCGTGCGCGAAGTGCTGGCCACGCCCGGCTGCAAACTTTCCGCGGCAATGGAACGCGGCGGCCATGAGTGGATCGGGCGCGACATCGGCGAGATGGCGGGTGCGGGTTCGCTCGGCGTCAAAGTGGGGGACGATGCGGTGGCGCTATTCGCCGCCAGCGACGCCGTGATCGATTTCACGACCCCCGCGGTTTCCGCCATCAACGCCGGCTATGCCGCCCAGGCGCGCGCCGTCCATATCGTCGGCACCACCGGATTGAGCAGCGACCAGGAAGACGAGCTGCATTCGGCCGCGCGCCACACCGCGATCGTCTGGGCACCCAATATGAGTCCCGGCGTCAATCTGCTTTTCGCCCTGACCGAAGAGGTCGCCAAAGCGCTCGGCCCCGAATTCGATATCGAAATCGTAGAAATGCATCACCGCGCCAAAACGGATGCACCGTCGGGTACGGCGCTCGCCTTGGGGCGCGCCGCCGCCGACGGTCGCGACGTCAGTCTCGACAAGGTTGCGGTGCGCGGCCGCGACGGCATGACGGGTGCGCGCAAGAGCGGCGCGATCGGTTTCGCCGCACTGCGGGGCGGCGATGTGGTCGGCGATCACACCGTAATCTTCGCCGGCGACGGCGAGCGGATCGAGCTCACCCACCGCGCGTCGTCGCGCCAGATCTTCGCCAATGGCGCGCTTAAAGCCGCCCTATGGGCGCGCGGCAAGCCGCCCGGGCTTTATACGATGCGGGACGTACTGGGATTGAACCGGCGCTGACGCGCCGCGGCTCAGGCCGGCGCGGCGCGTTTTATGCGCGCCACGGCGGCGGCCAGCGCTCGGGCGAGGTCGAGCTTTTCATCGGGGCTGAGGAAGGAACCGATAACGAGCGAACGGCCGTGGGAGGATATGGTCAGTTCGGAATCGTAGCCCGGCGGATCGTCCAAGTGGATGCGCAGCCAGTATGGCTGGAAAGTCCAGCGCTTCGTCGTTCCCGACGGGTCGATGCGGTTGATCTCCAACTCGCTCTCGGTGAGCGTCACGGTCTCGTATATGCGGCCGCTGCGGTAATTGATCCGGAAGGCGACGTAAACGAGCAGCACGTCGAGGCCGAAAAAGCCGAAAACCGGCCAGGCCCCCAGCATCAGAAAGGCGACGCCGGTCACGAAACTGACACCGCTGAGCAGGATCATCAGGACCAGGAAGCCGGCGGGCGGGAGGCTGCGATGGGGATGCAACACGGCATCGAACCACACCTCTGCGGCGCCGAGACTGCGGCAAGATACTTCATTGCCAGGTTTTCCGACTTCGCTCGCCACGGCCTCATCCCCACATTCGGGATATCGATATGCTCGCAATAATATGGTCCCGGACGGGGCCCGCCGCCAAGTCCCGACCCTATGCCGGACGGCCGCCCGAGGCTATGGTGCGGCCATGACGCCCGCCAAGGTCGACGAAATCTTCCGCCGCTTCCACGCCGGCAATCCAGAGCCCAAGGGCGAGCTCCGCTATAAGAATGCCTTCACCCTGCTGGTCGCCGTCGTGCTGTCCGCCCAGGCAACCGATGCCGGGGTGAACAAGGCCACGCCCGCGCTTTTCGCCACCGCCGATACGCCGGACGAAATGGCGCAGCTGGGCGAAGCGGGCATCAAGAAATTCATCAAGACCATCGGCCTCTTCAATTCAAAGGCCAAGAACATCGCCGCGCTGTCGCGAATCCTGGTGGAGAAGTACGGCGGCAAAGTCCCGGATAACCGCGAGGCGCTCGAGTCGCTTCCGGGGGTGGGGCGCAAGACCGCGAACATCGTTTTGAACATCGCCTTCGGCGAGCCGACGATCGCCGTCGATACCCATGTCTTTCGCGTCGCCAACCGCACCGGACTGGCACCGGGCAAGACTCCGCGCGCGGTCGAAGACAAATTGGAGAAAGCGATCCCGGCAAAATGGAAGCGCCATGCCCATCATTGGCTGATTCTGCACGGCCGATACGTGTGTAAGGCGCGCAAGCCCGAATGTCCGCGCTGCCTCATCCGCGACCTTTGCGCGTTCAAGGACAAGACGACGACGGCGGATTTTGCAGGCGCGGCGAAAAAAACAGCGAGGAAAGCTAGCCCGAGCGCGCGGCGCGGGCCGCAGCGACGAGCGCGTTGAAACAACTATTGCCCGCCGCCTGTTTCGAATTGCGGCCGCGCAGCTCGAAATAAACGACCGTCCGTGCCGCCTCGCTCGCGTCCAATTTGGCGGCGCGTGCCGCTTCGCCGGCGGCCGGCGGCGGATACAGGAATAGATCGAGCACGCAGTCATGACTGCGGTATTGCCAGATTTGGGCCGGAGAATCATGGCGCACGAGCGCCGGAGTTCCCAAAATCTGCTTCACTTCCTCCGGGTTGAGGCCGACCAGTTCTTCCGGCTTGGGACGCCGTGATGCGACCGACTGGCGGGGCGGCGTCACCGCGCTTTGACTCTGCTTGACCGGTTTGGCGGAATCTTCGCCGGGCTGAACGATGGCGATCGCCTTCGTTTCAAGTTCCGGTGCCGGGCGCGTCGCCTCGCTGCTCGCCGCCGCAGGTTCGGTTGATGCGGACGATTCGATTATTGGCGGCGGCACATAAGCGGCGCTTCCGAATTTGATCGGGTTCGCCGCCGAATAGACGCCGCTTGCGGGAGTCCCGCTGCAGGCCGCGAGAATGGCGAGGGGTAAAACGAGCGTGGCGACGACGAAGGCGCGACTGTATGCGCCGGCGCGATCATCGTTCTTTCCTGCGCCGGAAGGAGCGGGAAACTCGGTGATCCTGGTCAACGCGCCGCGTGCCCTCAGCTCTCGGAGGTCGAGGTCTTGGCCGGCTCGGACGCCGCTGCCTTCGCTGCCGCGGCGGGATCGTCTTCGACGGTCTTGATGTCGCCGGAGATGACGCCGCCGCATTCGATCTCGATCTCGCCGTAGCGGATCTCTCCCGTCACCCGCCCCGAGGAGCGGATGGTGAGGCGCTTGCGCACCAGGAGCTTGCCCTCGAAACGCCCGCTCACCTCCGCGGTATCGGCTTCCGCCGTTCCCTTGAAGTGGCCGGTCGCGGCGATATCGATCGATTGGCTTTCAGCCAGCGAGGCCTCGACCCGGCCTTCGATCACCAGCTTGTTGCAGGCGGTGATTTCGCCGGTGAGGAAAATATCGCGTCCGACCAGGAGTTTCTTGCCTTCGGTCGCCGTGGCCTCGGGCGCTTCGCTCTGGCGCGGCACGATGCCCGGAAGGTCGACGCGGCGGCGGGGCGCGATCTCGGGGCGCGTGGACGGGGGAGTGCTGCTGCGATTATTGCCGTTGTTCATGGTTAAACCCATTGGTGTCATGGCAGCGGGATCGCGGCGGCTTTCGCCTCCGAATTCCTCCTGCGGTTTGTACCCCGGTCCCGAACCCCTCACCTCGAAGCTGCGATTGCGTCGGCCGAACATTCGTCGATGGCCTCCTTTTTTCGAAACGTGGGCGACGGCCCCGTCTCGTTATCGTGGCGCGCCACCTCGCGAAGCTATGACGCTTTCACGCAACAATTCTACTATATGTACCATAAAGGCCGTGGCAACCACCGGCGTCAATAGATTAACAACCGGCACGGTGGAAAGAAAGGTGATCGCCACGCCTGCCAGCAAGAATCGTCCGGCATAGGCTTGGCGAAGCGCCTTGGCCTCCCGCGGCGCGAGGCGACGAAACGCCACCAACTCGAAGTATTCGCGCCCCAGCAGATAGCCATTCAGGATATAGAAGAGCAAGACATTGAGCGGAGGCACGAAGGAAAGCGCGGCGACGAAAGGAAGAGCCAACAGGTTGAGTCCGACCGCCACCAGGGCGAAGCGCAATCCTGCCCATACGACCTCGCTCCAGGATTGCGCCCGCGGCGGCGGCAGGCCCGGGTAGTGGCGGGCTTCGACCAGAGCCGCCACGTCCTCGACGAAAAAGCCGAGGATGACGAGAGCGGCGGACGGGAATAGATAGAGCGCCAGCCCGAGTGCCAGCAGGCCGCCGAGCAGTTTGGCCACCCAATCGAACATCGCCCGCTCGAACAGATGGGTATGGGCGATGAGCCACTCGGCGCCGAAGACAAGAATCGCGAAGAGCGCAGCGGTCGCCACCAGCGATTTCCAGAGAATCCGCCGGGTGGCGGGATCCGAAAGCTGGCCGAATGCTTTGACGATGGCCTGGTACATGGAAATGCCGCGGTTGGCAGCGCGAAGGTCTGCCCTCCATAGCCGCTGGGCGAACCGGCGGCAAGGCCCGGTTTGTCGCGACCGCGGCGCCCGCTATACTCGCGGCCGCAGCAATTCCCGAAAGGCATCCATCCAATATGGCGATGAGAAACGACACCCGATGGGATGTGGCCGGTATCGGCAACGCTATCGTCGACGTGCTTGCCCAGGCCGAAGACCGGTTCCTCGCCCAAAGCGGATTGGCCAAAGGTACGATGACGCTGATCGACGCCGCGCGCGCCGCCGAACTTTACGAGACGATGGGCCCGGGAATCGAAGTTTCGGGCGGCTCGACCGCGAATACGCTGGCGGCGCTCGCCTCCTTCGGTGGCAAAGGCGCCTTCATCGGCAAGGTGCGAAACGATCAGCTGGGCGGCATCTTCCGCCACGACATCGAAGCGGTCGGCGTGACGTTCCCGACCCCGTCCGCGACCGAGGGGCCGCCGACCGCGCGCTGCCTGATCTTCGTCACGCCCGACGCGCAGCGCACCATGCAGACGTTTCTCGGCGCTTGTACGCGCTTGGGGCCCGGCGACATCGACGAGCAAGTCATTGCGGGCGCCAAGGTCACGTACCTCGAAGGCTATCTGTGGGATCCGCCTCAGGCGAAGGAAGCGTTCCTCAAGGCGGCGAAGCTTGCTCACGCCGCCGGACGCAAAGTCGCCCTTTCGTTGTCCGATCCGTTCTGCGTGGACCGGCATCGCGAAGAATTTCGCGATCTCGTCCAGCATCATATCGATATTCTTTTCGCCAATGAGC
>Ga0316624_10000953_pt1 | contig 10803 bp, 7 predicted proteins | sample OWC_Aug_N3_C1_D5_FD_207657 | JGI IMG/M metagenome (GOLD analysis project Ga0316624, IMG submission 207657) | Wetland soil microbial communities from Old Woman Creek delta, Ohio, United States - OWC_Aug_N3_C1_D5_A | ecosystem: Environmental > Terrestrial > Soil > Wetlands | place: USA: Ohio...
CAACCGTACGTCGCCGCAGTCGCCTACGGCTCGGCGGTGTACGGCGTGCTGGCGCTGCTGCTGGCGGCGCACGCGTGCCGGATGATCTTCCGTTCGTGTCCGGGAGACGAGGCGGAGACGCCTGCTGCGCAACCGGCGATCACCCGGGCGGTGTTCGCCGTCTGGCTCGGCACCCCGCTGCTCTTCTACATGTACGTCGCGCCGCCGTTCTCGCACGCCGCTTCCGCCTTCGCGGTCGCTGCCTTCATCGTCGCCTGGCTGCGTGTGCGCCGGACCTGGTCGCTTGCCGGCATGATGGCCCTCGGCGCGCTGGCGGCGCTGACGGCGATGGTCCGCGAGCAGGACGCGTTGTTTGCCGGCGGCGCCGTGCTCGACTTTACATGGACGCTCGCCTCGCGCGTGCGCGAAAGAGCATCCCGACGCGGCTGCCGCGTCGGGGGCCCCGCGGCCGGCCCCGACGCACGAGCGATCGGGCGGTTGATCGTCAACGGAGGTTTCGGGATGCTGGCGGGCGCGATCGCCTATCTGCCGCAGGCGATCGCCTACATCGTGGTGAACGGCGCCCTGCGCCCTTCTCCGCACGTGACACGGAAGATGATCTGGACCTCGCCGCACGCCTTGCAGGTGCTCGTGTCGCCGGAATACGGTTTCCTGTTCTGGACGCCGCTGGCCGCTCTCGCGATCGCCGGCCTGGTCGTCGTCGCGATCCGCCGCCGGCCGGTTGCGCGCATCGCCGTCTGCCTGCTGGTCATGGTGGCGCTCCAGGCGTGGGTGGCGGGCTCCATCGAGAGCTGGACGGTCGCGGGGGCGTTCGGACAGCGGCGCTTCGTCGCCTTGTCGCTGATCCTGGTGGTCGGCCTGGCGGGGCTCCTGATGTCCGTGGACGGGCGCGCCTCGCGCCGGCTCGCGCTTGCCGGCGTGGTCGTCGCCGCCTGGTGGAACGTCGCCCTGATCGTGCAATTTGGCGCCGGGCTGATGGATCGGCACAAGTTGACGCTCCGCACCAACGCCTACAACGCGTTCGTGGTGGTGCCGCGTGGCATTCCGCGGCTCGTCTACCGTTACGCGTTCGAACGCAACACCTTTTATGCGGCGCCGCCCGGGGCCGCGCGCGTCGAGTAAGGCGAAGCCGGTGCAGATTCTCTATTTCGCCGACATCCGGTTCCCGCTCGAGCGCGCGAACGGCATCCAGACGTTCCGGACGTGCCACGCACTCGCCCGCCGGGGGCACCGGGTGCGGCTCGTCGTCCGGCCCGACACCGCCGTGACGGCGCGCGATCCGTTCGAGTTCTACGGCGAGGCGCGCACGCCGGATCTCGTCGTCGACGCCGTGCCCGTTGCCGGTCCCCCGGCGGTGCGCCGCGCACTGTGGCTGGCGCGCGCGGTTCGGCGGGCGGTTCGCGGCCGGTTCGCCGGAATCGCGCTGACGCGGGATCTCGGGCTCGCCGGCCTGCTCGTGCGGCTGCCCCGCGCGGTGCGGCCGCCGGTGGTGTACGAATCACACGGCTTCGCACCGGCGGTCGGCGGGGCGCTCGACGAGCTGCTGGCGACCGGACGGCGCGCGTCGGCCGGCAAGCAGGCGCGGCTCGCGCGTCGTGAGGCGCGGGTGTGGAAGCGCGCGGAGGGGTACGTCACGATCACGCGGACGCTGGCCGGGGAAATGGCCGGGAGATTCGGCGGCCGCGCGTCGCTCGCGGTCATTCCGGACGGCGTGGGTCTGCACGCCGGCGCGACTGTCCCTGCGATCGTGCGGCACCACCCGCCCGTCGTCGGTTACGCCGGCCAGCTGTATCCCTGGAAAGGGGTGGACATACTGCTCGACGCGATCGCGCGACTCGACACGGTGCGCGCGGTCGTCGTCGGCGGGCTGACCGGCGAGCCGGACCTCGAGCGCACGCGCGCGCACGCCCGCGGGCTGAACATCGACGATCGGGTGACGTTCGTCGGCGCCGTGCCCCCTGCGGCGGTGGCGTCGCGGCTGGCCGACATGGACGTGCTCGTGCTGCCGAACACCGCAACACACATCTCGGCGCACTACACCTCCCCGCTCAAGCTGTTCGAGTACATGGCAGCCGGGCGGCCGATCGTGGCGTCGAACCTCCCCGCGTTGCGCGAAGTGCTGAAAGACGGCGAGAATGCGCTGCTCGTCGAGCCGGGAAGTGCGGGACAGATGGCGGAGGCAATCAGGCGGCTGGTGCACGACACCGCATTGGCGGCGCGGCTGGCCGCCGCGGCCTGGCACGACGTGGAGGCTTACAGTTGGGACCGGCGCGCCGCGCGGCTGGAAGAGGTGTTCGAGGTGGCTGCCGGCGTGCAGCCGCCTTCGCAGCCCGTCAGGGCTGCTTCGGCGGGCCAGGGAGGATTCCCGCCATCCAACAGATGATATCGGAGCGCCTGCTGTCGCTCGTCCGTTGCCCCGCGTGCCGCGCCGCGTTGCGCGCAGAGGGGACCGGGCTGCGCTGCGAGGTGTGCGGCACACGCTATCAGGCGCACGACGACTTCGTCGATCTGCGGCCGCCCGTGCGGTTCGCGGAGCAGACCAGGTACGTCGACGAAACGCTGCATGCCGACGCGCGCCACGAGACGGTATCACCTCCGCTGTTGTCGGCGGCGGTGCGCCACCGCATGCTGCTGAAGTTCCTCCAGCCGTCGCCGGGCGATCGCGTGCTCGATCTCGGCTGTGGCAGCGGGCGCGTGCTGGTGTGGAACGAGCCGTGCGGCGCATACCAGGCGGGGATCGACGCCAGCCCGTTCTTCGCGGTCGAAGCCTGCAGGCGCGTAGACCTCGCCCTCGGCGACCTGCGCCGGTTGCCCTTTGCCGACGGCGCGTTCACCAAGGCGTACGCGCTCGATGTCATGGAGCACTTGTCCCGAGAGGCGCTCGGGCAGATGCTCGACGAAGCGTGCCGGGTGCTGGAACCGGGCGGGCGGCTGTTCGTGTACAGCCACGTGCGCAAGAACTCGCGGCTGGCGCTCGGGCTGCGGGCGATCAACGCGGTCGCGCGCGGGCTCGAACGCGCGAGCCTGGTGGATCTCTCGCAGGAGCGGTTGCGGAAGTCGGATCACGTCAACCCGCTGGCGGACATTCCCGATCTCGAGCGCGCGTCCGGCGCTGCCGGATTCCGCGTCGCGCGAATCCGTTATTACACGCCGCTTCTCGCCGGGTTCGTCGAGAACATCGTCATGCGGATTGCCGAACGATGGATGATGCGGCGGGCGCAGCGCGGCCCTGGCGTAGGTCGAGGGTGCGAGGAAGCGGATCGGGGCGTCGGGGCCCCAGGCACCCCAGCGCGGCTGCCGCGCTGGGGACCCCGCCCGCGAGCGACCGAGCTTGGCGGGGTGCAGGGGACCCCGCCATTCAAACAAAGCCACGCAGCGCGGGCCGCACGTGCGGAGGCGAAGGCGCGCGTGGCTCGCGGGGGCCTCACGTACTCCGTGCTGCAGGCGCTGACCTGGCTGCTGCGGCTCGACGTAGCGTTGTGGGGGCGCGTTCGCTCGGGTCCCTTCTTCGCCCTGCTCGTCAAGGAGCGCTCGTGATGCGTGTGCTCTATGCCGCGCTCGATCAGGAGGTGCCCGGTACCAAAGGCGGTTCGATTCACGTACGCGCCGTCGCCGAGGGGCTCGCGGCGCTCGGCCACGAGGTCCACGTGCTGACCGGGAAGGGACCCGGAGGATTCCCGCGCGGGGACGTGCGATGGCACGAGATGCGCCCGCCGTTCGGACGGCGCCAACTGCGGTGGATGCTAGCGGCCCAGGTGTTGCGCATGGCGCGCACGATCGGGGCGCAGGCAATCATCGAGCGCTACTACAATTTCGGTGGCGAAGGGATTCGCGCCGCGAAACGACTGGGCGTCGTCGCGATGCTCGAGGTGAACGCGCCCGTCATCGATTACCCAGGCTCTCGGAAACGCCTGCTGGATCGCGCCCTCCTCGTCGAGCCGATGCGTCGCTGGCGCGAATGGCAGTGTCGCGCAGCGGATGTGATCGTGACGCCGACTGCCGCAGTTCTCCCACCCTCGATCGAGCCGTCGAAGGTGCTGGAGATCGAATGGGGCGCCGACACGGAGCGGTTCCGGCCCGAGGCTCGCGGCGTCGCGGCGGCCGGAAGGAATCCGGACGATGTGGTTGCGGTGTTTGCGGGAGCGTTCAGGAACTGGCACGGGGCGGGCACGCTGGTGGAAGCGGTTCGCATCCTGCGCGAGCGCGGCCAGTCGGGGGTGAAGGCGGTGCTCATCGGCGACGGGCCCGAATTCGCGCGCGTCAAACGCGCCGCGGCAGCCGTGACGGGCGTGACGCTGACGGGCAGGATTGCGCACGACCAGATGCCGGCCGCACTGGCTGCGTGCGACATCGGCGTGGCACCGTTCGACGTTTCGGCCCACGCGCCGCTGTCGCTCGGGTTCTACTGGTCGCCCCTGAAGGTTTTCGAATACATGGCCGCCGGCCTCCCGGTAGTGGCGCCCCGCATCGACCGGCTCCAGGCCATCGTCCGCGACGGGCAGGAAGGCCTGCTCTACGAGGGGGGCGGGGCCAAAGCGCTGGCCAGCGCGCTCGTCCGGCTGCTCGACCCGGCGCTGCGCGCCCGGTTGGGCGCCGCGGCGCGCGCCCGCGTCGTCTCGCGGTTCAGCTGGTCGGCGCACTGCGCGCGGCTCGACGAAGCCCTGCGAAAGGCGTGCGCATGCGCGTACTGATCACGACCGACTCGTTCCCGCCCGGCTGTGGCGGGAGCGGCTGGAGCACCTACGAGCTGGCGCGCGGCCTCAGCGCGAACGGCCACGAGGTAGCGATTGTGCATCTGCGCGCGGGCGGGCGCGGGAACCGGCAGCGATCGTACGAAGGGCTGCCGGTCACCGAGCACCGGGTGTTCGCGCCACCGCTGCCGTTCGTGCGCAACTATTTCAAGAACGAGCGTTCGTACCGCCGCCTTGCGCCGCTCCTGCATCGGACGATCGCAACGGGGCGGTTCGACGTGGTTCACGCCCAGCACGTCCTCTCCTCGCCGCCGTCAATCGCGGCGGCCCGGGCGGCAAAGGTCCCCGTCGTCTGCACGATCCGCGACTACTGGCCCGTGTGCTACTGGTCGGATCTGATCCACGATCCACGCTCTGCAGTGCTCTGCCCGGCTTGCGACGCCGGGGCGATGCGGCGTTGCATCCGCCCGCGCGCCGGCGCCGGCTGGACGCTGGCGCTTCCGCTGATACCGTACATGGCGGCGAACCTTCGCCGAAAGCGCGCGGCGCTGGCGGGCGCCAGTGCCCTGGTTGCCGTCAGCTCCGTCCTTGCGCAGGATCTCCGCACCCGCGCGCCGGAGCTCGCGAACACCCGTATCGAGACGATTCCGAACCCGGTCGACCTCGACCTCATCACCGGCGCGCCACGACGCGAGCACCCGCTGGGCGGCCGCCCGTACGCGATTTACGCCGGAAAGTTGGCGCGCAACAAGGGCAGCTCGTTCCTGATACCCGCGGTCGAACGCGCCGGGCTCCCCTGGCCGCTGGTCGTCGTCGGCGACGGCCCGCAACGCCAGGAGATCGCGCGCGAGGCGGCCTCATGCGGGCGCGAGGCGCAGTTGCTCGGATGGCTCGAGCGGACCGACGCGTTGAACTGGCTGGCTCACGCCAGCCTCGTGGTGTTCCCGTCGCACGGCCCGGAATCACTCAGCCGGGTGCTCCTCGAATCGGGCGCGCTCGGCCGGCCGATCGTCGCCATGGATACCGGCGGCACCCGTGACATCATCGATGACGGACGGACGGGCCTGCTCGCCGCGGACTTCGACGCGTTTGTGTCGGCGATCGTCCGGCTCGTCGCCGATCGCCCGTTCGCCGAAGCGCTTGGCACACGCGCAGCGGCGTTCGTGCGCGATCGGTTCGACGCGAAGCGAGTCGTGGGGCGTGTCGAGGCGCTCTATCGCGAGCTGCGGCCATGAACATCGCCGTCCTCACGCGCGCCTGTTATCCGTTCCATGGCCTCGGCGGCCTGGAGCGGCACGTGTTCGATCTGGTGCGCCACCTGATGGCGCATGACATTCGCGTGACGCTGGTGACGCCGCCGGACCGGAAACAAGCGGGGCTGAAGTCCCGCTCCACACCTGACCCCGTCGCCGGTACCATGGAGGCGCGGCGGGTGCTGGAGGACCCGAGGTGCGTCCGGCACATCGTTCCGTACCGCACGTTTCCGTTCGCCGGCCGCCGCACCACTACCGTTGCCGACCGCAGCACCGCCTATCCGCTGTTCGGACGCCGGGTCGGACGGCTGGTGGCCGACCTCGTCGCGCGGGGCGAGGTTCACGTGGTGTACGGCCTCGGCGCAAGCGCTCTTGGCTACGCGCGAGCCCGGGCGCGCGGGGCCGCGGCGCCGCTGATATTCAATCCCCAGGGTCTCGAAGAGTTCGGCGCGACGGATCCGAAACGTGGCGGGGGATGGCTGAAGAGAGCAGGATACGCGCCGCTGCGCGCTGCCGTCCGGGCATGTGCCCGCGCCGCGGACTGCGTGATCGCAACCGACCGGGTGCTCGAACCGGTCGTGCGCCGTCATCTTCGTGTGCCAGCGGAGCGGGTGCGTGTCATCCCGAACGCGATCGACGTCGATGCCTGCGACCGGTTCGCCGCCATGAATGCCGGCAATCGGGTGCGCGCGGCACACCGCATCGACAGCGCAGAGATGGTGCTGCTGAGCGTCGGCCGGCTGCAGGCCAACAAGGGATTTCACGTGCTGGCCGAGGCGCTGTCACGGATGGATGACAGCGCGCGGGATCGGGGTGCGTCCGATGGGCGTCCCCTGCCCTGGCGCTGGGTGCTCGTCGGCGACGGCCCCTACCGCGCGCCGATCGAACGCGTGATTGACGCGGGCGGCCTGCGAGACCGCGTGCTTCTGACGGGTCGGGTCAGCGAGGCGGACCTGCACGGGTGGTACGAGGCAGCGACGCTCTTCGTGCATCCGACGCTCTACGAAGGCAGCTCGCTGGTGACACTCGAAGCGATGGCCCATCGCCGTGCCGTCGTCGCGACGATGGCCGGAGGACTACCCGACAAGGTACAGCCGGGCGTCAGCGGATGGCTCGTGCCGCCGGGGGACGCCGCAGCACTGGGTACGGCCATTCGCGAAGCGCTTCGACGTCCCGATCGGCTCGCAGCAATGGGCAACGAGGGCCGTGAGATCGCCGTGGACCGCTTCTCGTGGCCTTCGGTCGTCGATCTTTTTCTGAGTGTATGCGCGCAACTGCTGGAACAGCCGGAGGCGAATCGCCGGCACTGACGCGCCGGGCCATCCTGGAGACGGGTGGATTGACTGGCGGAGGTCAAGATGGAACGGGAATGGCGCGAGGCGAGTGACATGCGGCCATCGCTGGTCGGCCTGGGCCTTGTCCTGGCGGTGGCGGCCATCTTGCGGTTCTGGTCGCTCGGCAGCGGTGTCCCCGGCGCGGTCGGCATCGACGAGCCGGAAATCATGACGCGGGTGGTCCGCATCATGCAGACGGGCGACTTCAACCCGCACGCCTTCGACCACCCGTCGCTCTATGTGTACGTGCAGCTCGTCGTCGCCTGCGCCCACTTCGTGCTGGGCGCCAGCTTCGGGCTCTGGGGTTCGCTCAGCGAGGTCACCGACGCGAACTTCTATCTCTGGGGTCGCATCGTCACCGCGGCTCTCGGGACCGCGACCGTCTATCTCGTCTTTCAGATCGGCAGCCGATGGGGGGCGCGTCACGCGTTGCTGGCGGCGGGATTGATGGCCGTACTGCCGAACCACGTGCGCGAATCGCACTTCGTGCTGACCCTCGTGCCGATGACCTTCTTCACGACACTGTCGTTCCTGCTCACGTTACGGGCGCTGGAAAGGCAGACGCCCGCCGCGTTCGCGTGGGCCGGCGCGGCAGCCGGACTCGCCGCCGCCACTCAGTACTACGGAGGCCTGATCCTGGTCGCGCCTCTGCTGGCCGCCTGGCTCGTCAGCAATCCTGCGCGACCGCCGCGGCTGCTGGCGCTCGCGTCGATCGGCGCGGCCTCGGGCTGCTTCCTGCTCGCGGCCCCCTATACCGTGCTCGATCTGCCGAACTTCCTGAACGGCGTGGCAGCGGCGACGAGCGCGGTCAGAGCGCAGGGCCCACAGGCCGAGCCGGGGTGGTTCGTGCTGGCGGAGGCGTTGAAGCGCGCGTTCTGGTACTCCGGCATGCTCTTGATCGTATGGGGGCTCGTTCACGCGATCGTGCGGGCGATCACCGGGCCGGGCAAAGCGGGATTCGTCCTGCTGCTCGTCTTTCCTGTCACCTGTCTTGGCGTCTTCCTCGCCAACGCCGGTACCAGTGCGCGCACGTTGACGCCGCTGCTCCCGTTCCTCGGGCTGCTCATGGCCATCGCGATCGTCTCCGGCGTCAGCCTCCTGCGCCGCTTCAGCATCCGCCGCGGCCTGCGCACGGCTCTCATCGTCGCCTTGACCGTGGTCGCGATTCTGCCACCCGCCGTCATGGCGGTCCGCTTCGACCTGGCTCTCAACAAACCTTCCGCCGGCCAGATCGCGGTCGACAAGAAGACGGCGGAGGTGCCCGCGTTCTCGAAGATCGCGCGGCCGGCCGGATGACGAGGCGGTTCGGCCGTCTCGGCCGTCCCACCGGGTACCGCGTTCTCGAACGCCTCCGACTTGTTGTATGCTGAGCTGCCGCGCAGGCCTTACATGGTCTCGCGTCCCCACCCTCAATCGACCATTTCTGCAAGAGACGTTGAGGGGCGCTTGGTGGATCAGTCGACGCCAAACCGTCACGAAGCCAGCGGCGTCGCCGGGGAACGGACGCCGAGGAAGAGGTTGCTCCTCATCCTGCTCCTCGGTCTCGCGCTGCGCATCGTCTCGTTGACCGCGACGATGGCGAAGCCCGATTTCCAGTGGGTGGACGCGGATCACTACATGACGCTGGGTCAGGACGTGGCGAGCGTCCCGCGGCCGCTTGCAGAGCGCGTGGTCCGCGCGGCGTCGTACAAGTACATCGACGCGACCTTTTACCTGCCGCCGGCCTACACGCTTGCCCTCGCGCTGTTTGCCTTGTTCCCGCACTACCCGCTGAACGCCGCGATTGGACAGTCGGTACTCGGAGCGATCGGCGCAGTGTTCGTGTTCGCCATTGCCCGGCGCCTGCATTCAACGCGCGCGGCACTCATCGCGGCGGCGCTCTACGCCGCCTGGCCGCCTGCCATCAGCGGGGTGAACCTGTTCGTCCAGGAGCAACTGTATATTCCGCTGCTGCTCGCAGCGTTCGCCTTGCTTGCCTCCGTTGTCGAACGGGACCGACCGTGGGGTCACTTCGTAACAGGCGTCGTCTTCGGCCTGGCGGCGTTGACCCGGTTGATGATCCTGTTCTACTTCGTGCTGGTTCCCGTGCTCATCTGGCTCGCGAGCCGCGACACGAAGAGCATCCGTCGTCAAATCGTGCCGCTCGTACTCGGCGCGGCAATCGTCGTTCTTCCTTACAGCGTCTTCATCTCTTGGATGACCGGCCAGGTGATGCTGGTGGAGAACCACGGCGCCTTCGACATGACGAAGTACGCGGAAAACGCCGTCGCGACTGCCCCGACACTCGGCGTCGGCTTGCAGGTCCTGCTCGAAGAGATCACGCACAAGCCGCTCGTCTTCCTCGGCAACTGGCTGGACTACGTCCGACTGCTGTTCAAGCCCAATGGCTTGCAATGGTCGGAATGGTTCGCGATGTACTCGACCCGCCTGGTCGCCTTCCTCGGAGTCGGCGTCCGCCTGCTCTACGACGGTCTCTTCCTGGCGGTCATCGGTCTGACGCCGCTCGGCATACTCCTGGCGCGCCGGCGTCGCCTCGCGGTGCTGCTTGCCGCCTGGGTGCTGGTACTCACGCTATGCACGGCGCTGACCGGAACAGCGGGAACGCGGTACCGGAGTCCGGCCGAACCGGTTCTCCTGACGTTCGCGACGATCGGCGTCGCCGGCCCGTGGCGTCACCGCGCGCGTGGTTCGTTGCTGGTTGCCGCCGGCGTCGGTGCTGCGCTCGTCGTTCCGCTTGCCGCGCAGGTTCCGGCCCCCGCAGCGCTCCCGGCCTACGGGCTGCAAAGCTGGTCCCCCGAGCAGGGAGCCGGCGAATCCACGCGGCGCGCCGACGTCGGGTTTCGTCTCATCAGTGCGACCACCATTGCCGACCTCGTCATCCAGCCGACGGTGCCGCTCGCCGAGGGAACCCGCGTCGAAGTAACCGTTGATGGCCATGTTGTGTTCGACGGGATGACCAGCGACGGGCAACCGGTACGACTCGGGTGGGTTCGAGAGAGCACGCCGTATCTGCGCATCCGCGTGACGGGCGGCCGGTCGGGCCGTCCGATTCCATTCCGGTTCACAATCCTGCGTCGGTCCACCAGTCGCGTGGTGGAAGCCGAGTCGGCGGGAACCCGCGCGCCATGAACCTCGGCCGCCGGCCTCATCTGCATCTGCCATCGCGCGCCGCCTGCCGTCTGAGGGTATTGGCGCGGCGGTGCGCCTTGATCATGTCGGTTGTCACGTGGGTCGTGCTGCTGGCGGGTGCGCCACTCTCGGCTCGAGAACGCACCGCGGGCGGCGTCATCCGCGTGGACACCATCCGATCGATGCAGGCCGGTCGGGTCTATCCGGCGCTGGTCGAGATCAGGAACGCCGGGCCAGCGGCGTGGATGGCGGACGGACCGATTCGGCTGACCTATCGCTGGTGGACCTCGGACGGCCGCCTCGTAGGGAACGGACAGGCCACGCGGCTGCCGCGCGATGTTGGGCCTGGCGAATCGGTGACGCTATGTCAGTCGGTTCGGGCGCCCGAGCAGGCGG
>Ga0316624_10000954_pt1 | contig 10796 bp, 8 predicted proteins | sample OWC_Aug_N3_C1_D5_FD_207657 | JGI IMG/M metagenome (GOLD analysis project Ga0316624, IMG submission 207657) | Wetland soil microbial communities from Old Woman Creek delta, Ohio, United States - OWC_Aug_N3_C1_D5_A | ecosystem: Environmental > Terrestrial > Soil > Wetlands | place: USA: Ohio...
CAGGGCCAGCCCGACAATCGGGACGAGATTCATATCGCTTGGCCTTTGGGATCTTGTCATGGACCGCTCCTCGCATGCTCAGCCGATCTCGACCCATTCTATTCCCGGCACCCGGCGATCGCAACGCCCGGGTGCATGGACGGGGCTGTTGTCTATTCTCATGGAAATTGTTAATATAGCCGCGCCACCATGGGATCGGGGAGAGGAGCGATGGACGCGCAGACCAACCTGCTGATCATCTCCGACGACTTCTCGCTCTATGAGTCCGTTAAGAAGGCGCCGGTGGCCGTCGATTTCAACGTCTTTTTCGCCCAATCGGATGACGATTACCTCGACGTCATCCGTGAGAACGGCATCCGGGTCGTCCTCGTCGATTGCGCCGACTCGCTCGCCGCCGGGCTCCTGGCGATGAAGAGGATCAAGAAGGCCGACGCCCTCGTCGACGTCCTCATCGGGGGCCAGCCCATCGGGCGGGAGGACGTCCTCGACGTCGTCCGCGCGGGCGCGACCGACTTCGTGCCCAAGCCTTACGAGCGCGACATCCTCGGCGATATCCTGCGCCGCATCTCGCGCAAGGGCGAGCTCCGCCGGGAGACGCTGCACCTCGAGAAGAAGCTCGAGCGCAAGTACGTCTTCCAAGGCCTCATCAGCCGGAACCCGACGATGCTCGAGATCTTCGGCCTCATCGAGAACATCGCCAAGTACTTCTCGAGCGTCCTCATCACCGGGGAGACGGGCACGGGGAAGGAGGTCGTCGCCCGGGCCGTCCACGACCTCAGCCCGTACAAGGACAAGCCGCTCGTCGTCTGCGATTGCGCCGCCATACCCGAGAACCTCTTCGAATCCGAGCTCTTCGGCTACAAGAAGGGGGCCTTCACGGGGGCCGACAAGGACAAGCGCGGCCTCTTCGAGGAAGCCGACGGCGGGACGATCTTCCTCGATGAGATCGCCGAGATCCCGGTGGCCGTCCAGGCGAAGCTCCTGCGCGTCCTCGAGAGCCACGAGTTCCGCCCCCTCGGGGCCAACGAAAGCACGGGGGTCGAGGTCCGGGTCTTGGCCGCCACGAACAAGGACCTGGGCGAGATGGTCCGGGCCGGGACCTTTCGCGAGGACCTTCTCCACCGCCTGAACAAGGTCGTCATCGACCTGCCCCCGCTCCGCGAGCGGCCCGAGGACATCCCTCTCCTTGTCCGCCACTTCGTCCAGGGCGCAAGCCGGGATTTCTCGAAGAGCGTCCGGGGTGTCTCGCGCGAAGTCCAGAAACTCTTCCTTAAGTATGCCTGGCCGGGAAACGTCCGCGAGCTGGCCAACGTCCTGGAGAGCGCGGCCATGCTCTGCAAGAAGGATTTCATCGACGTCGCCAACCTGCCCAAGTATCTCCGCGACTACGTGCCGCCCGAGGGGGCGGTCGCCTTCGCCGGCCACGGCCGCCTCTCGACCCTCGACGACCTCGAAAGAGATTACATCACCTATCTTCTGAAGGTGACCAAGGGGAACCTGCGCCAGACGGCCAAGATCCTGTCGATCTCGCGGACGACGCTCTACAACAAGCTGGCCAAGTACGGCATCCGGAACTGAGGGCGGACCGGCGGTCAGGCGACCGCCGCATCGCGCTTCTTCGACGTCTTCTCCTGGTACATCTTCGCGTCCGCGAGCGTGAGGAGCTCCTGGAGGGAGCTGGGCCTGTCCGGATCATAGCGGGAGATGCCCAGGCTGAGCGAAAGCCGATAGGCCGCGTCGGGCCGGGCGTTGCGGGCCTGGATCCTTTCCCGGAGCCGGCGGCCGAGCGCGGCCACCTTGCTTTCGGCGACGTCGATGACCAGGACGACGAATTCATCGCCGCCGATCCGGGCGATGATGTCGGAATCCCGGAAGGCGTCCTTCAGGAGGTCCGCCGCTTCGATGAGGGCGTGATCGCCTTCCCCGTGACCGAAGGAATCGTTGATCCTCTTGAGGTCGTCGAGGTCGGCATAGAAGAGGGACATCTCCTTCTTCGTGCGGTGGGCCACCTTCATCTGCTGCTCGGCCACGGTCAGGAAGCCGCGGCGGTTGTAGACCTTGGTCAGCTCGTCGACGAGCGACAGCTCCCTCATGGCGTCTTCCGTCCGGGTTCGCTGGACCGCGATCGCGTAGAGGTCGGCCAGGCGCTCGACCGCCTTGAGGTCCCTCTCGAGGTAGGGGCTCTCCGCGTTGGCGACGACGATCAAGCCGACGACCGCGCCCGACATGATGGCGGGGACGGCCAGGAAGGGGCCGACCGGCACATGCCACTCCGGCATGCCCCTGTAGCGGGGGTCCAGGCTGGGCATGGAGGTCACGATGGCCCGCTGTTCCTCGAGGACCCAGCGCCACATGCCCGAGTTCTCGTGGAAATGCCCGGCGGCTTCGGGATGGACGCCGAACATGTCACGGGCGTCGAGGGTCATGGCCGCCGGCACGAGGCTCCCGGTCTTTAGGTCGAGGTGTCCGACGAACCCAGAGACGCTCGACGTCAGCCGGCGAGCCTGGTCCAGGACGAGGGACGACATCTCGTCGATCGGGGTCGGGGACAGCAGTCGCTCGGAGACCTCCCCCACCGCGGCCTGCAGGTGCACGACCCAGGCGTGCTCGTCTTTCATCTTCTTCTGGGCGGTGATGTCCTCGATGACGCCGTCGTAGAACAGGACCCGCCCGACGGCGTCCTTGGCCGCCCGGCAGTGATCCTCGGCCCAGAAGAGGGTGCCGTTGGACCGCCGGAGCTGGGATTCGAAGATCCCGACCATGGAGGTCGAGTCGAGGAACGCCTGCTTGTTGTCCCGGTCGTGCGGGTCGCTGTGGAGCTCCCAGAAGCCGATCGCCTTGAGGGCCTCGACGTCGGGATAGCCGAGCATGCGGGCCAGTGTCGGCGACGCGTCGAGGATCTTCCCCTGGGGGGTCGTCCGGTAGGTCCCGAGGGGATAGTTGAAGATCCGTGTCATCTTCTCTTCGCCCGAGGCCAGGGCGTCCTCGGCGTTGGCGGCGCGTTCGCGCGCGGCCTCGAGGGCCCTGGACATCCGCACGCTCACGAGAGCCAACCCGGAGATCCTGGCCAGGGTCAGGGCCAGGTCGATGTTGTGGTCGCCCCGCTCGGCCCCGTCCATGCCGACGATCTCGACGACGCCCAGGATCTCGCGATTGTGGCCGACCTTGAGATAGACGGCCCTCCGGTCTTCAGTCCAGGCGTGGTCCGCGTTGAGGGCGATGATCCTGTCGAGCGGCGAGCCTTCGGGCCCGGGCCGGCCGGAGAAGGTCTCCAAGGAATGGTAGAAGACGTCCTGCGGAGCGAGCATGGTGCGGAAGACCTCGACGACGCCGGCCTGGGCTTCCTCGATGGTCTTGACGCCGGCCACCGCGCCGAAGAGCCGGCCGATCCGCGCATAGTCGCCGACGCGTTGTCCGACGACGCTCATGCGGTCCGCATTCTCCGTCTTGAGGCGGTCCAGGCGCCAGGAGAGCACGAACCGGCTCAGAACGAGCCGAAAGTGCTCCAAGCCCGCGGCGTGGATCTCGGAGGGCAGGCGGAGAAAACGCCCAAAGGACTTGAGCTCGCGGTCGACGCCGGGGTGAACGCCGGTGTCGAGCAGGACGACCTTTCGGGCCACGTCGCGGAAGAAGGCCTGGGCGGCCTTGCGGTCGGACGGCCATCGGGCGTCCACGTGCGCTTCCCAGTCCCTTAGCCAGCCGGGAAGGACCGCGAGTGCGCCTTCCTGTAAAAGCCGGTCGAGGACGATCTTATCCGCCAGGAGCTCGGAGCATTGGCTCTCCTGATGAAGCCTGCAGACCCCGGCGAGGCCGAGCTCCTTGACGGGCCGGGTCAGGCAATACCCCCCGGCCAGTCCCGCGACGCAACCCTCGCCGCGGCACGAGGCCACGGCCTCTCCGAGCCCCGGCCACCCCGATTCGGCCAAGTCGCAGCTCACGGTGTGGGGCACGAAATGGACGTTCTGGAAATCGGGAGACGCTTGGATGGCCTGGACCTCCCGGTCGAAGCTCGCGCAGGTGATCAGGCCGAGTCGAGGAGACATTCAGACTGCCATCATTGGTCGTAATGTGTACTATATTTGTACATTTTAATTATATAATACAATTTTTATGTAAGTCAAGTATTATAATAGACTTGATTATTCCTGCGTGTCCTATATCATTACATATATGGATGGGCCAAACACTGAATGTTCGTCCAATTATTTTATAATGAATAGGATACGCGCTGATGCGGGGAAACGGTGAAAATGGTTAAGCTGGGCAATTCGCAAAGGCTAGTCCGCACGCTTCGAACAGATCCATCGAGACTTGCGCATCGGCCAGCGCCACGCCGCGGTTGGCAAGCGCGGGACATTTGGTTTAGAATATCGCCAAGAACGTCAGTGGATCTCAAAACCCACGATCTGTGAGGAGGTATCGATGAAAAGAACGAGAACATGGATCCTCGGCGCCGTTCTGGCGGCGTCGCTTGCGGCCCTGCCCGCCTACGCCCAGAAGGCCCCGGCGGCTGCCGGGAACAAGGAGACCTTGGCCGTCGTCGAGAAGATGATCGAGGCCATGGGCGGACGCAAGGTTCTCGAGTCGCTCAAGGATACGACCATCTCCGGGACCGCCGAAATCGTCCAGTTCGGCCTCACGGTGCCCGTCACCATCTACCAGAAGGAACCGAACAAGATGCGCCTGGACATCACCATCGCCGAGGCCAACATGACCATCATCCAGGCCTTCGACGGCCAGAAGGGCTGGTACACGAACCCCCAGTCCGGCGCGACCGAGGAGATGCCCGATTACATGGCCAAAGAGATGGCCCGGCAGGCCGGAGAAACCCAGGCCCTGCTCCACCCGGAGAAGGCCGGCGTCGCCTATGTCCTGAAGCCCAAAGCGGCCATCGAGGGCAAGGATCACATCGTCCTCGAGCAGACTCTGGCCGACGGCCACAAGACCACGTTCTACCTCGATCCGCAGACGTACCTTCCGTACAAGACCGAGGCGAGGACGATGGACCAAAACGGGGCCGAGGTGGACTCTGAAACCTATACGACCAATTATCAGAAGGTCGGCGGCGTCATGGTCCCCTATTCGCTCCGGGTCGTCCAGAACGGAGCGGACGCCCAGAGGATCACCGTCACGGCCGTCACCTACAACACGAACCTGGACGACGCGTTCTTCACTCTCAAGTGATCGGGAGGCCACCGTGTCTCGATCGCTCAGCGCAGCTCTGGTCTTGATCCTCGCCGCGGCCCTCGCTTGCTCCGTCAATCCCGTCACCGGCAGGAAGGAGTTCATGCTCTACTCCGAAAACCAGGAGATCGAGCTGGGCAAGCAGACGGACGCCGAGGTCGCGGCCACGTACGGGGTGTATGACGATCCCGCGCTCGCGGCCTACGTCAGCAAGCTCGGCCTGGCCCTGGCGGCCAAGACCCAGCGGCCCAGCCTGCCCTACCGCTTCACCGTGCTCGACAGCCCGGTCGTCAACGCGTTCGCCGTGCCGGGCGGCTCGGTTTATGTGACCCGCGGCATCCTGGCCATGATGAGCTCCGAGGCGGAGCTGGCGGCAGTGCTCGGTCACGAGCTCGGCCATGTCGCCGCCCGCCACTCGATGAGCCAGATGAGCAAGCAGCAAGTGGCCCAGATCGGCCTCGCCGTCGGCAGCGCCATCAGCCGGAAGTTCGCCCAGTACGCCGGGCTGGCCGGCGCCGGCCTCCAGGTCCTCTTCCTGAAATACAGCCGCGACGACGAGAATCAATCCGACGGCCTGGGCGTCGACTACGCGCGGGCCGCCGGCTACGACCCGGCCGACATGGCGGTCACCTTCACGGCTCTTCAGAAGATGGGCGACCTTTCGGGCGGCAGCACGCTCCCCGGTTTCCTGTCGACCCATCCCCTGACCCCCGACCGCATCGCCCACGTCCGGTCTCTGCTGAAGCCCGGGGACGCGTCGCTCGCCCGCAAGCCCGAGGCGTACCTCCGGACGGTCGAGAACATCGTCTATGGGGAAGACCCCCGGCAGGGCTATGTCGAAAACGGCGTTTTCTATCACCCCGCCCTCCGCTTCCAATTCGCCGTCCCGACGGGATGGGCCGTCGACAACACCCCGTCCCGGGTCACCCTCATTACGGCCGATCAGAACGGCGGCGTCGTCCTGCAGGGGGGGAAGACGACGGACAGCGCCGAGGAATTCGCCAGGAAGCAGGCGACGGAGATCACGAATTCCGGGGGCAAGCTCATCAACGAGAACCGGACGACGATCAACGGCCTCGCCTGTTACGAGCAGGCCTACACGATCACCCAGGAGAACGCGGACCCCGTCCGGATGAGCCGGTCCTACATCAAAAAAGGGGATTGGGTCTACGCCTTCTCGGCCATGAGCGCGGCCAGCGGATTCTCCAAATACGAACCGGATTTCAAGGGAATCGTGGCCTCCTTCAGGGATCTGACGGACGCCTCGAAGATCAACCGATCGCCCCGGCGCCTGACCCTGGTCAAGGCCAACGGATCGGACGCGCTTCAGGCGATCTTCAAGAAAACGGGGGCGGCCGAGAAGTCGTGGCCCCAGCTCGCCGTCATCAACGGCCTGGAGCTCACCGCCGTCCCCCCCGCGGGAAGGCTGGTCAAGACGGTCAAGTGAGCGGCAGCTTGACGTCGGAGACGTCGAGGACGGTGGCGTAGATCTCCGCCTCGGCGGCGAGATCGCTCTCGACGAAGGCTTTCCCCTTCATCTGGAAGATCCGCCCCCTTTCCCGCGTCCACTCGACCTCCAGCCGGAGCTGGTCGCCGGGGACGACCATCCTCTTGAATTTGGCCTTGTCGACCTTGCTCAGCACGACGAACTTCGTCTCCGGATCGGGGATCGAACTAAAGAAGAGCACGGCGCCAGCTTGGGCCATGGCCTCTACGATAAGGACGCCGGGCATGATCTTCCATTCCGGGAAGTGGCCCTGGAAGAACTGCTCGTTGCAGGTCACGTTTTTGATGGCGACGATCGTCTTCTTGGGGACGACGCTGATGACGCGGTCGACGAGAAGGAAGGGGAACCGGTGGGGCAGGAACCTCATGATCTGTTCGGTCGGGATCATGGTCTGCCTCCGGGCGAGCTACTTCTTGACCGGCGGCGCCGCCTTGAGCGCGTCGTAGCGCCGGACGACCTCGTCGGTCAGATCGAGGGCCGGGTTAAAGAACACGGTCCCGCTCTTGGTCAGGTCGAAGATCAGATCGAGTCCCTTGTCCTTGCGGACCTGCTCGATGATAGGCATGAGATCCGCCTGGACCCGGCTGAGCGTCGTCGCCTGGAGCTCCTGCATGGACCGGGAAGCATCCTCGACGGCCCGCTGGCGGTCCGTCGTCTTCTTCTGGATGTCAGCCTGGATCCCCGCTGCGGCCTCGGCGGTCAGGGTCAGGCGCTGGGCCGTGAGGCGGTTCTGGAGCTGCTTGATCTGTTCGTCGATCTGGGTGATCTGGTCGGTGTACCTCTTGTCGGCGGCCTGGAGCTGGGCGATCGCCTTCTTGCCCTCGACGGATTTCTCGAGGACCATCTGCGAATTGATCATCCCCAGCTTGCTCCCCTCCTGGGCGAAAACGAGCCCGGCCAGACCGGCCGCGGCGAAGACCGCGAAGAGCGCGCAAAGCGCAACGAGCCGTACGTGGTGTCTCATCAGTCGAACCTCCCTAGAACGTCGTGCCGACGGCAAAACGGAATGCGAAATTGGTGTCGTCCGCCAAGATCTTTTTATTGTTGTAGGCGAAGATCAGACGGAACGGGACCCGCAAGGCGGGGATGAACAGACGGGCTTCGAGGCCCGCGGACGAGTACATGTCCTTCCACGCCAGGGAGGTCCCGTAGGCCACGGAGTTGCCCCGGTCATAGAAAAAGATCGCGTAAAGGGGGCCGCCGACCGGGATGATGTACTCCGCGTTGAGGATGAGGGCCTTCTCGCCGCCGAGCTGGTAGCCGTTTGCGTCGCGGGGGCCGATCGAGTAGACCTCGTAGCCGCGGATGGAGCGCTCGCCGCCGAGGAAGAACCGTTCCCAGTAGGGGATCCTCGAGCCGTGAAGCGCGCGGACGAACTGGAACTGGCCGTGGAGCCCGACGACATGGGCCTTGGGTCCCCGGCCCAGGACCGGATGGTAATAGGTGAACTCCAGCTGGGGCTTGATCATGTCGATCTCGCCGCCGAGGAAGCTGCCGGCGTACTTGACGCTGGCCGAATACTGCGTCCCGCGGGTCGGGGTCAGGGGGCTGTCAACCGTCGACCGCCAGATCATCGGCGTGATGGAGCTCTCATAGTACTTGCCGGACGTGCCGTAATAGCTCGCGTAGAGCGACCCCGCGGGATAGGCTATCTCGACCCGCTGGATCGTATAGGTCGCGTTGGCCCGCCAGTACTCGAAGAGCCGCGTCCCCAAGGTCAGGTCGATGCCCTGCGTCTTCTGCTTGTAGAGGCCGTACGTCGTGTAGTCCGTCTTGCGGTCGTAGACGTTGAAGCCGGCGGTGATGGGCTTGTCGAAGAGGTACGGCTCGGAGAATCCGAAGGAGTAGTTCTTGACGAGCTTGCCCTGCTGGACGCTGAGCTCGAGCGTCTCGCCCGCTCCGAGGAAGTTGACCGTCGAATAGCTGAAGGCCACGAACGTGCCTTCGTAGCCGCTGTACCCGGCGGTGAACTGGACGTTGTTGCGCTGCATCTCCTTGACGTTGACCTGGACATCCATCTTCGTCGGATCGTTCGGATCGGGCTTGATCTCGGGGTCCTTCTCGAGGTCGACGAGCCCGAGCTGCTTGATCCGGAGGATGCTGTTCTTGAAGAGGCTGAAGCTGAAGCGGTCCCCTTCGCGGATGATCATCTCCCGGCGGATGACCTTGTCCTTGGTGAAGAGGTTGCCCCGGAACTCGAGGCGGTTGAGGAAGGCGATCTCGCCTTCGTTGACGTTGAAGGTCACGTTGACGATCTTGTTCTTGGGATCGAGGTTCTCGACCGGGATGATCTGGGCGTAGACGTAGCCGAAATCCCGGAAGACCTCCCCCATGTCGGTGATGCTCTTCTCCCGGTCCTTGGTGCTGTAGATCTCGCCCTTCCGGAGCCGCACCATGGCCCGGAGGTTCTTCACGTTCAGGGCCTTGCTGCCCTCGATCTTGACCTCGCCGGTGCGGTAGAGGTAGCCGGGGCTCACCGGAAAGACGAGCCGCATCATCGTCTGCTTCTTGAAGAGGGCCGAGCGCCGGACGAACTCCTCCGTCCGCGGCTGGCCGACGGACGCCTCCATGTAACCGAGCTCCTGGTACTTTTTCTTGATGCCCTCGACGTCCGCTTCGATCTTGTTCTGCTTATAGACGTCCTTGCCGGCGATCAGGTTGAAGAGGCTGTGGGGACGGTTGTCTTTCATCGACCACTTGAGGGTGCTCGCCGGGACCTTGGTGCCGCCGTCGAAGAGGACAGCGCCGACGCGGAGCTTGGGCCCTTCGTCGATCCGGATCTGGACGTCGACTTCGTTCTTGCCCTGCTTGACGGTCTCGGACTCGATCTTCGACGCGAGGAGGCCCTTCTCGTAGAGCAGCTCGGTGATCGTGTCCTTGATGCGCTGGACCTTGTAGGCGCTGTAGTAGGAATAGGGCAGGATGGCCTGGTCCTTCTCCTTCAGCTTATCGACGATGTCCTTTTCCTTGAGCTTCTTGCCCGTCTTGAAGGTGACGGCGCGGACGATGGGATTCTCCTGGACGGTGATCTTGACGATCTTGCCCCGCGTGCCCTGGGCTTCCTCGAACTTGATGTCCGAGAAGAAGCCGGTCGACCAGAGGACCCGGAAATCCCGGCGGAACTGGTCGGCGCTGTAGAGGTCCCCCTCCCTGACGGTCAGATAGTAAAGGACCGTTTCGGTCGTCACGCGGTCGTTGCCGGCGACCTCGACCTTCTCCACGATGTCCTGGGCGGCCAGAAAGACGGGTAGGACGAGGAGTCCGAGGATGAGGGCGAGCTTTCTCATGTCACCTATCTTTCTATATATATCATATCGTCACGGGGCGGTCAAAGCGCCGGCGGCCGTCCGTGCCGGCAGGACGCCCATAGGTCTTAACTCGGGAACGAGGTCAAGAGTTTCATGGTGCCCGCCTCCATCATATAGACCTTATGGCAGTAGCGGGCGATCTTCTCGTTGTGGGTGACGAGAATGCTGGACAGGCCCTTGCGCTCATGGAGGTCGAGGACGAGGCGGAGGACCTTCTCCCCCGTCTTCCAGTCGAGGTTGCCCGTCGGCTCGTCGGCCAGGAGCAGGCAGGGGCCGTTGACGAGGGACCGGGCGATGGCCACGCGCTGCTGCTCGCCGCCGGACAGCTGGCTCGGCCGGGAGAAAGCCTTGTCCTCGAGGCCGACCTCCCGGAGAACCTCCGCGGCCCGCCGGAAGGCCTCCTTCCGCGGCGTGCCCCCGATCATCGGCGGAAAGCCGACGTTCTCGAGGGCGGTGAATTCCGGCAGGAGGTGGTAGACCTGGAAGACGAAGCCGATCTGGCGGTTCCGGATCGAGGCGACCTCCCGGTCGTCGCCGGCGAAGAGGTCCTCCCCGTCGAGATAGACGTGGCCCTCGGTCGGCCGGTCGAGCCCGCCGAGGAGGTTGAGGAGCGTCGTCTTGCCCACGCCCGAGACACCCATGACCGCCGCGAGCTCACCCCGCTTGAGCTCGAAATCGAGCCCCTCGAAGACGCGGAGGTCGCCCTTGGGCAGGGGGTAGGTCTTCCCCAGGCCTTCGGCGACGAGGACGCGGTCACTCATATTTCAACGCCACCGCGGGGTCCACCTTGGCCGCGC
>Ga0316624_10000956_pt1 | contig 10784 bp, 15 predicted proteins | sample OWC_Aug_N3_C1_D5_FD_207657 | JGI IMG/M metagenome (GOLD analysis project Ga0316624, IMG submission 207657) | Wetland soil microbial communities from Old Woman Creek delta, Ohio, United States - OWC_Aug_N3_C1_D5_A | ecosystem: Environmental > Terrestrial > Soil > Wetlands | place: USA: Ohio...
GTGGCAAAGCGCCGCCGCGTGGCGTGATCGTCCTCGACGATCATCACGCGCACCGTCGCCTGAGGTTGGTTTGACATATGGTCTGACGCATGCCCCGCGGACATCGTATCCGCGAAGGCCAACCGCCACCATCACATGAACGTGGCATCCCAACCGACGGCAGCCTACGGCGTCATGCTGGCGGGGGCCGAACCTCCGATGCCCTGGAGCGGGCCAAGCGGATTGACGGCGTCCTCGTTCTCGTGGATCGTCGGCTGCCCGCCGGTCAGCTTGTAGATCACCACGTCGTTCTTGATCAGAACTACCCCGTTGAAGCGCCAGCCCGCGACGTCGGTTCTGCGCCGAAAATTGAAGAAATCGAGCAGAAAAACGCCGTAGCGCGTCCGCTTCATGGACGCCTGGGTGACCTCGTACCCCTGGCAGCCAGTTTTCGCCTCGATGCACTCCTTGACACCGCTGTCCAGATCGGCGGCATTGATCGACGGGCTCGGGAGAAACCGGCGCAGCACGTCCGAATAGTTGAGGATGGTGATGTTCGGATTTTCCTTCGGATCGAGCTTGAGGTCTCTCAGCTCCTGAAGGGTTGTCTGATGCGGAACGATGCGATCGAAAGTCTGCTGCGCTTCCTCGTAGCTCTGCCAAGGACTGTACGTGTGCGACTGCGCACGCGGCAGCAGGCTGCTGCATGCGGCAAGGAGCGCCGCAAGAAGAACAATCCCGGAACGTGCCGCAGCGCGGGTCTTGCGCCCTGCCGGCTTCGAGGTCTGATTGCTGAGCATGTCTCGCATCGGGTCACTTTCTCTCCAAGTCTGCCTCAACGATAGAGGTTCCGGAACGCCGGCCATTGTGCCAGATCAAATCGTCGCGGCCAGCCGGCTACGGGGACAGCTTCTGCCGGGCCAGGAGCTCGAGCGCATTCATGCTGACTTGGAGCTGCTGGTCCAGCGTGTGCTTGATCGCCCATGGCCCGATCAGCGGCGGGATCCAGAAGCGCGCGACGCGCGTTGCCTCGTAATGCAGCCGTGTCCTGGCGCCCTCGCCGGTGACGCGCCATAGGCTCGAGCCTCGTTCGAAATCCCCGCGCCCGGGGACGATATGCATGACGATGGTCTGTGGATCCGGCTCGGTCACGTCCTCGACCGTGACTACTTTCTTGCAGAAGAACCAGATGCACGACCTGATGACGCTGCGCACGCGCTCCCCGCTTCCCGCCGGCGCGGGCTCGACGCTCACATGGACGATGGCCGGGCTCATTCTCACGAACGCGGCGTAGTCCGACAGCACCGCGTAGACTTGGCGCGCGGGTGCATCGACCACGGCGTCGAATGCGACCCGGTAGCCGGCCTCGTCGTGGGAAACGGTGACCGCGCCCAGTTGCGCAGCTCGGGCGGCGCCTGCGCCGAGCCACGCGAGCAGGCCGGCGGCGCAAGCAGCCGCGATCAGCTTCGTCCGCGCGGATCGCATGTAGTCGGCAAACGCGCCACCTCTTCGCCGTATTCCGTTCAGGACGACCCGGGCTGCGGCCCGTGGCGTGCGACGACCCGGACGCGGATGTCGACCTCGTCGCGCACGCGAAGCCCGCCGCCCAGCGCAGCGAACGGGGTGATGCCGAAATCCGACTGGCGAATCTGCAAGCTCGCGATGACCGTGACCCGATCGCCGTCCTGGACCACCGCGGCCGGAAACCGCAGCTCGTGCGTCACGCCGCGCAGCGTGGTGCGCGCCAGCACCGTCGGGTTCCAGCGCGGCCCGCTCAGCGAGATGGACTCGATGCGGATGAGCGGATAGCGCGCCGCGTCGAGCACCTCCGCGCCCAGCATGTGGTCGCGCGTCCCCTCGCGCGCCTGCGCGGACACCTCGGCGGCGAACTCCTTGCCTTCCTCCGCGCGCGCCTCGGCAGAATCGACCACCAGCGATTCCACCGGCACTTCGAGCCGGAAACCGCTCTCGGCGGCGGTGCGCCCCGCCCGGATTTCGCCGCGCACAAGGCCGGTGACGACGTGGTTGTGTCCGAAACGGGCGAGCGGCCCCGCGCGATAGACGAGCAGCCTGATCTCGGACGCGGCAGAGTCGACGACGAATAGCGGCGCGCCGCGCGAGGGGGCGGGCGCGGACGCCGCCGGCGCGGCGGGGGGCGCAGCCTGACCGGCAGGCGGCGCACTCTGGCACGCAACGATCAAAGGCAGCAGGAATAATGCTGCGAAGCGCGGTGTCCTATAACCTAGAGAACCTTGCGTGACCACGGTGGTCCCTCGAATGGTGCAGTGGCGAAATACGCAGCAATCGTACGGAATCCTGGCGCAAGCGCTGCATTGGGTCGTCGCTGCGCTGGTATTCCTGCAACTCGGCCTCGGACTTTACGCCGCGAGCTTGCCGCTGGGTATCGCCCGACTGCAATGGCTGTCGCGCCACAAGGCTCTCGGGCTCGCCGTGCTCGTGCTCGCGCTGCTAAGGCTTGGCTGGCGCTTCGTCAGCCCGCCGCCAGCCCTGCCGCAATCCATGTCGGGCCCAGAGCGCCTCGCCGCCCTGCTCACTCATCGCCTACTCTATGTCCTGCTCCTTCTCGCGCCGCTGGCCGGCTGGCTCTACGCCTCCGCGGCCGGCCTCTCGGTCAACTGGTTCGGGCTGCTGCGCGTGCCGGACCTCATGCCGAAGAGCGCCTACTGGGCGGAGACGTTCAAGGTGCTTCATAAGGGCTCGGTCGTCCTGCTCGCTCTGCTGCTCGCCGGACATGTTGGCGCCACATTGCGGCACGCCCTGGTCCTGCGCGACGGCATCGCGAGCCGGATGCTGCCCGGAAAGCGTCGCCCGTCGCCATGATAGCGAGATGCATCGCGCTCATCATTGCAAGCTCATCGCTCCCGGCAATGGCGGAGGACTGCCGTCCGGTCGACGCCTCGCGCGGTAACGTATCGTTCGAGGTCGACCAGGCAGGCTCGCCGTTTCGCGGAGCTTTCCGCCGCTTCGGCGGCGCGATCTGTCTTACCGGCGATCGCGTCACGCGCATCGACGTCTGGCTGGATCCGTCCTCGGTGGACGCCGGCCTGCCCGAGATCGATGCGGCGCTGAAGGGCGCGGAGTTCTTCGACGTCGACCGCTATCCGCGCGCCGAGTACGCGAGCGGCTCCGTCGAGGCGGCGGGGAATGACCAGATCGCTCGTGGCACGCTGCAGATGAAGGGTGTCGTTCACGAGCTCGACGTCCCCTTCCGCGTGCAGCGCCAGGACGGCGACTTCGTCGTCTCGGGCGCGCTGACGCTGAACCGGCTCGACTACAACATCGGCACGGGCGAGTGGTCGGATACGAAATGGCTCGGAGGCGGGGTCAAAGTGAGCTTCACGGCGGTGGTCGGAAAAAAGTGAGCGCGACATGTGGCTGACCATCAAGATCGGCGTGTTCTACGGCGCACCCATCCTCGCCGTGCTGCTCGCCGCAGCGTGCTTCGCAGGGTTGCTCCGCCGGGTGCGGCGAGGGGCAACGCGCCGCGCCAGGGCCGCCTTGTACTACGCGGCAACTCTGCTGCTGCCGCTCGCCACGATTGGCGTGCTGTGGGCGACGGCGCAGCTCGCGAGTTACGCCTCGGTCCCCTCCGGCCAGTATGTCTGGGACAGCGGCGCGGCGATCGCGCTATTCATCGGTCTGCTTCCGGTCGCCGGCTACGTCGGGATCCCGATCGCGGCGCTCGTTGTTCTCTTCTGGCTGACGCTCGCAGCAGGCGCGAGGACCGCGCCACCGGCAAATGAAAAGTGCTCTAGCACGAGCTAGAGCCTTGAATCTCTGCTAGTCCCTTCCTGGCGCGGAGGACGGCTCCCGGCTGCGGGCTCGCGCGCCCTGACGCGGTAGCCGACCGGCAACAGGCGGACGCCGAAGCGCTCCTCGAGCGTGCCCCACAGGCCGCGCGGGAGGTAGAGGGCGAACACGACTGCGGTGGCGCCGAGGCCGACGAGGTACCACACGCCGCTTGCGCCGAACAGACTTTCGAGAGCGAAGAAAACGAGCGCGCCGATGATCGGGCCCTCAAAGGTGCCGAGGCCGCCGACCAGAGCCATGAAGACCATGTAGGCGGTCCACTGCACGCCGAAGTAGGTCGCCGGTTGGAATGAGATCGAAGTGGCGAGGTAGAGGGTGCCGGCGAGGCCGCTGCCGGCGCCAGCGACCACGAACAGGATGCGCTTGGTGGTGAGCACGCGTACGCCGAGCGACGCCGCGGCCTCCTCGCTGTCGCGGATCGCCTGCACCGAGCTGCCCAGGCGCCCGCGCAGGAGGGCGAACATGAGCGCGACCAGCCCCGCCATGACGGCGAGCGCGAGCCAGTAGTTGTAGTCGCGGCGCGCCGCGGGGCCGAAGGCGTTGAGCGCGATGAGCGAGGTGCCGGTCTCGCCTTGGATCAGGCGGTCGAGGTTGACCAGCAGGTGAAAGAGCTCGGCCAGCACCCACATGCCGATCGCGAACTCGCCGCCGCGCAGGCGCAGCGCGAACGACGACAGCGCGAGTGCGACCAGGCCGGCGAACACCCCGCCGAGCGCGAGCGCGAAGTAGACATCGACGCCGAAGCTCGAAAGCCTGATCGCGGCGTAGGCGCCGGCGCCGAAGAAGGCCTGCTGACCGACGGAGACCAGGCCGCCGTAGCCGGCGAGCGCGTTCCACATGACGGCGAGGATGACGTAGATGAAAAGGGTGGTGAGGCGGTCGACCGCGTTGGCGCCGAGGTAAAGCGGGCCAAAGGCGAGCGCCACGGCAAGCGTGCCAAGCCCCGCCACCGCGGCGGCCGACAGCGGCGTCCAGCGCTGGATCCCGAGTCCGGCGCGCGCGCTCACGGCGCGGCTCTTATGCGCTGGCGCAGTAGGCGCGCGGCGAGCACCACCAGGAACACCGCGTGCCCTGCGATCAGGAAACCGTTGGGGGAGATCTGAGCGCCGACGTTCTGTGCCACGCCGAGCGCGATACCGCCCGCCAGGGTGCCCCACATCGAGCCCAGGCCGCCGATCACCACCGCCTCGAAGGCGAAGATGAGCTGCGCCGGCCCGGCATAGGGGCCGAAGGTGGCGCGCATGCCGAGGAAGGCGCCGCCGACCGCGACCGTCATCACTGCGATCGCCGCCGCCGCGGCGTAGACCCGGCGCGAGTTTATGCCGACCAGCTCGGCCGTGTCGGGGTCCTCGGCGATCGCGCGGATGCTGCGACCTAGCGGCGTGCGCGCGAGCAGGAGCTGTAGCCCGCCGAGCATCAGCACCGCGACCAGGAATTCGAGCCCGGCCAGGTGACCGATGTAGATCTGGCTGCCGATCGACCAGCTGTCGAACGCCAGGTCGCCGATCGCAGGCGCGAGCGAGCGGGTGTCGGCACCGAACTGCAGGAACAGCAGGTTCTGGATCACGATCGCGAGTCCGAAGGTGGTGAGCAGCGGTACTAGCACGCCCGCACGCAGGCTGCGCTCGAGCAACGCGCGTTGCAGGAGCCAGCCGAGCGCGCCCATCAGCGGTAGCACTATCGCGAGCGCCACGAACGGCGACAGGCCGCTGCGGTCGACGATCGCCCATACCAGGTAGGCGGCGAGGATCGCGAGATCACCGTGCGCGAGGTTGATGATGCGCATGACGCCGAACATGAACGACAGCCCGCAGGCGATGAGCGCGTAGTAGCCGCCCAGCAGCACACCCTGGATCACCTGGTTCAGCCAGATCATGCCGGCTCCCTCTGCGCATTCCGGCCGAGGCCGAAGTAGGCCTCGGTGACCTGCTCGCGCGTCATGTCCGCCGCGGCCCCTTCGAGCACCACACTGCCCTCGAGCATGCACGCCACGCGCGTCGCCACGCGCAGCGCGCGCGCAAGGTCCTGCTCCACCAGCACGATGGTCGCGCCGCCGGCGATCAGGCTCTCCAGGCACTGGTAAACGCGCTCGACCGCGACTGGCGCGAGGCCGAGCGAGACCTCGTCGAGCAGCAGCACGCGCGGGTTGGTGACTAGCGCGCGCCCGATCGCGGTCGCCTGCTGCTCGCCGCCCGAGAGGGTACCGGCCCTGGCCCTGAAGCGCGCGCGCAGCATCGGGAACACCTCCAGCACGCGCTCCACGGTCCAGGGGCCGGGGCGACCGTTCGCGCGCGCGACCAGCAGGTTCTCCTCGACCGTCATGCCGGCGAACAGGCGCCGCCCTTCGGGCACGAGTGCGATGCCGAGGGCCAGGCGCCGGTACGTGGGCAGCGCGGTGACGTCGGCGCCGGCGAGCAGCACGCGCCCGGCGGCCGGCCGATGCGCGCCGGCGAGCGCACGCAAGAGCGTCGTCTTGCCCGCGCCATTGGCGCCGACCAGCGCCAGCGTCTCGCCCTCGCGCACCTCGAGCGAGATGCCGCGCACGGCCTGCAACTGGCCGTGGCGCGCCTCGAGGTTTTCGGCCCTGAGCAGGCTCACGCCACGGTCCTGCCGAGGTAGGCGTCGATCACCGCCGTGTCCGCCATCACCGTGGCCGGATCGCCTTCGGCGAGCACGTGCCCGGCGTCCATGCACACAAGGCGCGTGACCACCTGCAGCAGCACGTGCACGATGTGCTCGATCCACACGATTGCGATCTTGCGCTGGCGCAGCTGCAGGATGGTGGCGACCAGCTCGCCTGCTTCAGCGTCGGTCAGTCCGCCGCCGATCTCGTCGAGCAGCAGCACCACCGGGTCGGTCGCCAGCGCGCGGGCGAGCTCGAGCCGCTTGCGGTCGAGCAGGCCGAGCGACTCGGCACGCCGGTTGGCGACGCGCAACATGCCGCACAGCTCGATCGAGTCGAGGCAGCGCTCATAGGCGGATGTGCCGCGCAGGCCGCCGCCCGCGGTGGCGGCGACCAGCACATTCTCGAACACCGTCATGCCGCCGAACGGCCGCGGCACCTGGTGCGAGCGCGCGAGGCCGAGGCGGCAGCGCTCCGCCGCCCCGGTGGCGGTGACGTCCGCCCCCTTGAACAAGACGCTACCCGCACTCGCGCGGTAGGCGCCCGCCAGCACGTTGAGCAGCGTGGTCTTGCCGGCGCCGTTCGGGCCGACGATGCCCACGGCCTCGTCGGCGCCGACAGCGAAGTGGATCTGGTCGAGGACGACCAGGGCGCCGAAGCTCTTGCTGACGCCCTTAGCCGCGAGGATCACCGCCGCGTCATGCGTTGTACGGCACCAGCTGCGCCGCGATCGGAACGTTGGGGTCGCCAGCGTGCTCCGTGATCGGCAGCGCCAGCTTGAACTTGCCGTGAGTCGCCTTCACCCACTGGCAGCCGATGATCGGCGTCGCCGAGACGTTCGGCACCGGTCCCTTGGTAAAGTCGATCGGGCCGATAGGGGTCACTACCTTGAGCGCGCTCATCGCCTTGGCGACCTCGGCCTTGTTCTGCGGATTGCCGCTCGCGGCCAGGGTGGCCATGCCGGCGTCGAGCAGCGCCATGCTGGCACCGAGCTGCTGGTTCCACTGGCGCCCGGTCGCCTTCTCGTAGGCGCCGCCGAGCGCCTGCGACGACAGCCCGGTGAGCGGCGACTTGTAGGGCCAGGTCGGGTGCCAGTAGCAGCCGGTGGCGAGCTTGTAGCCGAGCGAGCCGAGCGCCTCGACCTGGGACGGAAACAGCCCGGTTTTGGCGATCTGCGCGATCTTCACCATGCGCGTGTAGCCCTGCTGCGCCGCCTGGCGCCAGAAGGTGGCGAAGTCGGGCGGGATCGGGAAGGTGTTGAAGATCTCGCACTGCTCAGCCTTGAACTTGGCGATCTGCGCCGAGTAGTCGGTGGTGCCGTCCTCGTAGCCGCCCGGATCGACGATGGTGAAGCCGGCCTTCGCGAGCGCGGTCGCGAGGTGCTCGCGCACCGCGTTGCCGTCGGCGTCGTTCGGATAGAGGATGCCGACCCGCTTGTTGGTCTTGACCGGGCCGTTCCATTGCGAGTCGTAGCACTTGAAGAAGTCGCCGCCGCCGAAGCAGAAGTGATAGGTCCAGTGAAACGGCGAGGGCTGCCCGGGCTTCGCGCCGCGGCCGAAATACCACGCCTCCCAGGGGACGATGGTCGACAAGCAGGGCACGCCCGCCGCCTCGCAGGCGTCCGACACCGGGTTGACAACTTCGGGCGTCGAGGTAGTCAGCATCAGGTCAATGTGCGCCTCGTTGATCAGGCCCTTGGCGAGCTGGCTTGCGCGCGCCGGGTCGGACTGCGTGTCGCGGTCGATGATTTCGACGTGGTAGCTCTTGTCGCCGATTCGCAGACCCTTAGCGAGCGCCTTGCGCGCGAGCCCGAGCGCGAACGGGTCGCATTCGCCGAAGCCGGCGAGCGGGCCGGTGCGCGGGCTGACGAAGCCAACCTTGAGCGTCCTCGGAGCGCTCGCGGCGCGCGCAATCCCGGGCAGGCTGGACGCGGCGAGCGCGCCACCGGCCGCCTGCACCAGGCGCCGCCGCGTGCGGTCCGGACCAGCGGCCCGCCCGCCGTGCGCTATGGTGTCTGCTTCGGTCTGTTGTTTCATCTCGGTCTCCTCCTTTGGTCGGGCGCATACTATGACGAAATTCGCGCCTTCGATCAAAAATAAATTTCAGGGCCGGGCGCAGGCCGCGAGATATAGTGCAGAAGCAGATCCGGCGGCGCGTCCGTTAGTTGTCCCAGATGGGGCTTGACCATCTGCGGCATAGTCCCTCTAGAGTCCGCTTTCGGCCAAGCTCGAAGTCTCGCAAGTTCAAGTCCGTGCTTCGATGGCGACATCGGTGGGCCGCCCCGTACTAGCGCACGTTTTCCGCGAGCCGCGTGAAGTGCGCCGACAGGTTCGCAATGCTCTGCGGAACGTGGTGCTTGTGGGGCGAATAGCCAGGGAGCATCGAGCGCAGGCGCATGCCAATGGGAAAGATGGCGAGCTGAAGCCTCCGCCGCGTCCGGATGCGGCAGCGCTCGCCGTGCCGCTTGATGTCGACTGCCAACATGAGTGCGGCGCACTCGGCCTGAAATCGCAGCATGTGGCCTTGGGTGAACCAGCACATGCGCGCCCGATGCCAGTAGCCGCGGCCAAACAGATGCCGGTAGAGGTCGAAGGCGACAGTCCGGTGCTCGATCTCCTCGAGCATGTGCCACTTGAACAGACTGCCGAAGGCCGGATGGGTGCGGCGATGATCGTACAGCCCGCTTTCAATCATCCGTAGGGCGAACTGCGTGGTATAGGACTCGAATCCCTCCACGTAGCCGATGCAATACCGGTCGCTCGCGCTGCCGAGAAACTTCTCCAGGTCGCGCCGTAGCCTGTCGATCTTCTGCTCAAGTCCGGGGTAGCCATGCGCAAGGACCACCTTGTTGAAATCGATGTGCCGCTGGTAGTGCTACGCCTCCTGGCGGCAGAAGCGATCGACCTCTTCGCGCAGAGCGTCATCACGAATCCGGTCCAACACCCGCCGAAATGACTTAACGGCAAACGGCTCCAGCAGCGCGGCGTAGAGGCCGAAGGCGGTATGGTTGTACGAAAGCGCGGCGCTACCGGCGAGGTACAGGGGATGAAAATCCCCTGCGCTCGGCACGTCGAATTTCATGGTACGCACGGGGATCGGGTGCATTGGCAACCTCCAGTGGCGTGATGTCGGACCCCGGGGCGTACTCCTGCCGGAACCGAGTCAGGCAGTATGCGCGCCGATGGCGGGCGCAACAAGAATTGAGAAACGCGGTGCGGGGGTGATTCCTCTGATCACTTTTTCTTCACGGCAGAAAGATGAAGTGCCCTAGCGAGAACTTGAATGGCATGCGACCGTCTTGGCCATTTAGTAGGTGCGACTGGTTCAAGCATGGGACTGGCCTGTAGGACTTAATGCAGCGTCCGGTTCAACCCAGGTTGTCGCGAGGCCAGCGGCGATGTTTCGCGGTGAGCAATGTCAAAAGCTGCAAAGCGCGCCCTAGTTCCGCCCTCTACGGCTTGCCTCCGTGTTGCGATATGCACTTTGCGACGTGCGCTGGAGCAAGAGCATGGATTGCCCAGACTTGGAAAATCTCCTCGAACTGGTGAAGAACCTGGACAGGGCCCTCGACCGGTACCTGGCTGGGGCCGCCCAGCCTTCCGAGGCGGTGCCCCACATCCTCGAGACCTGCCAGCAGATGCGTTCGAAGGAGCTAAGCGAAGCCGTGAAGTATTGGCTTGGGGCCATCGAGCATCACGCCGCCGAGATCACGAACCCGCGCAAACGCTCCGGGGGTGACGCACCCTTCCTCGCCTCTGGCAATTTCCTGGGCCTCGCATTGCTGAAGGACATCTACTACCTGCGCACGCAGCTCATCAGTATGCGCGGCGCAGAGCATTAGCCTGGATCGGCCATGAGCGGACTCGCCCAATACCTCTATGCATGGAACGATTGGCTCGTGATGCCGATCCTTCTGGTTGTTGCGGTCTTCGCGTTTATTAGGTCCCGCAGACCGTCGCTACTGCTCGTCATGTTCGGCGCTGCGCTCTACGTCGCCTCTTCCGTACTGCAGGCCCTGGATTCGTCGCCGCCCAATTTCACCCTTAACCCAGCGCTGATCGCGCAGTATCTCGGCCTCCTCGTGGGCGTGGGAGGATTGGTCTGGTTCTGGCGACAGGACCGGCGCGCCAGATCAACGCAATCCAGCCCCGTGCTCGACAGAAACGAGCGCTAGTGCGCGACCGGATTGGGCAATCGATGGCGATCCTCGATCCGCTGAAGTACTGCTTTCACGGCCAGCACTGCATGCCGCGGGCCGGCTTCCGGCTCCTGCCAGGGCTCAAGGCGAAGCGCGCCGTGTGCGCCGAGTGTTACGCGAAGATCATGGCCGACCGGGTGCACAAGAAGCGTT
>Ga0316624_10000958_pt1 | contig 10775 bp, 7 predicted proteins | sample OWC_Aug_N3_C1_D5_FD_207657 | JGI IMG/M metagenome (GOLD analysis project Ga0316624, IMG submission 207657) | Wetland soil microbial communities from Old Woman Creek delta, Ohio, United States - OWC_Aug_N3_C1_D5_A | ecosystem: Environmental > Terrestrial > Soil > Wetlands | place: USA: Ohio...
CCTCGTCATGCTCACGGTTACTCGTTCATCATGCCCCATAAAGTTGACAACAAGATCTCCGCTGTGGACACCTCTGGCGGGGCATTTTATGCTACCGTACCTGGGCAAGATCAAAGACGGCTCATGTCCCAGATTTTTGAGAGTTATTAGTAAAGAGCTTGTGACATCCGCCAGTCCACCTACCTTGGCTAAAGGGAAAGCCTCAGAGGCAATAAACAGGATTTTCATTGTTGAGGTCAGGCTTTGAGGATCTTTTCTCTTCCTATGGAACTACCACTGGGAATGGAGAGGGTAGAAAAATCACTCTCCTTTACCCCGGGATCAATTTTGCAGTTTCGCCCGACTCTGAGTCCCGGGGGTAGCCTTGCTCCCTCGCCAATTACAGTGATGCCACAATTTAGATAATCGGGTTCGTCCTTATTAGGTGTATAGTCCTCGCCACAGCCAATCCAGCACCCTTGGCCAATGTAACATTCCTTATCAATAATGGAGCGGTGCACAACGGTGTCTTTAGTGATAGTAGTATCATGAAAGATTATAGAGTCCCTCACGTGGGCGCCCTCCTCCACATAAACATGGGGAGAAAGCACCGAATTGAACACGTTGCCGTTTATAATACAGCCATTACTTACCAGGCTTCTGCCTATTTGAGTCCGTGGCCCTAGTTTCACGGGGGGCATGTCTACTGAAAGCGTTTTTACTCCGGTCTCAGGGTCGTAGAGGTTAAATGGGGGCACATCAATAACGAGGTCCATATTAGCTTGCCAGTAGGCTTCAATCGTGCCGACATCACGCCAGTAGCCTTGATACTTATAGCCATAAACCTGGTATTCGGATATTGCATCCGGTATGATCTGGCTGCCAAAATCCTGCAAGGCGCGGCGATGAGCATCTTCCAGAACCTTGGAGAGGATATCCTTGTTAAAGACGTAAATGCCCATGGAAGCCAAGTTTCCTTTCGGTTGTGATGGTTTTTCTTCAAAGGCAACCACCCTGTCACTATCGTCGAGGAGCACAATGCCAAAACGATTGGCTTCGTTCCAAGGCACCTCAGTGACTCCAACAGTGACATCAGCTCCCTGTTGGCGGTGAGACTTAATCATCTCTTCATAATGCATAGTGTAAACATGGTCTCCCGAGAGGATGAGTACCTCATCAACACGGCTGTCGTGTATGAATTGCAGGTTGTGATAAACAGCCTCAGCAGTGCCTTTATACCAGTGCATCTCTCCATTGGTGCTTACAAAAGGATACAGTAGAGTAATTCCCCCGACGACACGATCGAGGTCCCAGGGTTTGCCTACACCAATATGGCGTGCTAATGAGCGAGGATTATACTGTGGTATAACAGCTACTGTGTTGATCCCGGAGTTGACGCAGTTGCTCAAGACAAAATCGATTATGCGGTATTTACCAGCGAAGGGGACTGCTGGCTTGGCACGCTCTTGTGCCAGCACGCTCAGTCTTTTTCCTTCTCCTCCAGCGAGAACCACGGCCAATACCCTTTTCATATACGCGTTACCTTATTGACCCAAATAATAGGCCTTGTGGCATGAAACGGACCTGGCAATCATACTTCTTAGATGCCCTCACAATCATTTTAACTGCCGGACAACGACATGTCTAATTCTATTTGGTTGAGTCCCTTTTCGGGGGATGCAGCTTATCTTCCAGTCGCGGGTATATACATTTGCTCGATGTATTCTTTCAACATGCGCCGTGCGCAGAAGCGAGGTACAATCGAATTGATTGACTCCTTGACCATGTGCACCCAACCATGGGGCACGCCGTTCCTATCTCGCTGGTAGTAGAGAGGTACGATTTTTTCCTCGAGTAGACGGTAGAGTGCGTCCGCATCTGATTCATCTTCGATCATGGGGTTGTATGCTTCGATCTCGTCACCGATGACCCAGCCATTGGCTCCATCATAGCCTTCGTACCACCAACCATCTCGAACGCTCAGATGCAGGACACCATTCGCTGCAGCCTTCATGCCGCTGGTGCCGCAAGCTTCGTAAAGCCGGCGGGCCGTATTCAACCACACATCTACGCCCTGAACTAGATAGTGGGCCATATGTATATCGTAGTCTTCAACAAAAGCTATTCGTCCCTGGAATTCGCGGTTTGTAGCGAGAGCATAGACATTGTGCAACAGTTGCTTAGAAGGGATATCAGCGGGGTGAGACTTGCCGGCGAAAACTATCTGGACTGGGTGCCATCCGTCAGTGACGATCCGCTTTAGGCGTTCTATGTCACGAAAGATTAGCTCTGGCCGCTTATAGGCGGCGAAACGGCGTACAAAGCCGATAGTCAGTGTATCCGGGTCGAATAAGGAGCCCATAGCCAGCACCTGGCTGGCTTTGCATTCGCGTTCAGTGGAGCATTGCCGCGCCCTTTCTATCAAGGCGCCTATGAGTTTGCGTTTAAGAACCTGATGCACCGCCCAGAGTTCCTCGTCAGGGATACTTAGCACACGCCCTCGAAGGCTGGTATCATCGTATCTCTTTGACAGGTCCGGCCCCAAGTGTTTCTCATAGAGACGCCCCATCTCACGGGCAACCCATGTAGGCGTGTGAATTCCATTGGTGATATGAGAAATAGGTACTTCGTCCTCCTCTAGTCCGGGCCAAAGTCCGTGCCACATCCTTCGGGCGGCTGCTCCGTGAACCTGACTCACAGCATTGCGGTGGTTGGTCATTCTCAAGGCAAGCGCGGTCATATTGAAGGTCTGATCGGTTGTGTCGCCTTTCCGGCCCAGTTCCAGGAATGTTTCTCGGCTGGCTCCCATCGATTGCCAATAGCTACGGAGGTACTTTTCGACAAGCGAGACGGGAAAGATGTCATGACCGGCAGCGACCTGGGTATGAGTAGTGAAAACGGTAGAAGCCCGTACTTTTGAGAGAGCTTCAGCGAAAGTGGCGCCTTTTTCTACTTCTTCTCTGACACGCTCCACCGTCATGAAAGCACAGTGTCCTTCATTGGCATGCCATACGGAGGGATTAATGCCCAAGGCTCGCAAGGCACGCACTCCGCCGATTCCCAGGAGAATCTCTTGTTGGAGGCGCTGCTCTTGGTCGGCGGTGTAGAGACGAGCACATAGTTGTTGATCCTGGGGTATGTTCCCTTCAACATTGGAGCATAGAAGGTAAAGATTGCCCCGGCCCAGCCGCACTTGCCAGACTCCGATATAGAATGGTCTATCACCCAGCTCAAACTGAATCAACGGGCCGCAACATTTGGAATGATGTACTGGATTGATGGGATTGATTGGCGCTTCATCAAAGTCAAGTTGCGTATAGACTTCCTCTTGCCAGCCGTCCGCGGAAATATGTTGGTGGAAATATCCCTGGGGGTACATGAAGCCAATCCCGACCAGCGGCAGCCCAAGGTCGCTTGCCTCCTTGCACGTATCGCCGGCTAAAACCCCCAGGCCTCCAGCGTATATGGGAAGGGAATTGTGTATGGCAAACTCCATCGAAAAGTAGGCGACAGGGCCGTCCAAAACATTTGGGTACTTGGCAGAGAACCAGCTATCCTTATCTGCCATCTCAGCATCGAAAACTGACATCACGGAGTCATACAGATTAAGGAAGGTAGGATCGGCGACAGCCGCTGCCAATTTGTCCGGGCTGATCTCGTGCAATTGCTTGACCGGGTTGTGCCCGCTCAATCGCCACAGCGGATAGTCCAGAGCGCGGAATAGGTCGCGTGCTTGGGGATGCCAACTCCACCACAGATTATTGGCTAGCTCCTCCAGTCGTGCTATCCGCTCAGGAACTCTTAATTCTGATAACATGTTTTCTCCAATTGGTCGGCTATTATAGCAGAATGGTGCTTGGGTCATCAGGCAGGAGAAAGAGACTTCATCGAGCTGGACTCGCAGGCAACCTATTGAGCATGCCTGACTATGAAGTTGCTATAGGGACTGTGTGCTGCGGCCTGGACACAATGCTGTGTGTTTATGCATTCTGCGACCCTGCCTGATTCTATTCAACTATTGCTGTGGTATAATATAAACATAGCGCCAAGGTAGGAGGTGTGTGAACATGGTCAAGATCGTCAGGATTAGCAAAGAAGAAGCAAAGCGACGATTAGGAGATGTAGCGGACGCTAAACGCTTCTGGTGTCATGATGGCAAGATCATAAAGAACCTCAGAGAACTTGGAAAGGCCCTGGATGATATGAATGATGAGACCTTCCGCTATCATTTGGGTGGAGGCCGAAACGATTTCAGTAGGTGGGTCAGAGAGGTGGTGGGGGATGAGGAACTGGCAGACGACTTGGGCAAAGCTAAGTCCCGTACTGAAGCTGGCCGGGCAGTGGCACATAGGGTTTCCTCTTTGGGGCGTAAAGTGTAAGAAAGTTGGTTTTTGACAGCTATTGTGCAAATAGTCTATCTTCCAGTTTGTTTCTAATATCTCTGGCCGCGACAGCTCGACGATAGTATTCCTGTTTTGTTTCTTGATGGGCTCCGCTCTTGTTGATAGCCCGGTAGGCATTGACCACAGTCCGCCATTGATCGAGTAGGCCCATGTGTATGAGATTGATATCCCACATGGGCCGATTGCTGGCCCACCACATTTGGCAACTATGCTCGGCCCGATCCAAAAGTCCACGGGCGATGGTGGCAGAGCGTCGGCTTTCCTCATTATCAGCATACTCCAGAGCCTTGCCCACCAATTCGATGCATATGCCCAAGTGTTCCCATTGAAGCCGGTGAACTTCATTGCTTCTATCCTGCCATAATGGATAGTAATTGCCACGTCTTATATCGTCGGCCGTTGTACTCCAGGAAGATGCCAGAGGCTCTATTGTCTGGCCCTGAGGAAAGAGCTCGAGAAGTCGGCTGACGGTAACCATCTGGATTTTGGCGGCAGCTTCGCCGTTAGTCAATAAAGAGACATGTTGCCCGGCCAAAGCAATGGCCTGCTGGATGTCCGGAGTCGATTCTGGCCAAGACTCCAGTTCTTCGTAAACCCTGGCCAGGAATGTCCTTTCCCAACCCTGGATGTGGTGGCCATATGTTTCAGCATCCATGGCGGTGACCACATAAATGTTTTCCCTTGTGCCCTGCCACTGCTCCAGGTGAGCGATCAGCTCTTTTGCCTGGATATTTCGGAAACTAATTCTATTGCTGAGAACATCATCTCGGAAGAGAATCGCTATCCTCTGTCCGTCATATTGAGCTCCGTAGACAACATCTACAGGCCACTCGGCCGGGCAGGCAATACCGCCCAGAATAATCCAGTGATAGCCCGAATTGATGATAGGTCGCAGAATATCCCGGCTGTAGCACATCTCCGGGGGAAAGAATCCCTGAGGTGCATAGGACCTACCGAAGAAGTGACGATTGGTCAGTGCGTTCAAGTCTATCTGCCTCTTGACCTCCTCTCCGGGTATCAAAGGTAGAATAGGATGGTACTTGGCAGTCCCAGTAAACTCAATCTGGCCCATTTCGGCAAGGTTTCTGAAGCCCTCGATTATGTCTTTGTGGCCACAGTCCATTAGCATATCAGTGAGTACCCCGTTGAAATTCACAGTCAGCCGGGCGTTGGAATACTCTTCAAAAACGCGCAGTAAAGGATAATAAGACTCATTACATATCTTGTTTAGTACCGATGGCACTTGAGTCGGCGGTTGGTAAAAATGCAATAGCTGGGCCCAGTAGATCACATATGCCTCCGGGTGGAGAATTGATGATTGCGATTTAAACAGCGTGCCAAATTGCACTCATTCTAACACAGAGCCGGGTCAGGAAATAACCTTTTTGATTTGAGCCCGCATTCCAGTCGAGACACCTTGAGAACAGGCTTCGACTATTATTCTGAAGAAGATCCAATCGAAGCAGATTTCGGGTTTGCTAGCTCTGATGGATCCGGGGAGCTAGGCCAGCCTGCCAAATTCCTTCTCCAGTTGATGGGCACTCAAATGAATCATGGTCGGCCGTCCGTGGGGGCAGGAACGCGGCTGCTTGGTTTGCTCTAGTTGCTTGATTAGCTCTCTCATCTCCTCGTTGCTCAGTTGTTGCCCTGCTTTGACGGCTCCGTGACAGGCTACGGACTGGGCCACCTTGTCCTGAGGGGGAATGAGACTGTCTCCGGCGGCAAGATTATCAAGCAACGCACTTACTATCTCTATGACATTCGCCCCTGCTGCCACTGCCGGTACGGCACGAATGAGGTAGCTCCTGTTTCCGAAATGGTCTATGGTGAAGCCAAATTCGGCTAGAGACACCTTATTAGCTATTACTGTCTCTTCTTCTTTAGGGCTGAGCTCCATCGTTACTGGGTGAAGCAAACCCTGAACTTCCACTTGCTTCTGTTCCCACTGCGCCAGAATCCGATCATAGAGTATGCGCTCATGGGCAGCGTGTTGATCAATGAGGTAAAGTCCGTCAGGCCCTTCGGCGATGATATAGGTATTAGCTATCTGCCCCACCACCCTCAAAATTGGCAATTCCAGACTCGGCAACTGAGAAACAGCAAAAACGGGCTCGTTGTCCATTACCAACCGGGGTCTCTGCCACTGTGTCGAGCTGGCCGAAAAGAGCACAGGCTTTGAGCTGGCTATAGGCGTCCCGGCTAGCGCCTCCTCTATGGCTTTTTGTACGCCGCTGAAAACACTCTGTTCATGGCAGAACTTTATCTGGGCTTTTGCGGGATGGATGTTGACGTCAAGTTCCTGAGCCGACAGTGAAACATTCATCACCACGATGGGATGCTGTCCGTTCATAAGTAAGCCATGATAGGCTTCCTCAGTTGCCCGAGTTAGTAAGGGACTGTGCACCCATCTTCGATTGACGAAGAAACTGAGAGAATTGCGATTGGAACGGACAAGCGAAGGTAGACTGGCTAGCCCGCTGATTTTCATCAAGCCTTCCTTGCGGTCAACGTCCAGCATTTTTTGAGCCAGCTCGGAACCATATATTGTGCTCACCACTGTGCGTAAGTCACCGTCACCTGCAGTATGTAGGCTCGAACGCTTGTCCAGCGCCAGGTTGAACTTCACCTCGGGAAAAGCCAGGGCATACTGACTCACCAAATTAGCGATATGGCTGTTTTCGGTATTTGCCGATTTGAGAAACTTAAGTCGTGCCGGGAAGTACCGAAATAATCGGCGCACTGTTACGGTGGTGCCTTTGGGCCTTGCGCAGCTCTCCCTACGGACTACTTTGCCCTGTGTCAGACGCATGTTGCTGCCTGCGGACTCAGAGGATGTCTGGGTGAAAATCTCAACTTCGGCAACTGCGGCAATGCTGGGCAAAGCTTCGCCCCGAAAGCCGAGGCTGGAGATTTTCTCGAGATCATCCAGGCTGCCAATCTTGCTCGTGGCATACCTGCAAAAGGCAAGTTCTAGCTCTGATTGTGGGATACCTGTACCGTTATCGCTCACTTTGATGAGCTCCACTCCCCCACCCTGGGTCTCCACGGCAATCTCGGTGGCTCCTGCATCCAGGGAATTCTCGATAAGTTCCTTGACCACTGACGCAGGCCTCTCAATCACCTCTCCTGCAGCGATCTTGGAGACTACCTCACTTGGCAAAACTTGAATAGGCATCTACCTTGATGTTACACGGTTACGTGTATTGTGTCAATACCCTACGAGGAGGATCCGAAGCCTTCTTCGATTTTTTCCAGGGGTGCCAGGCTCGCTAGAAGCTTCTTGACTCCGGCCTCTTCAAAGGCCACGGTGAGTTCCTGGTCGTCCCTGGTGGGACTACAATTCATGACTATGCCGACGCCAAATTTGTTGTGACGGACATGATCGCCGACCTTTAACGCCAGAGTGTCAGGAGATCGAGCTGAAGACTTAGAATAGGCATTAACCACGGGAGTCAGGTCCTCCTCCCATAGTCGTTTCGGCCTTATTAGATTAGATGAGATGTCCTGGAGGAAGCGCGACGGCGGATTTGCCGTGCTACCACCGAACAGACTGCGACGGTAACTGCGCAAAAGGTAAAGATGCTTCTTAGCTCTGGTTATTCCGACATAGCAGAGACGACGCTCTTCTTCCATTTCTTCGGGGTTGTCGAACGATCTCCGATGCGGGAGAATGCCTTCCTCCAGACCGACAATAAGAACCGCGGGGAACTCCAATCCCTTGGCTTGGTGCAAGGTTATTAAAGTCACAGCATCAGCTTTTTCGTCCAGTTCATCTATGTCAGATACCAGGCTTACTTTCTCCAGAAACGCGGTTAGAGCCTCTTCAGTGTGCAGCTCGTCATATTCACTGGCAACATTGCGCAGCTCCACTATGTTCTCCCAACGCTCGTCTCCGCCCTCTTTGCCCTGAATGTATGCTCTGTATCCAGTGCGCTCCAATATTTCATCCAGCAGGCGCGAAAGACCTACCTTATAGCCATGGGCAGCAAGGCCAGCCATAAGAGCATCAAATCCTGCCAAGGCTTGAATGATACGAGGGGGAAAAGACTGCTTCGCTTCGCTCGCAATGACATTAGTACATATCTGTTTCAAAGCCTCATAGAAGGAAACGTTATGGTCCTTGGCGCAAGATTGAAGCGAATTAATGGTCTTTTGGCCGATGCCTCTGCCGGGCACATTTATGATTCGAAGCAAACTGACATTGTCCTGCGGATTGTGAATGACTCTGAGGTAGGCAATAATATCTTTGATCTCCTGCCTCTGGTAAAAGCGCGTGCCGCCAACCAGTTTATAGGGGACACCGTATCTGAAGAAAGTCTCTTCCAGGACTCGTGACTGAGCGTTAACTCGATACATGACGGCGCAATCTTTGAGTGATATCGGTTCTTGGCCAACAAGTTTCTCAATCTCGTTGAGCACGGACTGAGCTTCTTCTTCGGCGCTGTAACTTTCGATAACGGTTGCCTGATCTCCGTCCTCATTCTCGGTCCACAATTTTTTGGGCTTTCGCAGTACATTCGCTGAGATAACGTCTGAAGCCACCTGCAAGATTGTTTTAGTGGAGCGATAGTTCTGCTCCAAAAGCACCACTTTGGCTTCGGGGTAGTCCTTCTCAAAGCTGAGAATATTGCGCAAGTCAGCAAATCTCCAGGAGTAGATAGATTGGTCAGGATCACCGACGACGCACAGATTCCGGTGTTTCCCTGCCAGGTGCTTCATTAGCTCATACTGGGCAATATTGGTATCCTGGAATTCGTCAACCAAAACATGAACATACCTTGATTGGTACCTGGCGAGGATTTTGGGGTGGTCGCGGAACAACTGCACCGTCTTCATCAGTAGATCGTCAAAATCCACCCCTTGACTTTGGCTAAGCAATTCCTGGTACCGTTGATACACTCTTTGGACTATCTCTTCAAAATAGCTGCTAGCCCATTGAGCGTAGTCCTTTGGGTTAACGAGGCGGCTCTTAGCAGCGCTGATTGCCGACCGTAGAGCCTGAGGAGCGTATTGTTTGGGGTCCAGATTAAGTTCTTCCAGGACTTGCTTCACCAGCCTTAACTGGTCATCTTCGTCGTAGATAACGAAACTCGAGTCAAGACCAACGGCTTTGCCCTCACGACGCAGAATTCGAGCACAAATGGCGTGAAAAGTCCCCAAAGTCAGAGCTTCTATTGCCTGCCCAAGCAGTTGCTCCAGTCTTTCTTTCATTTCTCGGGCGGCTTTGTTGGTAAAGGTGACCGCCATAATGTTGTGAGGACTAACACCGCAGACTCTTACTAGATAAGCAACCCGGTGAGTAATCACCCGAGTCTTTCCACTGCCGGGTCCGGCCAGTATAAGCACGGGCCCAGTGATGGCTTCCACTGCTTCTCTTTGGGCGGGGTTAAGCGTAGCCAAGATATCCATGAGGATTGAGCAATTATTATAGCATCGGAGGGGAAGTAGCCCCAAAGAGCGACGTACTGAGTCTTGAGAAGACAGCGCAAACTGTGATTTGGCGGAAACAAATCCATTGCAGGTCAATGATAAGTTGAGCTAGCTAAGTGTTGCTGCTATACTCTATTCTGAGAATGGTCGATTGGGGCCGTTGCCAGAAGAACCTGGGAATATCCTTCCGCCGGGAGTCTCTGTTGGAGCAGGCGTTCGTGCATTCCTCTTATTGTAATGAAAGTCCCGACTTCAGTGCCACCAGCAACGAGCGCATGGAATTTCTGGGTGACGCTGTTCTCAATTTCATTGTGACGGAAAAGCTATACGAAGAGTTTCCCGAACTTTCTGAGGGGGAGTTAACTGAGATTCGTGCCTCTCTGGTATGTCGGGACACCTTGGCTGAACTAGCCTCCTCGCTCGGACTTGGCGAGTGCCTCCTGTTGGGGCGAGGCGAGGAATTGAGCGGGGGGAGATCGAAGGCAAGCAATCTGGCAAACGCTATGGAAGCACTGTTGGGTGCGTTGTTCCTTGACCAGGGACTCGCTAAGGCGCGCAGATTTATTCTCAGACAACTCAAACCGGAGTTGCAGAAAATAGGTACTGGAAAGACCGTGCCGAATTACAAGGCATTGGTGCAGGAGTTCGTCCAAGGAGAGAAGAGGCCGACGCCGATTTACCGTTTGGTGGAAGCCAGTGGTCCTGACCACGGTAGACAATTTACCGCTGAGATCCTAGTCGATGGAGATGCATTGGGCAGAGGAACAGGAAGGAGCAAGAAGGTCGCTGAGTGCCAAGCGGCAAGAGCAGCTTGGGAAAAACTGAGGTGCAACTATGGGCAGACGAGACTACAGACGCCGAGAGCCAAAGAAACCAAAAAAAGGGGAGCAGAAGAGTAAGCCAATTTCAGTGCTTGTGCCACAGGCGGAAGTGGAGGTAATCAAGAAGAAAAGGAAGCCCGCT
>Ga0316624_10000959_pt1 | contig 10773 bp, 9 predicted proteins | sample OWC_Aug_N3_C1_D5_FD_207657 | JGI IMG/M metagenome (GOLD analysis project Ga0316624, IMG submission 207657) | Wetland soil microbial communities from Old Woman Creek delta, Ohio, United States - OWC_Aug_N3_C1_D5_A | ecosystem: Environmental > Terrestrial > Soil > Wetlands | place: USA: Ohio...
ACCGCCGCGGCTGGATCTCATCATCGCGACCCACGGACACTGGGACCACGTCGGCGCCGCGGCGTCGTTGCACGAAGCGACCGGTGCGCCGCTCGCGGTCCATCGCGCAGAGGCAGAGTGGCTGAAGGAGGGCAGGGTGGTCTGGCCGAAGGGCGTCACAGCTTGGGGAAAAGTCTTCCGGACTCTTGGAGCTCCCCTGATGATCCCGTTCATCCGGGTGCCATCGACTGTCCCGGACCTGTTGATCGGCGATGAGGGACTCGACTTGGGGCCATACGGTATCGAAGGCCGCGTCGTGCACACCCCGGGTCACTCGCCGGGGTCGCTTTCGGTCGTTCTGCCGTCGGGTGAGGCGTTCGTGGGTGACCTGGCGATGAACGGCCCGCCGATGTGCCTCCAGCCTTCCTTTGGAGTGTTCGCGCACCAGCCCGAACTGGTACCGGCGAGTTGGCGGCGACTGCTGGAGCTTGGCGTGCGCACCGTGTATCCCGCCCACGGCCGGCCGTTCCCCGCATCCGCACTGCCCGCGTGACACGACTGCAGGGCACCGGCACCCTCACCACGGGACCGTGACAGTCCGGACCCCACCCTGCTCGGGTTGCGCCGCGGAGAGGAAGGTGCGGATCTCAGGCAGCACGTGCGATTGGCAGTCGAAAACCGCGATGTGACCGCAGTTCTCGAGGATGACGAGCTGGCTCTGCGGGATCTGCCGGTGGAACTCCTGCCCGTATTTCAGCGGCGTGAGCTGATCGAGCGCACCCCACACCAGCAGCACGGGCATCGTCACGCTGGACAGTTTCCCGTCGAGGGTGCCTTTCCCTTGCCTCTTGTTCCGGAGGTGGCGCTCGACGACCGGCGCGATCGGTTGCGCTTCCCGCACGAAGCCCGGCGCGAGGATCCCGGGAACGCTCGTCCGGCGTGGTGTCACGAGACGCATCAGCCGGGGGACGTCGCTGGCGTCGCGCGGTGTGAATGGTTCGGGCGTATCGGGATCGAACTTCAGGCCGGCGGCGTCGAGGAGCACGAGGCGCCGGACGCGGTCGGGATAGAGGCGCGCGAAGCTGGCCGCCACCCAGCCGCCCATCGACAAACCGACGAGATCCGCCTGCTGGATGTGCTGGCTGTCCAGCAGTCCGCGCAGGACCTCGGTCTGCAGCGGTATGGAGTAATCGACGTCCGGCCGATCTGAACTGCCGAAGCCGAGGAGATCCGGGGCGTAGACGCGCGCACCCTCGGCGAGCGTCGGGATGTAGCCTTCCCACTGCAAGGCGTAACCGCCGAGCCCGTGCAGGAGGACGACGGGCCTGCCTGATCCAGCCACGAGGTAGTGAATCCGGTACGGTCCGGACCGCGCAGTGCCGTCGCGGACGCCGGTCAGCCACAGGCGCGCCCGTGTGACGCCGTTCAAGACTGTCAACGGGCGCCAGACAAGAGCGGCAAACGCGGCGCCGGCCACGGCAAGCACGAAGAGGCCGGTGCGCGCCCACCGCCGGATGCGTGTCGTTCGTGCTCGGTCACGAACCATCGTGCGACACCTCCTCAGTCTGGCGGCACGATTCTACCGCGGCTGAGGAAGCCAGAGCATGTCTGGCGCCTGCCGGGCCGGGGGGAATAGGTTCCCCTGCCGCTTCTCTCCTTCAGAACGTGCGCCTGGCCACCCACTCCCGCAGCAAGGAGTCGACGACAACGTATCGAGAGCCTTCGCGCGCGAGGATCTCCTCGCGAACGAGCGCGTTGAGCGACGCCTGGACCGTCGATGCGCCGCCGAGCCGGTACCGGACGCGCGCATCGGCGGAGAGCAGCTCGCGTCCCTCCTCGAGGACCGCGGCGCGAAGCGCCGAACGCTGCGCCAGCGTGAGCCGCTGCCAGGTCGCCTCGAAGAGCACCTCGTGCTCGCCGAGCAGCCGCTTCAGCGTCTGGTGCAGATCGTCGACACCCACCGTCCTCCTCCCTATCGCGCGCGCATCGTCCCACACCTCGTGCGCGAGGCGCTGGACGTCGTAGGGGAGGTTGCCCGCCAGATCCACGATGGCCGCGCCGAGCCCGGGCACCGGGCGCAGCCTGGTGGCGCGGAGCCGGGCCTCGAGGAAGCCGGCGAACATGTCCGGGTCGATCTTCTGCAGGCGAATCACCGGGCCGGCCTTGTAGAAGGGGCGGCTCCTGCCGAGCATCCGCTCCATCAAGGTCGGCTCGGATCCGCAGAAGACGTACCCGACTTGCCGCTGGCGCTGCACGGCCGCCCGCAGGGCATGCTCGACTTCGTGCATCCGGGCGGCCTTTCCGTCGCCGCCGCCAAAGGAGCCGATCGCCTGGAACTCGTCGAGGGCGACGGCCAGGCGCCGCCGCCTGGCGTCAGCGATGCGGCCGGGCAGCGCGAACACCTCCTCCGCGAGCAGCGAGATGTCGCGCTCGGTCCGCGCGCGGGGAAAGGCGATAGCCAGCGTGCCACGGCCCGCCTCTTCGGGCTCTACCCGGATCTCCGAGCGGAGGCCACCGAGCATCTCGCGGAGCCAGCCTCCGCGCCGGGCAGACTGCGCGTCGATCGAAAGCAGGGCGCGCGCGTAGCCTTCGAGGAAGGCCACGTACGAGCTGTAGCTGCTGACGGTGACCTCGACAGTGAGGACACCGCTCCGCCCGGCAGCCCGGAGCGCCTGCCGGACGAGCGACGACTTGCCGTAGCGCCGGGGGGAAATCAGGAAGATCTTCTGGCCGGCGAGCAGGTCGCGCGTCAACCGGTCGATTTCCACCTCCCGATCCACGAACGCGGCGGGCGGGACCACCTCGCCGTACACGAACGGGTTGGTCACGGGGCGCTCCTGTGCTGCTTACGTCAGACCACGTAGCCGTTACGTAGTTTAACGTAACACGCCTGCCGCTTCAACCGCCGGCCTCCGCGGCGCGACCCTGAGGGGTCGCCCTACCGGAGAGACACGTGACACGCTCTGGTCACTTCTCGTGCGAGCGGCGTGCGGAGGGATTGACATCCCGACCTCGTCAGTTACACTGGTGTGGGGCATCCCTCTCCTCTGATCTGCCATTCACCACGCGGACAGCCTGCGCGGGGGCGCACAGGGGGTGACACCATGGCAGGACTGATTCGACGGACCCTCAAGGGCCTCGCTCTTGCCCTCGGCGTGCTCGCGGCCCTCGCGGTTGTGCTCGTCTGTTACGTGCTGGTCGCCTGGGACCGGCCGGTCAATCGCGCCGTCGTCCCGATGGTCGCGCCCCGCACGGCTGAAGCTGTCACGCGCGGCGAGCACCTCTACAAGCGGTCGGCGCTCTGCTGGGCCTGCCACGCGTCGCAAGGGACGAGCGGCCCGGAGGCACCGCAGGCGGGGGGCCGCGAGTTCGACTTGACGGGCATCGGACCCGGGTTCGGGTACTTCTACTCGTCCAACCTGACACCTGACCCCACGACCGGCATCGGCTCGTGGTCCGACGGCGAAATCGTCCGCGCGATCCGCGAGGGCAGTCGACCGAACCCTTGTCGGGGCGCCGGGGAGAGGTGCAGCTGACGAGCAGGGCCGCGGAGTTGCTGACAGTTCTTTACACTCTCACGACGAGTCTTTACCGCCGGATGGACTATGCTCTTGGCCGAGGGGCGCGGTGCGCGGTGCGCTTCAGCCCCCCGGAGCTCCCGACGGATGGCCGTTCGGATCCTGATCATCGACGACGACGTTGAGCTTTGCGGGTTGTTGCACGAGTTCCTCGGCGCCGAGGGGTACGAGCTCGAGTTGCAGCACCGCGGGGGCGGCGCCGCGGCGCGCGCGGTGAGCGGCGACTACTCGCTCGTGGTGCTCGACGTCATGCTGCCAGAGGTGAATGGCTTCGACATCCTCCGGGAGATCCGCCGGACCTCCGAGGTGCCCGTCATCCTGCTCACCGCGCGCGGTGACGATGTGGACCGCATCCTGGGCCTGGAGCTCGGCGCGGACGACTACCTGCCAAAGCCCTTCAACCCTCGTGAGCTCTTGGCGCGCATCCATGCCGTGCTCCGACGTCTGGAGCGCCGCGACGCTGGCCAAGACAGCCGCGTTCTCGAGGTCGGTGACGTCATCCTGGATCCCGGGTCGCGGACGGTTGTGCGCAACGGGCAGCCGGTGCCCCTGACAACGGTGGAGTTCGACGTGCTGCGGGTCCTGCTGGCTTCAGCCGGGCAAGTCGTGTCGCGGGAAGAGCTGTCCGAGAGGGTGCTCGAGCGGAAATTCGATCCTTTCGATCGCAGCATCGACATGCACATCAGCAAGCTGCGCCGGAAGCTGGAAGATCAAGATGGCGGTGTCGAGCGCATCAAGACGGTGCGCGGCGCCGGCTACATCTACGCCCAGCCGTCGGGACGGCCTGAGCGCGACGGCGGACGATGAGCCGCCGGTTGCCTCGGGGGTCTTCCTTCCACGAAGGGCGCATGCGCATGAGCCTCGCGCTCAAGATCTTCCTCAGCTTCTGGCTGATTCACGCCGTCATCTTCGTGGTGCTCGGGCTGGTCCCGCGGTCCGGACCGCCGCCCGCGGGTGGTCGCCCGCCGTTCCCCTATGACCTTCTGGTCACGGCCATCATCGTGTCCGGCGTCGTCTGCCTGGGGCTTGCGGGGTACCTGACGGCGCCCCTCAGGCGGATGCGGGCCGCCACCCGCCGGTTGACGGAAGGCGATTTGAGCGCCCGCGCGGGCGCGGGTTTCGGTTCGCGGAGGGACGAGATTGGCGATGTCGTCCGCGACTTCGACACGATGGCCGAGCGCATCGAGTCCCTGCTTCACGCGCAGCAGCAACTGCTGTCGGACATCTCCCACGAGCTCCGCTCGCCTCTTGCACGCCTGAACGTGGCGCTCGAGCTCGCCCGGCGGACGGCTGGTGGTGCGGCTGAGGCCCACCTGGCGAGGATCGAGAGCGAGGCCGAGCGGATGAACGAGTTGGTCGGAAGGCTGCTTGCGCTCTCGCGTGCCGAAACCGCTGGCGCCCGGGCACCCATCGAGGAGTTCGACCTGGGGGAGGTCGTTCAGCGCGTCGCCAACGACGCGCAGTACGAGGCGAACCGGGCGGGAAAAAGAGTCGACGTGTCCGTGCATGGGCAAGCAGTCCTGCGCGGCGACCCGGTGCTGATTGCGAGCGCCATCGAAAACGTCGTCCGCAACGCGATCAAGTACACGCCGCCGGACTCCGCCGTGGACGTGACGGCCACGGTCACCGCCGGCCACGCACAAGTCGTGGTCCGCGATCACGGGTCCGGCATCCCGGAGGCTGATCTGGCGCGCGTGTTCCTGCCGTTCTATCGCGTTGACGGATCGCGCGACCGCGAGTCGGGTGGAACGGGACTCGGCCTTTCCATCGCCCAGCGGGCCGTCGCCTCCCAGGGCGGGACGATCAGGGCCGACAACGCGGAAGGCACCGGCCTGCAAGTCACGATCACGCTGCCGATAGCGAGCCGCTGACAGTTCTTTACACTCCCCTGACCACTCTTTACCGCAGCGTCTACCAGAGGGTCGTCTAATACGTGCAGGAGCGCCCGGCAAGGACGCCTTGAAAAGGGGCGGCAGGCGACGAGCATGGAAGGCACGAACAGCACCCGATACTCCTACACGCCACCGCAGCGGGCCGGATGGCTCCTCCTCGTGCTCGCATCTCTGTTGTCCGGAGCATGCGCGACAGCCGGCGCCGTGGCCCGCCCCCCTGCCATGACGGTGCCGGACTCGTGGAGCCGATCCGTCGAGGGCACGACGACCAACGTCGAGGACCTGCCGCGATGGTGGGAGCGCCTCGGCGATCCGGTGCTGACCGGCGTCATCGAGCAGGCGTTGAAGGCCAATCCTGACCTGCGCATCGCGACCGCCCGTCTCCGCCAGGCGCGGGCGCAACGCAACCTGGCGCAGGCGAACCTCCTGCCCTCCGTGTCCGCCTCGGGATCGGTGTCGGGGGTCAAGCGGTCGGCAGTGGACGCGACGGCCGACCTTTCCGCGAGTATCGACGCGAGCTGGGAGCCCGACATCTTCGGCGGTCTGAAGAGCGCAGCCCAGGCCGCGCGGGCCGATCTGGCGGCGGCCGAGGAAGATCTCCACAGCACGCAGGTGTCGCTGGCGGCCGAGGTCGCGATCAACTACGTGGACCTGCGGGACAACCAGGCGCGTTTGGCGATCGCGCGGGCGAACCTCGAAACACAGCGCGAGACGCTGCAGCTCACCGAGTGGCGCGCGCAGGCAGGTCTCGTCAGCAGCGTGGACGTCGAACAGGCCCGGGCCAGCGCCGCGGCGACGAGCGCGCAGATTCCGTCGCTGCAGACCAGCATCGTGCAGGCCGAACACCGGCTCGCGGTGCTGGCCGGTCTCCAGCCCACCGCGCTTGCCGGACAGCTCGACCGGCCCGTGCCCATCCCGGCCGTGCCGGACCAGATCGCCGTCGGCATCCCGGCCGAGACCCTGCGGCAGCGGCCCGACGTGCGCGCTGCCGAACAGCGCATTCTGGCCGAGACGGCGCGTCTGACGCAGGCGAAGGCGGCGCGCTACCCGAGCTTCAGCCTACGGGGCTCGCTCGGGACGGATGTGGTGACGGGAGCCCTCACGGGCGGTACCTCGTTCGTCGCGTCGCTGATTGGCAGCGTCGCCCAGACGATCTTCGACGCGGGCCGCATCCGGCAGCAGATCGAAATCCAGGGAGCCGCCCAGGAGCAGGCGGTGATCTCGTACGAGTCGACCGTGTTGGCGGCGCTCGAGGATGTCGAGAATGCGCTGGTCGCGCTCGAGCAGGATCGGCAACGCCTGGCCGCGCTGACGACCGCCGTGGAAGCGTCACGCAATGCCGCCCTGCTCTCCCGTCAGCAGTACGCCGCGGGACTCGCGGACTTCCAGACCGTGCTCGACACGCAGCGCACGGTGCTGACGGCCGAGGAGACCCTGTCGGCAACCCAGGCGAACCGGACGACAGATCTCATTCAGCTCTTCAAGGCGCTGGGCGGAGGCTGGTCGCCGACCGGCGCGTCCTCCAGCGCGACACCCGCATTGGGGCGGACGAGCGGGGTCCGAGAGGGCCAGCCCGCGGTGAACGGAACGGGTGGCAGATCATGACGAACGCGAACGGCTCCCAGAACGTGCAGAAGCAAGAGGATCTGATGGCGCTGCTCGGAGCCAGGAGGCGGCCGGGACAAAAACGCCCACGGCGCGTGCTGCGCTGGGTGGGCGGTCTTGCAGTCGTGGCCGTCCTCCTCGCGGTTGTCTTGGCGGCCATGCGATCGAAAGCCAACGAGGCGACGGTGCGGTACCAGACCGAGCCGATCACGCGCGGCACGCTGCGCGTGACGGTCAGCGCAACGGGGAACCTGCAGCCGATCAACAAGGTGGACGTCGGCAGCGAACTGTCCGGCCTCGTCGAAGAGGTGATGGTCGACGACAACGACAGCGTGACAAAGAGCCAGGTGCTCCTGCGCCTCGACACGTCCAGGCTGAAGGACACGATCACCCGTTCCGAGGCGACTCTTGCGTCGGCCGAGGCGAAGCAGGCAGAAGCGAGTGCCTCCGTGCAGCAGTCATCGGCAAACCTCGACCGGCTCCGCGAGGTCTCGCGCCTGTCGGGCGGCAAGGTGCCATCGAAGACGGAGATGGAAACGGCCGAGGCCACGCTGGCCAAGGCGCAAGCCACGCTGGCGAGCGCAAAGGCTGCGGTCAACGAGGCGCGCGCCGCGCTCAGCTCCGACGAGATCAACCTGTCAAAGGCGCTGATTCGATCGCCGATCGACGGCGTCGTGCTGAAACGCTCCGCGGAGCCGGGGCAGACGGTGGCCGCTTCGTTCCAGGTCGCCACGTTGTTCACGATCGCCGAGGATCTTCGCGAGATGGAACTCGAGGTGGCGGTGGACGAGGCGGACGTCGGGGGCGTGAAGGCGGGGCAGAAAGCGACCTTCACCGTCGACGCGTACCCGAACCGGAAATACACCGCGCAGGTGACACGCGTCGCCTACGGCTCGACTACCAGCAACAACGTCGTCTCCTACACGACAACGCTGCGGGTGAAGAACGAGGACCTGACGCTTCGCCCGGGGATGACCGCGACCGCCGAGATCGCGACCGTCACGGCCGAGAACGTGCTGCTCGTGCCGAACGCCGCGCTGCGCTTCACGCCGGCAACGTCCGCGGGGCAGCAGCGGAGCGGCGGCCTTCTTCGCAGCCTGATGCCGGGGCCGCCTCGCGAGCCGGAACGGCAGGTGAAGACCGACGCGCAGCACGTGTGGGTCCTTCGCGACGGGCAGGCCGTGGCGGTGGAGGTGAGAGTCGGACAGACCAACGGGCAGCACACGGAAGTCGCGGGCGGCGAGGTCGGCGAGGGCATGCAGGTTATCACCGGCGCCGCGAGTACAAGCCGATGAGCATCGCGATTGACGAACCCGACGTGCGCCAGAGTATCGTGAGCCCGGATGGGACCCCACTCATCGAACTCATCGGGGTGACGAAGACGTACGGCGAGGGGACTGCCGCGTTCCAGGCGCTCGCCGGCGTCGACATCCGGATCGATGACGGCGAGTTCGTCGCGATCATGGGGCCGAGCGGGTCCGGGAAATCGACGGTGATGAACATCCTCGGGTGTCTGGACACGCCCACCACGGGTGAGTACCTCTTTCGGGGCATCCACGTGGAAGCGCTGTCGCGCAACCAGCGGGCGTTGCTCAGGCGCCACTGCCTGGGCTTCGTCTTCCAGGGGTACAACCTGCTCGCGCGCACCACAGCGCTCGAGAACGTCGAACTGCCGCTGCTCTATCGCGGGGTGCCGGTCGGCGAGCGCCGCCGAGCCGCACGCGACGCCCTCGCGCTGGTGGGCCTGACGGGTTGGGAAACGCACACGCCTGCGGAGCTGTCAGGCGGGCAGCAGCAGCGAGTGGCCATCGCGCGCGCGCTGGTGGCCCACCCGCTGGTGCTGCTGGCCGACGAACCGACGGGCAACCTCGATACCCACCGGACGCGGGAGATCATGGAACTGCTGGCGTCGCTGAACAGGGAGCGCCAGCTGACGATTGTCATGGTGACGCACGAGCCGCAGGCGGCGGCCTACGCCCGGCGAGTCGTGCACTTCCTGGACGGCCGAGTCGACCGCGACGCCCCCAACGGAGTCGACGACCCGAGCGCCGATCGCGGGTCGGAGACAGCATCGGAGTGTCACGAGCAGGGCCCCCAGCCCGGCAGCCGGGTTGGGGTGCCGTAAGGGGAGGGTCCCCCGATGTTGTGGAACACCGTGCACCTGGCGTTGAAGGAGATGCGGCGCAACCTGATGCGCTCCTGCCTCACGATGCTGGGCATCGTCATCGGCGTGTCCGCGGTCATCACCATGGTGACACTCGGCAACGGCGCGACCAAGGCGGTCTCGGACCAGATTTCGAGCCTGGGCAGCAACCTCCTCATGGTGATGCCGGGCCAGCGGCCAGGGCCAAGCCGCGACCGGACCAGCGCGCCTCCGTTCAAGCTGGCGGACGTCCAGGCCGTGCGGACGCAGATCACCGGGATCCGGGCGCTCGCGCCGACCTCGAATGCCAGCGTCACCGCAGTGTGGATGGCGAAGAACTGGTCCACCTCCGCCACCGGGACGACCAACGACTACTTCACCGCGGGGAACTGGACCCTCGCGGCAGGCCGGACGTTCACCGACTCCGAGATGGCCGCCGGCAGCGCGGTATGCGTCATCGGGGAAACGGTGCGGACGAAGCTGTTCGAGGGTCAGAATCCGGTGGGCAGCGCCATCAGGATCAAGAACTTCTCGTGCGAGGTGATCGGCCTGCTGAGGTCGAAGGGCCAGGCGTCGATGGGCCGCGACCAGGACGACACGGTGATCATCCCCTTGAAGACGGTGCAGCGACGGCTCTCGGGCACCACGGATGTCGGTTCCATGATGGTGTCGGCGAGCGACGGGACCGACACCGAGGCCCTGCGGCAGCGGATCGAGGTGCTTCTCCGCGAACGCCGGCACATCACCGAGGGCAAGGACGATGACTTCAACGTGCTCGACACGCGGGAGATCGCGACCGCGATGTCCGGCGCGACCCAGGTCCTCACGGCGCTCCTCGGCGCCGTTGCGGCCGTCAGCCTCCTCGTCGGCGGGATCGGCATCATGAACATCATGCTGGTCTCGGTGACCGAGCGCACGCGGGAGATCGGCACGAGGCTCGCGATCGGCGCCCTCGAGCGGGAAGTGCTGCTGCAGTTTCTCGTGGAAGCCGTCACGCTGTCTTCACTCGGGGGCATCATCGGCCTGGCTCTCGCCACCGCCGCCTCGATCGTCCTGACCGGGTTGTTGCAGGTGCCCTACGTGTTCAACCCGCAGATCAACGTGATCTCGATCCTGTTCTCGGCCGCGATCGGCGTGGCGTTCGGCTACCTGCCGGCGAAGCGCGCGGCCGGACTCGACCCGATCGAGGCGTTGAGGCACGAGTAGTCTCGATCCTCGGGTCCACGTAGGGACGCTCCCCCAAGTGCCACAGCGCCGGACGCAAAGAACTGCCGATTTGGCGCCTGACCCGATTACAATCCACTGCCGGCACCGATAATCTATCTGGCCGCGCGCTGCGAGCTGAGAGCTGAAAGCTGAAAGTTGAGAGCTGAAAGCTGAGAGCTCACATGATCGGCAAGACGCTCCTGCACTACCGGATCCTGAGCCGGCTGGGCACCGGCGGCATGGGGGAAGTCTACGCCGCCGAGGACACGAAGCTGCAGCGGCGGGTCGCCCTGAAGGTTCTCCCGCCGGAGATGGCGGCCGACCCGGACCCTTCGACAGGCTCAGGGTCCTCCCGAGCACGGTCGAGGGA
>Ga0316624_10000961_pt1 | contig 10771 bp, 11 predicted proteins | sample OWC_Aug_N3_C1_D5_FD_207657 | JGI IMG/M metagenome (GOLD analysis project Ga0316624, IMG submission 207657) | Wetland soil microbial communities from Old Woman Creek delta, Ohio, United States - OWC_Aug_N3_C1_D5_A | ecosystem: Environmental > Terrestrial > Soil > Wetlands | place: USA: Ohio...
AAAGGCATCGCCGGCGACATGTATATCGAGATCACGGCGGGCCTGAAGGAGAACGAGAACGTCATCACCGGCCCGTTCGCCATCCTCAAGAAGCTGAAGGACGGGGACAAGGTCAAGTTTGCCCGGAATAGGAAGTAAGATGGCCGCGATCATCGAGGTGCGGGACCTGGCGAAGACCTACGAGGTCGGCAACGAGAAGATCCACGCCCTCAAGAACATCAATTTCGTGGTGGAGCGCGGCGAATTCATCGCCATCATGGGCCAGTCGGGCTCGGGCAAGTCCACGCTGATGAACCTGCTGGGATGCCTGGACACCCCGAGCGAGGGGAAATACTTCATCAACGGCAAGGAGGTCAGCTCGCTTTCCGAGGACGAGCTGGCCTATATCCGCAACAAGGAGATCGGCTTCATATTCCAGGTGTTCCACCTCCTGCCGCGCTCCACGGCTCTGCACAATGTCGAGCTGCCCCTCATTTACAGCGGCATCAAGAAGGCGGCACGCCTGGACATTGCCAGCAAGGCTCTGGGAACGGTGGAGCTTTCCGACCGCATGGCGCACCGGCCCAACGAGCTCTCCGGCGGACAGCGGCAGCGGGTGGCCATCGCCCGCGCCCTGGTGAACAAGCCCTCGCTCATCCTGGCCGACGAGCCGACCGGGAACCTCGATTCCAAGACCGGCGAGGAGATCGTCGGCATTTTCAAGGGCCTGCACCGCCAGGGCAACACCATCATCATGGTCACCCACAACCAGGAGCTGGCCAATTTCACCCAGCGCATTTTTTACCTGAAGGATGGCGAGATCATCCGCGAAGAACGATCGGGGAGGTCAACATGAACGAATTCATCAGCGATTTTATCGGCGTCTTCGGCAATCCGGCGCAGACCATCGCCAGGGTGATGGACAAAAAGCGCTGGCAGGCGGCGCTGGCCGTCATCCTGCTGGTCACGGCTGTCTGCACCTTCGTCACCTTCCCCGTCACCAAGGCGGAGCAGGCCAAGTTCATCCGCGACTCGGCCATGGCCGAAAAGCTGAGCGACGACCAGCTGGCCAACCTGGACAAGTTCACCCCGACCCAGCGCGTCACCGGCGCCCTGTACGCCACCGTCTTTGCGGCGCTGACGCTCGTGGTGGCCGCCTTCTTCGTCTACCTTTTTTTCAAGGTGGGCGGCGCCGAAGGCCTGTACGTCAACTATTTCTCCGGGATGGCGTTTGCGTCGCTCCTGGACATGGGCCTGGGCATGATCCTGAAAAGCTCGCTGATCCTTGTCAAGAAGACGATGCTGGTCCAAACCGGGCTGACCATGTTCTTCCCGGGCCTGGACTTCCGCAGCCTGCCGTTCATTCTCCTCGCCCAGTTTGATTTCTTTTCACTATGGTACCTGGCCGCCCTGGCCCTGGGCATCGCCGTTTTCGCCAAGATCAGCCCCCGCAAGAGCATTTCCATCACTATCATGTACTTTCTTTTCAAGAGCCTGGTCGTTGTGTCGGCTTCATACCTCGCCATGAGGATGGTTGGAATGTAGCCTGACCGGCCGCTTTTGCCGCGCACATCCGTCCTCTTGCCCGGCGCTGGCGGCCGAAACACTTGACAATTCCATATTTTTGGTTTATTAGATTTACGTAATGGGAAAAAAGCTCGAGGTGTGGCTATTTTGCGCGAAAAAGGGGAGAAAAAAATGAAAAAATCGCTGGTCATTGCCATTTTTATCTTATTCACGGCTGCTCTGGCGGTGCATGCCCAGGAGAGCAAGCGGATACTGAACATACAAAAGGCGTACGTCTTCCTTGAGGAATCCCTCCTGATCTCCGATTCCGACCTGAACTGCTCGTATTTCATCAGGGACGACATGCCGCGGGATATCCGCATCGTGAGCCACTTCACGCCGCTCGCCGAGCGGACCGAATACTCCGACAGCGACGACATGGTCATCGACAAGGGTTCGAAGGACGGGCTCAAGGAAGGTGACCTGCTGACCATCATGAGCGAAGGCCAGGTGATACACCATCCGCGCAACCATGACCGCCTGGGGCGCTATTTCTTGAAAAAGTCCCTGGCCGAGATCACCTGCGTCTATGACCACCAGGCCGTGATCCGCCTGCAGAAAGGCTGTAACCCGGTTAATATAGGGGATTTCGGAATTTTGTATAAGCCGGAAGAGACCTTGTTCGCGAAAAGGATCGATTACAAGCTATGCCGCATCCCGGCCAGCGCCGTCAGCGGCACGATCGTTTTCACGGAGCTGGCGCTGGGCATCCCCAGCGAGATCTCCAGCGACACCCAGTACGTTTCGGCGGACCTGGGGGAGGGGGTGGTCAGCAAAGGGTCCTTCCTCCTGCTGTACCGCAACGTGGCCTCCGACCTGCCGCCGATGATCATCGGCCTGGGCATCGTCATCCACAGCGAAAAGACCAACTCGACGGTCAAGATCCTGAATGCCGGCACCGACATCAAGGTCAATGACCGGGTGCTGGTCCTGCCCAAGGTCACTCCGGGCCCGGCCGCCCCGGGTGAGAAGGAGAACATCCCGGTCGTGGAGGGCGCGCAGGCCGAGGGGCAGGAGCAACCCACCGAAGCCGCAGGCGAGGCCCAGGGCGGCGCCCTGAACTTTGACATCCTGTTCGAGTTCGACAGCAAGACGCCGATTGCCGATCATGCCGCCGATTACGCGGCCATCCGGGATTTCATCGCCAGCAAGTCTGAGTACCTGATCACGCTGCGCGGCTACACCTGCAGCATCGGCGGCGAGGAATACAACCTGCGCCTCTCCTCACAGAGGGTGGAAACGATCAAAAATATATTGATCAGCCAGTACGGGATCGACGCCGCCCACATCGAGACCTTTTTCTACGGTGAGAAAGAGCCCCCGTTCGACAATAGCAGCGAGGCCGAGCGCCGGAAGAACCGGCTGGTAAAGATCGAGGTGAACGGCAAATGAGAATTATTTTGCTATTCCTGGTGATGGCCTTCCTGGGTTCGGCCGTTTCGCCGCTGCTCGGCAAGGGGACGATCGACCTGATGGCCTTGAAGAAGGAAGAGGAAGCCAGGAGGAAGAAGCTCGCCAAGTCCAAGCTGGCCGTCAACGACAGCAACGTGAACTCGATTTCCGCCGGCGGCAAGCAATACGGCTTTGTCCAGATGGAGAGCGAAGGCGCTCCTCCCGAGGAAGACGCGGCCCAGGCCCCGACGCAGCCGAAAGGCAAGGCCGAGGGCGATGAGACCAAGCAGCCCGACTTCTGGAAGAAACAGCTGGGCGACCTGGAGGAGCGCATCACCACGCTCAAGGCGGAGATTGAGAGCGCCCAGCTGGAGCTGAACAAGCTCTGGGCCGATTTTTACGTGAAGAACGTCGCCGCCGAGCAGCAGGCCATCCGCGACCAGATTTCGCAGAAGACCAACGAGATGGAGCAGAAGAAGCTCTTCCTGAGCGAGTCCGAAGCCCAATTGGAGCAGCTTTACGAGAAAGCGCGCAAGGCAGGCATTCCTCCAGGCTGGCTGAGATAGACGTTCCCTTCCGCCGCCCCTTCCGGCTCGTCGGTCTTTCCCGGTTGTCAAAACTGGACCGGGATGGTAAAATAGCCCAGACGATGGATTATCTCAAAATTCAGGAACCGATCCGGCCGCTGCTGAAATCCAGTGAAAAGATCCTGGCCGGGCATGTCGGCAGCCAGGTCCGCCTGATCTCGGAACTCCGCCGTTGCACGCCGGTCGGCAAAGGGAAAAAGATACGCGCGGCCTTCCTGTTCCTCCTGGCCGGCATTGCCAAGGATGGTCGCGGCCGTTCCGGCCGCAACCAGGACGGCGACCTGCCCTCGCTGGGGGCGGCCATCGAGATGCTCCATCTCTCCAGCCTGGTCCACGACGATATTGTCGACCACTCCTCCTGGCGTCGCGGCGAAAAGACCCCCAACCACCATTTCGGCGACTGCCTCTCGGTGCTCTGGGGCGATTTCCTCTTCATCACCTCCATCCGCATTCTGGCCCGCGCGGGGCGCGGCGACGCCGTCACGCTGCTGGTGGATGCTTCCCGGCAGATGATCGAGGGCCAGATCCTGGAATACGAGAACAACTTCAACTACCGCATCCGGCCGCGGACCTACTACGAGATCATCCGCAAGAAAACGGCGAGCATGTTCGCCGGCATCGCTTCCATGGCAGCCCCGCTGCCGGGAGGGGCTGCGGGCGGGGCCGGCGATTTCCACCGCTTCGGCCAGGACTTCGGCATGATGTTCCAGATCAGCGATGATCTCCTGGACATCTTTTCCGAACGGTCCGGGAAGAACCGCTTCCAGGACCTGCGGGAGGGAAAAGTGACCCTGCCCTACATCCTGCTGCTGCGGGGAGGGGCCCTGCCGCTCATCAAGGATTTCGAGCGCTCCGGCCCCGGGCCGCTGCTGGAGCGCTGCCGGCGCCGGGGCATCCAGGAGCGGTCGCTGGCGGTCATCGACCGCTACCACCGGCGCTGCGCCCGTTTCCTGCGCTCGTTCCCCCCTTCCCCCTATCGCGACTCCCTGGAGAGCCTGCTGGAGTTCGTGCGCTACCGTGAATACTGAGAACCGCCTGGAGATCGAAGTCAAGGTCCGGATCGGCACGCCGCCTCCCTGGCGCGCCAAGCTGCTCGCGCTGGGTGCCGAGGTGCTGGCCCCCCGGGCGCTGGAGAGGAACCTGGCCTTGGACACGCCGCGAAAAAGGCTGGGGAAGCTGGGAATTCTCCTGCGCCTGCGCGGCACGGAGGGCCGGAGTGTCTTGACCATGAAGAGGCCGGCCCGGGCCCCGGAGGGTGCGGCCTACAAGGTCCGCGAGGAGACCGAGGCCGATGTTTCCGATTTCTCCGCCATGGAGAGGATCCTGCGCGGAATCGGCTTCCGCCCCTTTTTTATCTATGAAAAATACCGGGAGGTTTTCCGGATGGGCGGGGTGAGCGTCATGCTCGACGAAACGCCCATCGGCAATTTCCTCGAGATCGAGGGCGAGATGGCGGAGATCGACAAGGCGGCGGCGCTCCTGGGTTTTTCCCGCGGCGACTACATCAGCGATTCCTATTATCGGCTCTTCCTCCTCAGCGGGCGCGCCGGCGACATGGTCTTCTCCAAGTGAAGTTCTTCATCCTGGCGGGCGGCTACGGCCAGCGGGCCGAGCCCCTTTCCCTGGTCAAGCCGAAGCCGGCTTTCCCTCTGGACGGCGTGCCGTTGATCACGCTGCTGCTGCGCCAGTTGCGCAGCCGGGGCTGCGCGGAAGGATTCGTCAACCTGCACCACCTGGGCGAGCAGGTCGCGGCGGCCGCGGGAGCCGGCGGCATCCAATTCGTCAAGGAAAAGGAGCTGAGCGGCAGCCGCGTGCTGCGCCAGGCCCTGCCTTTCTTCACGGATTGGCTGCTGGCGATCAACGGCGACACCTTCCTTGAGGTCCCGCTGACGGAGCTGGCGGCCAAGGCGGCCGACCCTGGGATCGACGGCGTGCTGCTGTCGCGGGCGGACCGGACCGGACGGTATGCCCGCCTGCGCTGCGACGGCGACGAGTTCCTGGAAAGCGTCCCCCCGTCGCCCGGCGCGGGCCCGATGTACGCCGGGGTCGCCCTCTTCCGGAGAAGGGCGGTGGAGGCGATCGACGAGGCCAATTTCTTCGCCAGCATCCAGAAGCACCGTCTGCGCTTCAAGACCGTCCCCTATGGCGGCATCTGGCTGGACATCGGCACGCCGGCCTCGTATTTCCATGCCAACTGGGAATACATGCGGCTCACCCCGGAGCAGCGCGCCAACGCCCTTTCGCCGGGGGTAACGATCTTCCCCGGGGCCGGGGTAGAGAGGTCCGTGCTCTGGGAAAACACCCGCGTCGGCCCCGGTGTGCGCCTCTCGGAGTGCATCGTGACCGGCAATGTGGAGCTGCGTGACGAATCCCATGCCGGACAGATCATCTCCCGGCAGGGCGTGTTCCCGCTATTTTAAGGCCGCCTGCAAAAATATCCCCCCTCTTGTTTTTTACCGGGAAAAACATTAATATACGACGGGAGCCAACATGAAGGACATCAATTTATTGCTTGAAAAGTTCAGGATGAGCACGGGCGAGGGCCATTCGGAAACGATTTTCAAGACGGTCGTCAACGACATCGCCAAGTTCTACTGCGACAATTTCGACCTGGAAGGCGACGAGGTGGCCATCCTGCTCACCGACAAGGACAACATGGTCATGTCCTTCGCCTATCCCGAGCACCTGGTCAACGCCGGCATGATCCCGGTCTCATCGCCCGATGCCTTTGCCGCCAGGGTCTTCAAGATGAATCGCGGGATGATCGAGAACAATTTCAACCAGATGAAGCACCTGCACCTTTTCGAGTATATCAAGGGACCCGGCGAGAGGGTCAGGAAGATATGGAAGATGATGAGCGCCGTCCTGCGCACCGGCGATCTGAAGTTCGGCATCATCGAGATCTCGCGCAAAGGAGACAGCGCCGACGAGGCGGGCGAGGACTTCTCCCCGGAGAACCTCGAATTCCTCGAGGGCACCATCGCGGAGTTCGCCCCGTTCCTTCGCAAGGTGCTGCCGGGCGATTTCCGGGGGCAGCTTCGTTGAAAGAACGCTTGCGCGAGATCCTGCTGGCCAAGTCGGTGGTCAAAGGCCGGGAATTCAAGCTGGCCTCGGGAAGGACGAGCGACTTCTACGTCGATGCCCGGGTGACCACCCTCGATGCCGAGGGGGCGGCCCTCTGTGGCCGGATCTTTTTCCAGATGCTGGCCGGGCACTCGATCGACGCCGTGGGCGGCTACTCGATCGGCGCCGACCCCATCGTTTCGGCCATCGCCGTGATCAGCCACCTGGAAAAGCGGCCCCTGCCGGCCTTCATCATCCGCAAAGAGGAGAAGTCGCACGGCACGCGCAAGATGATCGAGGGCAACTTCCGCCCCGGCATGCGCGTGGCGCTGTTCGATGACGTGATCACCTCGGGCGGCTCGATCATCAAGGGCGCCAAGCAGGTCGAGGCCGAGGGCGGCGTGGTCGAGGTGGTCATGGCCGTGCTCGACCGCGAGGAAGGCGGCCGCGAGGCCATCGAGGGCCAAGGCTACCGCTTCCAGTCCATCTTCACCAAACGGGATTTGCTGTAATTCCCATCTCGGTCCGCAGGCTGATCGGGAAGACAATTCATTTCAGCCCGGCCGCCGTGGGTGGTAGGAACAAGCACGTGAAGCTGTCATGAATGACCGTGTCGCAAAGCCTGTCGTCGTCCCGGCAATGACTACCCACAGGCAACCATGACTTCCTTGCTGCAGCAGGCTTTTGATGGCGAGGTTTTTCGCCAGCAGGGGCATCAACTGGTGGACAGGCTGGCCGACTACCTGCAGCAAGCGCTGCGGCGCGGCGATTTCCCCGTCCTGCCTTGGCGGGAGCCGGAGACATTGCGGCGGGAATGGCGGCGGCTGCTCGCCGATCCTGCTCCCATTTCATTCGCCGACCTTACCGAGAAACTGCTGCAGCAATCAATCCATCTTCACCATCCCCGTTGTTGCGGGCACCAGGTGGCGCCGCCTGCCCCGATAACCGCCCTGGCCGAATTGTTTTCGGCTTTGTTGAACAACAGCATGGCGGTCTACGAGGTGGGGCCAGCCGGAACGGCGATCGAGAAAGCCGTGCTGGATTGGCTGGCCCTGCGCCTGGGCATGAAGCAAGGGGCCGACGGCATTCTCACCTCCGGCGGCAGCCTGGGCAACCTGACGGGGCTTTTGGCCGCCCGCCGGGAGCACGGCGGCTGCGACTCCTGGGAAGAAGGCGCGCGCAGCGGCCTGCCCCTGGCGGTGATGGTTTCGGAAGAATCCCATTACAGCGTGGCCCGCGCCCTGAAGATCATGGGGCTCGGCGGCCAGGGGCTGGTCCAGCTCCCCGTCAATGACCGTTTGCAGGTGCGCCCGGAACTGCTGGAGCCCTCGCTGCGGGCCGCGCGCGCAGATGGAAAGCAGGTCATCGCCATCGTGGCCAACGCCTGCTCCACTTCCACCGGCGCCTACGATCCGCTTCCGGAAATTGCCGGCTTTGCAAAAAAATACGGCCTCTGGCTCCATGTCGATGCCGCCCACGGCGGCGCCGCTCTTTTTTCCCCCAAGTATCGGCAGTTGGTCCAGGGGCTCGACGAGGCCGACTCGCTGGTCATCGATTTTCACAAGATGATGCTCTGCCCGGCCCTGGCCACGGCGGTTCTATTCCGCGATGGAACCGTCCTGGATCGCATCTTTTCTCAAAAAGCGACCTACCTCCTTCCAGAACGACTGCAGATGCCCTGGCAGGACATCGCCCGGAGCACCATCGAATGCACAAAGAAAATGATGGGCCTGAAGGTCATGCTGCTGCTCAAAACCGTCGGCGAGGGGGTTTTCTCGGAATATGTCACCCACGTTTATGACCTGGCCCGCGACTTCGCCACGGTGCTCAAGGGGACGAGCGATTTCCATTTGGCCGTCGAACCGCAGGCCAATATCGTCTGTTTCCGCCATCAACCCAGCCAGGTGCCGGCCGGCCAATGGGGCAAATACAACGCGGAGCTTCGCCGTCGGCTCATTGCCCGCGGCCGTTTTTATGTCGTCCAGACCGCCATTGCCGGTGAAACCTACCTGCGCCTGACCCTGATGAATCCATTCACCGGCCTGGATGACCTGCAGGAACTGCTGGCGGAGATCCGCCACGTCGGCCAATGGGAGCGCGATCTTCATTGATTTGTTCCCTCCTTCCAGCTACAATTTGCTACAGAATAAAAAGGAGGAGAAATGGATCGAGCAATTTTTAGCGCCCTGATTCTTTTGATCGCGGTCTCCACTGCCGGAGCGGTCGAGGCGGAAAAACCCGCCCTGGCGGTCATTTCGAATATCGATGCCGTCACGGTCTATCCCGATCAGGCGCAGGTCGCGCGTCAGGCCAAGGTGCGGCTTGATCCCGGCAAGGTCAGCGTGCTCTTTCAGAATCTTCCCGACAATCTCCTGGAAGATTCGGTCAGGGTCAGCGGCAGCGGCAGCGCCACCGCGACCATCACCGATATCCGCATCGGCAGGGGCAGCGCCGCCGATGAGGCCTCGGCACGGCTTTTCGCTTTGAAGAAAGCGGTTGACGATCTGGACGCGCAGATCCAGTCTCGCGACGACCGTCTCGATATCCTGGGTAAGAAGGGTGATTTCATAAGCATGGCCATGAACATCAAGTCGCCCAGCCGAAGCGGCGCCGAGGCGATCCAGAAAAAGGGGATCCTGGAATGGCCTCGCCTGCTGGCATACCTTGACGAGCAATTGTCGCGGATCGCGGTCGAGAAGCGCGGGATCGAGAAAGAAAAGAAAGGCCTTATGGAAAAGAAGCAGGCAAGCGAATACGAGCTGAGCCAGTTCGCCTCCCTGCAAAAGCGGGAGCGGCGGACCGTCCAGGTCGACTTGCAGGTAGCCCGGGCCGGGGAGGAGGAACTGCGGCTGACCTACTTGGTGCCGGGGCCGTCCTGGAGCCCCGCCTACGAACTGCGGCTGTTCACCGACAAAAAAGACGCCCGATTTACATGCCAGGCCATCGTGCGGCAGCAGACAGGCGAGGACTGGGAAAACGCCCTTTTGGCGCTTTCCACCTCCCGGCCAAATGAAAGCAGGGAGGTCCCGGAGTTGCGGACCTGGCGTATCGGAGTAGCCGATTCGACGCTCGGGATGATCTCGGGGTCGGTGAGAATGGAGGACAATGCGCCGCTCCCGGGGGTCGCACTCTCGCTTGCCCAGAACGGGATGGAAATCGCCCATGGCGTGACATCGAACAATGGCCGCTTCTTTTTCGACAGGCTGAATCCCGGCAGCTACGATTTGGAGGCCAGGCTGGAAGGCTTCAACACGAGCCGGATCAGTCCCATCGTGGTCAAGCCCGGGCAGGCCGCCCGGATCGACATACTCTTGGCCATGGCGTCGATCAAGGAGGAGATCACCGTGGCGGCCAAGCCCGGCTATGGCTCGATCGACGATGAAAGGCGGGCCGCCGAGGCGGAGGGAGCGGAGGAAGAACTTCAGGAAGGATCGGCCAGCTATACGGAGGGCGTCACGGCTACTGTTTTTGCGGTCGATTCCCGCCAGACCGTCCTGAGCGGCGATTCTCCGCAAAAGGTCACCGCCGCCGTCCTCCCGGTCGAGGTGGAAAAGGAATACATCAGCGTGCCCAAGCTGGACCAGACGGCATACATGCAGGCGCGCTTCAACTTCAGCGGCGGCTTCGCCCTCGCCGCCGGCCGCTGCGCCCTGTTCCTGGACAACGGCTACGCGTCCAGTATCCTGCTGCCCCACACCAACTCGGGAGAAGAGGTGAAGGTCAATGTCGGGGCCGTGCCGGGGATCCGCGTCAAGCATGAGCGCTTGGAGGCCAAGAAAAGCGAATCCGGCCTGTTGAGCAAGACGGAGCGCTGGGTCCGTGAGTTTCAGATCACCTTGGAGAGTTTCTTGAAGCAGCCGGTGGCCGTCACCATCCTGGACCAGCTTCCGGTCACCGATAGCAAGGAAGTGGAGATCGAATTGCTGCAGGCCGAGCCGGAGCCAGAAAAGGCCCGTGCCTCCAAGGACGATCCGGCGGGGCGGGTGGAGGGCGAGCTGCGCTGGCAGGTCAAGCTGGATCCCCGCGAGAAGAAGGTGATCCGCTTCAAGTTCAGCATCAGCCATCCCAAGAAGAAGCCCCTGGTCGGCGTGGAGTGAACCTGCCTTCAGCGTGATCCTTTCTAGCGCGGGCGCCGTATTTTACTGGTTACCGCCGGTCAGTTCCCTCCAGTTCGTGGGCATGTC
>Ga0316624_10000962_pt1 | contig 10763 bp, 9 predicted proteins | sample OWC_Aug_N3_C1_D5_FD_207657 | JGI IMG/M metagenome (GOLD analysis project Ga0316624, IMG submission 207657) | Wetland soil microbial communities from Old Woman Creek delta, Ohio, United States - OWC_Aug_N3_C1_D5_A | ecosystem: Environmental > Terrestrial > Soil > Wetlands | place: USA: Ohio...
CGCCGAAAAAATGAACCTAGAGGTTGAAGAAGTTTCGGAGAAGCGCAATGGACCGATGATTGCATAATCGTTCATAGTAACATGCATTAAGGTGGGAAAGGATTGGAAGATATTAAAGTCGGAGACGCTTGCAATAAGTAAAGATTGATAAGAAGCCTTAAAGAGGGAGGCCTCGCTATCCCCCTCCCACCAGGAATTTCCAATCCGTGTAATCCTTCCTTAATCGGGTAATCAGAGATTTCTGAATTTTTCAGAAATCTCAAACAACGGGGTTGACAAAGATTTAAAACAGAGATAAAAGAAAAATTATTATTCACGTCTGCTCAGCCAGACGCAGGCAGAACGTTCCGAAGATGAAATTGAGAGTCGGGATTACCTATAATCTCAAGAAAGAATTTTCTCAGCGAGAAAATCAGCCGATTGATTTGTTGGAGGAGTTCGATTCCGAAGAGACGATCGACGCCATCCGTGACGTCCTGGAAGCTGAGGGACATGAAGTGATCAAACTCGGTGGAGACACGGGCTTGATCGATAGGCTCAGGCAGGCATCGGTCGATATCGTCTTCAACATTGCAGAAGGCATTGGAGGCAGAAATCGAGAAGCCCACATCCCTGCTCTTTTAGAATTCCTAAATATCCCTTATACCGGCTCCGACCCGCTCACCCTCTCCGTCACCTTAGATAAGGCCGTGGCAAAAAGAATCGTCATGAGCCATGATATCCCGACGCCGCGATTCAGGAAAGTGGAGAGAACGGAAGATCTTGACGCATTAGACCTCCGCTACCCCCTTTTCGTCAAGTTATGCTATGAAGGGTCGAGCAAGGGAGTCCGGCTGGATTCAAAGATCTCGAATCCTCAATCGCTTGAAGAGAGGACGAGAAGTCTCTTAAGCATTTATGGTTCCCCGCTTCTCGTGGAGGAGTTTGTTAAAGGCCCTGAGTTCACCGTCGGCGTCCTCGGCAACGAGCATCCTTCTGTCCTGGGTGTCATGCAGATCGAGATCAAGGGAAGGCCTCCGGAGGAGTCCATTTACTCGTTAGAAATCAAGCGGGAATGGGAAGAAAAAGTTCGCTACCATTGTCCTCCTCTTATCGACCAACCCCTAATCAAAAAGATTGAGGAGGTGGCCCTCCGTTCCTACCGGGCCCTCGATTGTCGGGACGTTTCTCGAGTGGACATCCGGGTGGGCGAGGACCAGACGCCTTACTTTTTAGAGATCAATCCCCTTCCAGGTCTTTCTCCTGTTTATGGAGACCTCGTGATTATGGCGAGGTCCGTGGGATGGGATTATGCGCGATTGGTAAAAACCATTTTCCATCATGCCCTGAAGCGGTTTGGATGGATGTAGATCCATTGAAAATGAAAATAGAACAGAACCTCTACGAGATCATATTGAAAAATTTCAAGGAGGCGGTTGTCTTTGCCGACGCCGAAGGGCGAATTCAGATCTTTAATTTCATCGCGGAGAAGTACTTTCAGATCTCGGGCAAGAAGGTTCTCGGAAAAAAATTGGAGAGGGTGATTCCTTATAAAAATATCAAGAAGCACTTCGATTCAGTTTATGAGAAGAGAGAAAGTAATCATGATGTGGAGCTCGCGATTCACGCTTCCCCTGCCGCTTCTTCAGACAATAAGGCCCGTATCCTCCATTGCAGTTTTTATCCAATTTTTGACAAGAAGGGTGCGATTTTCCTGGGCTGTTTGGCTACGTTCGCGGATATCACGGAGAAAGGGTTACTCTTGCGAGAGATCAGCAAGAGCCGTGACCTTTCCACCGTCGGAATGCTGGCGAGATGGATGGCCCATGAGATTCGAAACCCTTTGAGTTCCTTGAACATCAACATTGAGCTCCTGAGAGAGGAGTTGGGAGGGGAGGCCCAGCTCTCCCAGAGAGAAGAGATTCACTCTCTAATCAACTTTATCAGCTATGAAACGCTCCGGTTGGAGAATAATCTGAAAGAATTCTTAGATTTCAACCGTCTCCCACCTCTTAAATTTGAATGGGTCCAATTGAACGAACTGTTGGATTCAGTGGTTCGACTCTTGAGACCGGATGCCCAAATAAAAAATTCAAGGATCGAAACCCATTTTCAGAAAAATTTGCCTTTCGTAAAGGTTGATGTCAGCCAATTCAATTTGGCGATTTCGAACCTCCTCGTCAACAGCATTCAGGCGGTCTCTGAAAAAGGGGAGATTCATCTTTTCACCCGGGGATCTAGAAAAAATATCTTCATCATCATTCAGGATAACGGGGTGGGAATTTCCAAAGAGCATCTTCCCAAAATCTTCGATTTCATGTTCAGCACCAAACCCACGGGGTCAGGATTGGGGCTTTCGATTGTGAAGAAGATCATTTCAGACCACCATAGCGAGATCTCCGTCAAGAGTGAGATCAATAAAGGATCCGTTTTTAAAATTCGAATTCCACTCGGACAGAAGGCGAATTAATACAATGACCAAATTCAGAGCACCAATAATCAAATAATAATCAATGTCGCAATGACCTAAATGTTTTGAAATGATTTTTGTCCTTTTGGTCATTGGAGCTTATTTAGGATTTGCCTGCCTGCCGGTAGGCAGGGAATTCGATTATTGGAATTTTTCGGAGAAGCTGAGAAATCTTAAAAGCGTTGTACGAAGGTGGGAGGATTTCATTTAATTGGCTAAGGACATGGACAAAAAGGCTATTTTGATTGCAGAGGATGATCCCACCGTAGGGGAGAGCCTCCGCCATTTATTGAAGAGGAAAGGAAACGAAATTCTCCTGGCGTCGAATGGGAAAGAAGCCCTCCAGCTTTTTCGGCATGGAAGCATCGATCTGGTCATTACCGATGTGGTCATGCCCAAGATGGATGGGATCGAACTCTTAGAGGCCGTGAAGGGATTGAAGCCCGAGACCGAGGTCATCGTCATCTCCGCTCAGGGGACGATCGAAAAGGCAGTTCAGGCGATGAAACTGGGGGCCTTTGATTTTATCGAAAAACCGATCAATCCAAGGGTGCTCTCCTTACTGGTGGAGCGGGCTTTGGAGAAGCAGACCCTGATCCTCCAGAATCGAGACCTTCGTTCCAGGTTGGAAGACAAATTCCACTTTAAGAACATTATTGGAAGAAGTGATCGGATGATAAAAATTTTTGAGCTCATTCGTCATATTGCACCCTATGACAGTTCGGTCCTCATCATCGGCGAGAGCGGAACGGGAAAAGAGCTGATCGCCAATGCCATCCACTACAACAGCCCGCGAGCATCCATGCCGTTTATCAAGGTGAGTTGCGCATCTCTCAGTGAAGGGATTATTGAGAGCGAACTTTTCGGCCACGAGAAAGGGGCCTTCACCGGAGCCATTGCTTCCCGGAAAGGACGATTCGAGATGGCTCATCAGGGAACCCTTTTCTTGGATGAGGTGGAAGATATTCCTCCTGCGACACAGATTAAACTCCTGCGTGTTCTCCAGGAAGGGGAGTTTGAAAGGGTAGGTGGAAATAAAACGATCAAGGTAAATATCCGAATCATCGCAGCCAGCAATCGAGATCTCCACGAGCAAGTGAGGCAGGAGCTGTTTCGGGAGGATCTCTATTATCGTTTGAATGTGGTAAACATTAAGCTTCCTCCCTTGAGGGATCGGAGAGATGATATTCCTTTTCTTGTTAATTTTTTTATTGAAAAAAATAATAAGAAATATAATATGAAGGTAAGAGGGATTTCGCAGAAGGCTATGAACCTCCTGACCGACTGTGGATGGATCGGTAATGTCAGGGAACTGGAGAATACCATCGAATCTATCTTAGTCATCAACAGTCCTGAAGTGATAGACATTCAGCATCTCCCGCAAGAGATTCGGGATTCGAAAGGAAGACTTGAAGTGATCCCAATCAGAATCGGAACGCCCCTCGAGGAAGTAGAGAAGGAGATGCTGATTCAGACTCTTCGAGCAACCAAAGGAAATAAGCGAAAGGCAGCTCAGCTGTTGGGGATTAATGTCCGCACCATTCATCGCAAGATGGAGGAGATAGAAGAGTCAAGTTCCGTCTGAGAATTAAAGTGCAAAGAGTGATAATAAGTCATACTTCATGATAATGGGTCGAAAAAGCGAGGCATTTTGACACACTTTTCATCGATTGGTATGTCATTCTTTCCCTATTCTTTTTCGGAAGCCTGAAGGTATGAAATTAAAGCAGAGGGCCGGTGATTGTAAGTAGTTAAGATAATTAGTTTTTTGTTCAGAAGCCTGCGTGCGAGGAAATAAAGACTTGGCACGAAATTTGATAAGTAAACTATTTCATGAAGGAAAAGTTGAAGTGGGCTTTTATCCTTGATAAAGATGAATTTGTCCGACTCAGCCTGAACAAAATCTTGAAGAAGTATGGTTTTCAGGTAGAGGAGATCGAAGATTTTTATCAACTTGAAAAGAGGAAAAAGGATATTGAAGGAGGAATGATTTTAGCCGATGTCGATATTGATGTTTTAGAAAAGGGATTTCCACTTCTAAAGAAATGGGGCCGCCGTTTTATATTAATGACCCCTTTAGTTACCGATGAACTCAATATTCGGTTGAAAAAAATGGGAATTCGTCATATTATCAAAAAACCTGTGGACCCGAGACTGTTGAGGAAAGTCATCCGAGAGATTTCTTTTCCCGATGAGGTGAAAACTCCTTCATTTGGGGAAAAAGGGGAGATTTCCCATTCCATTCAGAAAGGAGGTGAAGTGACATGAAGAAGTGGATTTTGCTTTTCCTCGCATTGGTTTTGGTGATTAATATTGCCGCGATGGGAATTGGGTGCAAAGCCAAGGAGGCACCGAAGCCAGAACCGAAGGCAGAAAAACCGCCTGAGGCACCAGCACCACCTGCGCCTGCGGTAACACCTGCACCACCGGCTCCAGCACCTACTGAAGCCCCGAAGAAGTAGGATTCTTTATTCCATGGCGAAAGCGTTGGCGCCCCCCGCTCTTTTAGAAAGGGGGCGCCAACAGGACTGAATGTTTTATTTAAGAGAGGAGTCTATTATCCCATCTCAACGCAAAAAGAAGAAAAGGTGCATATTCGCTAAACAGGAAACAAGGCTTTTCCTTTGTTTTGAAGGAGGAGGTATCGGATGATATCTCCTTTTTTGTTTTCTGAAAAGGCTCATCGGACAGGGAACGGCCGTTTTCTCGGCAAATATGCGGGAAGGAGAGAAGATGGAGCCTGCTTCAGACTCTAATTTATCCGTCCCCCCAAAGGGGGCGAAAAAGGCCTCGCAGCTTTATCTGTTTTCCCTTCAAATAGAGGGGGAGAAGATTGAAGAATTAAGAGAGACCATTCCTCAAGTTTGGAAAGGGGTTTCAGAGAGGGAATGGAATGATTGGAGGTGGCAACTTCGACATCGAATTACGACTCTCGAGCAACTCAAAGAGATCATCGAGTTGACTCCCGAGGAAACAGAAGGGATCAAACATTCGAAGGGAAGATTGGCCTTGGCCGTCACCCCTTATTTTGCAAGCCTGATGGATCCGGTTAATCAGAATTGCCCCATCCGAAGACAAGCAATTCCTCGAGTTGAGGAGATCCATTTATCAAAAAGTGAAATGGTGGATCCCTTGGGAGAGGACAACCATTCCCCTGTGCCGGGTCTTGTGCATCGCTATCCGGATCGAGTGCTTCTGCTTGTCACGGATCAGTGTGCGGTTTATTGTCGATACTGCACGCGGAGGCGATTGGTCGGAAGTAACGAGCGATCCATCACCCAGGGGAATTTTGAGGAAGTTCTGAAGTATTTGAAAAGCCATCGAAAGGTTCGGGATGTCCTCGTATCAGGAGGGGACCCGCTTCTCTTGGAAAATGAGAGGTTGGAGGAGATCCTCAGCCGATTGAGGGCGCTTCCTCATATTGAGGTTCTCCGGATCGGAACGAGGGTTCCGGTGACCCTTCCCCAGAGAATTACCAACGGATTGGTGAGGATGTTGAGGAAGTATCATCCCCTCATGATCTCCATCCATTTTACCCATCCGAAGGAGATTACGGATCAGGTGAAAAAAGCCTGCAACGATCTGGCGGATGGCGGGATTCCATTGGGGAGCCAAACGGTTCTTCTCAAGGGCATCAATGATAAGCCAACCATTATGAAGAAGCTGGTCCAGGAACTCCTCAAGATTCGAGTCCGCCCCTATTATATCTATCAGTGCGACTTAGCGATGGGAACAGAACATTTCCGAACCTCTGTAGCGACCGGGATCCAGATCATGGAGAAATTACGAGGTCACACGACGGGTTACGCTGTTCCCACCTATGTGGTCGATGCCCCAGGGGGCGGAGGAAAGATCCCGCTTCAACCGGATTATGTCGTCTCGAGGGAAAGAGGAAAGATTGTCTTGAGAAATTATGAAGGCAGAGTGTTCCAATATCCGGAACCGAATATCATTGAATTCAAGAAAACCAGACCCGCAGGGGAGGAAAAGACTGCAACCAAGAAGGTGATGGCTTAGATGCAAAATGAGAGGAGAGGGTCCGCCCGTGTTAAAAGTAGTCATCCTGTATAATCTTTTTGAGCGGCTCCAGAAAGGCGAGGAAAAAGATATCCTGGCAGAGGGGGCCATTGTCGAGGAGATCGAAGCTGTCGAAAACGCAGTCCGATCTCTCGGTCATCAATCGATTGTGATGGCCGTTCGTGAAGAAATTTTCCCGATTATCCACTGGTTGAAGGAATGTCAACCCGATGTCGTCTTCAACTTGTGTGAAAGCGTTTATGGGAATAGCTGCTGGGAGATGAATGTCCCCGCTTTGCTGGATCTTTTTCGGATTCCCTATACCGGATCCTCTCCTCTTACGCTTGGCTTGTGTCAGGATAAGGGCAAGGTAAAAGACATCCTCCAATCTCAGGGAATCCCGACCCCACGATACAAGATTTTCGAGCGCGCAGCCGGCGCTGTCAAGGGGAATGCCTTTCCGATCATCGTCAAACCCCTGCATGAAGATGGGAGCCTTGGGATCTCTAGGGACAGTGTCGTCTTTGACAATGAGACCTTAAGCCAGAAGATTCAATATGTGATCGAGCAATATCAACAGCCTGCCTTGGTGGAAGAATTCATCGATGGTAGAGAGTTGAATGTAGGTATGGTTGAGACCAATGGGAAGGTGGGGGTCCTTCCCGTCTCGGAAATCGACTACTCTGAGTTTCCGGAAGGGGTTCCAAGAATATGCGGATACGAAGCCAAGTGGATGACGGAGAGTCCTGAATACAAGAAATCAAAACCCGTCTGCCCCGCTCCTCTGGAATGGGCGATGAAAAAGAGAGTGGAGTATATCGCCCTCAGGGTTTTTAAACTATTCGGATGTCGCGATTATGCCAGAGTGGATCTCCGTGTCGACCGAGATGGAAAGATCTACGTGCTTGAAGTGAATCCCAACCCGGACATCTCCCCTCAATCCGGGATGAACAGGGCTCTTAAAGTTCAAGGGGTGACCTATGGGGACTTCGTCAGGAATTTACTTGAGAGAGCGCTTAAAAGAAAAGATGGGGAGATAAGGTGGTAAGGAGATAAGGGGAAGGGGAGACGCGGAGAAGAAATTCCGTTCTCCTCCCTTTGGCAAAGGGAGGTCGGGAGGGATTTTACAAGGAAATTTCAAACACTGAGTTGATACGAAGCAAAATTGTTACTCCCGTCAGAAGAATTCGATACGTAAGCCGCACCCTCAATGACAACCCTACCAAGAGTGATTCTCAAGAAAGGCAGAGAGAAATCAATGCTGCGGGGGCACCCTTGGGTTTTCTCCGGAGCTGTAGCAAAGGTAGAAGGAGAGGTTTCTCCTGGAGATGTTGGAGAAGTTTACTCCAGTGATGGGCAATTTTTGGGCCTTGGGCATCTCAATCCCCGCTCTCAGATCATCGTCCGTGTCCTGACTCAAAAAAAAGAGGAAATAGGAGAAATTTTTTTTGCTAAACGGATTTCAAGGGCTGCTCATTTTAGGGGTAGGCTCAGTGGGAGAACCAATGCTTATCGAATCATTAATGGGGAAGGAGACTACCTCCCGGGGTTGATTGTGGATCGTTATGGAGAGACTCTTGTTATCCAGTGTTCAACAGCAGGGATGGATCGATGGAAAGGAATTTTGACGGATTTGCTTACGAAAGAATTCCAGCCCGCAAGCATCTACGAACGAAGCGATGTACCGCTGAGGAGAGAGGAAGGGTTGGCAGAAAGCAGTAGCCTTCTTTATGGGAAGGAGGTCCCAGAGTTTATCGAGATTGAGGAATATGGTTGCCGTTTTAGGGCCAATGTAGAAAAGGGCCAGAAAACCGGGTTTTACTTGGACCAAAGGGAGAATCGCTTCTTTTTGAGAGGGTTGTCAGAAAGTAAGAAAATTCTCGATTGTTTCTGTTATACCGGCGGTTTTTCGATTCATGCAGGATTAGACGGTGCAAGAGAAGTGACGCTCGTCGATTCCTCCGAAGAAGCATTGGTGATGGCCAAAGAACATCTCACGTTAAATCGATTGGAGAAAATTCCTCATCAAATGATTAGAGGAGATGTTTTTGAGATCTTGAGAGGGTTGGCACCAGGGTACGATATCGTTATCCTCGACCCGCCCCCTTTTGCTAAGAAGAAGGGACACCTTCCAAGGGCATCGAGAGGATATAAAGATCTCAATCTCTCAGCCTTTCGTCTGTTGAATAAGGAAGGTCTCCTCCTCACCTTTTCCTGCTCTCACCATATGAGCTGGGATCTGTTTCAAAAAATCGTATTTTCTGCCGCGTTAGATTCAGGAAGAAAGGTTCAACTTCTAGGCCGATTAGGACATCCCTGGGACCATCCTACTAATATATGCCATCCTGAAGGAGAATATCTCAGAGGGCTGATCTGCAGAGTCTTATGATGATTCATTAAGTCATCAGAAATCAAAGCAGCTATTGCCCAATCCGCAAAATGCTGAGGCAGTGATTAAGTTGGCGGGAACATGTGGGCGTCCAGCCAACCCTGTGGAAAAGGATTAGGAGGCGGAATGAAAAAGCGTATTCTATTTTTTAGTTTCTTAGTTGTTATGATCGCGGGAATAATTTGGATTGCCTATTGGATTGGTTTTGGTATCTATGAGGGAAAGAAAGTCGCGCAAATGTACACACTTCGCATTCAACAACGGGAAGATAAGTTTAGGAATAATCCAAATCTTCTTGATTGCTTGGTTCTTTTGGATACTTATTATTGGGAACTTCGGCAATACGAAAAGGCACTGTATTATGGAGAATATTGTATAAGGCTAAATGTAGAGGGTACCCGCAGAGGGTGGTACGTACACATGCTTTTGGCTGATATTTATAGAAAAGACAATAAGAACCTGGAAAAGGCTTGTTACCATATTAGGTTGGGACTAGAGGAAGCAAAGCGTGATAATATCGACGAGAATCACATTAAGGAATTAAAACTCCAAAATCTCATAGATATATGCAAATAAGGGAAAAGTTCAGGGGTTAGGTGTGTTGTCTGCCTCCGTTGAGTATGTTTGCAGACCTCCTTAACAAGCACTTTGCGGAACAGTAGTGTCCGGGTTAAAAGAATTTATGGATGCGTCGTAAGTGCTTGACCACTCTATGAGTTTCGGTTAATATAAAACGTTCGATTTAGAGGAATAACGGTATGATGGACTTTTTGGGAGACCTGAAAAGGACAGGTTATTGCGGCGATCTCAGGAGAAAAGACGTAGACCGCGAGGTTATCCTGTTGGGGTGGGTTCAACGGAGAAGGGATCTCGGCGGCCTCATCTTTGTTGAATTGAGAGATCGCCAGGGGGTCGTGCAAGTTGTCTTCAATCCGGAGTTAAGCTCAGCATCACATGAAAAGGCCCAATCCCTGAGGAGTGAATATGTCGTAGCTGTTCAGGGAATGGTGGTGGCAAGGCCGGAAGGAACGGTCAACCAAAGGCTAAATACAGGGGAAATCGAGGTTGTTGCAAAAGAATTGAAGATTCTCAATACCTCTAAAACTCCTCCTTTTCTGATCGAAGATGAAGAGAAGGTGGCGGAAGACACCCGCCTGAAATATCGTTATCTTGATCTAAGAAGGCCAAGTCTCCAAAAGAATTTGATCCTGCGGCACAAGGTGGCCAAAGAGGTCCGCTCTTACTTTGATCGTTCGGGATTCTTAGAGGTTGAAACACCCATGCTTACCAAAAGCACGCCTGAGGGAGCAAGAGATTTCCTGGTTCCCAGCCGGCTTGACCCCGGCCATTTCTATGCGCTGCCCCAGTCTCCTCAGCTTTTTAAGCAGATTCTGATGATCTCAGGATTTGACCGTTACTTCCAGATCGTCCGGTGCTTCCGGGACGAAGACCTCCGCTCCGACCGACAGCCCGAGTTCACACAGATCGATGTGGAGATGTCTTTTGTCACGGTTCAAGATATCCAGAAAACAATGGAAGGTCTGATGGCTCACATCTTCAAAGAGGTTGTGGGGATTAATCTGGAACTTCCGTTTCCGGTCTTATCCTATGATGACGCGATGAGTCGGTATGGAGCCGATAAACCCGATATCCGATTTGGAATGGAATTGAAAGATGTGACGGAGGCATTGAAAAATTCCTCCTTTCAGGTATTCAAGGATGCGATAGAAGGAAAGGGGACCATCAAGGCGATCAATGTAAAAGGTGGGAACTCGTTTTCGCGGAAACAGATCGATGAACTGACCCATTTCGTTTATGCTTACGGGGCCAAAGGATTGATGTCGGCTAAGATCGTTCAAAACGGATGGCAGTCATCCATTCAAAAATTTATCACGGAAGCGGAGAGGA
>Ga0316624_10000963_pt1 | contig 10761 bp, 14 predicted proteins | sample OWC_Aug_N3_C1_D5_FD_207657 | JGI IMG/M metagenome (GOLD analysis project Ga0316624, IMG submission 207657) | Wetland soil microbial communities from Old Woman Creek delta, Ohio, United States - OWC_Aug_N3_C1_D5_A | ecosystem: Environmental > Terrestrial > Soil > Wetlands | place: USA: Ohio...
TTGATCGGCGACACGGTGGGCATGCTCAAACTGCTGTTTCACTCCGAGACCCGGGAACTGCTCGGCGTCCACGTGATCGGCGAAGGGGCCACCGAATTGGTGCACATCGGCCAGGCCGTCATTGCCCACGGCGGCAAGCTCGATTATTTTATCGACACGGTGTTCAATTACCCGACTCTGGCGGAATGTTACAAGGTCGCGGCGCTGGCGGCACTGAACAAGTTCCCGCTCGACGGCGCAGCGTGCAAGCTCGCGCCGAAATGAGCTCGTCGGGGACTTGGTGCAATCCCAATCTTTCGCTGATTCATCCCATCGTGGAAACTTTTAAGGGGCGAACCTTGTAGATGACGCGGATCTCACCGGGCGCGCGAGAGGGATATTTCTCCTTGCCAAGATACTTTTTTGCCATCGCGTCGATATGCGCATCGGCGCCGTTCTCGGTGATCTCAACGACTTCGCCCTGGATCGCCAGATAGCGATAGGCGTTGTCCGGATCTTGGATGGACAGTGCGACGCGCTTGTCGCGCCTCATGTTCTTGTCCTTGAGCCGGCCTTTGGCCGAATTGAGCCAGATCAGCGCGCCGTCGTAATCGCACCAAACCGGCGTGACCTGGGGGCTGCCGTCCGGCATCAGCGTGGCGACATGGGCGAAGGCAATCTTCGCAAAAAGGTCTTTGAACGAATCGGGCATAGCAGCGTTCGTCATATTCCATCTCCTTTCAAAACCGCCGATGGTCTCAGCAAAAGTTTTCCGCCAGTTGGCGCAAATCGTCGATCAACAAATCCGGCCGCGCCGCGATCAGTTCGTCCTTATCGCCCAAGCCGAAAGTCACACCGCAAGTGATGACGCCGGCCCGCTTCCCGGCTTCCACGTCGGTATCGCCGTCGCCGACCATGACCGCGCCTGAAGCCGGCACATCGAAGCGCCGCAAGACTGTGTTCAGAAGCGCCGGATGGGGTTTTTTCTGCGCCGCGCTGTCACCGCCTAAAATCATGTCAAACTCTTTTTCCAGGCCCAAACCGCGTACCACCGCCACGGTCAGCCGCTTGATCTTGTTGCTGACCACGGCCCGCCGTTTGCCGCGAAAGTGCGCCAGCGTCTCGCGCACGCCGGGGTAAAGCACCGTCCGGTCGAGCAGATGTTTTTCGTAACGTTCGAGGAAAACGCGCATCACTTCGTGAAAATGCCCCGGGCTTTCCTCCGGCAACGCATGCCTGAGCAAGTGCTCCACACCGCGCCCGACATGATCGTAAATCAGCCGCTCGGCCATGGGCGCGAGATGGAAGTGCGCCCGGGTAAAATTCACCGCATCGGCCAGGTCATGGCCGGTATCTGCCAAGGTGCCGTCGAGGTCGAACATGATCAATTCCACCGGCCTTTTCATAGCGCATGATTGAAAATGAAATCGCCGGCGAAGTCAACGCGACGGCAAAAACTCTTTGCGCGAAACAGTCCGTTGTTGTAGCTTGGCGCCAGTCGGTCGATTCAAAACAACTTTGGTGGAGGTGATTCATGAAGCGAATTTCCACATTTTTTGCTTTTATCTTGTCGTCCGCTCTTATCGGGCTGGCGGCTCAATTTTCCTTTGCCGCCGATAAAATAAACACCTCGTACATCTCGACCACGCCCGGCTCTTCCTCGGTCCTCTGGGTGGCAAAAGAAACCAAGATCTTCGACAAGTACGGCATCGACGCTACGGTGATCTTTATCTCGGGCAGCGTGCGCGGCATTCAATCCATCCTCGCCGGCGAGATCCCGATCGGAGAAGGCGGCGGACCGGGACTGGCGAGCGCGCGCCTCGCCGGCGGCGACGTCGTCGCCATCGCCGGCAACGTCAACGTCCTGCCTTATTATCTGGTCGCTCAACCGAGCATCAAGAAATATGAAGATTTGCGTGGCAAGATCGGCGGCAATCATATCGCGGGCACCACTGCGGAATTTGCCCTGAAAGTCGGGCTAAAAAAGATCGGCCTCGATCCGCTGAAAGACGTCAACTTGCGCGTCATCGGCGGCTCCCTCGAGCGCATGGTGGCGCTGCAAAAAGGCATTGTCAATTTCACCGTGGTCACTGAAGCCGGCAAGGCGATGGCGGAAAAACTCGGCTATCCGACCATCGTCGACATGGTGGCTCTGAAGATACCCTTTCCGCAGAACGGCATTTATACGTCGACAAAATTGATTCGCGAGAATCCGGATTTCGTCCGACGCTATCTGCGCGCCTACGTCGAGGCGCTCCACTACTATAAGACTCACAAAGAAGACACGATCAAAATCATGAGCAAATATTCCCGCGTCACCGACCGAAAATTTCTCGACGATGCCTGGGACTGGCACACCAAGTTCATGCCCGACGCGCCCTATCCGCCCGCGGATGGCTATCAGTTGGTGCTCCAGGACATGGCCGAGAAAAATCCCAAGGCGGCGCAGGCCAATGTCAAAGATTACATCGACACCCGCTTCGTCAAGGAGCTGGAAGACTCGGGGTTTATCAAAAACTTGTCGCGAAAATAGCAGTATCAGAATTATACGGAGGCAATAGTTCCAATCGTTCCAGTCGCTGGAAGAATGCTCCCTAAGGACCCTTGGATCGATTGAAACTACTGGAACCCATGGAACGCTTTTAGATTTTGTCCCGAGCCGCTTGCAGCACTGAATGCATCGGTTCGACGTCGATCACCAGCGCGGAGAGCTGCAACTTCTCCTCGCGCAGTTGGTCCGGCACCGCGGCAATCACTTCTTCTTCGAGGACGTGATAAACGGGGATTTTGAGCGCCACACCCGCCAGCGGACCGGCATAGCTCGGGTCTCCCTGGGTCACCGTTTCGGCAAATACTTCCACGCCATTCGCCTCGCCATTGCCCAACACCACCGCTAAATTTTCCGGACCATACTGGTCCGCCAGGCGCTTGATGACTCCTTGGTTTTCGAAGTTCATCGCGCCCGCCGCGGTTCAAACAAAGCACTCGGTGGCTTGGAAGACGACCTCGTAACCGGCGCCCTCGAGACACTCCGCGATCACCGGGCCGGGCACGCCGTCACGCTCGCCGATGGCGATGATTTTTTTACCTTTTTGCATCAGACCTCCGCTATGCTTCATTGCGATCCACTAAAAAGGAGCAACCGTCCGACAGCTGCGTCATACGGCCGAGAAAAAGACTGCCTTTGGCGATCAGCAGCGCCTGACGAATCCGGCCGGCGCGCAAATGATCGAGCGCGTGGCCCAGGTAAACGATTGCCGAGGGAATATGCCCTTGGGTCGGCGCATAGCCTACCATGCCGCGGCGGCGCACGAAATCCTCCATCTGGCTCTTTTGAATCTGCCCGCGCATGACCGCCAGCGCCGCCAGGGTTAAGTAGTTGGTGCGCGGCACATCGCCGCTCCCCGACGGCACGGTGATTTCCGGATTGTGCAGCTCGACGCCGTATCGGTCCACATCGGTCAGTTTCATGCCGAGCTTGGCCAGGGGTTTTTCCGCCAGATATTCCGCCATCGCCTGCGGCGAAGCGCCGGCGCCAACCGGATGGAAGGCGACGGAATCGAGCCGTATACTCGGCTGATTGGGCTGGGCCGGCGACAGGATTGCGGCGAAGCTGCCCAGCATGTCTTCCAGAACCGGCATGTTTTTTTTCAAGTGCGACTCGAACTTCATGCCCAGCTTGGCCAGCGAGCCGCCGGCAACCACCGCAACTTTTTTCGCGATGCCCGACTGGATCAAGCTGGCGCCATGCACCATCGCGTACATGGGCCCGGCGCAAAACGCCTTGGTATCGCAACCTGACGCGTTCACGCAGCCGACTTCCTCGGCAATCGCCTTCGCCAAATTGCCGCCGCCGCGATTGTATCGGTCGCCAACCGCTTCTTCCGAGCAACTGATGACAAAATCTATATCCTCCGCTTGAAGCTGGAGCGCTCGCAGCGCCAGACGCAGAGAATGGGCTGCGGTGACTTTACTGGCGAGATTTTCAAGCAACACTTCCGCCACGAGATTGGCGTCCTCGCTATGGCCCGGCTCGAAGGCGCCCACCACCGCGTCGCCGTCGTAGAGCGGCAGCGCGCCTTTGTCGCAGAGCGATTGAATTTCCTGACCCGAGCGCAGCCGAGGCGCGCGGCCGATCGCGTGGCGCGCGCCATGCTCGCCAAACCATCGGTCCTCGAATGCCACCAGATCGAACTGATCCGCGCCGGCGAGCAAAGCATAACATTGCGTTTGGTCGACGAGGTCGCCGAACCGTCCCTGCGGTGTCGCTCCCTCGATCAGTTTCTCGTACCAGGGCTTGGCCACCTCGGCCAACTGCTCCGGCGTGATATTGCCGATGTAAACCTGGTGCGGCGCGTAGGCGGTTGCGGCGGCGAAATTCCGCAGCCGTTTTGACAATTGCTCTTTCAGCTCGGGACGCGCCTGCAGCTCCCGCAGCGGCTTGGAGCCATAGCGGACGAGGTCCGGCACATGAGTCAGGGAATAGGAAACCCCCTCGATCCCGATCCGCACCGGTTTTGCCAAGTCCGCCATCTATAATCCCAAAGCGACAATCTAAAATGATATGACTCGTAATTGTTAACTGTTTTTATCCCTTAAACGCGTGATGTTTCAAGAACAGCTCGGCATCTGCCGAGGCGAAAAACACCAAGCGCACCTCTTCGAGGCTCGGATCGCCGGCTAGAAATTGCTCGATAGCGCTCGACGAGACGCTTGCCGCTTCGCTCATTGGGTAGCCGTAAACACCGGTCGAGATCGCCGGGAAAGCGATCGTCCGCAGCCCTTTTGAAACCGCCAGCGCCAATGAATTGAGGTAGCATGCCGCCAAGAGTTCTGCCTTCTCCTTGCCGCCGCGACCGTACACGGGACCTACGGTGTGAATGACATACCGGCTGGCTAAGTTTCCGCCGGCGGTGATCACCGCCTGGCCGGTGGGGAGACCCTCGGGATATTGCGTCCGGCGAATTTCTTTGCACGCTTCCAGAATCGCCCGGCCGCCGGCCCGATGAATCGCGCCGTCGACGCCGCCCCCGCCCATCAAAGTGCCGTTTGCCGCATTGACGATCGCGTCAACGCCTTCTTTGGTGATATCACCGACTTTGACACGAACGCGACCCTGGAGAAAATTACGCGATACCTCCATGGAGTTACCCCTTTAATACCCGCGGCTGCGGCGCAAGCAATGATGATCCATGGGAGCGCTTTAAACGGCACCGGCAATCGGTTCCATATCGAACGGCTTGGCTGCTGAATTCGCGCGCTTGACCAGTTCTACCGCGATCAATCCGAACAATATTGGAATCGGCAACGCCCACCAGGCGATCACCGCCACGCCCAACAACCAATTCGGCAACAAGGGCAAAAACAAGAAAATCAGCAGAGCAAACAGCGCCGGCTGCACCCCGGAAGATCGCACGCGTCCCTTGAGGACGTGATCGAGCATGAGCACCATCGGCAATATCAATAGCGTGGCGTCGTAGGAATATAAATGGAAGCTCACTAACACCGTGGCTGTCACGCCGAGCGCGAACCGCAGGTTGAACAACTCGTCACTATCGTTAGCGGGCACCCGCCAGAGACGCCAGGTGACCACGTAAACGAGCGTGGACAGCAGTAAATTCAGAACGTTCGTCGCGCCGGCCATGCCGCCAAGGTTCAATATCATGTAAACCAAACCGCGCAGGTTGACCATGAGCTCCGGCCACACGACTTGCCCCCGATGGGTCATCGACAGCCACATGGAGAAAAGCTCCGCCAAGCCGCTCCCGCCCACCATCGCCACGGAAACAGCGGCAAGCAAAGCGGTCGCGGAGACGAAACCGAAAACCGCGGGCCAGCAACGCCGGAAAAACAAAATCCCGGCGAGTGGGAGGACAAACTGCGGTTTGTACAAACCTAACGCCAAGACGGCGCCCGCGACGGCAAACCTTCGCTGCTTGAGGTTCACGAAAGTTTCCACCAACAAGTAGGCAGTGACGATCGAATCCTGCCCCATTTTAAGCGCCGTGAGGGTTGGGTAGTAGGCAAAGATCATCAGGCCAAACAGCGCACGAAATTCAGCGGCGACGAAGTACGAAAGACGAGAGAGCATCAAGACGAGCAATAGAATATTGATTGCGGCCCAGAGCGCGTGCGCCACCGGAAAAGAGAAGTTGGCCAGCGGCAAGAGCGCCAATAATTCGTAGGGCGGATGATTGTAAGGCAACACCCTGTTGCGGTAGGCGAGACCGAAGCCCTTTTGATAGTCTTTCTGCAAAGCCAGATCGTACAACTGATCTCGTTTGCCGTCGTGGATTATTTTTGCCGCGCTATAGTAAAGCACGAAGTCGAAGTGGCCGATCTTGATATCGTCCAATTGCGTCCACACCACCGCGATTTGACTCAGCAACGAGAAAATCAAGAGCGGAACAAAGACCAATTTGAAGGAACGGAATCGGGCGGCCGCTTTTTCGCGTCCCGGCAAATGCGGAGATTCCAGCTGAGGCTTCAAAAGACTTTTCAATCGTGACGGCTTCGTTTTGTCCGAGTCTCGGTGACCGATGGTATCGCGTTGCGGATCCCCGCTTGGCACAATCAGAGCGCATTGTAGCGAAATTTAGACGCTCTGTGAATCGCGCTGCGAGCGGGCCGCTATCCTGCGTTGCCAGCGACCGCGCGACGATTCCCTTGACTCCGCGGCGAGATTCACGACAAAGTACCGCAACGGCGCCAACCCCGGCGGTTGCGGGGCTTTCCATGATCATCAACTGCGTAGCGTATCAGAACGGCCGCAAGCTCGCCGACATTTCCGTCGATGAAATTCGTTCCTATGCCAGTCGTCCCGATTGTTTCGTCTGGGTGGCGCTCAAGGATCCCGAACCCGCCGAGCTCCAGGCCATGCGGGACGAGTTCGATTTGCACGATCTCGCCGTGGAAGACGCGCAGCACGGCCACCAGCGCCCCAAGCTCGACGAATACGATCACTCGCTGTTCGCCGTCCTGCACCTGATCGAGATGCACGACGACGAGCTCAGCGTCGGCGAAGTCGCGATCTTTGCCGGTGTCGGCTATGTGCTTTCCGTGCGTTCGCGCGCCGAGCGCGGCTTCACCGACGTGCGCGCCCGCTGCGAGCGCGAGCCCGAGCTCTTGCGCCATGGTTCGGGCTACGTGCTTTACGCGCTGATGGACGCGGTCGTTGATCGCTATTTTCCGGTGCTTGATAGCATCGAATCCGCCATCGAAGACATCGAAGAACGCATTTTCGCCGATCAGCCGGCGCGCGAAAGCATCGAGGCGCTCTACGGCCTCAAACGCCGATTGATGATCCTCAAGCACGCCACCGAGCCGCTGCTGGAGGCCACGGGCAAGCTCTTCGGCGGCCGCGTGCCGCAGATCTGCGTCAATCTGCAGGATTACTATCGCGACGTTTACGATCACCTGCTCCGGCTCAACCAAGCGGTCGACAGCCTTCGCGACATGGTGACCACGGCCATTTCGGTTACGATCTCGCTGATTTCGATTCAGGAAAACGAAGTGACCAAGAAGCTCGCGGCCTACGCCGCGCTGGTCGCCGTGCCCACGTTGATCGCGGGAGTTTACGGCATGAATTTTCAAAACATGCCGGAATTGAGCTGGCTCTGGGGTTATCCGCTGACTCTAACCGTGATGGGCGGGATCGATATCTACCTTTTCTTCCGCTTTCGCCGAGCCCGCTGGCTTTAGCCTCCAAGAGCGGCGGGAAATGCGCGCAGCGCGTCGCCCAACGACAAGCCCGAGTTAGCCCAGCGGCGCGAGCTCGCGCAGCGCCGGCAACAGCTCGTCAAAGCTTCGGATCACCGCCTTTGGCTTTGCCGCCCGCAGGGTTTCTTCGTCGTTGTAGGCATGTTCGGTCGCGAGCGCTACGGGAAGAACTTCCAGATACGTGTCACCGACTTTGCAGCCGTTGGCATTGTTGCCGGCTTTCAAATAAGCCGAGGTGCCGCTCAGCAAAACGACGCGCATATGCTTGGGCCGGTGCTTGCGGTAAAGGTAATAAATTCCCTGTTCCTTGGCGTAGTAGGTTTCATCGCGGTCGACGATCTCGTCGAAATAGCCGCCGATGCCGGCCTTCTCCATCGCCTGATGCTTATAGCGCCGCCCGCCCGTGGTCATCAGGATGTTTCGCAGGCCCGCTGCCTTGGTTTCTTTCAAAGACTGTTCGATGCCCGGAATGAACTCCGGCGGATTGACGTCGAAGCCATGCTTGTGCGCGATTTCGAGCGCTTGGCGGCGGATCTCGACCCGCTTCGCTTCGTTGAACGGAAGACTGCGATCCCTCTCGTACTCTTTGACGAATATCAGCGGGATGAGAAACAGGTCGAAGGGCCCGTCGGCGACTTTTCTCAGTTGTTCGAAGCCGAGCGGCGCCAAACCGTAACGCGGCAAGAGCTCGTTGGCGATCACCTGCACGCGGCGGATATCGGTCTCCACCGTGTCGGACATCGTGCGCACCAAGAAAGTTTCAACTGCCATGGCGCTGCCCTCCCAAGGAAAGGATACTAATCAAGCGACACCCGCTAGGCAAGGGTGGAAAATTTCAATTTCCAGATTTCAGATATCACAACTATCCGGCCGGCGATTTTGGAATGTGGCATGAGAATATTTTTCTGGCACGATCTAGCCCGTCTTCCCCGGCACTTCGAACGGCAAGCGATGTTGGCGCGCGGAGTTGCAGGTCTTGCAGCTCGGCACCACGTTACCCTTGGTGGATTTGCCCCCGCGGATGATCGGCACCAGGTGATCCATGGTCAAGTCGCCCGGCGCAAACTTCGCACCGCAATGGTGGCAGATTCCCGCGGCACGCTTGCGCTTCCACCATTGGCTGGCGCGCAGCTCGCGCGCTTTTTGCCGCTCGCGACGAATCTGTTCATCGGAAACTTCGATTAAAAAGGGGTCGGCTTGCACAACGAATCTATTTTAACTTGTACAGGCGTCTTAAATTCTTAAAGTAAACGCCGAAAGCGACAGCAACCAGGAGATACAGGCCGCTCCGCGCCGCGGCCCAGGCTTCGCCGCTTTGGGAATAATTTTGCCACTCCCAAAAGGCAAAGAAGACAAAAAAGAGCGTCGCGCTGCCGATCAAGATCTTATGCGCCGTAATCAGTCTCATCGTTCCCATACTCAAACATAGTCGATCCGCCCCGTGCAAGCGGGAGTACTTTTTGCCGCGTTGCGCCGGGGCAAAATCTTGATATAGCTGTTTCAAGACTGCCGAAGGAGACATGGATCATGAACAAAGCAGTGGTCAGCACGGAGAAGGCGCCCAAAGCCATCGGTCCCTACGAACAGGCGATCAAAGTCGGCGAGTTTATCTACGCCTCGGGGCAGATCCCCCTCGATCCGAAGACCGGCAACGTGGTCGAAGGCGGCATCGCCGTGCAAACCCGCCAAGTGATGGAGAACCTCAAAGCGGTCCTCGAGGCCGCCGGCTCGTCCTTTGACCGCGCCGTCAAGACGACGGTGTTTTTGAAAAACATCGGGGACTTCGCGGCGATGAACGAGGTTTACGCGGAGTACCTCGGCAAGGCGAAACCCGCCCGCTCCACCGTAGCGGTCGCCGATTTACCGCGCGGCGCGCTGGTGGAGATCGACTTGATTGCGCTGGCCTAAAACCGCCGCGCCGATCAGATCCCCAAGATTATTCGCACCAGGGTTTGCAGCACCAGCTTTGCCGCGCCGGTGAGAGTCACGACGACAGGATCGTCATCTTCCTCTGCGCCGCGCGGATAGGCGAAAATCCCCTTGGTCCCGGTGAGCACCCATGACTTGGGGTTGGCGTAGACGGCCGGCAGCTTGCCCACGATCGCTTCCTTGTCCATCTTTGTCCCTCGGGTGCTGGTTTGAAAATTTTTGTAGCGATGAAACTGGCCGCGATTGAGCCAGATGCCGTCGCAGTGCCGGCAGCGCATGAGCTGGATGTCTTTCGGCAAGATCGGGTCGGCGAAGATATGCATCTCGTCGGCGCAGCGCGGGCAGTAGAGAGTTTTTTGCGGCCGTTCGACTTTATCGCGCAGCAGATTTTCGTCGAGCGGATCCAAGCGGTCGGCTTCCGCTGCAACGACGGGAAATAGCTCCCACTTGTCGCACCAGATCCCGCCGCAATTTGCGCATTGGTCGAGTTGGATGAGCGAGCCGGGATTGCCCCGCACCACCACTTCGGCCATCTCACGATCGCACTGGGGACATCGTAGCAAGTCTCACGCTCCTTCCTAACCAACGCCTTGAACGCTTGGACTTTCCACCGAGGCCCGGGCGATCCCCGCCATCCGATACAGGAGCGCGATACGGCGCTCGATGGGCGGATGGCTGGCGAGCAAATCCGCCAGCTTGCCGTCTCTTTCGTCCACCCGGCGGCGCAGCGGATTGACAAAAAACAGCTGCGCCGTGCCGCGCGTGGCCTTCTGAAACGGCATCGCTTCATCGCGGATTTTCTCCAGCGCCCGCGCCAGGCCGCGCGGGTTGCGCGTGTACTGAGCGGCCGTGGCATCCGCGAGATATTCTCTCTGCCGCGACACCGCCATCGCCAAGAGCCGCGCGATCAGCGGCGACAAGGCGATCAAGAACAACAGCGGAACAAACAGCAGCAAGTTTTTCCGGCCGAAGCGGCTCCCTGTGCGCGAGCTGTAGAAACCGCGCCTGCCCCAGTCGGCGAGGATAGCGATACCGCCCAGGAGAATGCTCACCAAGGTCATGAGTAAAATATCTTCGTTCCGAATATGCGAGATCTCATGCGCCACCACGCCCTGAGTTTGCTCGCGGTCGAGG
>Ga0316624_10000966_pt1 | contig 10741 bp, 12 predicted proteins | sample OWC_Aug_N3_C1_D5_FD_207657 | JGI IMG/M metagenome (GOLD analysis project Ga0316624, IMG submission 207657) | Wetland soil microbial communities from Old Woman Creek delta, Ohio, United States - OWC_Aug_N3_C1_D5_A | ecosystem: Environmental > Terrestrial > Soil > Wetlands | place: USA: Ohio...
GAGGAATCTCCTAAACATCAAGGCCTTAGATTTATTTTGAAATTGGGCCAACAGCCTTCCATCTTTGGTGCACCTTCCATAATCTCCCTTTAGAATTACAAAAGGTAATTTTGAAATGATAATTTTTCCCTTGACAAAAGAAAATGATTGAATTAGATTCGCTAACTGAATCACATTCAAATTCTGAATTAGGTTTAAAGAATGGGCACAAAAGAGAGAAAAGAAAGGGAAAAGAATTTCCGGCGGCATCAAATCCAAAACGCCGCTAAGGAAATGTTTTTGCTGAAAGGCTTTCGATCCACGACAATGGAAGATATCGCCAAAAAGGCGGAGTTAAGTACGGGGTCTATCTATCAGTATTTCAAAAACAAAGACGAACTTTACGCTTCTATGAACGTGGAGAGCCTTCAAGCGTTGACCGACGAAATAGAGGTTATTTACAAAGACCAGAAGGTATCTCCTGAGAAAAAGGTCCTAAAGATTAAAGAGGCGATGTATCGAAATTTCATTAACGATCCCCTGCTTCTCCGTATTGTTTTCCATGTCCAACTCGAAGATACCCTGGCCACTCTTGATAGACAACTACTCAACCAGATTAACAAACTTGGAAAGAAAACGATGAACTTGATGGCATCGGTATACGAAGAGGGGGCTAAGGCTGGTAAATTCTGCAAAGGGAACGGTCTGGCTTATGCGGACATTATGTGGGGGACCTTTGCAGGTCTAATGATGTGGGAAGAAGCAAAAAGAAGAATTAACCCCAAGAAGGACTTCCTCAGATCCACCCTGGACCTGGCTTTCGAAGTATTTTGTCGCGGGATCGAGAAAGATAATAAGGGGAGAAAAAAGCGACAGAAAGGATTTTAGTGAATGGCTTCCTATCTGAGGGATTCCCTTTGGTCTTTCAGTCCTTAAAGAAAACATTGGGTTAAGCAATTGATGAGCATGACCAATGTCACCAGTCACGGAGGAGACAGTAAACGATACGGTTACGCTTTTGAAAATCAAAGACTACGGAGGTATAGAATATGAAAGACCTTAAGAAGGAGACGGTTGAAAAGATTAAGGCGGGCAAAGATGTGACGTTTGAGGAACTTAAGCCTCTGCTCCGTCCGGAAGGGATTCAAAATGGAGTGATGAAGGTTGATCCAGACAAATGCACGAGTTGCGGGCTCTGTATTCAAAACTGTCCTTATAAATGCTGGGAGATGGGGAAGAAAGATATTCCAAAGCTTAAGGAAGGTTACGCCTGTTTTTCGTGCTTCAATTGCATGGTGGCCTGCCCGGTCGACGCCGTGTCCATTGTCCAGAGCTATAGGGTCGAAAGCGGCTTCTTCGACACCGGTTTCCCGCCGGTCACGATGCCTCGGGAACCTAAGGACGCCAAAGGCAATCCTGCTCAGTGGACGGAAACAGAGCAACTCATGATGAATCGCCGGAGCGTACGGAACTTTAAAGAAGATCCTGTACCCGAACCACTAATACGCCGGGTCCTCGAAGCGGGGCGCTTTGCTCCGAGCGCAGGCAACCATCAACCCTGGAAGTTCACTGTGGTCACAGACAAGAAGTTCATTGCCGAGCTTGAAGAGGCATGTCAGGCTGTGGCTGCGGGATTGTATAACCTGTACATAAAAGATGAGACGGTAATGAAGTTCGTGGAGATCCTGGGCAAGCCGCTTCCGGTGGCGGCTTGTGATTGGCGTGTCACCGTTGGAGGTTTTGCCAGTGTCGCGCGAAAGGATTTGCCGGTTTTTCTCGGCGCGCCGTGTGTGATCTTCCTGGCCGGCAATGAAAAGTTGGCCTTTCCGGATCTGCAAATCGGTATCTGTGGGCAGAACATGAACCTTGCAGCATTATCCCTGGGACTGGGGTTTTGCTGGAGCAATTTTGGAGCGACAGTCAATGTCATTCCGGAGATCAAGGCGAAGCTGGGATTTGATGAATCCTGGCGCGTTGTGTCAACCGCATGTATCGGATATCCCAAGTTCAAGCAGGGAGGCATGGTTCCCCGCCTTTCCCGTCCGGTCACCTGGTTTCGCCCGGGGTCGGTTAAGCCCCAGATAGAGGAATAAATCGGCTGCCAAGAGCGACAGGAGCGTGACGAAAATGAGCGATCTCGGCTCTTATTACCGGTCACTGGGTCAAATCATTGAGGATAGAGTTGAAAGGTGCGGCGATAAGGCGTTTCTTCAATTTGAGGAAGGAAAGGAGTTTACTTATCGAGAGGTTAACGGGACCGTAAACAGGATCGCAAACGGCTTGCGCAAGCTCGGCATCGAGAAAGGGGATAAGGTCGCCCTGTTCCTGTCTAATTCTTTGGAGTGCGTTTATTTGTGGTTTGGGGTATCTAAGGCAGGCGCAATCGATGTTCCCATAAACCTGGCCAACAAAGGAGGCTTTCTTTCACATCAAATAAACGACTCCGAATCGAAGGCTATTATCATAGACCGTGAGCTTGTCGACAGGCTCAAGTTCATTGAGAATGACCTGCCAAGGCTTGAGAAGGTCATTGTCTGTTCAAAATCAAGCAGAACAAAAGAAATGCCGAAGCTCAGATTTGACGTGATCGATTACGAGGAGTTGATCAGCAATCCTGCCGATTGCCCCAACGTTATGATAAAGGCCAGTGAACCCCAAACGATTATTTACACTTCAGGGACAACGGGCTCTGCAAAAGGCGTCGTGGACCCACATACCAAGGTATGTCATTCAGCCCTTGAGTACATAGAGGCGATAAGAGCTACAGCGGAGGACGTTTTCTTTACCTGTTTACCTGTATTCCATGCCAATGCCAGGATCTTGTGCATCTATCCGGCAATGCTGCTTGGAACAAAGGTAGTGATTTATGAGAGATTCAGTGCTAGTAGGTTTTGGGAACAGATAAGAAAAGCCAAAGCCACGGTCTTTAACTCTCTCGGAGCGATGGCAAACTTCATCTATAATCAGCCTAGAAAGGACGATGACAACGACAATCCGGTAAGGGTTTGTGCTGCATTTCCTATGCCTGCAGCAATCTATGAGGATTTCCAGAAAAGGTACAATCTGAAAGTCGTAGAGGGATACGGATTAACGGAAGTGGCCATTATCACCTATAACCCTTATGACAAACCCAAGATTGGCTCCTGTGGAAAAGAGACAAAAAGTTTTGAAGTGAGGATTGTAGATGAGAATGATTTTCCAGTGCCACCCGGAACTGGGGGTGAAATTGTTGCAAGAGGCAGAATCCCCTGGGTCACCTCCTTAGGATACTGGAATATGCCCGGAAAAACAGTTGAACTCATGAGGAATCACTTTTACCACACTGGCGACCGCGGTTACCTTGATAAAGATGGCTACATGTACTTCGTTGACCGGATGAAGGATTATATTCGAAGACGTGGGGAGAATATTTCTTCTTTTGAGATTGAACGTGTCGTCAATGCTCATCCTAAGGTTGCTGAGTCGGCTGCCGTATCGGTCAAATCAGAGTTATCGGAGGACGAGGTTAAGATTGTCGTTGTACTGAAAAAAGGAGAGAAGCTGCCTCCAGAAGAATTGCTTGTTTTTTGCGAGGAGAGGATGCCCTATTTTGCCGTCCCAAGATACGTGGAGTTTGTGGAAAACCTCCCCAAGACGCCCAACGAGAAAATACAGAAAAGTAAGCTCAGAGAGGCGGGTATTTCAACTCATACCTGGGACAGGGAGAAAGCAGGGTACAAGGTCAAGAAATAAGAGTCTGCAATGAGGATTTGCCAACAGACATTTCAAGGAAGTCGAACGAGCCCATCTCAGGTATTAGGAGGACGGAATGGCCAATGTGGTTCCTTTTTGGGGAGGTATCTTTGAAGAGGATGCCGTGGGGGGTAGATTACTGGGTAACAAATGCAAGTCTTGTGGAAAGATCTATTTTCCGAAAGCCCGGTTTTGCTTCAGCTGTTTTGACAAAGAGATGGAAGAGGTAGGTCTGAGCCGACGCGGCAAGCTTTACTCTTACACGATCGGCCGCATGGCCTCGACCCACTTCCAGCCCCCTTATGCGGTTGGGCTCATCGATCTCCCCGAAGGGGTTCGAGTCTTTGGGCCCCTGATCATGACAGAGGACGGGACGTACACGATAGGCATGGAGATGGAACTGGTGATCGAAGAGCTTTGGCGGGAAAATCACAACCAGATCGTTGGTTATAAGTTCAAGCCCGTGGTGTAAACGAGGAGGTTTTGATGAGAGAAGTCGCGGTGATAGGGGTAGGGCAAAGTTCGTTTGGAAAGTTTCCAGAGAGGACGGCAGCCGACCTGGGTGCGGAAGCGGTAAAAGCGGCCCTCGAAGATTGCGGCATTTCTCCCAAGGCGATTCAGGTCGCCTACGCTGCGAGAAACTACGATACGAATTGTACGGCACAAGGCATATTGAAAGAAGTAGGTATTAGAGGGCTTGAGATGGTGAATGTGGAAAATGCTTGTGCGGGGGGTGCCACGGCCTTCAGGGGGGTCTGGAAGGAGATCGCCGATGGTCGCTATGACGTTGGAATAGCCATCGGTGTGGAGTCGATGACAACCAGTCCGATCGCGGGAAAGCTGATTCCTCCGGAGAAGAGTGACTTGGAGGGACATTTAGGGATGACCATGCCCGGGATGTTCGCCATGGTTGCCAGAAGGCAAATGGAAGAATATGGAATGACGGTGGAGGATTTTGCGCAGGTATCGGTCAAGAATCATCGCCATGGTTGCCTGAACCCTAAGGCCCAATACAGGAAGGAGTTTACTATAGGAGAAGTCCTCAACTCTCGCATGATCGCCGATCCGATTACGCTGCTGATGTGCTGTCCGAATACCGATGGGGCGGCGGCTGCGATCCTTTGTTCGATGGAGGTAGCGAGAAAATATACTACCATTCCAATTCGCGTAATGGCCTCGACGCTGCTTTCAGGCGAATACAAATATCTTCAAGAAGACATTTGCGTCTCCCCTGTGGGTAGAAGAATAGCGAAAATAGCTTATGAAATGGCGGGATGTGATCCAAAAGATGTAGACCTTGTTGAAATGCATGATGCCTTTGCCAACGAGGAAATACTGCGATACGAAGATCTGGGTTTATGTAAGCCAGGCGAAGGGATAGACCTGCTCAGATCGGGCGCGACTCAAATTGGAGGCAGGATCCCGGTCAATCCGAGCGGTGGTCTCCTTTCTTTGGGGCATCCCTTGAGCGCATCCGGCGTCCGTACCATTTGTGAGATTGTCTTGCATCTAAGGGGCCAAGCAGGAGCGAGACAGACACCCAATGCGAAGGTCGGACTGGCCCATATGCTCGGTGGTCTCGTGGCAGGCCTTGAACACGGGGCTGTTGCGAGTGTTCACATACTTGCCCGCTAAGAGGGGACCGATGATAAGGAAATTCAACCATGTGGGAATCGCCGTCAAGGACCTAGACAGAACAATCGAGTTCTTCGAAAAAACTTATGGCGGCAAATTACTTTGGCGAAAGAAGTTTGAGGACCAAAAAATAGAATCAGCCCTTGTCTTAATCGGTGAAGCAAAATTCGAATTGACAGCAAGCCTCGAACCCGGGAGCGTCATCGCAAAGTTTATTGAGAATAGAGGAGAGGGAATTCACCACGTATCGTTGGAGGTTGATCAGTTTGAGCAGGTGATAAAGGAATTTAAAGCGAAGGGATCAAGGGTGATGGCAGAGGCTGATACAGAGGAGTTCAAGGCAGCATTTATCCATCCCCAGGGCAATTTTGGAGTGCTCACGGAAATCATAGAGCCAAAGGGACAAGGATGAGGCGACACATCCGCAAGTCGATAGCCGCAGGCACGAGGACGAAACAGACGCGGTCACCTGTTCCGGGATTCGTGCAACAGTGTAGAAGGCCCTTGTGGCATGATGCAGCCTTTAGGGTCGGGCACATATCAAGAAAGGAGGTGGCTTATATAGGTTTTCTGCCAATGGGCATCTACAATTGATGAAGGTGTCTTAATGCTAAATTAGGAATTATAGGGCAGGTTACTTGTTAACAATTTTATAAGAGATTTCTGAAAAAGTCTAAAAGGTCATGATGGACTTGTTTCAGCATCAAATAAAATCCATAAGATGCGAGACCCTGAGCCAAGTCCAGGGGGACAGAAAAGAATTTTTGGAGCTCTTTACAGAAGGAGGGAAGAAAATGAAAAATTTAAAATTTGGAGTTTGCATCATTGTTTTGATTTCATTTGTTCTCTTTCCACTCACTGCTTTTTCAGCAGCGAAAAAAGATAAAATCGTTATTGGTATGTCAACCTCTCTTACTGGCCCATTAGCTATTATTAGATCAGCGGGATTCCAGCCAATCTATGAGATGTGGGTTGAGGAGGTCAATAAGGCGGGCGGTATATACGTAAAAGAGTATGGCAAGAAATTACCTATAGAGTTAAAGATTTACGATGATAAGAGTGATGTGGGCACAATGACGAGACTGACGGAAAAATTGATTACAGAGGACAAGGTTGACTTTCTATTCTCCGCCTGTGGCACCGCCATGCTCTTTGCCCAAGCTCCCATAGCCAATAAGTACGGGTATATCCTCATAGGGGAGGAGGGTGGATCGAGGAGTTTACAGAAGTTTAAATCGGATTTCCCCTACTTCTTTTCCGTCTTGAATACTGACGTACAACAGATGCCAGTTCTTGCCAAGATTTTCGCTGATGTCGGTGTGAAGACGGTGGCGATCACCTACATTGAGGACCTCCACGGCACAGAGTATTCCGGTACGGCGGCTGAAGAATTTAAGGCGAAGGGAATGAATGTCATTTGGGTTAAGAGCCATCCACCTGACGCCAAAGATTTAACGCCCATATTGAAGGCGGCTCAGGCGGCTAACGTCGACGCCTTTTGTTGTTTCTCCTATCCTGATCAGACAATCGCAGTTACCGGTCAAGCAATGGGGATCAGCTATAACCCAAAGGCATTTTTCCTCAGCGTTGGACCCTACGCACCTTTCTTTAGAGATATATTTAAACCAGCTGGCGTGGAGGGAATCATGGGTTGCGGCGCCTGGAATGAAAAAAGTGCTCCTGCGGCCAAGGAATTCTCTGATAAATATAAGGCACGCTTTAAGCAGGACCCCAATTACTGGGGTGGGACGATATTTTACGCTTCGCTGCAAATTTTGCAGCAGGCTATCGAGAAGGCCGGAACCCTGAACCAGAAAAAGATAAAGGATATAATGACGACACAGAAGTTTAATACGGTTCTGGGGTCGACGTGGTTTGATGGCACTTTTTATGCACTTTCTTGTTATCCTGGTCAGATTGGTCAGTGGCAAAAGGGTGTGTTTGAAGTCATAGACCCTGGGGCAAAACGTACTGCAAAGCCTGAGTACCCCAAGCCAGCGTGGCCAGCACCACCAAAAAAATAAAAGACATAATGCGACAATAACAACTGGCAGGCTGTCTAAAAAGTGTCGTGCGCTTTTAGGCAGCCTGCAACGTATTGATTGCTAAAGATCGGAAGCGATTATTATGGTTGTGATGATCTTAAACGTAGTGATTTCTGGTTTATTGATGGGGGGCATCTATGCCCTGATTGCTATGGGGCTTAGCCTGCAGTATGGGGTTGGGCGGGTGTTTAACATATCGCACGGCGAATTTATTATGGTGGGGGCTTTCTTCACCTGGGCGCTGTTTAGCGCCTTTGGCGTTAACCCGCTGGTTTCACTGGTCATTGTTGGTCCTATTACATTCATCATAGGTTTCATACTTTATAGAACTATATTCACCCACCTGAGAATCAAGTCGCCGTCACCGGCTGCCTTTGAGGGCAGTTCGATGTTAGCCGCTTTTGGTATTCTTTTCATCATTCAAAATATAGTCTTAGCGATATGGGGTGCTAACATAAGAGGGTACACCTATTTAGCGAGGGGGGTCAATTTTGGGGGGGCGGTATTTGCTGCCAACCGTCTGGTAACCCTTTCGTTTGCCATAATCATAGGTTCGGCCTTTTACATCTTTTTAGCCCGTACCCGTCTGGGGAAAGCGATTAGAGCGGCGGCCCAAGATCCCGCAACTGCTGGGCTCATGGGGGTAAATATTAATTTAGTGTTGGCTTTATGCTTTGGTTTTGGTGCGTTAATGGCAGGTTTAGCCGGCACACTGGTAAGCATGTGTTACTCCGTGGATGCATCGATGGGGCTTGGATACACGATCATTGCCATCATCGTGGTCGTCTTGGGCGGGTTAGGGAGTATTCCGGGCAGTTTTTTCGGGGGTTTTATACTCGGTCTGATTGGGAGCATAGTGACCTATATAGAACCGGGATTATCACTGGCTGCCTATTATGTCATCTTTATGCTCCTGCTCATAGTGAGGCCGGCAGGTATTTTAGGAAGAAGGTAGAGAGATGAAAATTGAAAGAGTTATTTTTCATCGATTTTTTGTACCGGGATTACTGGGTTTAATCATCGTCCTGTTAGCTAGCTTACCTCTCTATTATCCCTCGACGTATATCTTTGTACTACTGACTTCCATCTTCATGTATATCGTCCTGACGGTGAGTTGGGTTATTTTCTCTGGTCCTACAGGCTACATCTCACTGGCGTCGGCGGCATTTTTTGGTGTTGGCATCTATATGTCAGCGGTATTTGGAAAGGTGATCTCCTTGCCTCTTGTTATCGGTATTGGTGGTCTCGCCAGTTTCTGCCTTGCCCTTCTCGTTGGCGCGTTGACCCTGAGGCTGCGAGGCATCTATTTTTCCATATTCACGTTTGGGCTCGTTGTGCTGATCCAGCAGCTTCTGCTGTGGTGGGAGGTTGTTCAAATGCACACGCGCGGCAGATTTGTTATTGTCGTAAATAACACCACTATTTATTACATCATGCTTATCATTTTAGTGGCGTTAATGCTTACCGCGTACCTCATTAGGCGCTCTAAATACGGTTTAGCGCTGCAGAGTATCGGTGAGGACGAGGAGGCTGCGGCTCACACGGGCATTAATGTGACTGCCTTAAAGATTATCACCTTTGCCATCAGCGCTTTTTTCACAGGGGCAGCTGGATCCATTATGGCGACGCGATGGACCTATATTGACCCCTACATTGCCTTTAATCCGCTCTTTTCTTTTTTGCCTGTATTAATGGCCATTTTTGGCGGCATGGGGCATTTTTTTGGTCCTGTCTTAGGGGCGGTTATTTTTGGCTATCTGGAAGAAGTTTTAATAACGAAGTTTCCATATTACTATATGCTGATATTTGGCACGATATTAGTGATTGCGATATTGTACCTTCCCGGCGGCGTGGTAGGGTTGATACAAAAGTGGCGGAAAGGAGACTTAGCAGAGCAACATGCGAATCCTTGAGGGGGAAAGGGTGACCAAGCATTTTGGAGGGTTAGCCGCCATATCAAATGTCGACTTCCATATCGACCAGGGCGACATCGTAGGTCTGATTGGTCCCAATGGAGCTGGCAAAACAACATTGTTTAATTTAATATCGGGTGCACTTGTTCTTAATTCAGGAGTGATAACATTTAAAGGCCAAAGGATCAGTGGCTTAAAGCCACACCAGATATGTCGGACGGGCGTGGCGAGGACTTTTCAATCGGTTAGAGTTTTCGCCAACATATCCGTTCTTGGGAACGTATTGTTAGGCTCGTCATTCGGGACGTCAACCAGTATGTCATCAACGGATGTCAAACGAGAAGCAACGGAGTGTTTAGAGTTTGTGGGCTTGTCAGCAAGAAGAGCGATCGCCGCTAAAGACTTAACCCTAGCTAACCAGAAGCGACTTGAAGTGGCGAGAGCGTTAGCCACCAAGCCAGAACTATTGTTGCTTGATGAGTTGATCGCAGGTCTAAACCCAACAGAGACAGCTCAGGCGATGGAGTTGGTGTCGAGAATTCGGGACAGAGGGATTACCATATTGATGATAGAGCATGTCATGAAAGCAATTATGAGCATATGTAACCAAGTCATTGTACTCCATCACGGCGAAAAAATTGCTGAAGGAACTCCGCAGAAGATTGCCACCAGCAAAACAGTGGTTGAGGTATATTTAGGAAAGTAGGTCATGCTGGAAGTTAACAACATAGATACTTTTTATGGAAAGGCTCAAGCCCTGTGGGGTGTTTCTTTAAGAATCGATGAAAAAGAAATAGTTGCCTTGGTGGGTGCCAACGGAGCCGGGAAGACGACACTGCTTAACACGATATCCGGTGTGTTACACCCAGATTCAGGCAGCGCGACGTTCCTTGGTAAGAAAATAGATAGGCTAACATCTCCCGCCATTGTAAAACTAGGTATTTCTCACGTACCCGAGGGTGGCAAGCCTTTCCCCGATATGTCAGTGCGTGAAAACCTGGAGATGGGTGCGTATCCTTACCACGCCTGGAAACGGAAGCAAGAAACGCTTAAGCAAGTTTATCAAGTTTTCCCCCGATTAAAAGAGAGAGAGGGGCAACTCGCCAGGACCTTGAGCGGCGGTGAGAGGCAAATGTTAGCCATGGGGCGAGGGTTGATGTCAAGACCGAGGCTATGCGCGCTCGATGAGCCCTCTTACGGATTGGCGCCGTTATTAGTAAAGGAACTCTTTAACGTCATCAAAGCGCTTCGGGATCAAGGAATGACCCTTCTCGTTGTTGAGCAAAACGTTCAACAGACTTTAGAGATAGCAGATAGAGCTTACGTATTGGAAAACGGCCGGATCGTCTCAGAGGGGAAAAGTAGAGAGCTTCTACAAAACGATCACATCAAAAAGGCCTATTTAGGCTTATAGGTTCTTCGTAAAAGCGGGAGGGT
>Ga0316624_10000967_pt1 | contig 10740 bp, 10 predicted proteins | sample OWC_Aug_N3_C1_D5_FD_207657 | JGI IMG/M metagenome (GOLD analysis project Ga0316624, IMG submission 207657) | Wetland soil microbial communities from Old Woman Creek delta, Ohio, United States - OWC_Aug_N3_C1_D5_A | ecosystem: Environmental > Terrestrial > Soil > Wetlands | place: USA: Ohio...
CAAGCCGCGCGTCGTCTCATAGAGCGCGCCTTGTGTCTCCTCATCGGGCAAAACAAAGTCGCCGCGCGCATGCGCCGGCGCGAAGGCGGTCCCGGGCTCGATCGTCAATTGGTAGACCGAGAGATGGTCGCCGGCGAGGGTGAGCGCATCGCGCAGCTCGGCTTCCCAGGCGGCGACGCTCTGTCCGGGCCGCGCATAGATGAGATCGAAGGAAAAGCGCGGAAAATGCTTGGCGGCGAGCGCGACTGCCGCCCGCGCCTGCGTCGCGTCATGGCCGCGGCCCAAAAATCGCAACGAACGGTCGTCAAGCGCCTGCACGCCCAGGGAAACGCGATTGACCCCGGCCGTGCGAAACCCGGCAAAGCGCGCGGCCTCGACCGACGTCGGATTGGCTTCGAGCGTGATCTCGACGCTGTCGTCAAGGCCCCAATGCGCGGCAAGGCGGTCGATCAGCGCCGCAACCGTGGCCGGTGCCATCAGCGATGGCGTGCCGCCGCCGAAAAAGACCGAGGCGATACGCCGGCCCGCGAGCGGCGGCGCGGCGTGGTCGAGCTCCGCCAATAAGGCGTCGCGCCAGCGCGCTTCGTCGATGCGCTCGCGCACATGCGAATTGAAGTCGCAATAAGGGCATTTCGAAAGGCAAAACGGCCAATGGATATAGATGCCGAAGCCCGCTTCGGGCATGGCCTAGCCGTCCTTGCGCGCGGTGGCGAAACAGGCGGCCGCCAGTTTGCGGAAGGCGACGGTGCGATGGCTCACCTGTTTGCGCGTTTCGGGATCGAGCTCACCGAAGGTCTCGCTCTCGCCCTCGGGGAGAAAGATCGGGTCATAGCCGAAACCCCGCGTGCCGCGCGGCGGGAAGATCATGCTGCCATGAACTTCGCCGCGGAAACTTTCGAGGTGCCCGTCGGGCCAGGCGAGCGCCAGCACGGCGACGAAAAAAGCGCGGCGGTCGCTCTTGCCCTGGAGCTCGTGCTCGACGCGCGCCATCGCTGGGCGGAAATCCTTGTGCTCATCTGCCCAGCGTGCCGAATAGATCCCGGGCGCACCGTCCAGGGCCGGCACCACCAGGCCCGAATCATCGGCCAAAGCGGGCATGTGGCTTGCGCCAGCCGCCGCGCGCGCCTTGAGCGCGGCATTTTCTTCGAAGCTGGCGCCGGTCTCGTCCGGCTCGGGCAGGCCAAGCGTGCCCGCGCTTATCGCCTCGATCGCGTAAGGGGAAAGCAGCGCCCTCATCTCGGCGAGCTTACCGGGATTGTGTGTGGCGATCACCAAAGAGCCGCCGGTGAGGCGCCGCGCCATCGCTAGACGAGGCCGAGCGCGCGCCGCTGCAAGTCGATGAGCTGTGCCACGCCGCGCCGCGCGAGCAAGAGGAGTTCGGCGAATTGCGCTTCTGCGAAAGGCGTATGCTCCGCCGTGGCCTGGATCTCGACGATGCCGCCCTTGCCCGTGAGAACGAAATTGGCGTCGGTCGCGGCGGATGAATCCTCCGCATAATCGAGATCGAGCACGGGACGGTTTTCATGGATACCGCAGGAAATCGCGGCGACGGCGTCGGTCAAGGGCAGCGTTGCCAGCAGCTTTGCCTCGACCAGCCGCGCGATCGCCTGATGAAGCGCGACATAGCTCCCCGTGATGGCGGCGGTCCGCGTCCCGCCATCGGCTTGAAGGACGTCGCAATCGATGCGGATCTGGCGCTCGCCCAGGGCGGCGAGGTCGGTGACGGCGCGCAAGCTGCGCCCGATCAGGCGCTGGATTTCCTGCGTGCGTCCCGATTGCTTGCCGCGCGCGGCTTCGCGGTCGGTGCGGGTGTGGGTGGAGCGCGGCAGCATGCCATACTCCGCCGTGACCCAGCCGCGCCCGGTGTTGCGCAAGAAGGGCGGAACCTTTTCTTCAACGGTCGCCATGCACAGAACATGCGTATCGCCGAAGCGGGCGAGGCAGGAACCCTCGGCGTATTTGGCGAAGCCGGGTTCGAGGCTGACGGCCCGCATCTCGTTGGGAGCGCGGCCGGAAGGGCGCGGCATGATCTTTCTCTTTCCTTGCGGTGAAGGCCCGAAACCTAGTGCGGCCTCGCGCGAAGGTCAAAGGGCGGTTGCGTGGCCCGAAAGCGACCAAGGTTGACGCTTCCCCGCATCATTCCTACATTTCCGGCCAATGTCGCAACAGCTGCCGAAGCCGACGATCAGCGAACTCAACGAGCGCAGCCGGGAAATTTTCCGGATGGTCGTCGATGCCTATGTGGAGACCGGCGAGCCGGTGGGCTCGCGCACCCTGGCGCGCCGAGGACGGCTCGATCTCTCGCCGGCGTCGATCCGCAACGTGATGGCCGATCTCGAGGAAGCGGGCCTGCTCTTCGCGCCCCATACCTCGGCCGGCCGGCTGCCGACCGAGGCGGGCTTGCGGCTCTTCGTCAGCGGCCTTTTAGAGCTCGGCGGTCTGGGCGAATCCGAGCGCCAAAGCATCGAGGCGCGCTGCGCCGCGGCGGGCAAAAGCCTGTCGCAGGCGCTGCTCGAGGCGACCACCGCGCTGTCGGGTCTCTCGCACTGCGCGAGCCTCGTCATCGCGCCCAAGACCGAGCGCCCGCTGAAGCACATCGAATTCGTTCCCTTGTCGCCCGGCCGTGCGCTGGTCGTGCTCGTCACCGAGGACGGCTTGGTCGAGAACCGGCTGATCGAGGTGCCCTTGGGCACGCCGCCTTCGACCTTGCAGGCCGCGACGAACTATCTCAACAGTCGGTTGCTGGGCCGCACCGTCGAGGAAACCAAGACAGCGATCCTGGCGGAGATCGATTCGCGCCGCGCCCAGCTCGATGAATTGACCGCCAAGCTGGTCGAGGCGGGGCTCGCTTCCTGGGCGGGCGGGGCTGAACGCAATGCGCTGATCGTGCGCGGCCAAGCCAATCTGTTGGAGGACGTGACCGCGCTCGCCGATCTCGAGCGTTTGCGCAAGCTTTTCGATATGCTCGAAACCAACGAGGCGATGGTGCGTCTCCTCGATGCCACGCGCGAAGGCGAAGGCGTGCAGATCTATATCGGTTCCGACAATCCGCTTTTCGGCGTTGCAGGCTGCTCGGTGGTGGTCGCGCCTTATATGAACAGCCGCGAGCAAATCGTGGGTGCCATCGGCGTGGTCGGTCCGACGCGAATCAATTATGCCCGCATCATTCCGCTGGTGGATTACACCGCGAAGGTGATCGGACGGATGTTGGGGTGACGGCAAACAGGGCGATGACTCAGGAAAACGAAGAAAACACGACGCCTGATATGAGCTCCGGCGAAACGCCGGCGCAGGGCGTCGGCGCAGAAGAGATCGTTGCCAAGCTCGAGGCCGAGCTTGCCGAGGCGAAGGACCGGCTTCTGCGCGCGTTGGCCGAGACCGAGAATCAGCGCCGCCGTGCTCAGCGCGACCGCGAAGACGCGCAGCGCTACGGCTCGGCGTCCTTTGCCAAGGATCTCCTCGATGTGGCAGACAATCTGCGTCGCGCGCTGGCCAGCATCACGTCCGACGAGGTGACAGACGAGCGTGTGAAGGCGCTGATCGATGGCGTCGCCGCGACCGAGCGCGCGCTCCTCGCCGCTTTCGAGCGCAACGGCATCCGACGCATCGAGCCGCAGCTGGGCGATCGCTTCGACTTCAATCTGCACCAGGCGATGTTCGAGGTCGAAAACAGTGGCCGACCGCCGGGTAGTGTCGTGCAATTGCTTCAAGCCGGTTACCAGATGCATGACCGGTTGCTGCGGCCGGCATTGGTCGGCGTCGCCAAGGCGGCGGCGCAACCCAAGGATACGCCGCGCGTCGACACCGTGGTGTGACGGCGCCGCGCGGCGGCGCGCCAGGGAGGGGCAGCATGGCGTCCGCCGCTAAAGTCTATCTCGATTACACGCAGCAGGAGCTCGACGACGCGTTCGAACAAGCGCTTTGGGCGCCCAATTTCGAAGCGCTGCGTCGAGACAACAAGGAGCGCTGCGGCGAGATGCGCCGCAAGCTCGAACATTTCGAGCTCCGTTATGGGCCGGGCGCGGAAGAGACCTTCGAAGTCATGCCCGCGGCGAAGAGCGACGCGCCGGTGCTCTTGTTCGTCCATGGCGGGCGGTGGCGCCCCCAGCCCGACAATGCTTTCGTCTATTTTGCCGATACGGTGGTGAACGCGGGCGCGACTTTCGTCGCCGCGCGGTTCTCGACGCTCGATCCGTCCCGATCGCCGACGCGCATGCCGGACATGATCGCCGAGCTGCGCCGCGCCGTGATCTGGCTGTCGCAAAATGCGCAAAGCTTCGGCGGCGACCCGACCCGTCTCCATGTCATCGGCCATTCCTCCGGCGCGCATTTGACCGGCGTGCTGCTGACGACGGACTGGAAGGCCCTCGGCGGGCCCGAAATCCCGCTCAAGGGCGGAACCTGCGTTTCGGGCATGTATGAGCTTCGGCCTGTCCTGCTCTCAGCGCGCAGCGCTTACGTCAAGCTCTCGCCCGCAGAAGAAGACGCGCTCAGCTCCATCCGTCATCTCGACCGTGTGCGCTGCCCGATCCTCGTTGCCTATGGCGACTGCGAGAGCCCCGAGTTTCGCCGCCAGGGCCGCGAATTCGCCGCCGCCCTCCGCACCCGCGGCCTTGCCAGCGAAGAACTGATCCTGCCAGGCCTCAACCATTTCGAGGGCATCCGTTCGATGCTCGATCGGAACTCGCCCCTGGCGCGCGCGGTCAGGCGGCAGATGGGTCTCGAATCCTAGGCCTAGCCTGCGTCGTCCAGATATATCAGCGCGGCGCGTCGCCGCATTTCAAGAAAAATCTCTGTGATTCCAAAGAGGTAGTATCCGATTGGTGCTCGGCGTCATGTGGTGAAACGCCGCATTGCAATTGCAAATGATTTGCACTTACAGTCGCGTCGACGGAAACCAAGGGGCAAGTTTCATGCGACGCCGGCCGATCTTCGCTGCCATCCTCGCCGCGGGCGTCCTGCTCGGCGCCGCAGGACCGGCGCGCTGTGCGGACGAGACCTACACGTTGACGATCAAGGGTCGCCAGTTCGAGCCCGCGGAAATCCGGATCCCGGCGGGCAAGAAGATTTCCCTCACCGTCAAGAATCTCGATGCAGTCCCGTCGGAATTCGAGAGCACCGATCTCAACCGCGAGAAGGTGGTGGGCGGCGGCAGTTCCATCACCGTCTTCATCGGCCCGCTGCGGCCCGGGAGCTATGAATTCTTCGACGATTTCAATCCCGACGCCGTCCACGGCCACATCGTCGCTCAATAGCGGGGAAAACGGGCATGCGCGCGTTGCGGATCGTCGGAGCTGGATCGAAGGCGGTGCTCTTCCTTGCCGGCGCGCTGGCCGTCTCGGCCACGAACGCTCATGCCGAATTCAAACTGCATTATCCGATCGTCGACTACCGCGAGCTCGAATTCGAGCACAATGGCGACGTCACCTTCGACAAGCGCGACAGCGGCAAGAACAACGCCCAGAGCTTCACCTATGAGATAGGCTATGGCGTCACGCCGTGGTGGGAGCCCGAGATCGAGGGCGAGTTCGAAACCGAACCCGGCCAGAATCAGCACTTTGTCGCTACTACCTTTGAGAACACCTTTCAGCTGACCGAACAGGGGAAATATTGGGCCGATCTCGGCTTCTTCGCGGAATATTCCCATGCGCCGACGCGCACCGGTCCCGACAGCTTCACCTTCGGCCCGCTGGTGCAAAAGCAGGCCAGCGAGATTTTCGGCCTCGATCTCGGCTACGACACCTTGCATACGCTCAACCTCCTCGTCACCAAGGAGATCGGCACCAACCGCGAGGATGCGACGCCGCTGTCGATCGCTTGGCAGTCGCGGCTGCGGCTCAATGCCTATTTCGAGCCCGGCATCGAGTATTATGGCCAGATCAGCAGCATCGCTGGCGCCAGCACGCCGGATCAGCAGGAACCGGTCCAGCATCGACTGGGTCCAGTTCTGGTCGGGCAGTACAACCTCTATCGCTACGGCAAGATCAAATATGAGCTGGGCTACCTTTTCGGCCTCAACGCCGCGACCGAACGGGGCGCGGTGCGCTGGCGGCTCGAATACGAAAAGCCCTTCTGAACAGCGCTTTGGCCGCGGCGGCGGCTCGCGCGCCGGCAGCGGTGGAAGGCCGGGCGCGCTCGGAACAAGATAACCCGGACGAAACGGCGCGGCCGGGAAGGGGCTGGCCCCGATCGCCCGGCCTCCCGGCTTTTCGGCAAAATCTGGCCGGTTTCGGCGCCGCCCCCGTTGCACGCCCCGGGCCTCGCCCACATATATAAGGCTCAATCCGCCAGGGTTTCCTGGCCAGCCAATCCGCGGGGGATTTCGCAGTGCCTTACCGGGGCTGCGAGGCCCTGCTGCAACAAAGGGGTGGTTATGGCAAAAGTCATCGGCATCGATCTCGGCACGACCAATTCCTGCGTCGCCGTGATGGAAGGCAAGAGTGCGAAGGTTATCGAGAACAGCGAGGGCGCGCGAACGACGCCTTCGATGGTTGCGTTCACCGAAGGCGGCGAGCGGCTCGTCGGTCAGGCGGCCAAGCGCCAGGCAGTGACCAATCCAGACAATACGTTTTACGGGGTGAAGCGCCTCATCGGCCGGCGCATGACCGATCCGATGGTTGCCAAGGAGAAGGAGCTCGTTCCCTTCAAGATCGTCCCGGGCGACAATGGCGATGCCTGGGTCGAAAGCCGCAGCAAGAAATACGCGCCCTCGCAGATCAGCGCCTTCGTCCTGCAGAAGATGAAGGAAACCGCCGAGGCCTATCTCGGCGAGACCGTCACCGAGGCGGTGATCACGGTTCCGGCCTATTTCAACGACAGTCAGCGCCAGGCGACGAAGGATGCCGGCAGGATCGCCGGTCTCGAAGTGCTGCGCATCATCAACGAGCCGACCGCCGCCGCGCTCGCCTATGGGCTCGAGCAAAAGAAGAACGGCACCATCGCGGTCTATGACCTTGGCGGCGGCACCTTCGATATCTCGATCCTCGAGATCGGCGACGGCGTCTTCGAGGTGAAGTCGACCAACGGCGACACCTTCCTGGGCGGCGAGGATTTCGACAAGCGCATCATCGATTACCTGGCCGACGAGTTCAAAAAGGAACAGGGCATTGATCTGCGCAACGATCGCTTGGCGCTCCAGCGTCTCAAGGAGGCGGCGGAGAAGGCCAAGATCGAATTGTCCGCCTCGATGCAGACCGAGGTCAATCTGCCCTTCATTACCGCGGACCAGGCGGGCCCGAAGCATCTCAACATCAAGCTGACGCGCGCCAAGCTCGAAGCGCTGGTCGATGAGCTGATCCAGCGCACCATCGAGCCGTGCCGCAACGCGATCAAGGATGCAGGCCTGAAGGCTTCCGAGATCAACGAGGTGATCCTCGTCGGCGGCATGACCCGCATGCCCAAAGTGATCGAGGTCGTGAAGCAGTTCTTCGGCAAGGAGCCCAATCGTTCGGTCAATCCGGACGAGGTCGTCGCCGTCGGCGCCGCGATCCAGGCCGGCGTCTTGAAGGGCGAAGTGAAGGACGTGCTCTTGCTCGACGTGACGCCTTTGTCCTTGGGCATCGAGACCCTGGGCGGCGTCTTCACGCGCTTGATCGATCGCAATACCACGATCCCGACCAAGAAGAGCCAGACCTTCTCGACCGCCGAGGACAATCAGACCGCGGTCACGATCCGGGTCTTCCAGGGCGAACGCGAGATGGCGGCGGACAACAAGCTGCTGGGTCAGTTCGATCTCGTCGGCATTCCGCCGGCGCCGCGCGGCATGCCGCAGGTCGAGGTCACTTTCGACATCGACGCCAACGGTATCGTGAGCGTCCAGGCCAAGGACAAGGCCACCGGCAAGGAGCAGCAGATCCGCATCCAAGCCTCGGGCGGCTTGTCGCAGGGCGATATCGAGAAGATGGTGAAGGACGCCGAGGCGCATGCCGACGAAGACAAGAAGCGGCGTGAATTGGTCGAGGCGAAGAATCAGGCCGAGGCTTTGATTCACACCACCGAGCGCACCTTGAAGGAGGCCGGCGACAAGGTTCCGGCGGGCGATCGCGAAGCCGTCGAACAGGCGATCGCGGCGCTCAAAGGCGTCACCGGCGGTGACGATGCCGCCCAGATCAAGGCGAAACACGAGGCTCTCGCCCAGGTTTCGATGAAGATCGGCGAGGCCATGTACAAGGCGCAGGCCGCCTCCGGCGCCGAGGGTGGTCCGCAGGCCGGCGGCCCGCAACCCGGCGCCTCGGGCGGCGATGGCGGCGACAAAGTGGTCGATGCCGACTTCGAAGAGGTCGACGACAAGAAGCGCGGCTCTGGCGATTGAGGCGAGTCGCAACCTGAAAAGCAGCCGCCCCGACGTTCCGGGGCGGTTTGCTGTCCGGGGTTCGTGGCGGGGGTAGCGGGTAAACGGCAATGGCGAAGCAAGACTTCTATGAGCTTCTGGGCGTGACGCGCGAAGCCTCGCCCGAGGATATCAAGAAGGCGTTCCGCAAGCTGGCCATGCAATGTCATCCCGACCGCAATCCGGGCGACCAGCAGGCCGAGCATCGCTTCAAGGCGATCAACGAAGCCTATGACGTCTTGAAGGACGAACAGAAGCGCGCGGCCTATGACCGTTTCGGCCACGCCGCTTTCGAGAATGGCGGCCGCGGCGGTGGCGCCGGCGATTTTGGCTTCGGTGGCGGCGGCTTCGCCGACATCTTCGAAGAGATGTTCGGCTCGATGATGGGCGGCCGTGGCGGCAATGGCGGCGCCAATCGCGGCAGCGATCTGCGCTATAATCTCGAAATCACGCTCGAAGAGGCCTTTCGCGGCCGCGAAACCCAGGTCCGGGTGCCGACCTTGGCATCCTGCGAGGCCTGCCATGGCAGCGGCGCCGAGGCGGGCTCGCGGCCGAGCAATTGTCCGACCTGCCGCGGCACCGGGCGCGTGCGCACGCAGCAGGGCTTTTTCACGATGGAGCGTACCTGTCCCGCCTGTCATGGCGCCGGCAAGGTGATCGAGAATCCGTGCCGCGCCTGCGGCGGCCAGGGTCGCGTGCGCAAGGAAAAGACGCTCAACGTCACGATCCCGCCCGGGGTCGAGGACGGCACGCGCATCCGGCTGGCGGGCGAAGGCGAGGCCGGCCTGCGCGGCGGCGGCAATGGTGATCTCTACATCTTTCTCGGGGTCAAGGCGCATCCCCTGTTTCAGCGCGACGGCGCCAACATCCATTGCCTCGTGCCGATCTCGATGCCGAGCGCGGCCCTCGGCGGCTCGGTCGAGGTGCCGACGATCGATGGCAGCCGCGCCAAGGTCACGATCCCGGCGGGAACGCAATCGGGCCATCAATTCCGCCTCAAGGGCAAGGGCATGTCGGTGCTTCGTAGCCATGCGCGCGGCGACATGTTCGTTCAGGTGAGCGTCGAGACGCCGGTGCATCTGACCAAGCGCCAGCAGGAATTGCTGCGCGAATTCGAAAAGGAAGGCGGTGAGCGCACCAGCCCCGAAAGCGAAGGCTTCTTCGCCAAGGTGAAGGAGTTCTTCGAGGACCTGCGTGAATAGCTCCGCCGGCGCCGTTTCCCTCCCATCTCGTTCGGTTTGGTCGTCGCTTGCGTTGCTGTGGCTCGCGGGCGCGGGATTGCGGCTGACCTTGCTGGCGGTGCCGCCGGTCATTCCGTTGATCCACGCCGAGCTTCATCTCACCGAGACCGAGATCGGCACGCTCGGAACCTTGCCCTCCCTGCTTTTGGGTGCCGCGGCCATTCCGGGCTCGCTTTTGATCGCGCGTTTCGGCGCGACTGCGGCGCTGGTGACCGGGCTGTTGCTGGTGGGGTTCGGCTCGGCGGCGCGCGGCGCTGCGGACGGGATCGGTGTTCTCTATCTTGCGACCATGGTCACCAGCGCCGGCGTCGCCGTGATGCAGCCTTCGCTGCCGCCCTTGGTGCGCGCCTGGCTGCCCGAGCGCGTGCCGCTGGCGACCGCGGTCTATACCAACGGTCTCTTGGTGGCCGAGACCTTGGCGGTCGCGCTCACCCTGCCGCTCGTGCTCCCGCTCGCCGGCGGCAGCTGGCGCCTCGTTTTCGTCTATTGGGGCGTTCCGGTCATCGCGATCGCGCTCATCGTCATGTTGTTTGCGCCGCGCGCGGTCAAACCCGCCATCATCGTGCCGCGCCGCTGGTGGCCCGATTGGCGCGACAAGCAACTCTGGCGTCTCGCCTTGTGCCTCGGCTGCATCAATACCTGCTATTTCGCGACCAACACGTTTCTGCCCGACTATCTCCACGCCATCGGCCGCGCCGATCTGATCAGCGCGGCCTTGACCGCGCTCAATTTCTGTCAGCTGCCGGCGTCGTTCTTGATGCTCGCCTTTGCGCCGCGGCTTGTGCGCCGTCACGGCGCCTACGTCGCGATCGGCCTGCTGAGCCTCTCCTGCATTCTCGGTATGGCGATCGGCGCGGGATGGTGGATCGTCTTCTGGTCCGGCGTTCTGGGCTTTGCCGTCGCGAGCGGGCTCATCCTTGTCCTCGCGCTTCCGCCCTTGCTCAGTGCGCCCGAGGACGTGCATCGCCTCGCCTCGGCGATGTTCACCATCTCCTATCCTTGCGCCGTGCTGATGTCGGTCGTCTCGGGCTATGCCTGGGACGTGACCCAGTTGCCCTGGATCGCTTTCGTCCCGATCGGCTTTTGCGCCTTCGTGCTGGTGCTGCTGCCGTTGAGCATCGACTTCCACGAGGCGCGGCGTTGACGCAGTGTTTCTGGCGATTCCGCGGG
>Ga0316624_10000968_pt1 | contig 10736 bp, 7 predicted proteins | sample OWC_Aug_N3_C1_D5_FD_207657 | JGI IMG/M metagenome (GOLD analysis project Ga0316624, IMG submission 207657) | Wetland soil microbial communities from Old Woman Creek delta, Ohio, United States - OWC_Aug_N3_C1_D5_A | ecosystem: Environmental > Terrestrial > Soil > Wetlands | place: USA: Ohio...
TTTGATCATGGCCGTGGCCTGATTTAGCCCCGTCTCTTCAAAAGAGACTCCGTAAAGAGACTTGACGATGGTCGAAAGCTTCTCATCCCCTTCAATCTCATCGAGCCTTGCCATCCTGAAGCAGTATTTTGGGCAGATATCGACACAGCCGCCGCAAAGGATGCATTTGGTTCGATCAAAGATGGTGAAGATGTGGCACTGGAGGCATCGAACGGCCTCTCGGACCGCCGTTTCCTTCGAGAATCCCAATTCCACTTCCTTGTCCATCGACTTTCGTTCTTTGACGGGGATGGTTTCCATCTTCTGGCGAACGATCTTCTCGAGATCGGGTTCGATTTGGACCTCGGAGACGAGCGTGAAGTGAGGAGGCGTGTTCTTGGGGACCTCTCCACTGAGATAGGTGTGGATGGATCGTGCCGCCTTCCTCCCGTCGGCAATTACCCGGATCACGTCCCTCGGGCCGGTGACAAAATCTCCGCCCGCAAAGATGCCGTGAACGTTGGTCTCAAACGTTTCTGCGTTGACGGCCAGTCGCTCCCATCTGGAGATTTCGAGACCGATCTCATCGGGAAGGAAAGAGATATCGGGCGATTGGCTGACCGCCGGGATGAGGAGGTCGATATCGAGATCAAATTCGGACCCTTCGATGGGGAAGGGCCTTCTCCGGCCGTCTTTGTCAGGCTCACCCAGTCGATTGCGGATACACCTGAGGCCCGAGACCTTGACTCCGTCGTTCGAAAGGACTCGAATCGGGGAAGTGAGATAATGGACCTCAATCCCTTCCTCTTCGACCTCTTCCAGTTCTCTTTGATCTACGGGCATTTCCTCTCTGGTCCTGCGGTAAAGAATAAAGACTTCCTTGGCTCCCAGTCGCAGGGATGAGCGAGCTGCGTCCATCGCGGTATTTCCCCCTCCCACCACTGCCACTCTTGAGCCGATCTGCAACTCTTCTCCCAGATTGACCTTTCGCATAAAGGTGACGCCGTGGATCACATTCCGAAGATCCTCGCCCGGGATACCTAGCTTTTCGGCCTTGTGGGCGCCGGCGGCAATATAGACCGCGTCAAATTCCTTTCGCAAACTCTCTAAGGTTCGCTCTTTTCCAACCGGAGTCCCGGTGATCACCTCCACACCGAGTCGTTTCACCTCTTCGATTGCCTGGCTGACCACTTCGCGGGGAAGTCGATAGGGGGGAATCCCCACGTTGAGCATTCCCCCGGGGACTGGGAACGTCTCATAGATGGTTACGGAGTACCCCAACCTTGCCAGGTCATTGGCCGCCGAGAGTCCGGATGGTCCGGCCCCGATAACGGCCACTTTTTTATCCTTTTTATGGAAGGGTCGGTTGGACTGAGTCGAAGAGATCCTGTAATCTGAAGAGGTTCTCTTGAGGGAACAGATCGAGATGGGAAGGTCTATCGCCAGACCCCGGCGACATTGGCTCTCGCACGGGTGGACACAGATCCTGCCCAGAATGGCCGGGAAGAGGTTATCTCCTCGATTGAGTTCGAAGGCCAGGTCATAATCCCCCTTACGAATGGCCGCAATGTATTCCGGGGCCCGCGTGTTTACAGGGCAGGCGTTTTCACAGCCGATATTCTCCTCGAACCATTTTTGGTCAGGGACCTGAACCTTGAAACGTTTCATGGCCTTTTCACGGGAAGAAGTTTGAAGAACTGAACGACCCCCTTACGCAGGTCATTCAGACGGTTGAAGTAGATCAATGCCAGTCTCATCATGATTGCCATTCCTGCCTGGGGGTCTTGCTCCATGCTTTTTTTAAGGCGGTCCGCATCAATTTTGATCACCTTCGACGGCACAAGGCACTTCGCCGTCACGTTGTAACGATAAGGCTCGATCAGAGAGGGGAGACCGAAGAGGGTGCCCTCTTTCTGGATCTGGGAAGTTAAGATACCGATCTTCTCCTGGGCCATCGCGGTGAGGTCGATGGCCCCCTGGAGCAGGACGTAGAGGTACCCGGCTTCTTCATTCTCCTGAAAGATGACCTTTCCTTCGGGAAACGATTCGACGGTTGAGTCCGAAAGCACGTTGTTGATTTGGCGATCATCGAGATCGACAAACAATTCAGTCTTCTTTAACGCCGCCGCCGTGACCATCCTATCCTCCTAAACAGTGGCCCCCCAAAAAAAGATTAAGGCGTGCTGCCGTGCTGCCGTTAGAGAGTGACCATCCAATCCTTCTAAACAGTGGCCCAGAGAAAAGATTAAGGCGTGCTGCCGTTAGAGAGTGGCCATCCGGATCTACCTGCAATTGGTCATTTGCAATTGCCTTCGTTTCATTTGGACTTTGACATTTGACATTATATTTTAGGGGGCCCCTTGATTCAAGTACGCGATCAAGTTGTTCAGTTTCCCCCCGGTAATCGGATACCATGTCATCTTTGCCTTTCTAAGCTGTTCAAGCATCCGGGACCCATGATTCCACAGGGCGGTCGTCAGAGAGACGGCGTTGACCTTTCCCTTCAGCCGGCTCAGGTCCAGGGCTTTATTTTCCTTGCTATGGCAAAGGTTGCACTGCTTCTGGAAAAAAACCGCCCTTCCGTGTCCAGGGGAACCGGGCTCATCGACGTAGCGAGCGGAAAAGAGGTAAGCAATGATGTCCGCCATCTCCTGAGAAGAAAGGGAGAGTGGTTTGACCCCTTTTTCTGCTGTCTGCTTCCACATCTCCCGCGAGTGGTTCCACATCTCCCCTGCCAGCTGGACTACCGTGGGAGGAAAATCCTTGCGCTTCGAGAGGTCCAGTTTGCTGTTAGGGACATGACACTGAACACACCCTTTCTGACGGAACAGTCTTTCTCCGGACCCGGGATCACCCGGAGAAAGGTATGCCTTTTGAGCAGTGGGGTTGATGCTTCGGATATAGGCAATCACATCGATCATCTCATTTCCCTTGAACTCGACCCATGGGATTCCCTTCTTCCCCATCTCCTGCTCCATCTGAGGCGCATGGTTCCACATCCTCTGGGCCCACAGAATCGGGTTGGTAAACCCGGCCCAGCGGCTGAGGTCCCCTTTGGCCGCTTCTTTGACCGTGTGGCACCGAATGCAGGCCTTGACCTCTATCAATCTCTTTCCTTTCTCGGCATTTCCCGGCTCGTCCATGTACCGGATGAAATTCAGAAAGGCGAAAAGGTTTCCCATCTCCTTCTCGTCTAGAGTTGGGAAAGGAGTGCTTCTTGCGATCATCCTGCCCCACATCTCGGGGTCGTGGTTCCACATCAATGCGGCAAGCTGGGATTGACTGAAATAGTATTGGGGTAGGGGGCCCAGATCGGGTCCTCCGCTGCCCCCTATTCCCCAGATGGAATGGCAGTCCAAGCAGCCCTTCTGATTGAAGACCCTCCATCCCTCTTTCGCTTCTGCCGCAAAAGGATATTCCCTTTTTTCAGCGGCGCCCTTCGTTTGGGCGGCGAGAAAAGAATTCTGACCGAGGAGGAGGAAGAGGACAAGACCGAGCGTAAAGCCCATGCGCTTCATTCTTCGATTCCCTTTCTCATTGAGGGTGTGAAAAAATCGATTGCCCTTCACAAAACTCCCCCCGGAACCTCCTGCCTATTTCTTGGCGGGTTGAAGGATAAATTCCACAAGGTCGCCCAGTTCTCCCTGTTTCAAGCGCGGCCAGGAGAGGCTCTTTTCGGTCAATGCCTTCTCGATATCTGTGCCGTGATTCCAGATCCCCGCAACCAGATCCACGGGGCTGGTCGGTTTTTTGTACTTGGAGAGATCGATCTGCATGAATTTACCCTTTATCCCGTTAAGACTGTGACAGTTGGAGCATCCCAGATCTTGAAAATCTCTTTTGCCGGCGACCGGACTACCGGGCTCGCCGCTGAAATGAAGGAAGTAGAGGTAAGCGATGAGGTCCGCCATGTCCTTGGGTGCAAACTTTGGAATTCCCATCTTGGTCTGGGCCATTTTTTCGAAGACCGTAGGTCCCTTATCCCACATGATGGAGGCGATCCGGGTCAGGCTTGTGTAGAAGGTCTTTGCCATCTTGTCCAGGTCTTCGGCTTCCTTTCCGCCCACCCCCCTGACGGCGTGACACTTGATACAGCCCTTTTGGATGAAGATTTTCTTACCGTCCTTCGGGTTTCCGGGAACGACGTAGGCGGTTTCCTTGGGGCCCTTGGCATTTATTTTGATATAGGCCAGGAGATCCATCATTTCCGTTCCTCCAAAGGTCGGCCACTTCATGCCGAGTTTGGACATCCCGGAAATCATGATCGGGCCATGGTTCCAGATGGTCTGGCTCAGAAAGATGGGAGAGATATTCTGGGGGAACTGATCCAGTCCCGGTGCCCCCTCCTTTCCTCTCCCGGAGAGGGAATGGCAGTTGTTGCATCCCTTCTCAGTGAAGACATACCTTCCCCGGGACGGATCCCCCGGCTCGTCAAAGAACCGGAGAAAGTAGAGATAGGCAAAGATCTCGCTCAGTTCTTCTCCGGTGAGGCGAGGCTTCGGGATCTTCGTCCTTTCCATGCCCAGCATCATCGAAGGGAGATGGTTCAAGAGCTTCGATGCCAGCTCCAATTCCGTGCCCCCTAGGTCTATCTTGCCCAAGTCGGGGCCGATCTTCCCTCCTTCTCCTCTCAAGGCATGACATTTCACGCAGCCTTTGCTGACAAAGAGACGGGCCCCTTTCGTAGGGTCCTCCGGAAGCACTTGCGCCGAGGCAGATGAAAGAAGGAAGAGGAAAAAAATTCCTGTGACAAAGATCGCTTTCTTCATAAGGATCTCCATGGGGCTTCTCTCTTAATGACGTATGGGGCCTCGAGGCCTGCTGTTTACGCCCATGAAGGGCTACACTACGTATAATGATTTAGTACTACCTCTGTATTAGTCATTGATCATTGCTAATTGACCATTGATCATTGACCATTGATCTTGATCTCTACTCGCCGCTAATCCCCGGAAGATACGTCCTGATCCGGTCTTTGACCTCGGCAATCATCTTCTCCCTCCCTTCCCTCACCTCCCAAATGGAGACGATAGGGAAGATCTTGGTGAAAACCGCATAGAGAAGGATGAAAAAGGAGACAGAGCCTGCCAGTATGGACCACTCCACCCATGTGGGGCCATAGAGGACGGTCTCGTTGGGAACCCTGGGATTCGTCAACGTGGGGACAACGATGACGAAACGCTCCAGCCACATGCCGATGATGACGGAGATCGAAGCAACCAGCGTACCCATGGGTGTTCTTGCCCTTCTCAAACTGAGAATTGGGAGGGGGATGATAAAACAGAATAGGAACATGGCCCAGAAATAGGGTGCGAATCTCCCGGTAAGCTTAGACCAGAAGATAACCATCTGGGTGGGTTCTCCTCCGTAAAAAACAGTAATGTATTCCGCAAACGTGAAGTAAAACCAGAGGAGGGTCATCACAAGGAGGAGAATCCCAAGGTTGTTGAAATGGACAGGTCTCAAATAGTCTTCAAGATGGTAGACCTTTCGGATCACATTCATCGCGACGATCAGGGCCGCAATCCCTGAGAAGATGGCGCCGGCGACAAAATAAGGACCGAAGATGGCCGTATGCCACATCGGCTGGATCGTCATGGCAAAGACGAAGGAGACGACGGTGTGGACAGATATGGCCACAGGGATGACGAGAATGGCCATGAAAGCAATCCCTTTCTCCAGGAGGTGATGCTGCTTCTCTGTCCCTCTCCAGCCAAGGGCGAAGATGCGGTAGAACCATTGCCACTTACCGGCGTGATCCCGAAGAAGGGCAATGTCAGGGATCAGGGGAAGAAAGAGGTAGATGGCACTGGCGGTCAGATAAATGCTGATGCTGGAGACATCCCAGAGCAAGGGGGACCTGAATTGGGCATGCTGAATAATGAACAGGGCACGGTCGGGTCTTCCCAGATCGATCAAGATATTTCCCACGCCGAAGAAAAGGACGAGCACGGTAATCACTTCTGCGGAGCGGGTAATCGATCTTCTCCATTCGGCCTTTGCAAGGCGGAGGATGGCCGAGATGAGCGTTCCCGCATGACTGATGCCGATGAAGAAGACGAAATTGGTGATGTAGACCCCCCAGAAGATAGGTCTTGCCAGTCCTGTGATGCCCAGGCCGTGCCCGTACTGATTGAGATAGGCAAAAATCGCCCAGAGGATGACGGCGATCAAGACCGATAGGGTGAGATAGAATTTTTTCCCCGTCTTTCGGATCGGCGCGAAGAGAAGTCCATCCTCTTCAAGATTCTTTGGAAGGGTTTCCATCACATCCCCTCAGCGAGATAGATGACTTTTGGTTCTGTCCCCAGCTCCTCCAGCAATCGGAAGGCCCTTTTCTCCCTGGAGAGCATCGAAACGATACTAAAGGGATCGTTCAGGTCGCCGAAATACATAGCACCGCTCGGACAGGCTTGAACACAGGCCGGGATGTAATCGTCGGGCAGAAGGCTTCTTCCTTCAGCCGCTGCCCTTTCCCTGGCCCTGAGGAGCCGGTGGCTGCAGAAGCTACATTTCTCGACCACGCCTTTCGTCCGAATGGAGACGTCGCGGTTGAGGGATCCTCTCATCTCTTTCGGCCACTCGGGTCCGTACCAGTTGAAGTATTTTACCGTGTAAGGGCAGGCCGTCGTGCAATACCGGCAGCCGATACATCGGGGGTAGATCTGTCCTACCAGCCCTTCCTCGTTGATATACGTGGCATTGACAGGGCAGACCTTGGTACAGGGAGGATTATCGCAGTGCATGCAGGGTCTCGGAAGGAGTCTTGCACGAATATGGGGGTACTCGCCTTCGATGTAGGGAATCAATTCTATCCAATGAATGGTGCGACCCATGTCGGCCTGTTCGGGGCCGACGATGGGGACATTGTTCTCCGCGTGACAGGCGACCACACAGGCCTGGCATGCGGAGCACTTGTCAAGGTCAATGACCATTCCCCAACGATGCATTTAGCACCCCTTAAACTCGAAGCACGAAATTCGAAATTCGAAACATTACTATTTTGAAAATTTGAATTTGGAATTTGTTTCGGATTTCGATATTCGGATTTTGAATTTCATTAATTACGCTATGCCTTATAGATTCTCACCCGGGTGGCCTCTTTCATCGGGTAACCCGTCAAAATGTCCAAGTCATCGGAGAGGATTTGGTAGGGGTTCTTCCCCAGGCCGGTCGCCCAGCGGCCACCGGATTGATGTCCTTCCCCGAAAGGAATGCTGACGACCTTGGGCATCGCTCCCTTATACAACCTAGCCCTCACCTTGATCTTCCCTTTGGATGATTCCACCCAGATCGGGTCCCGGTCGGAGATTCCCAGCTCTTTCGCCGTCTCAGGGTGGATCTCAGCCCAGGTCTCCCACCTCTCAAAGATGTGTTCCCCCGCAATCGCCTGCAGCCACGGCTGATTGGCGTTCCGGCTTCCTGTCAGGGCCATGGTTCGAAAGGTATTCAGGTGAAGGGGATAGTCCTTCTCATCCCCAACCTCTTTTGATTTTTCCCAATGGGGGAGGAAAGAAGAATCCTTAAGCTCCTTGGGTCTACCGGCCGGAAAGGTCTGTTCATAGGTTTGAGCGTAAAACTCAAACTTCCGAGAGGGCGTTCTGAAGATCCGGTCCCATTCCTGAAAATCATAAACGGGATCCCACCATCCTCCTTTTTCCTGAAGAAGTTTCCAGAAGTCGTCGAAGGTTTTGTAGGACGGAGCCCACCATCCTCCTCTTTCTAGGAGACGTGTCCATGCCTGATCGAAGGGAAGACCAAAGGTGTCGCCTCTTCCGGCGTCGAAGACCCCTTTGAGGCCGTAGAGAATGACCTCTTTAAAATCTTTCCACGGAAATGCCTTGGTGATCTCCGCCCCTAGGGATTTTGTTATCTGAAGGAGGACGTCCCCTGCCGCCCTTGTCTGGTAAAAAGGCTGTACCACGGGCTGCCGGAGTCCAAGGACCGAGGAGCCGCTGTCCAGAAAAACGGGGTCGTCCTGCCACCGCTCTAGAGGAGTGTGGTCCGGAAGGATAAGGTCGGCAAAGCCCGTTGAGTCGTCCATGTAAGGGGAAAAACTGACAATGAATGGGATCTCGGCGAAGACTTTCCCAAAGAGGTCCGGATCAGGGTTATTGAAGAGGGGGTTTGTGTAGTAGAGAAACAGAACCTTCGGTTTATACGGCTTTCCGGCAATCACATTTCTGGCAAAATGATAGGAGGTGCCGGACAGCATCAGGGGGCCCTTGCCTCGATCCATTCTCTCCGTACTCAACCCCTTCCGGGCAATGGGATCTTTTGTGAAAGGGGGAAGGGGTTGAAGCGGAGTCATTCTCGGAACCAGGGTCCCCCCCGGACGGTCAATGCTCCCCATCAGCCCGTTTAGAGATGAGACCGCCATTTGATGGAAGGGAAGGCCGCGGTTACAGAGGGCAAGAGAGGGTCGATTTTCGGCAAACTCCCTGGCCAGACGGATGAAGGTGTCAGCCGGAATTCCCGTCTGCTTCGAGATGACACTAGGCTCGTACTCCGAGAGCACGAATTCTTTAAAGCCCAAATGCTCCTTCCCGGTCCGGTCTCTCCAGTTCTCAAACCCGAAGGTATGATCAGCAAGAAAATCTTTATCATAAAGACCTTCCTTGATGATCATGTTGGCAATCCCGAGGGCGACGAGGCCCTCCGTTCCCGGATACGTCGGGACCCATTCATCCGCCTTGATTCCCGTTACGGAAAGGCGGGGTTCGATCTGTACCAGTCTTCCTCGGTGCTCGGATCTGCCCCGCCGGAAGTAACCGTAGGCGCTTAGGGCCTGCACCGGAGACCAATAGGACTCAAGCAGGCCCGAGCCAAAGGAGAGAATATAGCGGGCGTTGCGAAGATCGTAAGCCGGCGCGGAATCGATTCCCTGGGTAAGGAAGAGTCCTTCAATCGGAGGGTCCTCCCACGTGAACTGGTTGTCGACATAATTCGGAGATCCAAAGGCTTCGAGAAAACGCTCCCAAAGAGACCGCATCAGGCCGCGGTATCTTCCTCCCATGACCGCCAGCAAATGGGGCTCTCCTTTCTGCCGAAGGTTTTTCAAGGATTCACTGACCTGTTGAAGAGCTTCATCCCAAGAGATCGGTTGCCACTTCCCCTCGCCCCTCCTGCCAGCCCTTTTCAAAGGTGTACGAATCCGATCGGGGTCGTAGAGGCCCTGAAGTCCGGCTATCCCTTTTGGACAGAGGGTGCCGCGGTTGAGGGGATGGAGAGGGTTTCCAACGATGTTGACCGGCCAGCCGTCGATTACCCTGGCCAGGATTCCGCAGCCCCCCAGGCATTGCGCACAGACCGTGGGGACCCATTTTTCGATTCCGGGGGCAACAAGATTCTCAAACGCAGGCTGACGAAACCAATTCCAAAAGCCAGCCCCCACACCGATGGCGATCCCAGCCCCAGCCCCCATCTTTAGGAAATCCCGCCGATTTGTTTTCATAGTCGGTACCAGATCCGATTCAGTTCTTGAAATGAGACTTTTCTAAATCCGAAATTCGAATGCCGAAATTCAAATTTCCAATTACCAAAACAAGAGAGTTTCAAATTTTGTATTTGGCATCAGTGCTGTCCAAATTAGAGTGCTCATCGAAAAAAGCATCTTGATTCCATTAACCTTTTTAACAGAATTCCGAATTCTCCAAGACCGAGTTGCTTTTCAATGTCATTCTGAACTCGGTTCAGAATCTCCTAGAATAAAGCCCTCAGAGACCCTGAAACAAGTTCAGGGTGACAAACAAGATCAAATTCAAAACATAATTTGGACAAGAGCGATTTGGCATCTGAGCTTATTTCGGATTCTGGACTTTGGCTTTTTCAATCCGCAATTTATTATTCATGGCATGCCAGACAATCGTTGGTTACTCTGTTTTCGGTATGGCATCCCATACACCAATTCATCGTCATCCTTACGTATGGCTTTGATGGGGGCCTTTCGATGTCCTGCATTTTCCCGTGACAGGTCTGGCATGGGATCTTACCCAAGACGACGTGCCGGCGGTGGGAGAAGAAGACGTAGTCAGGTTCTTCGTAGATGCGCTTCCACGGAATCCTCTCTCCCTTTTTCGCAAACTGCCTGATCTTTTCTTCTTCCGCGCTCTTTGTGATCGCCTCCTGGTGACACTCCAGACAAGTGGCGACGCCCGGTATTCCTGAGAAGGTCTGGGTCTTAAAGTAGCGGTGGCAGGAGTCACACTCCAACCCCTGTTCGAGGTGCTTCTTGTGGTTAAAGGAGATCGGTTGTTCGGTTTTGGAGCCGAAACCCAAGTTGATAAAGAGGAAAAGTAAAAGGAACCCGGCTGCCAATCCAAGAAGAAAAAGTTTCATCGTCGAACCATCCGGTCAAAAACTGGCCTATTCAGAGGATCCCGGTTTCCGCTAAATCAATCGGCTGATGAACGATGATCCCGGTAGATGGAAGTATCTTATGAGGCAGGCCCTTGGAAGTAAATACAATGAATTACGTATTTTCCAGCCAGGAATGCTGTATTTTCGGCAGGGAGTTAGATTTTTCCGAACGAGCCTTGTTTCCAGGCCTGGTCTTCTTCTTCCCGCCGGTAGGCACGTTCGACATACGTGACATGGCTGAAGACACCGGTCTCGATCGGGATGGCCACCTTCATCAGGAGGGTGAAGACGAGGAGGCCGACCGCCCAGATCCCAAAGGACACCATGAGCTCCAGGAGATTCGGGACATAAACGTAGATTTCCCCCAGAGGGTCCGGGACAAAGCCGGGTATCACGAA
>Ga0316624_10000969_pt1 | contig 10734 bp, 8 predicted proteins | sample OWC_Aug_N3_C1_D5_FD_207657 | JGI IMG/M metagenome (GOLD analysis project Ga0316624, IMG submission 207657) | Wetland soil microbial communities from Old Woman Creek delta, Ohio, United States - OWC_Aug_N3_C1_D5_A | ecosystem: Environmental > Terrestrial > Soil > Wetlands | place: USA: Ohio...
TTCTCCGCCGTCTGACCCATCAGCAAGCCGACCATCGGGTCGGTGAGGCCCTTCATGATGCCGATCACCGGGGCGAGCAGCGCCTTGAGCGGCAAGCGTGCGAACAACGCTGCTTTCTGGGCCGCGGAGCGCGCGGCCGCCATGTCGGCGAACCAGTTCACCATCGCATCGGCGTACAGGAGCGGCGCGCGCGACAGCGCGTCGACGCCGCCCGCGAGCACCAGCTGCGAGCGCCCCGCGAGGATGTTGTTGATGCCCGAGTCGAGCGCCTGCATGCCGGAGGCGCAATTTCGCATCACGGTCCAGCCCGGCACCTTCTGTCCGCAGCCCATGCGTAGCGCCACTACGCGGCCGATGTTCACTTCGTCTACCGATGGCGCGGCGCAGCCCAGGATCACCTCGTCCAGCTCGGTCGGCTCGAAGCGCTGCCGCGCGAGCAGCGCGCGGCCCGCCTGCGTCGCGAGGTCGCCGGCCGCGAACGCGCCGGGACGGTTCTTAGCTTTCAGGAACGGCGAGCGCGCGCCGTCCACGATGTAGATCGGTTTGGCAAACATGGTCAAGCGGCCTTTGCCTTCGGCGGGTTTTCCTGGGCGAGCTTGTGCATGATCTCGGCGCGGCCGAAGTCCTGCGCGAAATCGTCGACTTTGATCACGTCCTTGCGCAGCGCCTCCTTCGACTGCCACAGCGCGAGCTCGTTTGCGCCGATCACCCCGTTTGTGTGGGCCAGCGCGGCGATGTCTGCGCCGGGACCCGGTTGCAGGTTGCCGCCGCGCACCGCTTCGCGCATCTTCTTCTCGATGGGCTCGCAGGCGATCGCGGCACGGAATGCGGCCTCCAGGATGCCGGTGGCATCGGACTGGTCGCGCGGCACGTACATACCCGCCGTGAGGCGGTCGCGGGCTGCGCCGGGCTCGAGCAGCAGCCGTGCGCATTCGTGGTTGTGGCGGTCCTTCGACGGCCGGAACGGCGTGCCGAGCGGGAATACCACCCAGCGCAGCAGCCAGCGCAGCGGCTTGACCGGGAAATTCGCATACACCGCGTCGATCGCCTGCTGTGCCTGCCACAGCGCGTCGCGCACCGCCCAATGTACGAGCGGCAGGTCGTCTTTCAGGCGCCCCTGGTCCTCGTAGCGTTTGAGCGTGGCCGAAACCAGGTACATCATCGACAGCACGTCGCCGAGGCGCGCCGAGAGCTTCTCCCTCCTCTTGAGGGACCCGCCCAGCGCGAGCATCGACATGTCGGCGAGGAAAGCGAGCGCGGCGGAGAGCTGCGAGACGCGCTGGTAGTAGCGCGCCGTCTCGGGCGCCGCTGCGGAGGGCGCCGAGGCGAGTCGCGCGCCGCTCAGCCCGTGCACGAAGGCGCGTACGCCGCTCGAGATCACGTGACCGACGTGCGCGGTGAAAGCGTCGTCGAATTCGCGCACTGCAGCCTCGCCGCCCAATTCCTTCGCCGCGCGCATCTCGCGCAGGACGTAAGGATGGCAGCGAATCACACCCTGGCCGAAGATGATCAGGCTGCGGGTGAGGATGTTTGCACCTTCCACGGTGATGCCGACCGGGACCACCTGGTAGCTCCGACCGATCCAGTTGCTTGGCCCGAGGCAGATGCCCTTGCCGCCGTGAATATCCATCGCGTCGTCGATGACGCGGCGCACGCGCTCGGTCATGTGGTACTTGACGATCGCCGATATCACGGCCGGCTTCTCGCCGGTGTCGACCGCACCCGCGGTCATGACGCGCGCGGCGTCCATCATGTAGCAGTTCGCGGCGATGCGTCCGAGCGCCTCCTCGACGCCTTCCAGCTTGCCGATCGGCGTCTTGAACTGGCTGCGCACGCGCGCATACGCGCCGGTGTAGCGCGCCATGGCCTTGGCGCCGCCCACCGACGAACTCGGCAGCGAGATCGATCGCCCCGCGGCGAGGCTGTTCATCAGCATCATCCAGCCCTTGCCCGCGTAGTCCCTGCCGCCGATGATCCAGTCGAGCGGCATGAACACGTCCTTGCCCCAGTTGGGGCCATTCTGGAACACGGCGTTCAGCGGCAGATGGCGCCGGCCGATATTGACCCCGGGATGGGTCGTCGGAACGAGCGCGCAGGTGATGCCGAGGTCCTCGGCGCCGCCGAGCAGCCGCTCGGGGTCGTAAAGCCTGAAGGCGAGACCGAGCACCGTGGCCACCGGCCCGAGCGTGATGTAGCGCTTGTCCCAGGTCACGCGCATGCCGAGCACTTCCTTGCCCTGGTAGCTGCCCCTGCACACGATGCCGTAGTCCGGGATCGACGCTGCATCCGATCCCGCCTCGGGGCTGGTAAGAGCGAAGCAGGGGATTTCCTGCCCCTTCGCGAGTCGCGGCAGATAGTGGTTCTTCTGCTCCTCGGTGCCGTAGTGCAGCAGCAGTTCGGCTGGCCCGAGCGAATTCGGCACCATGACCGTCACGGCAGCCGCGTTCGAGCGCGTCGAGAGCTTCATCACTACGGCAGAATGTGCGAGCGCAGAGAATCCGAGCCCACCGTACTTCTTCGGGATGATCATGCCGAGGAAGCCCTTGTCCTTGGTGAACTGCCACACCTGCGGCGGCAGGTCCTGGCGCTCGTGCGTGATCTCCCAGTCGTCGCACATGGCGCACAGTTCCTCACACGGCCCGTCGAGGAATGCCTGCTCCTCGGGCGTGAGCCTGGGCGCCGGCGTCGAGAGAAGCCGCTGCCAGCGCGGGGCGCCGGAGAACAGGTCGCCGTCCCACCATACCGTGCCGGCGTCGATCGCTTCCTTTTCCGTCTGCGACATGTCCGGCAGGATGCGCCGGAACAGCGCGAGCAGCGGAGCGCTGATCAGCGCCCGGCGCAGCGCCGGCACGTTCAGCGCCGCAGCGAGCGCAAGGAACACGACCGCGAGCAGCGTGTTGGCTGTTGCGCCGAAGGCGGCCGCGGCGGAGAGCCAGAACGCGAGCGCGGCGCCTGCCGCGGTCCACCAGATGAGCGGCAGCCTGAAGTAGGCGAGTGCCAGGAACGCGGCGATTACGGCGAGCACGAATGTAAGCATGGTCATCCCCCGTTTCTCTCTATGCGGCGATCTTGACGTCGCGCCGTTGCGGCAGCGGCGCGCACAGGCCGGCTGTCAAAAACGCCGCCAGCCGGTCTTCCAGCAGCCGCGCATCGTAACGATCCTCGGGCTTGCAACCGGCGATCAACTGCACCGTATCGGTCGCGGCGAGCGTGTAGGACAGCGTGCCGAACATGAAATGCATGCGCCACACCAGCTCGTCGCGCGGCAGCTCCGGCAACGACTTGACGAACGCTTGCTTGAAGTGCTCCATGGTGGGCGCATACAGCTGGCCGATCAGCGCGCGAATCGGCGCCGCCGGCTCAGTGTATGTGCGTCCGAGCAGGCGGATGAAGTTGCGCCCCCCGCCGGCTGAGTCTTCGATCATGCGCAGGCCGGGGCGAACGAACGCTCGGATGACGCGCTCGGGCGCTAGCGGTGCGCCGGCGGCCTCGTGCTCCAGCTGGTCGAGTGCCGCGACTCGTTCCGCGTTCATCGGGTCAAGACGACGCCTGAACAGCGCTTCGATTAGCGCGTCCTTGGAGCCGAAGTGATAATTGACGGCGGCGAGATTGACGCCGGCGGTCGAGGTCAACAAGCGCATCGAGGTGGCCTCGAATCCGTGCTGCATGAATAGCGCCTCGGCGGCGTCGAGGATGCGGATGCGAGTCTCGTGCCGGGGTTTGACAGCGAGGAGGGACATCAGAGCGCCTCGGATGGAATCAAACGAACGTTTGAATGATAAATTGAGCCGCTGCGTCGCGTCAACCAAATGACCGGTCTTTCACTCCTGGGCCTCGTGCTGCTGTCGATGGCATGGCTGTTCTTCATCGGCGGCTCCGCGCTCAACTTTCAAGCCTGGCGGACCGCACTGCGCGCGCGCCGGGGCAGCGCCGCGCCTGCGGGGGGAATCCCCTTTCTGCCGGGAGTAGTCGGCTCGCTGGCGTCGTTCTTCACGGTCGGCTGGGCGCTCAAGCAAGGCTACGCGGTGCATTGGCCCTGGCTTTGGATCGCGCTGCCGCTCGTACTCGACGTGTACTGCGCCGGCGGCCTGCTGCTCGCGTTGCTTGGCCTCGCGCGCCGCAGCCACAAGGGAAAGCCCGGTGCATAGCGCTTAGAATGCCGGGCTCGCCATGGCCCGACGTGCGCATCAGTCAGCTCCGACGCAGCGACTCTCAGGATCAGAGTGGCGCGTGCTGCGTCTGCTGGTCCCCTACCTGCTCGAGTACAAGTGGCGCGTCGCAGCGGCGCTGACCTTTCTCACACTCGCCAAGCTCGCCAACGTCGGCGTGCCGCTGGTGATGAAGCAGGTGGTCGACGGCCTAGATGCGCGCACGGCGGTGCTTGCGGTACCGATCGCGCTGTTGGCAGTCTACGGCGTCCTGCGCTTTTCCACGACGCTGTTCGCCGAGCTGCGCGACGTGGTGTTCGTGCGCGTCACGCAGCGCGCCATCCGACGCGTCGCGCTCGGCGTGTTCCGACATCTGCACGGGCTGTCGCTCCGGTTTCACCTGGAGCGCCAGACCGGCGGCATGTCGCGCGACATCGAGCGCGGCACGCGAGGCATCTCGACCCTGCTGTCGTACCTGCTGTTTTCCATCATTCCGGTGATCCTCGAATTCGCGCTGGTCGCCGCCGTGCTGCTGAAGAAATTCGACTGGCGCTTCGCCGCCATAACTTTCGGCGCTGTCACCCTGTATCTCAGCTTCACCGTGCTGGTGACCGAGTGGCGCATGGAGATCAGGCGCCGCGCGAACGAGCTCGATTCGAAGGCCAATACGCGCGCCATCGACAGCCTGCTCAACTACGAGACGGTCAAGTACTTCGGCAACGAGGAGTTCGAGGTGCGCCGCTACGACGAGAACCTGCGCAAGTACGAGACCGCGGCAGTGCAGAACGAAGCATCGCTCGGCCTGCTGAATATCGGCCAGTCCTTCATCATCGCCCTCGCCGTGACGGGGCTCATGTATCTCGCCGCGGAGGGGGTGGTCAAGCAGGCGTTCACGCTCGGCGATCTCGTGCTGGTGAACGGACTACTGATCCAGCTCTACATTCCGCTCAACTTCCTCGGCATGGTGTACCGCGAGATCAAGCAGGCGCTGATCGACATGGACCGTATGTTCCGGCTGCTCACCGAGCACCGAGAGGTCGAGGATCGTCCCGGAGCCGCCGCCGTGCCCGAGGGCCTCGCGATGGTCGAGTTCCGCGACGTGGACTTCTCCTATGAGCCGGCGCGCCAGATCCTGCACGGGGTGAGCTTCGCCATTCCCGCGGGGCGCCGCGTCGCGGTCGTGGGCCACTCGGGCTCGGGCAAATCGACGCTCGCCCGGCTGCTGTACCGCTTCTACGACGTGAGCGGCGGAGCGATCCTGGTGAACAGCGTCGATGTCCGCGATCTCGCGCAGCGATCGCTGCGAGGGGCGATAGGCATCGTTCCGCAGGACACGGTCCTCTTCAACGACACCATCCGCTACAACATCCGTTACGGCCGGCCCGAGGCGAGCGAGGAGGAAGTGATCCAGGCCGCGCGTGCGGCGCACATTCACGACTTCATCGAATCACTGCCCGCTGGCTACGAATCAATGGTCGGCGAGCGCGGATTGAAGCTTTCGGGCGGGGAGAAACAGCGCGTCGCGATCGCGCGGGCGCTGCTCAAGAATCCGCGCATCCTCATCTTCGACGAAGCGACCTCGGCGCTCGACTCGAAGGCCGAGAAGGCCATTCAAACCGAACTCGAGCGAATTTCCGAGGGCCACACGACACTGGTGATCGCGCATCGCCTGTCGACGGTCATGGATGCCGACCAGATCCTCGTGCTCGCCCGGGGACGCGTGATCGAGCGCGGCACGCACCGCGAGCTGCTCGCCGCGCAAGGCGAGTACGCGCGAATGTGGGCGCTGCAGCAGCAGGCCGCCCAGGCGGAGCAGACCCTTGAGCGGGTGAAGGCTGCCTAGGCGCAGGGCAAATTTCACGCTCTTTCGAGAAATTTGGGGTAGGGCCTTATTTTTGCTTGCGTTTTCGAGAAATACTGCTATACACTTCAAAAAAACCCTGTAAAGCGGCCCGCGATCATGCAAGAAAGAAAACTGCACCACCTGGAAAAAATCGTGGCCGTCTTCGCGCTACTCGCGGTGCTCGCACTGACGGTCGGCTTCGCGCAGGCGGGGGAACTCGAGCACCAGAAGAAGGTCTTCCTGCGCTCTTCGGTCGCGTTAGTGCAGGACGCCGATAGCGGCGAGACGATCCTGGCGAAGAACTCCGACCAGGTGCTGCCGATCGCCTCGATCACGAAATTGATGACGGCCATGGTGATCCTCGATCGCGGACTCGACCTCGATGACGAGATCGTGGTGAGCCGCGAGGACATCGATCACCTGAAGGGCACGCGCTCGCGGCTGCACACCGGCACGCGGCTTACGCGCAGGGAATTATTGCTGCTCGCGCTCATGGCCTCGGAGAATCGCGCCGCCGCCGCGCTGGCGCGCACCTATCCCGGCGGCACCGAAGATTTCGTCGCCGCGATGAACAGCAAGGCGCGCGCGCTCGGCATGCGCGACACGCACTACGTCGACCCGACGGGCCTCGACTCGGGCAACGTCTCGAGCGCCGAGGATCTCGCCAAGCTGGTCAAGGTCGCTACCGGCTATCCACTCATTCGCGAGTACACCACCACCGAGCACGCCGAGGTGGAGGCGCGCGGCCGCAGGCTCGCGTTCGTCAATACCAACCGGCTGGTGCGCAATCCGAGCTGGGACATCTATCTTTCCAAGACCGGCTACATCAGCGAGGCCGGGCGCTGCCTTGTGATGCGGGTCAAGGTTGCCTCGAAGGATTTGATCGTCGTGCTGCTCGACTCGTGGGGCAAATATTCGCGCTTCGGCGACGCCAACCGCATTCGCAAGTGGCTCGAAAGCAGCGCGTACGTCGATACGCGCGGCTGAAGCCGCCGGACCCGGCGCACGGCGTCCGATTCTTCGGCGGAAATCTTCCGGCCGACAGCTTCCTAGACGACGTCATCGCGGGCCTGTCGCTGCCGCAAAAGGCGCTGCCGCCCAAGTACTTCTACGACGCCGAAGGAAGTCGCCTGTTCGCGCGCATCTGCCGCCTGCGCGAGTACTACCCGACGCGGGCCGAGCTGTCGCTCACCCGGCGCCATCTGGCCGAGATCGTGCGATTCGCGGGCGAGAGTTGCGAACTGATCGAGTACGGGAGCGGCGAGAGCATCAAGACGCGTCTGCTGATCGAGCATCTGCGCCCGGCGCGCTACGTGGCGGTGGACATCTCGGCGGCCGCGCTGCGCGAGGCCGCGGGGCGCCTGGCGCGCGAGTTCGCCTGGCTCCCGATCGATGGCGTGGTGGGCGACTTTTCGCGACCGCTCAAGCTGCCGCCGGCGCGCGGCGCCGGGGGCGCCCGGCGCGTGGCCTACTTTCCCGGCTCGACGATCGGCAACCTGACTGCGTCGGAGACCGAGGCGTTCCTGCGCATGACGCGCGCCCAGGTGGGGCCGCGTGGAGCGATGCTGGTCGGAGTCGACTTGAAGAAAGATGCCAACGTGCTGCACGCCGCGTACAACGACGCGCGCGGAGTCACTGCCGCCTTCAATCTCAATCTGCTCGCGCGTATCAACCGGGAGCTAGACGGCGACTTCGATCTGCGCCGCTTTCGCCACTATGCCTTCTACAATGCGTCGCAGGGGCGCGTCGAGATGCACCTGGTGTCGCTCACCACGCAGTCCGTGCGTGTCGGCCGCAGCCGCTTCGACTTCGAGCCGGGCGAGACGATCCACACCGAGAATTCGTGCAAGTATTCGATCGAAGAATTCCAGGCGCTCGCAGCCGACGCCGGCTTTCGTGCCGCGCGCGTATGGTGTGACCGCCGCGCACAGTTTTCGCTGCACGGTCTGACGGCGGGCTGAGCGCAGCTAGGCGGCGCCGATGCGCGCCGCCGGGCGGTGCCCGACGCCGCGCGAGATGCGCTCGGCGGCCTCCTTGATCAGTGGCCCCCAGGTCGCCTTCATGCGGTCGGCAGGCGTGGACAGCGACAGCGCCGCGATGAGGTGCCCGCCGTCGTCGCGCACCCCGGCGGCCACGCAGCGCACGCCGATTTCCGCTTCCTCGTTGTCGGTGGCGTAGCCCTGGCGCTGGATGCGCTCCAGGTCGCGCTCGAGCAGCGCCGCGCTGCTGAGAGTGTTCTTGGTATGCGGCGCGAGCCCGGTGCGTTTGGCGTAGTCGCGCAGCCTGGCGAAGCCCTCTTCGAGCAGAAACAGCTTTCCTGCCGCCGTGCAGTGCAGCGGCGCGCGCGTGCCGATTGCGTGCACGATGCGCATCGCCGCGCGTCCCGCCGAGGTGCGCTCGACGTACACGATCTCGTCGTCGTGGCGCACCGAGAGGTTGACCGTCTCGCCAGTCTGCGCGTGCAGTTCGCGCATCACCGGCAGCGCCAGCTCGCGCACGCTGATGCGCGACTTGACCAGGTTGCCGAGCTCGAGCAGCCGCATGCCGAGCCGGTAGCTGCCGGGTTCGACCCGATCGACCAGGCGGTCGGCCGACATTGCGGCGAGGATGCGGTGCGCGGTCGAAGGGTGCAGGCCCGCGTATTGCGCGACTTGCTTGAGACCTAGGGGCTCGGGGTGCTCGGCCAGCACGTCGAGCAACTTCATCATGCGCTCGATCACCTGGATCGGGCTCTTCTGATCTTCCTTGCTGGTGGCCACGGACGGCCTGCGCGTGCGGGAGGATCGGGAATTCTATCTCACAATGTGAAGTGCTATCCTCCGCCCTGCCATGAGCACAGGACGCCGCGTCAGTTTGTTCGTCACCTGCCTCGTGGACATGATGCGGCCGCGCATCGGGTTCGCCGCGCTGGAGCTGCTCGAGGGGGCGGGATTCGAAGTCGAGGTGCCTGCCACGCAGACCTGCTGCGGGCAGCCCGGCTGGAATTCCGGCGAGCGCGCCTCGGCGCGCGCGCTGGCCGAAAAGCTGATCGCGGAATTCGAGGGCTTCGACTACGTGGTGGTGCCCTCCGGCTCGTGCGCCGGCATGATCAAGCTACACTACGCGGAGGTCTTCGCGGGCGAAGGCGCCTGGCTCGCCCGCGTCGAGCGCCTCGCGGCGAAGACCTGGGAGCTCGCCGACTTCCTGGTGAACGTAGCGCGGCTGGACAGGGTGCCCGGCGACTTCCGCGGCACCGTCACCTACCACGACTCGTGCTCGGGTCTGCGCGAGCTGGGTGTCAAAGAGCAGCCGCGCCGGTTGCTCGCGTATGTGCCCGGCGTCGCGCTCAAGGAGATGAAGAACTGCGAGGAATGCTGCGGCTTCGGCGGCACGTTCTCGATCAAGTTCGGCGACGTCTCGGCCGCGATTGCCGAGGCCAAGTGCGAGAACATCGCCGCCTCGGGAGCCGACGCGGTCGTGCTGGGCGACCTGGGCTGCATGCTGAACATCGAGGGGCGACTGCGGCGCCGCGGCGACGAGCGCACGCGCGTGCTGCACATCGCCGAGCTGCTTGCCGGCGGGGAGCACGGCTGATGCGCGTGCAGTCGATGCACTTCCACGCGCGCGCGCACGGCGCGCTCGAAGACGCGCGGCTGCAGAGCGTGCTGAAGCGCTTCGGCAGCGGCTTCGCCGAGAAGCGGGCGGCGGCGCGCGAGGCCTACGGTGTCGAGGCGTTCGAAGCGCTGCGCACGGCGAGCGCGGCAATCCGCGACCGCGCGCTTGGCGCGCTCGACGCGTGGCTGTTGCGCTTCGAGGCCGAGGCGACGCGGCGCGGCACCAAGGTGCTGTGGGCGAAGGACACGGCCGAGGTGCGCCGCTACGTGCTCGAGATCTGCGCGCGCCACGGCCTGAAGAAGGCCATCAAGTCGAAGTCGATGGTCTCCGAGGAGGCATCCCTGAACGAGGCGCTCGAGGCGCACGGCGTGCAGCCCGTGGAGACCGACCTCGGCGAATACATCATCCAGCTGGCGAAAGAGCCGCCCTCGCACATCATCGCGCCGGCGATCCACAAGGACAAGGACCAGGTCGCCGATCTGTTCGCCGAGCACCACCGGCGGCCCCGGCTGAACGACATCCGCGCCATGACCGACGAGGCGCGCCAGATGCTGCGCGGGCACTTCCTGTCCGCCGATCTGGGCATCTCCGGCGGCAACTTCCTGCTCGCTGAGACGGGCTCGGTCGCGCTGGTGACCAACGAGGGCAACGGCCGAATGGTGACGACGCTGCCCCGGGTGCACGTGGCCATCACCGGTATCGAGAAAGTGATCCCGACGCTCGAGGATCTCTCGACGCTGAACCGCGTTCTGCCGCGCTCGGCGACCGGCCAGGACATCGAGAACTACTTCAGCATCGTCACCGGGCCGCGGCGTGAGGGCGACCTGGACGGCCCCGAGCACATGTACGTGATCCTTGTCGACGCCGGGCGCACGCGCTTCCTCGGCGGGGACATGCAGCAGATGCTGCGTTGCATCCGCTGCGGCGCCTGCATGAATCACTGCCCGGTATTCAAGGCGGTCGGCGGGCACGCCTACGGCTGGGTCTACCCCGGGCCGATGGGCTCGGTGCTCACGCCGGTGTATCAGGGCATCGAGAACGCGCTCGATCTGCCGCAGGCCGCGACCTTGTGCGGCGCCTGCCAGGTCGCCTGCCCAGTGCAGATCCCGTTGCCCGAGCTGCTGCGCAAGCTGCGCGAGCAGCAGATGC
>Ga0316624_10000970_pt1 | contig 10733 bp, 9 predicted proteins | sample OWC_Aug_N3_C1_D5_FD_207657 | JGI IMG/M metagenome (GOLD analysis project Ga0316624, IMG submission 207657) | Wetland soil microbial communities from Old Woman Creek delta, Ohio, United States - OWC_Aug_N3_C1_D5_A | ecosystem: Environmental > Terrestrial > Soil > Wetlands | place: USA: Ohio...
ACTCTCTTCAGAAGATTATGAGGGAGCAACCCCAAGTCACAGCGATTCTGAACTTGATGGAAAAGGTTCTAACGCGGATGATTGAAAATGATGAAAACATCAGTCCCTCTTGGATTAAATTTTTAATGGATTCAAAAGAGACGATGAAACTGGTCATGAAGAAAGAGACGGGCGACGAAATTGACATCTATAAGCGACTGGCCTTTGAGGGGATCGAGTCGCGGTTTCTTAATCTGGAGGGATCGGAAGATATCGAGGCGAAGCAGCCCGCATTGAGCCCCCGAAAAGAGTCCGAGGGAGAGGTAGCAACACCGGACAAAAAAGAGGGTCTGGAGATGTTGGACAAAATGAGTCTCTTTCTGAATAGAATGGATGAGACTTTAAAAGGGATGGATGTACATCTGTCCGAGTTAAGACAAGAGATTCGAAGACCACCAGAACAGACTATTCCGGAGATTAAAACTTCGCTTGTTAGCGTAACCGTGTTTAAGGTGGACAAGAAGCTCTTCGGAGTGGAAAGCGATAAGGTATTTAGGGTATTTAGAGCCCCTGGTTCTTTTCGCGGCAGAGATGTGGACCGTCGGACAATTCGGCTGAAGGATCTTAAGGTGAGGATGATCGATCTGAAGAGGATCTTCTCAATCCAAGAGGGCCCCGGGGAAGGCGAAGTGAAGATACTTACCGTGAAGGGCAACGGAGAATATAAGGGTCTCGTGGTGGATGAAGTCCTACGGAAGTTGTCGACTCGCCCCAATTATGATACGGAATCGGATGAGCACTTCGTAGGAAAAGTCCACTGGACCTATCAGCAGCAACAAGTGGAAATTCCAATCCTGAATTTGAAGAAATTTTGAGGGGATAATTCAATATGAATCCTCACGCTCAAACATTGGATGTGAATGAGAAGATCGCGAAGAAGGATGAATTAATCCAGCGGCTAACCCGAGAATTGGAGGATGTAAAGAACTTTACGGAAAGTATCATTCAGAGCATTGGAAGCGGAATTATTATCACGGAGACGGATGATACCATTACTTACGTCAATCGGGCCGGGGAAAGGATGTTAGGGTATTTGAAAGAGGAGCTGGTTGGCAGATCTTTCGGCATCTTTGCGCTGCGGGAGAAGCAAAGCATCGTCCATTCTCTCCTCAATGACCCAGACGACCTCGATACTCGAAAAGAGGGCTGGATGAGGAGGAAAGATCACGTTGAATTTCCCGTCGGGTTTACCATCAATAACCATTTAAGCATCAGAGGGGAAATGATCGGGAAGATTGTCATCTTCCGTGACTTGACCAATCTCTCCAAGATTCAGGAAGAGATATTGAGAATGGATAGACTCGTGTCATTGGGAAAACTTGCGTCGGGCATTGCCCATGAGTTGCGAAACCCCCTTGCTGGCATTAAAACAACGGCTCAGGCTCTGGGAGAGGAGCTTTCCCTCGACGACTCAAGAAGAGAATATCTCAATCGAATCACGAAAGAGATTGATCGGCTCAACGAGCTTCTCAAGACTTTCTTTTCTTTCGCAAAGCCGCAAAAGTTGAACCCGATTTACTGTAATATCAAAGATATTATTAACGAGATTATTCCGTTTCTCATTAAAGAGATAGCAGAAAAGGGAATCCGTTTCGTTGAAGCCTATCATCCCCAGCTTATTAAGATCCAAGTCGACAAGAATCAGATGTATCAAGTTTTTCTCAACCTGTTTCTGAACGCCATCCAAGCGATGCCCAGCGGCGGAGAGCTGAAGATTGAAATCAGCCCCGTCATGGTCGGTTCACAGAGCGGACCCCAAAAAAACTTTACGAAGATCGTGGTCTCCGATACGGGATCGGGAATTCCACCCAACATCGTCCAGAGGATTTTTGACCCATTCTTTACGACGAAAGCCAGAGGAATAGGTCTGGGCCTTTCCATCACCTATCAGATTATAAAAAAACACGGCGGGACCATTAAAGTTGAAAGCCAGTTGGGGAAGGGAACTTCGTTCTTGATCACTTTACCGGAGAGATTGGAAAATTGATGAAACCATCCGTCCTGATCGTTGATGATGATGAAGTGATGCAAGGGTCCCTATCCGATGTGATGAAGAAGGAAGGGTATGAGACCTTTTCCGTCACATCGGGAAATGAGGCTATTACGGCGATTAAGAAGAATGTGATCGACCTTGTTCTATTGGACATGAGATTGCCCGATACGGATGGTTTACAGGTATTAAAGGAAATCAAGGCATCTGACACAGAGATTCTCGTCATCATGATGACAGCCTATTCTGATGTTCAGACCGCTGTTGCTGCTATGAAATCAGGGGCTTATCATTATATCAATAAACCTTTTGAGTTGGAGGAACTAAAACTGTTAATTGAAAAAGGATTGGAGACAAAAGGGCTCATCAACGAGGTAAGAAGGTTACGCAGACAGCAACGGGAGGATTATCAGAATAACCATATTTACGGAGTCAGTCCTCAACTTCAATGCGTTAAAGAATTGATTGGGATGATCAGCAAAACCCACAAGACCTCCGTATTGATTCAAGGTGAGAGTGGAACGGGAAAAGAGCTGGCCGCCAACGCCATTCATTATAATAGTAATCGTCACAATCGACCTCTGATGAAGATTAATTGCAGCGCGATACCCGATTCATTGCTTGAATCAGAACTTTTTGGATATGAAAAAGGCGCTTTCACAGACGCCAAGAATACGAAGAAGGGGCTCTTCGAATTGGCCGATGGCGGAACAGTCTTCCTAGACGAAATTGGGGATATGAAACCCTTTCTACAGTCGAAGATTTTGAGAGTCCTCGAGAATCAAACGTTTATGAGGGTAGGGGGCGAGAGAGAGATCAAAGTTGATGTCCGCATCATTGCGGCTACGAATAGGAACCTTGAAACCTTAGTGAGAGAAGGCCTATTTCGAAAAGATCTCTATTACCGGTTAAAGGTGATGGTGGTTGAAATGCCGCCGCTCCGTGATAGGGCCGAGGATATCCTACTTCTTTCAACCCTGTTTATTGAAGAGAACAACAAGGAACATGCCAAGAGTGTCAGAGGTTTTTCGGAAGATGCAAGAAAATTACTGTGCCAGTACGCGTGGCCCGGAAACGTCAGAGAATTGAGGAACATCGTTGAAAGGGCAATGATCCTTACTGATCAAGATTTTATCACCCCGAAACAGCTTCCCTTCGAACTAAGGCAGATGGAGAACTCTGGCGGGGGCAACACAGACCCTGAACAGTTCCAAGTGACAGACGAGATGTCCTTGGAAGAAGCGGAGAAGATACATCTCTGCCGCGTCCTGAGAAGGCTGGAATGGAACAAATCAAAGACCTCGAAACTCTTGGGCATTTCCAGAGCAACTTTAAGGACCAAGATTAGGAAATATGATCTGATGAAATCTTGATCCGAAACATTACTGAGACGTTGTTAGAGGCTAAAATTATTGGTCAATTTCAGCATGTACTTTTTTGAACTTCAAGGATTAATAAGTATGCATGGAGGTTTGGCGAGTTTTGACAATAATTGACGGTACTTACCCTTAATTTATACGTTTTTACGAATGCCTTGGGCCGCGAGCACGACTGGAACATTTTATGCATGAAACCACACCATATCTTACGAACGAAAACAGGGTGCGAAAATGATCCTTGGAAAAAAGAAAGACGTGATCGGACTCGATATTGGGTCAAGCTCGATTAAATTGCTCGAAATGCGGGAAGCAAAGGGAGGCTTCAAATTACAGAACTTGGCGATCTCGCCGTTACCGCCTGAAGCGATCGTCGACGGTGCCTTGATGGATTCGGTTACTATTATCAATACCATAAAAGACCTGGTCGGAGGGGCCAAGCTGAAGTCAAAGGAGGTGGTGACCTCGGTCTCAGGTCATTCCGTCATCGTAAAAAAGATAACCTTGCCATTCATGACAGAAGCGGAACTGGAGGAATCCATCCAATGGGAAGCCGAACGATACATCCCGTTTGACATCAACGACGTTAATATTGATTTTCAAATATTCGGCGCGAGTGCCGATAACCCAGAGACGATGGACGTAGTCCTCGTGGCGGCAAAAAAGGATATCATTAATGATTATGTTTCTGTCATTATGGAGTCTGGATTAAATCCGGTCATCATCGATATCGATTCTTTTGCGTTGGAAAACATGCTTGCCATTAACTATGAGGTCGAAAAGGATGAGACCGTCGCTATCGCCAACATAGGTGCCAGCGTGACCAACATCAACATCATCAAGAATGGTTTTACCGCTTTTACCCGGGATGTTTTTAAGGGAGGAAACCAAGTCACAGAGGAGATCCAAAGGCAGCTTCATATTGACTACGAGGAAGCGGAAAAGGTTAAAGTGGGCAGTAAAATGGACGCATCCGCTCAACCCATCATTCAAAACGTGTTGAAAGCGGCCTCGGAATCGTTGGCGATAGAGATTGGAAACTCTCTGGATTTCTTCCAATCCGGAGCCACGGGTGAAAAAATTGCAAAGCTCTATTTAAGCGGCGGAGGATCAAAAATCAAGGATTTTGATATCGTGGTGCAACAGCATATTGGAATTCCCGTCGAGTCCGTCAACCCTTTCAAGAAAATAGAATACGGCGGAAGAGATTTCGATCTCGAATATTTGAGGGAAATTGGACCTCTCATGGCTGTAGGAGTAGGCCTTGCCTCAAGAAGGGTAGGAGACAGATGATAAAAATCAATCTGCTTCTAGCGAAAAAAGAAAAGAAGAGGGTTGCCGTACACAGAGAAATTGTCGTCCTCATTATCTCCGTCGTTTTGCTGTTCATCCTCCTTATTCTTGTTCAATGGAAACAGGGTAAGACAAAGGAAGATATGTTGGCAGAGATCTCTCGAAAAGAGAAGGAGATCGCGCAAAACAGGTCCCTGACCGCGGAACTGAGCAAAGCTAAGGAATCGAAGAAAACCCTTGAAGAGAAATTGAACGTCATCAATTCTTTGAGAAAAGAGAAGGCCAGCCCCGCGAGGGTCTTAGATGAATTAAGCATCGATAAACCGGTAAAAATCCAGTTCGAGTCTGTCAAAAAAGAAGGATCGAAATTGGGAATTGAAGGAATTGCCTTGGATGATGAAACGGTGGCGAATTTTATGGAGAATCTCCGGAAGTCGAAGATTTTCAAGAACGTGGACTTGATTGTCAGCGAACAAATCGAACAAAGCAAGTTCAAGTTGAAGAAGTTTGTCCTTACCTGTGAGATTTCATGACGGAGGAGAGGGGACCAGAATGGCTCTTTCAGTTAATTCCATCCTAAAGCTTCCGACGCCGAAGAAGGTACTGATTCTCGCTGCGATTTTATGCGTTATTGCGGGCATGTACTTCTATCTCCTGTTCAAGCCACAGCAGGAGACGCTCGCGGGGCTGAAAACGAAGCGAGACCAACTGGTAAAAGATTTGAACGAAAGTGCAGCGATCAAGAAAGACCTGGATAGGTTCAGGGCCCAGGAGAAAGAACTGAACCAGAAGCTCGTTGATGCTCTCAAGCAGCTTCCGAATGAGAAAGAGGTTCCTGAGATATTGAAGAACATAACGAATCTTGGGAAACAGTCAAACCTGGAGTTTACGTTGTTTAAGCCGAAACCTGAGGAACCGCAGCAGTTCTATGCCAAAGTCCCGATCGAGCTGATCGTACTCGGAAGTTACCATAACATGGGGATTTTTTTCGATCGGGTGAGCAAACTTCCCAGGATTATCAATGTGGTCGATTTCAATATGACCAAGGCGAAGGACCCGAAGGGGAAGGGAGAAATTGAGAATCTCGTCAAGACATCGTGTCTGGTCAATACCTATCGATTTCTAGAAAAGAGAAGCGAGGAGAAGAAAGTTGAAAAGAAAGCCGAGACGAAAAAGGCTCCAGCCGAAACGGAAGAGGAGATTCCCAAAGTTCGGAAGAAATAGCATGTCCTATGCCCTGATCACCATACTGGTCGCGGCAGCTTTCTTTGCCGTGAGTTGCGGAGGAGGATCGGTCCCATCTCCTGCACCGCCGAAAGGAAAATCTGCGGTCGCGCAGAAGAAGCTGGCGGAGCCTGCTAAGGCCGAACAGAAACAAGAAACGGAACAAGGCGAACGGAAAGAGTATGCGTATGATCCAACGGGTAAGGTGGATCCGTTTAAACCCTTTATCCAGCTTGCGTCTGCAAAGAAGTCTTCAAAGAATGTGCCCTTAACTCCGTTGGAGAAATATGAAATTAGCCAACTGAAATTGGTTGCGATTATTTCAACTCCCGAAGGAAATATCGCTCTCATCGAAGACTCGACGGGCAAGGGCTATTTTTTGAAAAAGGGGACGGGAATTGGTAAGAATGACGGAAGGGTAAAAAAGATTCTCAAGGACAAAGTGGTGATTGAGGAAACCTATCAAGATATCCTTGGGCAGACAAAAAACAATGAAGTTTCGTTATATCTTCATCGAATCGAAGAGGGGGGAGAATCATGAAATCTTCTCTGATGGCTAAAATGATCTTGTTAATCGCTTTCTTGGCATTTTCTTATGGTTGTTCTACCACCCGTTCCTTTGAACAGCCCTCTCAACCCGATGCCCCGGCTGAGGTTGCCAAGGTATCCGTCATCCAGAGCATCTCGTTTGTCGAGGAAGAGAATTACACAAGGATTCGCATTGAGGGGTCGAATCCCATCGCCGCCCCTTTCTATAAACTGTTGTCCGACCCCCTGGAGATATCGATTGATGTTCCCAGTATCGATTTAAACCAGATCAAACAACCCATTCGGGTTGACAACGGGACGATCAGCGAAATCCGAACGACACAATACGATGATAAAGGAAGAATCGAAATTGGTCTGGTCCAGACAGTGAATTACAACATTGCCAAGGAAGACAAGAGTCTGGTTATTGACGTAGAAAAGTTGAAGAAGTCCGCCGATACCGCAGAAATCAAGAATGAGGAAGAAAGGCCGAAAGAGTCCGAGGCTTCTCCATCACCCCCGAGCAAGGAAGAGGTGCTTCCCACGGTTCCGGTGGTCACCGCCCCGCCGTCAGAATCCGCTCCGAAGCCGCCAGAAACAGCGCAAAGAGCAAAAGAGATCCTCAACTTTCTCCCCCAAAACAAGGGTGACTTTTTGGCTCTGGATATCATCGCCGATGGAAAAATCGAGAATTACAATTTCTTCAAGCTGGATTCTCCAGCGAGGTTGGTTTTGGATATTTGGGAGGTTGACACCCGATTCCCGAAAAAATCCATCAAGGTCAAAAACTCCTTCATCAGAGAAATCCGCGTCGGACATCATCCGGGTAAAGTACGGCTGGTCTTCGATTCCCTGAAGCCCCAACTCCCGGCCTATCAAATCAACCGTATGGGCGATCGGTTGATTGTGTCAATCGGAAATGTTCCTCCATCGTCCGAACCTCAGGTTTCAGAGACGCCTAAGAAGGTAGTAAGTAATATAACCCCTTCCGCGACGATGAAGGACGCACCGGTGGAAATTAAAAAGGAGGATGTCAAAAAAGACGATGTCAAAAGAGAAGAAGAGAAGCTTCTCCCGCAACCCAAGGAGGAAGAGAAATCTTCGACAGAGACCGGGGCAAAATCGACTCCGCCGGGACCCGTGGTGAAGGCGGCAACCCTAGAAAAAGGAACGGAGGGGAAGAGCGCACCCGAAGAGGCCCTCCTGGAAAAAGGGTATGCCGGAAGAAAATTGTCTCTCGATTTCAAGGATGCAGATATTAAGAATATCCTTCGTTTGATTGCAGAGGTAAGCAATTTGAACATCATCGCCGGTGATGATGTGACGGGAAAGGTCACCATGAGACTGGTGGATGTGCCTTGGGACCAGGCTTTGGAGGTCATTCTACAAGCCAGGTCCCTTGGGATGAGTCGGGCGGGAAACGTGATCCGTGTAGCGCCGATGACTAAATTAAAGAAAGAGGTTGAGGAAGAGTTGACAGCGAAGAGGGCCAAAGAGAAGTTGGAAGATCTCGTGACCGAATTGCTTCCGGTCAGCTATGCGACCGCAAAGGAAATTTTGCCTCAGGTGAAGGGTGTTTTGAGTGATCGAGGGGATATTAAGGTAGATGAAAGGACAAATATTCTAATTGTAAAGGACATCTCCCGCAATATTCTTGGGGCTAAGAACCTCGTCAAATCTTTGGATACGAAAACGCCCCAAGTCATCATTGAAGCAAGGATTGTCGAGGCCAATTTAGTATTCCAGAACGACTTAGGCGTCCAATGGGGTTTTCTGGCAAGCGCTGGGAAAGATGGTAAGAGGAATACGTTGATCGGAGGAGGAGTCCCCGGTGCATCGCAGCTAACAGGAAGTCTGATCAATAAAGTGGTCGATCTCCCTGCAACCCCTTCAGTAGGGACCCCGGGTGTCCTTGAGCTTCTGTTCACGTCCAAGTATGGACTCAGGGAGCTGGACGTGGCCATCTCGGCCCACGAGAATCAAGGAAACGTCAAGATCATTTCGAGTCCTAAGATCGCGACGCTCGACAATAAGGAGGCATCGATTGAACAAGGGTTGAGGATCCCTTATCTGAAGCTGACTACCGAAGGAACCGTGACGACCGACTTTATCGACGCCAATATAAAGTTGACGGTCGTTCCTCATGTAACGAACGACGGAAACATCAAATTGAATATCAAAGCCAAAAAGGATGCCCCCGATCAAAGCATCACCGTGCAGGGCGTTCCGAGTATCGATAAGAAGGAAGCCATTACGGAAGTAATGGTAAAAGACAACGGCATTTTTGTCATCGCAGGGATCTATACGATCCAGAAAACCGAGAGCGAGGAAGGAATCCCTCTCTTCAGCAAAATCCCTTTGCTGGGCTGGCTGTTCAAAAAGGAGTCAAAGGGAGACACCAGAAAGGATTTGATGATCTTTATCTCACCCAAGATCATCAGAGACCAGGTCTAAAAAGACCGACCAATTGGGCGACGCGGCCGATACGGTGGTTGCCCAAGTATTTCTCGATTCCATCAATGACCTCAACGGCGGTGGTAGGGTTGACCAGGTTGGCGCTTCCGATCTGCACCGCCGAAGCCCCGACGAGGATAAATTCAATCGCATCCTCTGCTTTCATGATTCCTCCCATCCCAATCACGGGGATCTTCACTGCCTGACTTGCCTCCCAAACCATTCTTAAGGCAATGGGCTTAATCGCTGGACCGGAGAGGCCCCCGACAATATTTCCCAATTCCGGTTTTTTTGAATGGATATTGACCGCCATTGCTCTAAAGGTATTCACAAGGGAGACACCGTCCGCTCCGCCCTCTTCAACGGCTTTCGCCATCGATGCGATATCCGTCACATTGGGGGATAGTTTAACAAGAAGGGTTAAACCAGTCGCCTTCCTTACCCTTCGTACCAACCGGTAGGCCATTCTCGGATTCGATCCGAAAATAATTCCTTCCCTTTTGATATTGGGACAAGAGATATTCATCTCAAGCGCTGATATGCCAGGAATTTCATCAAGACGCCCCGCCAATAAGACATATTCCTCGGACGTATTTCCAAAGAAATTGACGACGAGATGAGACTTTACTTTTCTATAGTAAGGTAATTTGTCTTTAACGAAATCCTGAAGACCGGGATTTTGAAGCCCAATCGAATTGATGATTCCTCCTTCCGTCTCGAAGATCCGCGGAGGGGGATTTCCTGCCATGGGATTCAAGGAGATCCCTTTGGTGATGATGGCGCCCAGGCGGCTCGGGTCTAAGAAATCTTCAAACTCCTGGCCAAACCCGAAGGTTCCTGAGGCAACGATCACCGGATTCTTCAGCGTGAGACGGCCAATCCTCACCGAAAGATCGGGGGCTTGCATCAAACTTGACATTGTTCCCAATCGATATCCTCTAGACCAAAAACGGGACCTTCCTTGCAGACGCGTTGATAGGGCGTTTTAGGATCTTTTGTTTTCACAGCACATCCCCAGCAGGCCCCGAAGCCACATCCCATCCGGGATTCCAAGGAGCCCTGATTAACGAACGGCTCAGACCTTAAGGTCCTCGCCAGATCCTTCAACATCCCCATCGGGCCACAGGCATACAAATAATTAACCTGACTCTTCTTAAATCTCTTTTTATGGAACGAAAAAAGATCGACCACCCTTCCTTTAAATCCCAGACTTCCATCTTCAGTAGAGATAAAGATGTTGGAATTCAATCTTTCAAAGTCTGCAGAGCACAGGATGTCATTCCGCGTCTTTCCGCCGATGAAAACGAATAATCTTCCAGCGGACAATGCCTCTGCCAAAGGATAGAGAGAAACAATGCCAAGCCCTCCTCCGACCAATACGATATTCGTGGAAGGGGGATCCGGGGGGAGGGTGAACCCATTGCCCAAAGGACCGACCATCTCCACTCCTTGTCCCTTTTCAAGGGCTGCCATTTTACGAGTCCCTTTACCCACTATTTTATACAGGATGGATAAGCGTCCTTTCTTAGTCCTCCTCGGGTGGTCATCCGGATACCTTTTGTAGACGCTAAAGGGTCGTCTTAAAAAGGGATGCCCATCGTTTGAGACCTTAAGCATGATAAACTGGCCAGGCTTTATTCCAGTGGCAATCGGGGGACAATGGATCTCCAACAGGGAATAGTCAGGTCTTATTTCTTGATTCCTTATGACGATTCCGGTACTCAGCAAGCCCATCGTTCTCAGCTTCCTTTCGCCATAAGAAGGGCGTCGGATTCCCCCCGGTAAAATTTCTTCCTTATTCCGACCGGTTTGTAAAGCAGAAGCTCATA
>Ga0316624_10000971_pt1 | contig 10727 bp, 7 predicted proteins | sample OWC_Aug_N3_C1_D5_FD_207657 | JGI IMG/M metagenome (GOLD analysis project Ga0316624, IMG submission 207657) | Wetland soil microbial communities from Old Woman Creek delta, Ohio, United States - OWC_Aug_N3_C1_D5_A | ecosystem: Environmental > Terrestrial > Soil > Wetlands | place: USA: Ohio...
GCCGGGACGGCTCAAGACGATCTTCACCGTGGCTTGGGTTGAAATTCCGGCGGCGTCGGCGCGATCGCTGACGGCGACCACGATCGACAGCGGCGCCACGCTCTGCTGCATCAGTGCGGCAACCAGCGTCTTGGCCAGTTCGGGGCGGCCCTTGGTCGCGAGCACCACGCCGACATGCAGATTGTCGGCCATGGTGCTAGCGCGCGGCGTCCCGTAGCGGGCCGCGGATGGCGACCACGATGTAGAGCGCGGCGACCACCACGAAGGCGCCGGCGTAGACCGTCAGCAAGCCGACCAGATCGAGTCGCGCCAGCAGGCCGAGGCCGACCGCCGCCGTCATCACCAGCGTATTGACGATTGATAGCCAGGCGATCTCGCGGAAATAACCGGTGTGCTGGAGCAGAAAGTTGGGCGCTGACTTGACGGCGGCGACGAGCAGCAGCCCGAGCAGGATCGGCACGACCGCCCCCGGCATCTGCGCGGCATGCCCGAGCAGCAGCGCGAACAGGTCCTTGGCGTCGATCAGCAGCAGCGCGGAAATCGCCAGCGCCGGAACCAGACACAAGCCAACGGCGGCCAAGGTGGCGCGCTTGAGCATGCGGGCGTCGTGCGCTGAATAGGCCGCGGTCTGCCGCGGCACCAGAAGGTCGCAAGCCGCCGAGCAGAGGTTGAGCGTGCCGAAATAGATCTTCAGCGTGGTGTCGAGCACGATGGTGGGCGCGCCGAGGCCGAACGCGAACGGCACCACCAGATAGAGCACGTTGTGGATGTAGACCTCGCCCGCGGCGTGGGTGCCGGTGCGCAGCGCCGAGCGCCAGTTTTCGCGGAAGAAGCTGCGCAGCCGCCCGGCGAGCCCGCGCCATTGCGGCGTGACCGCGCGCTTGCGCACCAGCCGCCTGCCGGCAAGCGCCACCAGCACCACCCAGCCGAGATTGATGACGATCACAAATGCCGCGAACGGCAAGCCCGCCAGCATCGCCAGCATGACGGCCACGTAGCCTACGCGCCGCCACGCCTCGAGCGTCTCGAAATAGATATACTCGTCGACCGCCACGCTGGCATTGCGCAGCACGAACCAGGCAAGATTGAACGCGGTGAAGAAGAAAAATAGCGCGAACTCGGCCGCCTGCCAGGCCGTCACCGACGGCCGCGCATACATCGCCGCAAAGCAGACCGCGGCACCCAGCGTGATCGCGAGCCCGTAGAACATGGCGACCGCGTTGGCCTGCGCCGCGATCGGCAGCGTGTCTTCGCCGGCGAGGTAGCGCTTGCGCAGTTGCACGAACAGGATCTTCGACAGGCCGAGATCGAACAGCCACATCGACACGCCGACCGCGCCCACCAGGATGAACAGCGAGAAGCGCTCGGGGCTGAGCACGCGCGCGAACACGAAGGTCTGGATCAGCCCGGCGAGAAGTGAACTGCCGGAGACCCAGCCGCGCAGCAGCATGTAGCGTAACGAAATAAGCTCGGCCAAGCGCGCGCGCTTCGCCCAGCCGGTGATCGTGCTCGGGACGGTGCTCATTGACGGTGCCAGCATGATCGTCCTGTTCAGGCGACGAGCGCCAGATATTTCGCCGCCATGCCCTCGAAGCCATAGGCCGGCGACAGCCGCCGCAGCTCAGCGACGATCTCGCCGCGCAACTTGGCGTCGCTCAGGATGGCGCGGATGCGCGCAAGCCAGGCGTCTCGGTCGCCGAGCGGAACGATCAGATTGCCCGCGAGAAACGGCGAGGCCTGAAACATTTCCCGGAACGAGGGGATGTCGGAGCAGACCAGCGGAACCCCGGCGTGGATGGCTTCGATGGCCGCAAGGCTCAAGCCCTCGAAGTTCGAGGGGAACAGCATGAGGTCGATGGCCGAATAGAACGCGCCGACGCGCGCATGCCCGATATGGTCGAGGAGATGCACGCGGCCTGCAAAGCCGCTATTCGCGATCGTCGACTTGATCAGCGCTTCGTCCGGACCACTGCCGATCAACAACAGTGAGGCGTCGGGCAAGTCGCGCAGTAGACCGATGCTGAAGACCTGGTTCTTCTGGCGGTAGAGCCGGCCGAGCTGGCCGAGCACCGTGCCTTTGGCGGGCAGAGCGAGTTCGCTGCGCGCCTCGGCGCGGTCGATCAGCACCGGCTTGCGCTGGCCGTTGGGGATCACGGTCAGCCGCTGCATATAAGCCGCACCGTTGCGGCGGTAGCTGTCCGCCACCGAATGACCGCAGGCGACGATGTGGCGGTAGAACCCGCGCCGCCCGAACAAGCCATCGAGCTTCATTAGCAGCGGATTGAAATGGTCGTAAGGCAGATGCTGGGTGGCGACACGTTCGCCGATGCCGGCGAGAAAGCCTGCGATCCCGGCCAGCAGGTTGGACAGCGGCTGCAAGCCGAACACCGCATCGGGCCTGCGGCGGCGCAGCGCCAGGACGACGCGCACGAACAAGGCGGCCAGCGTGAACGGCGAGCGCGAACGCGTGTGCTTGATGAAGACGCGGGCGCCGGGCGGCATTTCCGCTTGCGAGCCGAACAGATACCACTCCTCGACATGATGGCCCTCGGCGCGCATAGCGCTTGCCAGCGCCGAGGCCAACACCGAGCTGCCGCCGTTGTCATGCGCGGTGCCGAGGAAGACGATGGCGCGCGGGCGCACCGGCGCCGCCGTGTTGGTCCTCTGTCGTGGGCGCCAGAGCTCGTTCATGCGCGTTCCCGATAGGCGTCTAGGTCGCCGCGCCGGCCGCCAGGCCTGCGGGTGCACGCCATTGCGCGCCGCGCACGGCCTTGAAGGTCGCCGCTGACAAGCCCCAGATCATTCCGAGCAGCAGATAGAAATGGCGCCAGTGATCGGTATCGATCACGAAGCCTTCGGCGATCTCGCCGATAAAGGCCGCCACCGCGGTGATGAGATAGGGCTGCCACGGCGTGCGCACCAGCGCCGTGCGCAGGCCGACCAGCGTCGTCGTGAGCAGCAGCAGCACATAGGCCATGCCGCCGGCCCAGCCGTAGACTAGGAATGCCTGCAGATAGACATTGTGCTGCTGCAGCCCATGCGCGCGGGCGAATTCGAACGGGCCCATGCCGTTGGGAAACGTCAGCACCGAATTGAGCGCCAGTTCCTGCAGGCGAAAGCGGCCGCCTTGGCCGACGTCGTAGGACTGGATGAGGTGCGCGCGCACGCTGAACATCTCCTGGATGGCGGGGACGGTCAGCAAAAACGCGACGAATAGAGCGAGCGCAATCACGGCCGTTGCGCTGAGCGCCAACACGCGCAGGCGCCCGCGTGTCGTCGGCGCGGTCACGAAGGCGAGCACGATCATGACCAGGCAGGAAAGGCCGAAATGAAACCAGGCGCCGCGCGAAAAGCTAAGCAGCAGGCCGAACAGCAGGATGCCGGTGACGACGACGTCGGTGAGCTGGATGCGGCGCGCCACCATGCGGTCGATCAGGAACAGCAGCGGCCAGATCAGAAATGGACCGTACACATTAGGGTCCTTGAAAGCGCCGAGTGCGCGGCCAAGCGGCGCGAACAGATGACCGGTGCCCATGATGTCGAAATAACCAAACGTGCCGGTGATCACCGCCGCGATCGCGGAAATCACGTAGGCGATCCGCATGGTGGTAAGCCGCTGCATGGTGTTCTGGGCGAACAGGCAGGCGAATAGAATGCCGGCAATGGCGAGATAAACCGAGGTGCCGGTATACTGGACCGTCTTCTCTCGGCCCGGCACGTGCAGCAGCGCCATCATGCCGGCCACGTTCCAGATCAGCAGCAGCAGAAACGGCACCAAGAGCGGCCGTTCGAGCCGCACGCCCGCAATCAGGCACATCACCGCCAGCAGGCCCATCAGCGCGTCATGCGGCGATGGCTCGATGAACACGGCCGAGCTCGCTAGAACGGTGACGAACAGCACGACCAGCAGCAGGCGTTCGCGCAACGGTGCTGCCTGCGCGACCATCATCGGGGGGCGCTGCGCGACGGCCATGTCCCGGGCCGCGATCAATAGGCGTTCTCGGTCTTGAGCAGCGCGAACGGCGTATGCAGCAGGATGTAGAAGTCGAACAGCACCGACCAGTTCTCGATGTAGTAGAGGTCGTGCTCGACGCGCTGCTGGATCTTCTCGTGAGTGTCGGTCTCGCCGCGCCAGCCGTTGATCTGCGCCCAGCCGGTGATACCGGGCTTGACGCGGTGGCGGGCGAAATAGCCGTCCACCGCCTCGTCGTAGAGACGCGCCTCGGCCTTGGCATTGACCGCGTGCGGGCGCGGGCCGACCAGCGAGAGGTTTCCCTTGAACACCACGTTGAACAGCTGCGGCAGCTCGTCGAGGCTGGCCTTGCGGATGATGCGTCCGACGCGGGTGACGCGCGGGTCGTCCTTGGTGACGAGTTTGTTGGCGTGGGCGTCGGCCGCGTCCGCATACATCGAGCGGAACTTGTAGACCTCGATCAGGTCGTTGTTGAAGCCGTAACGTCTCTGCTTGAACAGCACCGGCCCCCGGCTGTCGAGCTTGATGGCGATCGCGATGATCGCCATCAGCGGCAATGCGCAGAGCAGGATGAGGCCGCCGATGATCTTATCGAACAGCCATTTCATCACCACGTCCCAGTCGGCGATCGGCCGATCGACGACGTCGAGCACCGGCACCTTGCCGATGTAAGAATAGGAGCGCGGCCGGAATTGCAGCTTGTTGGCGTGGGCGGCAAGCCGGATGTCGACCGGCAGCACCCACAATTTCTTCAGCATCTGCAGGATGCGGCCTTCCGCCGAGATCGGCAGCGAGAAGATCACCAGATCGACGCGCGTGCGCCGCCCGAATTCCACCAGGTCGTCGACGGTGCCGAGCTTGCGCTCGCCGGCGCATTCGGTGCCGCTGCGCTCGTTACCGCGATCGTCGAACAGGCCGATGATCTTGACGCCGGTGTCCTTCTGGCGCCCCAGTTCCTCGATCACATGGGCGCCGGCGTCGCCGCCGCCGACGATCACCGTGCGGCGGGTGAGGCGGCCTTCCTGCGTCCACTTGCGTACCATGAGGAAGACGACGCGGCGCGAGGCGATGAGCGCGGCAAGCCCGGCGATGTAGAAGGCGCTGAGCCAGACACGCGAGAACATCTCGCCGGCCTTGGCGAGGAATGAGCCGCCGATGACGATCAGGAACACCAGCGACCAGGCCGAGGCCAGACGCATGTATTGCTTCTCGTGCCCGCGGAACGCCTGCACCTGGTAGATGTCGGCCGTCTGGAACGCGAACATCGACAAGACGGCGATGGCAAAGGTCACGAGCAGATATCGCCAGATCAGCCCGTCGAACTCGTGCAGATAGGCGGCATAGACCGTCAGCCCGACCAGCATGATGAGCGCGAACTCGCCCATGCGCACGAAGCCCGCAAGCACGATCGGCGAGATCGGTGCGGCCGACGGCTTGGCGGCGACCGCGAGCGCTTCCGGCGACAAAGTGCGCGTCTTGGCCGCCGCGCGCGGGGCGGCGCGCAGCCGCTCGATCGCAGCCGCCGGGCTCGCCGCCGTTTTCGGAGGGTGCAGGTCGGTGTCACTCATTGCTACGCACACCACAAAACGGCCCGCCGCGGATGGCGTCGCGCGGCGGCCGGTACGTCCTTTAATTCCCGGAAATTTCTAGGGAAAAACTCTCAAAAAAGGCTTATCGGAATGCTCAAAACTGTCTTAACGACGCCCGGCTTTTTGCAGCATTTCGAGCCCGTCGCGGTAGCCGGCAACCACACCATCGACCATGGCCTCGACCGTGAACGAGGCCGCCACCCGCTCGCGCAGCAGCCGCGTGGTCTCCGCCAGGCCGGCCGGGTCGTCGAGGGCGACAGCGATGGCGCGGGCAAGCGCGCGGGCATCCTGTGGGGGAACCAGGCGGTCCGATAGCGGCCCGTAGATCTCCGGAATACCGCCCACGCTTGTGGTGATCAGCGGCTTTCCCGCCGCCGCCGCCTCCAGCACCACATAGGGCAGCGATTCCGCCCGCGACGGCACCACCATGATGCGGCCGAGCGAAAGCGCCGCGGGGCCCGGCATGGCCGTTTTGAAGCAAATATTCGCCGACAGCCCTAATCGCGCTACCTGCGCTTCCAGCGCGTCGCGCTCCGGTCCGCTGCCAACCAGCGTTACGGTCACGGCGCGGCCTTCGCGACGCAGGAGCGCGATCGCCTCGATCAGCACGTCGACGCCCTTGACCGGCCGCAGTTCGCCCATGAACACCAGGTCGGCGGCGTCGTTGCGCGCGAGGATCGGCGCGAAGTCGGCGCGCGCGACCCCGTTGTGAACGATGCGCACCAGGCCGTGCGGCGTGCCGATCTTGCGGCGGAAGACGTCGGCGCTGTAGGCGCTTTCGAACAGGAACAAGTCGCCGCGCAACATCAGCAGGCGTTCGGTCGCGAGATAAAATTTCCCCATCAGGCTGTCGTGGCCGAACAGCAGGCTGCCGCCGTGCGGTGTGTAGGCGCGCACCGCCTGGCTGTGGCCGAAGGTGAGGCGGGCATAGGCGCCGCCCTTGGCGCCGTGGCCGTGCACCACGTCGGCCTTGCTCCGCATGACACGGCGCATGACGTGGCCGAGCACGATGAAATCGCCGGGATTAGCGTGACGCCGCATCGGCATGCGGGTGAGTCCGAGCGCGAGCGAGGGCGCCAGCGCGCGCAAAATTTCGTCAGCCTGCGCGCCGCCGGTGCGCGAGTCGGCAACAATGCCGACGCGGTGACCGCGCGCAATCTGCTCATGTGTCAAATCGAGCACATGGCGGAAGAGGCCGCCGACCGGCGCGCGGAACACATGCAAAATATTGAGACGCGGCATCGCCCGATTCTAAAGGCGACATTGCCTAGTAACGTTTAATCTATTGCGGCAGAATCGCTTAATACCACCGCGCCTGCGCGAATGGATTGCCCTGCGGCGCGGCCGCATAGGGCCCGCCGACGCCGTATGGCGGCGGACGGTATTGCGGTGGGGTGGGTTGCGGTGCGTAAGACGGCGGGGAGCGCGGCGGTGCAGCAAATGTTTGCTGGCCGTAGACCGGCGGGGCCGGCTGCGGCGCGGAGCCTTGCTCTGCATAGGCGGGCGCCGCTTGCTGCGAGCCGAATGTGTTGAACAGCCCGCGGCCGCCTGGCGGATCTTGCGGCGGCGGCGCCGGCTGCTGGTAGGCGGACTGGCCATATTGCGGTTGCGCGTAAGCCTGTGTCTGCGCCGCGGAGAACAGGCCGCGGCTGCTCGCGGCCGGCGGTTGCTGATAGCCGACTTGCGCATATTGCGGCTGGGCATAGGGCGCCGGCGTCGATTGCTGTTGCACGACCGGCACCGGCTGCTGAGTCGCCGGATCGATCACGTAGTAGCTCGTCTGCTGGCGCGCACAGGCCGCGGTCGCGAGCGCGACCAGGACCGGCAGTAGGAATTGGCTAAGCCGCATGGAAACGAATCCGGGCCGTTGCTGGGGCTTCCGAGCGGATTAGGCGACCCGGATGGTTAACAAAATCTAACTTTTCGTCGGAAAGCGCGCGCAATTAACGCGACAGCAACCATAATAGTTTGTGATCACGCTGGTGCCACAGATCAGTGCGCTTGGAGTAGGGATGTTTCTCCGTAAAAAGTCGCAAGCCGCCGCCGCGTCAGCGCCTGTCATGGTACCCGTCGCCCTCGATGGCGAGCCCGATATGCGCGGCCTGGGCCGCGCCTTGTGGCAGAAGAAGGGGAGGATCCTGGCCGTCACGATCGTGGCCGCCGCCGCCGCCTTCGTCGTCGTCAACGCCATCACCCCGCGCTTCCGCTCCGAATCGCGCCTGCTCTTGGAGGCGCGCGAGAACGTCTTCCTGCGCGCGGAAGCCGACAAGAACGCGCCCGACCGCACCACCATCGATCCGGAAGCCGTGGCGAGCCAGACGCAGGTCGTGCTCTCGCGCGATCTCGCGCGCGAGGTAATCGAGAAGGAGAAGCTCGCCGACAATCCGGAATTCGAAGGCGGTGCGCCGTCTCCGCTCAATGCCCTGCTGGGAATGATCGGCATCGGCCGCGATCGCAGCACGATGACACGCGACGAGCGCACGCTCGAAGCCTATTACGACCGCCTCAACGTGCAGGCGGTCGAGAAGTCGCGGGTGATCTCCATCGATTTCAGCTCCGCCGATCCGCAACTCGCCGCCAACGTCGCCAACGCGATCGCCGAGGCCTATCTGCACATGCAGCAGACCGCCAAGCTCGATCAGACACGCGCCGCCGGCAGTTGGCTTGCCGGCGAGATCGAGAAAATGCGCAAGAAGGTGGCGGACGCGGAAGACAAGGTCGAGCAGTATCGCGCGAAGGCTAATTTGTTCGTCGGTTCCAACAACACCTCGCTGCCGAGCCAGCAGCTCACCGAGATCAACTCCCAGATCGCGGCCGCGCGCGGGCAAAAGGCCGATCTTGAGGCGAGGGCGCGCCAGCTGCGCGATCTTATCCGCTCCGGCAAGTCGATCGATTCCTCCGATATCGCCAATTCCGACACCATGCGCCGCCTGATCGAGCAGCGCATCGCGATGCGTTCGCATTTGGCCGAGCAGTCGACCACGCTACTCAGCCAGCATCCGCGCATCAAGGAGTTGAACGCGCAGATCGCCGACATCGACCGTCAGATCCGGGTGGAGGGCGAGCGCCTCGCGCGCCAGCTCGACAACGACGCCAAGGTCGCCGGCGACCGCTTGCAGACGCTGACCGCGAGCCTCGACACGGTCAAGAAGCTCGCCTCGCAGTCCAACGAGCAGGATGTCGAGCTGCGCGCGCTCGAGCGCGAGGCCAAGACCGACCGTGATCTGCTGGAGTCATACCTGGCGAAATACCGCGAGGCCTCCGCACGCGACAGCATCAACGCCGCGCCGCCGGAAGCGCGCATCATTTCGCGCGCCACGCCGGCCATCGTGCCGGCCTATCCGAAAAAGCTGCCGACCGTGCTGATCGCGGCCTTTGCCGCCTTCGCGCTGCAGGCGGGCTTCACCGTCACCGGTGCGCTGCTGGCGGCGCCCGGCGCATCCTCCTACGGTTATGCCTATGCCCCGGCGAGCTACGCGGCGGCAGGCTACGAGCCGCCGATGATGCCGCCAACGCCGCGTGTGGCCTCGCCGCCCTTGGCGCCGATGCCGCCCGCGGCATTCGCGGCCGCGCCCACACCCGCGAGCAGCATCGATCAGATCGCGAACCGCCTGCAGCAGGCAGGCGATGCAGGGCGCACCGTCTGCGTCATCGGCACCATGCGCAATGCCGGCACCACCTTCGCCGCCATCACGCTCGCCCGCGCGCTCGCCAAGGATGGCGATGTGGTGTTGGTGGATCTGGCGTTCGGCGCGCCCAATCTGTCGGTGATTTCGACCGACCCCAGCGCGCCCGGCATTGCCGAACTGGTGCGCGGCAGTGCCTCGTTCGGCGACATCATCACCCGCGACCAATATTCGCGCGTGCACCTGGTCGCGACCGGCAATGTCGGCGGTGACGCCGCCGCGCTCGCCGCCTCGCCGATGCTGGCGACGGTTATCGAGGCGCTGATGCGCAGCTACGCGCACGTGGTGATCGACGCAGGCTCCGCAGCCGACGTCGCGATCGAGCGCTTCGCGCCGCTGGCGCAACGCGCCGTGCTGGTGACGAGCGATCCGGCCAATCCGGCAACGCGCGCCGCGCGGGAGCGGATGATGATGGCCGGCTTTGCCGACGTGGCGGTTTTGGCGGGCGGCGCCCAGGCCGCCGCGGCATAAAATTCAGACGGCGGGCGAGAGGGCAGCGCGCAGGCGGCGCAAGCCGCGCGCCAGAGACCACAGAACGCCGTTGCTCTTGACCGTACGCTTGCAGCGCGCGGCGATGCCGAAGCCCACGGCAAGCACCCACCCGGCCGCGCTGAGCGGCAGATGGCTGTCGAACAGCGGTTCGGCGTCATTGCAGAACAGGGTCTTGTAGGTCGCCTGGCCGATGCCGAGGTCGAAAGTATCGAGCCCGCGCTCGCAGCAGCGCCGCACGACGCGCGCAAGCAGCTGCTCGCCCGGGCTTTCGGCGGCGTAGCGGTCCTTGATGATGGAATTGAACATGCCGCAGAAGCGCCCGCCGCCGACGGTGCCGCCGAAGGTTGCCACGATGATGTCGCCGACCGAGAGCGCGTAGAGCTCGATCAGCGGCTCGCCGCCGGCAAGCCGCTCGGTGGCGGCGGCCTCGATGAAGCGCCGCACGCCCGCGCCTGCGAAAGCGTCGGCGATGCCCAAATCGCGCATGCGCGCGCTCTTCTGCTTGAAGAAGGCGTCGAGCACGCGGCGCACCTCTTGGTCTCCGGCGGCCTGCTCGAAGCGCACGGCGCCGAAGCTTGCCAGGGCGCGCTCCTTCTTGCGCATCTTCTTGCGGGTGGCGGAATTGGTGCGCGCGCGCAACAGCGCGTCGTAGTCGGGGATGAGCGCGCCACTGAAGCCGTAATTGGCGGCGCGCAGATGCGGCAGCAGCGCGAACGGGTTGGTGGTGCCGCCCCAGGTCAGCGGCTGATTGGTGAGCTTGAGAACGTCGACATGACCTGCAAGATACTTGAGCACCGCGCGCAACTCGTCGGCCCCGATGCTTTCGGCCACGTCGCGCCGCCAAACAGCCATGTTGAAATTGGCGTGCTTGCCGCCGAGGAACTCGGCCACCTGCAGGCCGCCGAAGCGGCGGCGGCCGAGCGGCCACAAAAACAGCGGCGCGCCCTGCGCATTGAATCCGACCACGATGAAGGGCGTTATGCCGGC
>Ga0316624_10000972_pt1 | contig 10727 bp, 9 predicted proteins | sample OWC_Aug_N3_C1_D5_FD_207657 | JGI IMG/M metagenome (GOLD analysis project Ga0316624, IMG submission 207657) | Wetland soil microbial communities from Old Woman Creek delta, Ohio, United States - OWC_Aug_N3_C1_D5_A | ecosystem: Environmental > Terrestrial > Soil > Wetlands | place: USA: Ohio...
CGGTCATCCGGTTGATGAAGCCCTCGATGTGCGGGTCGAAGAGCGTGGGAAGCGGGCCCGCCTCCGAAACCTCGATCCGGTGGCGCCCCGGGAGCTCGGGATCCGGGCTCGACTCCCAGCGCATGAAGTTGTAGACGCTGGCGCTCAAGGTGGTGAGCAGGCGGAGGTCGCGCCCGAAGGCGAGGAATCGCTCCTTGGGATCCTGGGTCTTGGCGACCTGGAGCCGGTTCAGGTACTCGAGCTGCTGGTAGACACCGGCGTGGATCAGGCGCTCGGCCGAGCGCGCGCCACGCCGGCGCAGATAGTCGTCGCTCCCCCCGCCCTCCACGTCGCGCAAGAGCTCCACGAAGCGCGCGTAGATGCGGATGTCGTACCACTGGGTGACCTGGACCGGCTCGGCCAGGATCTCGAGGTCGCCCGGCTGGAGGCGGCGCGCGAGCTCGTCTCGCGAGATCCCGCCCGCGGAAACGAGCTTCGAGACCTCCTCGACGGCCAGCGAGAAGACCGCACCCTTGATCGACGGAAGCGCCGACATCCTGCCCCCGCACAGCTCCATCGGCGAGACCCCCCGCCGACTCGAGGGCCGCCGGCCTCGGCCCGGCGGGGCGGCGGGCCGCCCCGCCGCGAGCCCTCCACTGCCTTCCCCTGGCGCCTTTTTCGTCCGCCGCGATCGGGAATAGAATGGAGCCACGCACTCGCGCCCCGCGTCCCCGACGTCGGCTGCCGAAGACGCCGCCGGAGACGCGACGAGCCACGCGGCGAGAGAGCTCGCATTTCGGGAGGGCTCGCATGCGCCGAAACGCGCTTGTGCTGGCACCGCTGCTGATCCTTCTCGGCTGGGCGACCCCGGCCGCAGCCACCTCGACGCCCTTCACCGGAACGCTCTCGATGGCGCTCACGGGAGGGTCGACCCGCTACCCGCTGGTGAGCCTGACGGCCAGCGGCACGGCCGACGTGACGCGCTCCGGAGGGAGCCTCAGCGCGATTGCGCTGCCGGCGGGCGTGTTCTCCGCACACGTCATGATCCCCATCACCGATCCGGCTGCCTACCCGATCACGCAGATGATCGTGGACGTGACGAGCGGCCCCGGTCTCTTCGACACGATCCCCGGCGCCGACATCGACAACGATTTCAACACCGACCTGACCGGCCAGGGGAGCGGCGCCATGGCGCTCTCGGGCCAGCTCGACGTCGGGCTCTTTCAGGGACCCTTGGCGCACCTCATCGTGCCGTTCACCTCGGCGGGCGTCGACGGGATCGGTCTCGGCGGCGGCTTCGTTGTCGCGACGTCCTCCGGCATCAGCGTGTCCGTGCGAGGCGCCCCCTGGACCACGGGCACGGTATCGGCCGCAGGAGTGCCCCTCACGGGCTTCGTCTCGGACGACACGGTGCAGCTCGTCTCGCAGGCGGTCGTCTCGACCAGCATCAACGCCGATGCTCCGCTCCGGATCTCGAGCCTGCTCACCTTGAGCTTCGTGCCCGAGCCGGGGACGCTCCTCCTGCTCTCGGGCGGCCTCGCCGCGCTCGGGATGTTCGCCCGGCCTCTCCGAAGCCGCTAGACGGATCGCACCTCGAAGCTCGCGACCCGGGGCAGTGAGCTCCTCCCTGCGCGGAGGCCACCGAGTGGCACACGACCGCCGCTACCCGGCGCTGTTACTACGACCCTCCTTTCCGTGGCTCCGCGCTACGGTGCAACCCGTTCGCGGTCGCCCTCGAGTCGCGCGCCAGACCCGTTCGACCCTCTCCAGGCCCGCACGCGCTCTCAGCGCGAGCGCAGGTAGGCCAGCAGCGCCTGCGCATCGCCCGCAGGGAGATTCGCCCGCACCCGCATGTGCAGCATGATCGTGTCCCACTCCGCCGGGGAGCGCTCTCCGGGCGGACGAGCGTTGTGGCACGAGCCGCAATAGGCCGACCACTCTCGCGCCCCCTTCCTCACCAGGGCCCTCTGCTCGCTCGCCGCTGCCTTCTGCTCGCTCGCCTCCTCGGCAGCCGTCGCCTCCGGACGCCCGAGCACGACCGCGCCGACGAGTATCGAAAGTGTCGCCAGAGCACGCACGTTGGTACGGCGCATCACGGTTCCTCCCTCAGAATCCCACTGCGACCATGAGATGGATCATGTTGTCGTTCCGCACCTTGTCGCCAAACTCCCAGTCGTACTCGAGCTTCCCGACGACGGAGGGCGTCAGCCAGTAGTCGACTCCGAAGGCGAGCTCCCGCGGATTCCCCGGTCGCGCTTCGGTGCCCAGGACGTCGTCCGCCGCCAGCCCGTGCTGCTGCAGCCCGGACCAGCGCGCCACCAGCTCCACCTTGTTGAGGGGCTCGATCCCCAGTCGCGAGAGCTTGTACGCCGCCTGCAGATAGAAGCCGTCCCGGTGATCGGTACTCTGCCCGAGCAGCTGCCGGCGCGTCTGGAGGTACTCTCCGCGAACTTCGAGCTCGTCGAGCTGATACGCGAAATCGAGGCCCCACGCCGCAAACCAGAGACCCTCCTTGTCGTCCCAGGTTCCGTCGTAGGTGGACGCGCCGATCCTCAGGCGCCCCATCTCCGCCGCCAACGGGATGGGATAGAGCCCGATGCGCCCGCCGAAGCCCTTTCCCTTGTTCAGATCCACGTTGTTGGTGAGGAACGGGGTGCCGATCGCCGGAGTCCCGAGCGCCGAGTCCTCGAAGCGCGGACCATTGGACATGAACGCGGTGTAGTCGACGCTCACGCCTTCCGTGTCGAAGAGCTCTATGCCGCCGCGGACCTGCGCACCGAGATCGCTGAAGGGCAGGAGGCCGCCTTCGTCCCCCTCCACGTACGGCAACGGCTTCGTGGCGAGCTTGTTGATCCATGCGGGCTCGATATGCTCGATGAAGTCCCCGAAGGGGAGCAGGAACTTCCCACCGACGAACGTCATATAGTCATTCAGGATGATGTCCGCCTGGGCATTTTCGAGATTCACGTTCGTCTCGCCGGTGGACTCGAGCTCGATCTCGGGCGACGCCTCGAACAGCACGCGATCCGTGACCCGGTACAGGAAGAGCGGATTGAACCTCGCACCGAAGGTGCTCGTCCCGTCGTTGCGCTGCCAGTCGAAGGTTCCCTGGCCGTAGCCGGTGACGATGAACCGGTTGTCCCCGAACCACTTGTCGACGATGTCCCCCACGGACCCCGCCGCTGTGGTGCGTGTACCCCCCTCGATCTTCGCGTCGAGCTCCTGGTCCTTCTTCTCCTGCGCTTGCTGCACGTCCGTGAGCTTGCTCTCGAGCGCCTGGATCCGTGCTTCGCTCGCGGCGTTCTGCTTTCGCAGCAGGTCGATCTCTTTGCGGAGCTGCTGCACTTCCTCGGAGGATGGAGCGGCAGCACGCACGGTCGTCGGACCGAGCGCCAGGAAGGCAGAGAGCAATGCGATGAGCATTACCAGCCGTATCATGGTGTCTTCTCCCCTTGGTGAGGCTCTGCCTCCGGCGAGGCGGGCCGATGCTGCGCGAGGAAGCGCGAGATGTCTTCGATCTGCATGTGTGAGAGCGGTCCCTCAGGCTCCAGGAACGCCGGCATGTGCGAATCGCTGACGAGGCTCTTCGGATCCTCGGTGTAGCGATGGATGAACCCTCGGGTGCGCGCGCTCCCGATGTCGCTCAGGTCGGGCCCCTTGTCCCCTCCGCGCCCGTCGAGCATGTGACACTCGGAGCAGTAGCGACGATAGAGCTTGAAGGCCTTCGGGCTGGGCGGGCCCCCTCCACGCACCTCTGCCACGTAGGCGAGGAGACCCGGGAGCTCGGCGTCGATGGCGCCCACCGTCGGCATCATGGGTCCGGTGACCACCGCCGATGGGTTCTTGAAGTGCGCCATCATCCATCCGATGTCTCGGACCTCGGGTCCGAGCGCGAGATCGGGGCCCATCGTGCCGCCCTGACCGCGCACGCTGTGACAGTGGTTGCAGTTGAGCGACTGAAAGCTCCGCGCTCCCGCCGCGACCACGGGGGCCGGAGGGACGTAGGCGCTCATGACAGGCGAGCGGTCGCCTGCCACCGTGAGCGCCGAGACGAGGACCACGGACCCGACGGCCACGCCTGTGGCGAGCGGCCGATCGAGCGGGTGGCGGCGACGAGAACGGTCGAAGAAGGGGAGCGCCAGCAGGGTGGCGACACCCAGCGACGGAAGGAGGATGGCGACGACCGCTTCCAGCCGGCCGGGGAAGTACTTGAGAAGCTGGAACAGGAAGAGGAAGTACCACTCGGGCCGCGGGTTGAAGGTCGTGTCGGTCGGGTCCGCGAGCTCCCCGACCTCTGGCGGCAGGAACACCGCGAGTGCGAACAGGCCGCCGAGGACGATGAGGACGACGGCGATGTCCTTCGCCAGCGTGTACGGGAAGAACGATTCACCGGCCTCCTTCTGGTCGTGGTAGCGAGCGAGGGCTCGCGACCTCTCCTCATCGGAATCGCTTCCGAGCGGAGTCGTCTCGCCGCGTGAAGGAGGTGCCGAGATCCCCTGTCGGACCACGAGGAAGAGGTGGAGACCCAGCAGCCCGATGATCAGCGCCGGGAGCAGCAAGACGTGGACCGCGTAGAAGCGCGTCAGGGTCTGCGCTCCGATCTCCTCCCCGCCGCGGAGCACGCGGGCGACCGTCGGGCCGAGCAGCGGGGCCTGCGCTGCGATCCGGGTCCCCACCTCGGTGGCCCAATAGGAGCGTTGGTTCCAGGGCAGGAGGTAGCCCGTGAAGCCGAAGCCGATCACCAGGAGCAGGAGCACGACGCCGCTCAGCCACGTGACCTCGCGCGGGAACTTGTAGGCGCCGGTGAAGAACGTCCGCAGCAGGTGCAGGAGTACGACCACGAGCATCGCACTCGCGCCCCAGACGTGGAGCCCGCGGAGGAGCCATCCGAAGGGCGCTTCTTCCGTCAGGTAGCGGACGGAGTCGTAGGCATGATCCGGGGTCGGCGCATAGCTCATCGCCATGAAGATCCCGGTCGTGACCTGTACGATGAAGAGGAAGAGCGTGACGCTGCCGAGGGTGTAGAGCCACCCGGCGCCGGCGGGGATCTTGCGTGCGAAGAGGACGCGATGGATTTCTCGGATGCCGATCCGCTCGTCCAACCAGTCCGTGATCGCACGCCGCCCACGCATCAGGCGGTCCTTTGCGGGCTGGGGGTGATGTAGAGCACCCCGGCCTCGACGTGGGTCGCGTACGTATCGAGCGGCCTGGGGGGCGGACCGCTGACCACGCGTCCCTCGACGTCGTACACGCCGCCATGACAGGGGCATACGAAGCGGTTGTTTGGCGCGTCCCAATGGTACGCACAGCCGAGATGCGTACAGCGCGGATCGAAGACCCGGATGCCATCCGCCCGCCGCACGACCCAGGCGGTGCGGCGGCCTCCCACGATGACCCAGCCGTCGCGCTGCCGGACCACGAAATCGACGCGCTCCGGCCGGTCGAGCGGAAGCCCCTCCACTTCGCCGAGCCGGACGGTGAGCGGCCGGCGGCGGCGGAACAGGGGACCCACGAGGTAGCCGAGGACCGGTGTCGCGATGAGTGCGGTCACGAGCGCCACGGCGGCCCAGAAGAAGGAGGCCAGGAGTCGCCGTCGGCTCGGACCGCTGCCCGCCGGACGCCCCTCCGTCATCGGGGACACAGGGTGCGGACGAAGGCGAGGACGTCCTGGATCTCGTCGTCCTCGAGCGCCTCGGAGAAGCTCGGCATGTCCTTCGAGAGGCCTGCCTTCTTCCCGCCCCCCTTGACGACGTTGAAGCGCGTCTCGTCATCGATTTTCGCCATGCGCTGGCAATCCGTGAAGTCCTTGGGCTTGGTCTTGAGAGTGCCGGACTCCTTTCCATCTCCCTTGCCCGTGAAGCCATGACACTTCGCGCAGAGCTCCTTGTAGGTGGACCGGCCGCGCGCAAGATCGGGGGGCCCGCCGAAGGCGCTGTTGGCCGAGAGGGTCACGAGAGCCACGAGAAGCGCCGGCAACGGCGACGACCAGCGGACGGACATCGCATACCTCCCATTGGACGCGGAGAGACGACACGCCAAACCTGCGCCTCAGGTACGCCGAGAGAGTCCTCACGGTGACACGCAATGCTGGCGGGTGTGGCGGGTCGAACCCCGAAGCGGATCGCCGAGGTCCGAATTCCCTCGCCCTGGCGGATCCCCAGGGGGTCACGCCACCCGGCCTCGTAGGCGACACGAGGTGACCAGGAGGCCTCCCTGGACAGGACTTTGCGCACCTGCACGGCGGATGCTGGAGCACGCCGGACGCGAGGTGCACGGCCGTGTTGGGCAGCAACACGGCGAGCGCTGGCGCTGGCTGAACGTCGGGAGCGTGAGAAGGAGCGAGAACAGGAACCCGTCGCGGAACATCACGACCGAATGAGCCGCCCCTTCAGCCGCCACCGAGGAGTGAGCGGAGTCGGATCCCACCGGCGACACCCGCATAGCCACCGCCGGCGGTGCCGAGGAGCCAGCTCGCGAAGACACTCCATGAGGTGCCCACCGACTGGAGCGAAACGCCCGGCAGCAGCAGGAGCAGCAGCATCGTCGCCGGAAGGAGGGGACGAATCGGCGGCCGACCCCTGACGCCGAGCGCCAGGAACGCGGCGACCGCTCCGAAAAGGAGCGACGTCACCAGGCCGAAGCAGAGGGCGCTGAGCGAGGCGCCCCCCGCGGCGGTGAGCTCGCGTCCAACGGCCGTGGCGGACCACCATTCGAGGAAGTGCTGGTCGGGGCAAGCCGCCCCGCAGACTCCGGCCAGACCGAGCCCGAGAAGCCCGACGGAGGCGGATCGCGCGAGCGGGAGGGACGGCGTTCGCACCTGCAAGAGCGCCAGCGTCAGGCTCACCACCAGCAGCCCCGCCCAGATCGCCGTGAACGCCGCGACGTACCAAGGATGGTGAGGGACGAATGGATGCCCCGAGAGCAGCAGCGTCACGCCGAGGGCGCCAAGGACACCCACCACTCCCGCGCTCACCAGCCGCCGGGCCGTGCGAGCGCCTCGCAACTCGATGTCGCGTTGGAGAGCAGTGACGATCCCCTGGCGTACGCCCTCTCGTAGCCCCGGCGGCGTGGGCTCATCCTCCATGGCCGCCCTACCGACTCGGCCCGGTCCCGCGAGGGTCGCCCCACCGAGGGCCGCGAGCCCTCCTGGCGTTTCGCGCGCGGCTGGATCGGAGCGTGCCCATCCATCGTCCCCCTTCGCGTCTCGCCTCCGGTGATCCGACGCTAATACGACCCGCGCGCGCGGAGAGTGACTGCCGCACGGCGGGCTCCGAGCCCTCCTCGAGAACCCGTGCCGTAAGGGCCCGGTGGCGAGCTCCGCGCAGCGCTCCGCACGTGCGCAGGTCACCCCGAGCGCGCGTCGCGCGTACTCGTAGGGTGCGCTCGGCGACTTCGCGGCCGGCGCAACGCCCGCGCTCGCCGCGGCGACGCTCGGAGCCCCCGCCGCCCGTGGACGCCCTGCGATCCAGGGCGGCCGTCGTCGGGTCGTGCCAGTGCTCCTGCCTCGTAGAAGCCGCTAGCTCGTGCTCGCGCTGGCCCGCAGGCGGCGTAGCGCCCGCGAGGAAGTCTGCTTCACCGCGGCGACCGACTTGCCGGTCTCGCCCGCCAGCTCGGGGTAGGGGAGCCCGTACAGCTTGGCCGCCACGAGCACCTGTAGCTGCTCCGGGGAAAGCGCCGAGAGCAGCGCACGCAGCTGGCTCCTGGCCAGGAGGCGGGTCTCTGCGCTCTCGGAGGTAGCGCGTTCGATCTGATCGCCTCGCAGCTCTTCTCTCTGACGCAGGCTGCGCCTCAAGTCGTCGATGAACACGTGGCTCGCGATCTGGAAGAACCAGCCGGCAAAGCCCCGCTCGGGGCAGAAGGTGTGTCGGAAGCGATGCAATCTCAGGAAGAGCTCCTGATAGAGATCCGCGGCTCGGTCCGGCGAGCGCGTGCGGCGGATGAAGAATGCGTACGCCCGCCCCTGGTAGCGGCTGAAGAGCTCCTCGAAGGCCGCGCCGTCGCCTTCGGCGTACCGCACCATCAGCGCCTCGTCGGATGACTCCAACACGGCCCCTCCCCCCAGATGCGCCCTTGACGCGCCGACCGAAACGCTTCCTGGGGTTGCAAGGGCCATGCCTCCCGAGCATCCAGCGCGGGGTCCATGAGAGCAGGGGCTGTGCACCGCGGCCACACCCCTGTGCGTCATCGAGTCGCGGCGGGCTGCATGCAGCGCACTCGCCCAGGCGGCCGCAGGGCGACCGGTCAGCGGCGCCTGGTCCGGCAGGCACCCTGCGGCGTCAAGCCGACCGCACCCCCGGCTCGAGGGCGGTCTCTGCGCCGAGCGCCGCGGAGAGCGCGCGGCCGGCGCGCGCTCCACACGCGAGAGCGTCGGAGACGGAGACCCCGTCCAGCCACGCGCCCGCGAGCGCGAGGCCCGGAAGGCTGGCGAGCCGCGCGCGCAGCGCGGCGATGCGCCGGGGGTGCTCGCACCCGGGCTGGGGCACGGCGCGCGGCCAGCGTGCCAGGCCGAGGGGCTCGAGGCTGCGGAGGCCGAGCGTGCGCTCGAGGTCGTCGGCCAGGAGCTTCGTCAGGCGATCCTCCGGCGCCTCCACGAGCTCGCGACGGCGCACGCCGCCGAGGAAGGCGGTCAGGAGCACCCGGTCCGCCGGCGCCCGCTCGGGGAAGAGGCGGCTCATGAAGAGGCAGCCGAGGACGGCAAGGCCGGCCTCGCGCGGCACCAGGAAGCCGAAGCCCTCGACCGGCCGGCGCGCGTCGTCTGGGCGGGCGGCCACCGAGACGCTCACGATGGGGGCGTAGTCGATGCCGGAGGCGAGCGCCGCGGCCTCGGGGTCGAGCGGCGCGAGGAGCGCCGCGGTGTCGGCGGCCGGGAGCGCGAGGAGGACGCCCCGCGCCCGTCGGCTCCGGGCGCCGTCCGGGCTCTCGGTCTCCACACGCCAGCCGGCGTCGCTTCCGCCCTCCAGGGCCAGTGCGACGACGCGCGTCCGCAGCGCGAGCGCCGGCCCGAGGTCGTGCGCCAACGCGGCGGCCAGGGCGCCGAGGCCCTCGCGAGCGGAGAAGGTGCCCCGCAGGCCCGGCTCCGCGCGGCGCCCGCGCAGCGCGCGCGCCAGCGCCCCGCGTGCGATCGATCCTGCCTCGCGCTCGAGCGCGACCAGGCCGGGGAACACGGCCTCGGCCCCGAGCTCCCGCTCGTCGCCTGCGTAGATCCCCGTCAGGAAGGGCCCCACCAGGGCCGACACCGCTTCGTGTCCGAGGCGCCGGGCCATGAACCCGGCCACCGACTCAGCCGTCGGGTCGCCGCCCCGCAGGAGCGGCTCCACCAGGAGGCGGAGCTTCCCGCGGGCCGAGAGCAGCGGCGTGCGCGCAAAGGCCCAGGGCGTGGTGGGCACCGGCTCGAGATCCCCGTCCTGCCAGAGGAAGCGAAGCCCGCTGGCCGGCGTCGCCGGGTGCAGCGCCGAGTCCGCCCCCGCGGCCCGCAGCACCGCCAGCCCCGGCGCCCGCACCAGAAGGGTGTTCGGCCCCCGCTCCACCAGGTACGGGCCGACGCGCTCGCTCCGCATCACGCCGCCCGGCTGCTCCCCGGCGTCCACCACCGCGACCGACACGCCGGCGCGTCGAAGCTCGAGGGCCGCCGCCAGACCGGCCGCCCCTGCGCCCACCACCAGCGCGTCGGGCGCGTCCACCCTCAGACCGTCTTGCTGAAGAGCGGGCGGCCCGTCCGCTGCTGCTCCGGGAGGTAGGCGTCGAAGAGCATCGCCACGTTGCGCACCAGCAGGCGGCCAAGGGGGAGCAGGCGGAGCGAGCCGTCGGCGTCGCGCTCCAGGAGTCCGTCCTCCAGCAGGGGCTCGAGCCGCGCCAGCTCCTCGCCGTGGGCGGACGTCCACTCGCGCCCGAAGGCCGCGCGATATTCCGCGGCCGTGAGCGTGCCGTGGCACATGATCCGGCTGATGATCCAGCGCCGCTCCAGGTCGTCGGCGCTGAGCGAGTGGCCGCGCCGGGTGGCGAGGCCCCGCTCGCGCACCGCGGCGTCCCAGGCCTCGAGCTCGCGCTCGTTCTGCGCGTAGCTTCCGCGGAGCTCGCTGATCGCGCTCGGCCCGAACCCGAGAAGATCCACCCCCGCCTGGGTGGTATAGCCCATGAAGTTCCGGCGCAGCGTGCCGTCGTGCAGCGCCTTGGCGAGATCGTCCTCCGGCCGCGCGAAGTGGTCCATTCCCACGTGCACGTAGCCCGCCTCCAGGAAGCGCCCGATCGCGCGCAGGAAGACGCCGAGCCGGGTCGCAGCCGCCGGCAGGTCGTGGCGCTCGAAGCCCCGCTGCTGCTTCGCCACCCAGGTGACGTGGGCGTAGCCGTAGACGGCCACGCGGTCCGGGGCGATCGCCAGCACCTCGTCCAGGGTGCGGTCGAAGCTCTCCTCGCTCTGGAACGGGAGGCCGTAGATCAGGTCCACGTTCACGCTGGCGAAGCCCGCTCGCCGGGCGCGCTCCACCAGCGCGGCCGTGACAGAGACCGGCTGGTGACGGTGGATCGCGGCCTGGACCTTGGGATCGAAGTCCTGCACCCCGAGCGAGATGCGGCGGAATCCGAGCTCGCGCAGCGTCTCCACGTGCTCGGGAGTCGTGACCCGCGGATCCACCTCGATCGAGATCTCGGCGTCGGGACGCATGGGAAACGCGTCCACCAGGGCGGAGAAGAGCCGGCGGATCTGGGCCGGCTCGAGATGCGTGGGCGTGCCGCCGCCCCAGTGCTGCTGG
>Ga0316624_10000973_pt1 | contig 10727 bp, 9 predicted proteins | sample OWC_Aug_N3_C1_D5_FD_207657 | JGI IMG/M metagenome (GOLD analysis project Ga0316624, IMG submission 207657) | Wetland soil microbial communities from Old Woman Creek delta, Ohio, United States - OWC_Aug_N3_C1_D5_A | ecosystem: Environmental > Terrestrial > Soil > Wetlands | place: USA: Ohio...
TTGTCTTCCACGACAAGTACCACACCCTTCCATTTTCCCTTCACCGAGTCAGGGACGCTGACGGTCGTCTCACCCTTCGGCATCACCACACCACCGGGCGCCCCGCCCTGCTCGCCCATCGGAGGATGTCCGGCAGGAAGCTGTTGTCCGGGCATACCCGTCTGAGGTGCCGGCTGTTCCTGTTTCTTTTTGCAGGCCCCTACCGCCAAAAGCAGAGAAAGACTGCAGACCACCGCTAAAACTTTCTTCTTCATATGGACCTCCTTGTCCTACTCCTTCGTGATATTTATTTTACTGTCGACAGCCGCCGCACGCCGGTGCTCCAGCGCCGTCCAATAAGCCGCGTAATGGCGGAGAGGCAGGGATTCGAACCCTGGGTGAAGTTTTACCCCCACAACCGCTTAGCAGGCGGCTGCCTTCGACCGACTCGGCCACCTCTCCCAAAACGGTATATAATACCAACAACTTTTCTTCTTTGTAAAGGAAGCTGAACAGGCCGGCAGAATGCGCAGGAAAATAATCCCAAACCCCGGCGGCACCTTGGAACGGAAATTACCCATCCGCCGCGAATGAAAATCTAATGGCTTTTGTTACTGACGCACTACTTTGCGGCAGTAACCTGAAGTTTATTGAGCCACACGATATGGCTCTTTTCCTCCTCGATGATATGGGAAAGCACATCTTTTTCCTTGATGAGGTCCCTGACGCCATAAAAATAAAGCAGCGTCTCCTTCTCGAACCCGACTGCAAATTTCAACGCATCGGCCACGGTCTTCACGTGGTCCAGAGAAGGCAGGGATTTACCCTTTCCAAGGAAGAACTCGGACTCGACGATCGCCCTCAGATACATCGAGACATCTTCCCAGTCCACCTCGTCCGGCTCCTTTACACCGTCCATAAGGTCCGAGAACGTCTTTTCGTGAACGCGCTCTTTTTCCGCAAGGGTCTCACACAGCTCTTTCATCCCGCTGTTCTCCTTGAATTTCTCCCCCATGGACCTGTAGAACTCGTATCCCAGTATTTCCGTCTGTATCGCCTGTTCAACCGCCTCGCGCAACGAAAACTTTTCCATAATTCCCCCTTGAATAAAATACTACGTAAAGCTTAATCCATATCCCTGAGGTCGTCAAGAGATACCGTTCGGGACTCAAGGAGCTGCCCTATCAGGAGATAGCCGCCGCAGGGAGGCGCCTCCCTGTTTACGGCGAAGTCGCAGTCGTACGTAAAAAAGGGGCAACTCCGGCATAAAGCCTCTTCGAGGGCATCGACGGTCTCTGCGCCAAACGCTTTCCCCGACCTTTCGAACGATATCTTCTTCCCATGCCGGATCAGGCGTTCCACCATGCGGTATCCTCCGCAGGCGAGTTCCTCGCGCTTCGACGGCTTATAATAAAAGCAGAAACCCCGGCAGAGACTTTGTTCGAGCTCCATGTTTAATAGTATCTCTCCGAAAAGGGCAATTGCAAAAAAACGTGAGGACCAAATGATGCTCTTTTATCCCTGCGACGCTACAATGTCGGGCGTGGCATACTATGCCCCTGCCTTTAAATCAGACACCTCCCCGCAGTACAATAGGACATGCCTTATTCCCTCTCCGGCAGATGCGTTCTTAAATGGCTCGAAACCCCATCGGTCTACGATATCGCGGCGGACGAACTTTATGAACTCGACGAAGACGCCTTCGAGTTTCTGAAGTGCTGCGCGCTGCCCGAGGGCTGCCCTTCCGAGGGCGGCATTTTCATCGACTATTGCATGAAAGAAGGCATCCTGACGACGGAAAGGGTCTCCGTACGGCGGCCTCCCGTCCTGAAGTCGCCCGTCCCTTCCATCAGGTATCTCGAGCTGCAGATCACCGACAAGTGCAACCTCAGGTGCCGGCACTGTTACATCGGTGAGAGCGGGTCGGACGAACTGTCCCTGAATGAGATACGGGCCGTCCTTTCGGAGTTCGAGGCGATGCAGGGGCTGCGTGTGTTGATCACCGGCGGAGAACCTCTTCTGCACAGCGGATATACTGAACTGAACGAAATGCTCCCTGAATTTTCCCTCAGGAAAATCCTCTTCACAAACGGCGTGCTTCTCGATAGGGGAAAAATTGAGCGGCTGAAGGTGGACGAGGTCCAGATCAGCATCGACGGACTTGAAGACGCCCATGATGCGCTCAGGGGGCAGGGGTCCTTTTCGACCGCGGTAAATGCCGTGCGAAAATGCCGCGATGAGGGACTCGATGTCTCGGTCTCGACGATGGTCCATGCGAAGAACCTCTGTGACTTCGACGCCATGCAGGGGCTCTTCGACGAACTAGGCGTGAAAGACTGGACTGTAGACGTGCCGTGCACGACGGGGAGACTGGAATTGAATAGGGACTTCCTTGTCGATCCGGACACCGGCGGGAAATATCTTGCCTACGGCCGCGGAGAAGGACTTCATGCGAGCACTCCCGGCTTTGCCTGCGGTCTACATCTCATGTCGGTGAATGCATCAGGAGCAGTTTCAAAATGCACGTTCTATTCCGACCGCTCCGTGGGAACGATCAGGGACGGGCTTGGGGAATGCTGGAAAAGGATCTCGCCGGTGACGCTTGACGCGCTGAGATGCGACTGCCGCTACATCGAGCAGTGCAGGGGCGGCTGCAGATACAGGGCGGAGACCCTCGAGGGCCCCTTCGGCAGGGACCTTTACCGCTGCGCCCTTTACAGCCGTCCGGCGTGTGATATAATTGAACCATAGGCGGCGTGAAGCCCCAATCCTCCTACGAAAGGACGGTGTGTATATGACGATAAGGAAGGTCCCGAAGAAATGTGCGATGACCTGCAAATGCAAGAGTTCCTGCTAAGGGAATAATGTTTTCCAGGAAAGACCCCTCAGCCCGTCAGGGCTGCGGGGTCTTTTTTTTGCGACATTCTACGTAGGCACCTGGCCGTAGTTCAGATAGGCAAGGACGACCATGGGCGGCTTCGGCAGTCCAGCGATCTTCCATGCTTTGAGAGGGTGGATGAATTCCTGCTTCACGCACTTGTCGGGTTGGTGCACATGCAGGCAGACCGACCCCAGAATCGGGAAGTAGTTGTACTGTTTGTAATAGTCCCGCATGAACCTTATGATCGACATCCTGTCATCCGTCAGTTCGCCGACGCCCTCCTGTTCCGCGAGCGCACATGCAACTTTGTCGTCCCAGTCGTCCATATTCACAAGATAGCCGTCGTCATCCAGATTGATCTTTCGATCGGCAACATCCAGAGTTGGCATTATTCCTCCTTTCTGATCCTCGACCCGGCAGCCGCCCAGTCGATGTTCTTGAAAAACGATTCGATATAATCGGCCCTCTTCAGTCCGTAATCGATCATGAAGGCATGTTCAAATACATCCATAATCAGTACCGGCGCGCACCCGGCGGGATGCGAAACGTCGTGCTCGTTTATCCAGCAGTTGAAGAGTCTCCGGTTCACGCTGTCCTGATACAGCACCGCCCAGCCGATGCCCCGCATCGACCCTGTTGCCCTGAAATCCTTTTCCCACATCTCATAGCTGCCGAAATCGCACTGCATCTGCTTGCCCAGAGGGCCGTACTTGTCGAGGGGGGCCTTGCCGCCGAGATTTTCGAAATAATACTCATGCAGCCTCATGCCGTTGAACTCCCACCCGAGCCTCCTCTTGATTTCCGCATACTCCGGCAGACCCGTCTTGCCGTCTTTCAGCATCTGGTCCAAAATATCGAGCGCCTTGTTCGTGTTCGTCACATACCCCTGATACAGGGTAAAATGGTTCTTCAGCAGCGTTTCGCTGAATCCCGCCATCCCTATAAGTTTGCTGTAATCCTTTGCAACATAAGGCATCGTCTTCTCCTCCTTTTGGTATTGGGTAGGGACCGCGCATCGCCATGCAGGCGTCTCCCTCTGCTAAAAGCTTATCATAGCAGTAGGCTTTGTCAACGATGGTCCGAAGTCCCGAAAAGGAAATTGTCGCACTTGGTCGGCCGGTAAAATGGGACGGCAGTCAGGCCCCGTTCCTCTTTTTGAACTCAAACCCCTGTGCCGCGAGGTCGACGAGGATTTCGTCGAGGTGCCCCTTCCCTCTCGTTTCAACGGTAAAGATGACCTTCGTCTTGACCACGGGCAGATCAGGGGCGAGTCTTTCGTGGACCACATTCAGGATATTCCCCCGCCGGCCGGCGATAATCCCCGACAGCGTATGCAGCCTCCCCGGCACGTCGTCCACGGTCACCTCGAACACGCCTATCCTCCCGCTCGTCACAAGCCCTTTATGGATGATCCTGTCGATAAGAGTGAAGTCGATATTGCCCCCGCTTATGACAAGCACGACTTTCTTGCCGGAAAATCTCTCCCTGTTCCCGAACAAGGCCGCCAAAGGCACGGCGCCTGCGCCCTCGACCACGAGCTTCTTCCTCTCTAGAAAATAGAGAATGGACATCGCAACCGCGTCTTCTTCGACCAGGATCATGTCATCCACATACCGGGTCATAATCCCGAATGCCTTCTCACCCACCTGACCGACCGCGATCCCATCTGCTATCGTCGGCAGGGGCGCCCGGCCGGAAATCTTCTTTTCGTTAAACGAGAGGAAAGCCGACGGAGCCGCAGCAGCCTGGACCCCGATGACCCTGATCTTCGGCGACAGGGCCTTCATAGCAACAGCGACCCCTGCAATGAGGCCGCCGCCCCCGACCGGAACCAAAACGCAGTCCGCATCCGCCATATCCGCGGCGATTTCCATTCCGACCGTACCCTGACCCGCAATGATCCCTTCGTCGTCAAAGGCATGAATAAATTCATAACCCTTCTGCGAGAGGGCATACTCCAGTGCATCGGCGAAACTCTCGCCGAAAAGCACGACCTCGGCGCCGTATCCCTCTGTCGCTTCCTGCTTGACGATCGGCGCGGTCACCGGCATCACGATCTTTGCGGCCTTCCCCAACTTCCCGGCGGCGAAAGCAACGCCCTGTGCATGGTTTCCCATCGATGCGGCAACCACCCTGTCGTTCCTTACTTCCATGATCTTGTTGAAAGCTCCCCTGACCTTGAAGGAACCGGTCTTTTGAAGGTTTTCGGCCTTTAGATATACCTCGGCGCCGGTCAGTCTGCTGAACGAGTCCGAACGGATCAAGGGAGTCTTGTGGACGAAGGCGCCAATCCTGTCCGCGGCCCTGCGTATATCCTCTATCTGAACCATGCGTTCTTCGATGCCCCCTGACAGATGAATTTACCGATGGCCTATTGTACCGCCCCGGATCACTGCTGTCCAAAGTAATTTCGGCACTACTAAAGAACAAGATGAATAACGGCTGTTAGAGCGTAGTGCCCTCTTTGAAATAGGACAGGGCCGCATCCATCCTTTTCCTGTCCCCGGTAAAAAGGATGATATCGCCCTGGCGAAATACGAAATCCGGTTCCGGATTGGTATAGATACCGGCGTCTCTCCTGCAGGCAATAATAGTGACCCCCGTCTTTTTCCTGATCTGAAGTCCACTGATGCTTTGTCCGGTCATATGCGAGCCGTCAGGGATTCTAAACCCGTCCAGCTCAATCTCGGGAAGCCACTCGCACTTATCAAAGAGATGCCTCCTCGGAATTTCGGTACTCCGCAGGGCAGTATAGCTGCCGCTTCGTATCCTTTCACCCATGTCCGCCACTACCGAATGAGGGAAACGGTACTGATGGAGCACCCGCGTAAAGATCTCTATCGACGTCTCGAATTCTTCGGGAATCACCTCATTTGCGCCGAGCGCTTTCAGGTCTTCCACCTCAGCGACATACCGGGTCCTGACGATGAGGTAAATTGCCGGATTCTCATGCCTCGCAACCGAGACGATCTTTCTTGCGGAGGCGGGGTCCGATATCGCGACCACGAGAAGTCTCGCCTTGTCGACGCTCAGTTTGTGAAGGATCTCAGCGCTCGTAGCGTCCCCGTAGTATATAGGCTCTCCCTTCTTTTTCATCTCCCGGACCGTGTCACTGTTTATCTCGAGCACCACATAGGGGACCTCGGTCTCCTTTAACACCCTGGCAAGGTTTCTCCCGTTGAGCCCAAAACCGATGATGATTACGTGGTCCTGCCTCTTGCGTGGGTGTCCCTGTCCTTCCGAGAATTTTTTGAGTCTGCCCGCCCTTTTCAGAAGGTCCCGCGACGCTATCCATCCCGCAACCGAAGGGGCCGCCTTCATGACAAATGGCGTAATCGTCATTGTTACGACTGATGAGGAAAGGAAAATCTGGTAGAAGTCCTCCGTGATGATGCCGGCAGATTTTCCTGCCACGGCAAGCACGAACGAAAACTCGCCGATCTGAGAAAGACCCAGACCCGCATAAATGGAACTCCTCAGGGGATTGCCTGCCGCCACCGCAGCCAATACGCCGGTCAATGTTTTGATCCCGAAAATCGCGGCCACACTTATCGCGATCCTCAGGCAGTTGCCCGTCATATACGAAAAATCCATCAACATCCCCACGGACACGAAAAAAAGTCCGATAAAGCTCTCCTTGAACGGCAGTATGTCGGCGGTTGCCTGATGGGAATATTCCGACTCGGATATGACAAGACCCGCCAGGAACGCACCCAATGCAAGGGAGAGACCGAACCGTGAGGTGAGCAGCGCTATGCCGAGACATAAAAGTATTATCGTGATAATAAAAAGCTCCCGGCTCCTCGTACCTACAACATGATGGAGCATATTGGGGACAAGCCACCGCGCACCGAGGAGCACAGCAGCGATAATGAAAACCGCCTTTCCCATGTTTATCGCAATGGCGAGCAGGTTAAACCCTTCGCCTGAGAGGGCGGGGGTGAGGAGCATCAGGGGCACGACGCAGAGGTCCTGGAATATCAATATCCCGACCATGACGCGGCCGTGCGGTGAATCTATCTCTCCCTTTTCGGCCAGCATCTTGAGGACAATAGCGGTGCTGCTGAGAGCTATGAGAAAGCCGAAAAAGATCGACCTGTTTATCCCACCTGCCGCAAGATAGGCCGCGGCCGCAGAGATCGCTATGGTAAGGAGCACCTGAGCGCCTCCTCCCACTATCACGGCCTTCTTCATCCTCATGAGACGTGTCATCGAAAACTCAATCCCAATCGTAAAGAGAAGGAGAACAACACCAATCTCCGCCATTGTCTCGACTTCATGCGTGTTTTTAATGAGTCCCATGCCGTAAGGGCCGATTATGATTCCGGCGACAAGGAAACCTACAAGGGAGGGCATATTGAGCTTATGCAGCAAGAAAACTACAACTGCTGACGCGACAAAGATGATTTCTAGCGCCTTCAGGAAATCGTATTGCATGAATCCATGGTATCATATTTTATGCTTTCTCTCTGGTCTGCACTGGCGGCTCTTCTGACTTCCTATACCAGATGCCCCCGATGCAGGAAGGTCCAGCAGTTCAAGGGTAAGAAGAAAGGGGAAGGCGTCACCTGCAAAAAATATGGGAATCAATTTGTTCTTAAGTAGGCCTCTCTCCATCGCATTTAAATGGCTATCCTGGGGACGCTGCCGAAGGATGCGGACAACCGCGAAGACGACAATATTGTAACTACGACAATATTGTAACATCAACGGTATCCCTGTGTTTTTTTGGTATAAACTCTCTCAAACAATGGTAACTATTACATTTTTGTAGCTTTACGAGAATTCACCTCGGCTAAATAATTCTTCAATAACAGAGATTTTTCATCTGGCATGCCTCTGGCTAAGACTTCTGGCGGTCTTCCTTACCATAAATACGAGATACGAGGAGTTATCAATGAAAAAAAGGTCTGTCCCATTCGCCATGGTCCTGACGCTCGCCATATTGCTTTTTGCGCCCCTGAGTGCACTTGCGCAGGCCGATGCAAAAGTCGACTCCGGCGACACCGCATTTGTCCTTATTTCAGCCGCGCTCGTCATGCTTATGACCCCAGGCCTGGCGATGTTCTACGGCGGCATGGTAAGGAGAAAGAATGTGCTCGCCACGATCATGCACAGTTTTATCGCAATCGCTATCGTGAGCGTCCAATGGATACTGATAGGCTACAGCCTCTCCTTCGGTCCGGACATCAAGGGGATCATAGGCGGGCTGGATTGGGTCGGTCTCACGGGCGTCGGACTTGCGCCGAACCCCAACTATGCCCCCACCGTACCCCATATGGCGTTCATGATCTACCAGGCGATGTTTGCGGTCATCACCCCTGCACTGATCAGCGGTGCGATTGCAGAGAGAATGAAATTTTCGGCCTACCTGCTTTTCATTCTCCTCTGGACGACACTCGTCTACGACCCGGTCGCGCACTGGGTATGGGGCGCAGGGGGATGGATGAAGGGCCTCGGCACTCTGGATTTCGCGGGCGGCATCGTCGTCCACCTCACCTCGGGGATCTCGGCGCTGGCGGCCGCGATCTTCCTGGGAAGGAGAAAGAACTATCTCCGTGAGCCGATGCCGCCTCATAACCTGCCGCTTACGGTCCTGGGGGCCGGTCTCCTCTGGTTCGGATGGTTCGGCTTCAACGCGGGCAGCGCCCTTTCATCAGGAGGGTTGAGCACGGTCGCCTTTGTCACCACCCATATTGCCGCGGTTTCGGCCACGCTCATGTGGGTGATCATCGAATGGCTCCACCGCGGCAAACCGACTATGTTCGGGGCCGCAACCGGCGCAATCGCCGGACTCGCAACGATTACCCCGGCCTCAGGGTTCGTCGGGCCGATGCCCGCCCTCTTGATAGGGCTCTCCGCAGGGGCGGTCTGTTACGTCTCGCTGAACCTCAAGGGGAGACTCGGGTATGATGATTCCCTCGACGCCTTCGGAGTTCACGGGATCGGGGGGATCCTGGGGACGTGCGCAGTCGGTTTTTTCGCGTCGAAGGTCATCAATGCCGCCGGTGCGGACGGTCTCTTCTTCGGGAACCCGCACCAACTGGCAGTCCAGTGCATTTCCCTCCTCGTGACCGCCCTTTATGCATTTGGGGTCACACTGCTCCTGCTTGTGCTCATCAATAAAACGATCGGACTCCGGGTGTCTGAAGAAGAGGAGGTCATGGGTCTCGACCTAAGCCAGCACGAGGAGAGCGGATACACATGGTAAGCTGGATCGGGAAACAGTCAGATGAGGATGTCCCAGTCCGTGTTCTCGAGAATATTCTTCCTCACGGCTTCCTTCAAACCGAGGTCGTACACGTCGACGGGATTATAGTCGTCGGTGAGTATAATCGCCGGCGTCTTGTCCGGAAATGTATACTCCCTGCCGAGGAACCTGCTTACAATGTCGACTGCCAGCGGATGAACCGGGAAATCCTTCACGCGGCCCGGATCGAATGAAAGAGGGGAATAGTCGGAAGCGATGACGGCGATATTCCCGAAGCCTTCCCCCTCCCCCGGGGTGAATTCAGGATATATCTTCACGGTCCGAAAGACCTCTCCGAGCGTCTTCACGACCGACGCCATAACAAACGGCTCCCTGAGGCTCCCGATCAGATTAAACGCCACAATGCCGCGATCAGTCAGCCGTTCACGGAGTAGACGGAACGCCTCCAGACTCAGCAGATGTCCCGGCGTCGTGTCGCCGTTGAAGACGTCCACCACGATGTAATCGAACTTCATCTTCGTTGCGGCCAGATAGTACCGGGCGTCCGAAATTGCGACGCCGTCCGCGGTCCCAAACCCGAAATACTTTTGGGCGATGCCGACCACCTTCGGATCGATATCTACCACCTTCGTCCTTACGCCTCTTTCCCGATACCACTTCGGTATAAGTCCGGCGCCCAACCCGATAACAAGGCAATCCTTGCCCGCCGGATTCATTCCATAAGGCAGAAAATCCATGAAATATGCATACTCACAAACAGACAATCCGGTCCGGATGTCAACGCCGCCCTGGATAAGACCGTCTATTATCATTTCCCTCGTGTGGGACGGGCCATAGGAATAATCCACCACCTTCAGGTTCCCGTAAAAACTGTCGGTCGAAAGCAGCCTTGTGACCGTTGTCCCGTTCGGCATCTGCTTTTGAATACGGACGCCGTCATGCGGCTGGAGCAGCGGCAGGAAGAGCACTGGGAGAAGAAGCCACTTCTTTCTGAAAACAATAAAATAGAACACCGAAAGGACAAGAAGCGAAAGGCCGATGAATTCGAATATCCTTCCTACCCTGAAATAGGCGATCAGGACAAAGCCCGTCAGCACGGTACCGATAAAACTTCCTGCCGTGGAAAAAGCATAGAATACGCCGACCGTCCTCCCGATATTCTTCATCTCCCCGGCCGCGAGTCTGATCACATAGGGAGAGACACAACCGAGCAGAAAAAGGGCCGGGCCGAACAGCAGTGCGGAACTCGCGAGTGCGCCGGAACGAAGTCCGAAGGACATGCAGGACTTCAAAACAAAATCCTTTGCATACGGGACCGCGAGAGTAAGGAGACCCGCGGCGAAGATCAAGCCGTAGAGATAGTCGGGGTCGCTCCGCTTATCCGAAAGCACGCCCCCTACGGCATAGCCGGATGCAAGCGCGATGAGTGTAACCGTGATCAAGGAAGTCCAGACAAAGAGGCTGACCCCGAAAAAGGGGCTTATCACCCTTGAGCCGAGCACCTCTATCACCATGACCAGCCCCCCGCAGAGCACAGCGGTCACAACGAGATAGGCAACAAACGCCGTCGGCCGGGATTTCCGTCCTGTCACCGGACTATTCACCTCTAAAAGCCCGCATCTCCACCATTTTTCGTAAAAAGATATTTCGGCTTTT
>Ga0316624_10000974_pt1 | contig 10720 bp, 13 predicted proteins | sample OWC_Aug_N3_C1_D5_FD_207657 | JGI IMG/M metagenome (GOLD analysis project Ga0316624, IMG submission 207657) | Wetland soil microbial communities from Old Woman Creek delta, Ohio, United States - OWC_Aug_N3_C1_D5_A | ecosystem: Environmental > Terrestrial > Soil > Wetlands | place: USA: Ohio...
CATCATGCGGTGCGCGCGGGAAATGTGCTCACCTTTCCCCTCGGCGGCCATATCCGCGTCATCAAAATCGCGGCATTGGGCGCGCGCCGCGGACCGGCGCCCGTGGCCCGGGCGCTTTACGAGGATCTGTCCCCGCCGCAGGGAAAAGAACGGGCGCCGGACTCTCCGCCGCCGGCCCGGCGCGAAAAGGGCGCGGGCCGTCCGACCAAGATGGAGCGGCGCGCCATCGCCCGGCTCACCGGACGTTCATAGGATACCGGGCGCCGGCGATGGCCACACTTTCGGCGGGGTTGCATGGCGCGCTGACGCCGTGTTAGGCACTGCCCGGGATCAGCGGCGCCATCGTTCGGGGCGAAGGCGCAAAGCGAGGACGAAATGACCTACGTCGTTACCGAGGCTTGCATCAAGTGCAAGTACATGGATTGCGTGGAAGTGTGCCCCGTCGACTGCTTCTACGAAGGCGAGAACATGCTCGTCATCCATCCCGACGAGTGCATCGACTGCGGCGTTTGCGAACCGGAGTGCCCGATCGAGGCGATCATTCCGGACAGCGACCCCAATGCCGAGAAATGGGTGCCGGTCAACCGGCAGTATTCGACCGCCTGGCCGAACATCACCCGCAAGGGGACACCCCCGGCCGACGCCGACAAGTGGAAAGACGTCCCCGACAAGTTCGAAAAGCAGTTCGACCCCGCCCCGGCGAAGCGTTAACCCGGCACCGCGGCCTCAGACCGTTATGGGGCGAATCGCCGCACCCGGGCGACCCCCTGTCATTGCACTGCAAAATATGGTATAAATACAGCCGTAAGCCTTGATTTTCGGGGCTTGGGACTAGTTGCGACGTGGCTGCGTTCGGAGCATTCCGCTAATCGCTGGATGCCCGGCGCTTTATTGTACCCAAAAGACATGGCTTCGAAAAAAGTGACACTTTCGACCCCGGCCGAGAAACTGACGTTTTCCTCGGGCGACTTTGTCGTCTATCCGACCCACGGGGTGGGGCGGATCATCGACATCGAACGCCAGGAGATCTCGGGACATAGCCTGCAGCTCTTCGTGATCCGCTTCGAGAAGGAGCGGATGACCTTGCGCGTGCCGGTGGACAAGGCCAAGTCGTCCGGTTTGCGCCGCCTCTCCACGCGCGACCGAATGGACGCCGCGATGTCGACGCTGCGCAGCCAAGCCAAGGTCAATCGCGCGATGTGGAGCCGGCGGGCCCAGGAATACGAAGCCAAGATCAATTCCGGCGACCCGGTTTCGATCGCCGAAGTCGTGCGCGATCTCTTCCGCAGCTCCGAACAGCCGGAACAATCTTACAGCGAGCGGCAGATCTACCAGTCCGCCCTCAACCGCCTGGCGCGCGAACTTGCGGCCGTCGAGAAGATTGATGACAAGACGGCGGCGGAGCGTCTAGAACAAGTCCTCAAGGCCGCTTGATCCTGCCTTAGCCCCGCGCCGCGCGAACCTCACGGATCGTGGGGCGAGCAATTGGCGCGCCGCAACCGGGGTTTCTGCGCGAGTCCATGTCCGACGACCAGATTTTCGCGACGCTCAGACGGGCACGGCGGGTCTGGGCGATCGCCTCGATTCACGGCGAGGCATCGCGGCTTTCGACCCTTCACAGCCAGATCGAGCGGCGCTTCGAACTTGGCGACCGCCTCGTTTATCTCGGCAACATGCTGGGACGCGGCGCCGAGGTTCATGCGACCGTCAACGAGCTTCTCGAATTCCGCCGCCGGCTCTTGTCGCGCCCATACATGTTCGCCTGCGACATCGCTTATCTCCGCGGCAGCCAGGAGGAGATGTGGCAGAAGCTGCTGCAGCTTCAGATGGCGACCAATCCCCGCGAAGTCATGCAATGGATGCTCGACCAGGGCGTCGCCGCGACGCTTCAAGCCTATGGCGCCAGCGCGAACGACGGATTGGAATATTCGCGCCAGGGGCCGCTCGCGATCACGCGCTGGACCAATGGGCTGCGCCGCGCGGTTAACGACGCGCCCGGCCACACCGCCTTTTTCGCCGCGCTCAAACGCGCCGCCTTCACCGAATCGGAAAACGACCGGGCGGTCCTCTTCGTGAACGCCGGGATCGATCCGACGCGGCCGCTTTCGGCCCAGACCGACAGCTTCTGGTGGGGACTGACGGGCTTTTCGCAGATCGCAGAGCCTTACGCCGGTTTCGCCATGGTGGTGCGCGGCTTCGATCCCCACCATCCCGGCATTCTCGCCACCGCCTTCACCACCGGGATCGACGCCGGCTGCGGTTTCGGCGGACCGCTCGTCGCCGCATGCTTCGATGCGCGCGGGCGCATCCTCGAGGCTATCGAGGCCTGACCGTCACTCCGCGCCCACGACCTTGACCAGCGTGCCGGGCTTGACGCCGTCGGCGGGACCGAGGCCGTTCAACACGCGGAATCGCTGCTCCGAATAACTCTCGAACGGCTGGCGCGCGCTCAGGGACTGCACCGAATCGCCCGTGCCGACGGTGACGATGCGCAGGCGGTTGGGCGAGACATGCTCCGCCTCTCCGGCGGCAAGCCTGCGGAAGCTGTAGGTCGTCCTCTTGAGCCCGTCCTGGAACTCGTTGGCAATGGAAGAGGGGAACTCGAAGAAGAGGCGCGCGATGGTCTGATTGTCGAAGGAAATCGCGACCGGCCGCACGTCGACCGTTCCACCCTGCGTGGTGAGGCGCGCCCATCCGGTCGCGGCCTGCATGTTGTTGATATTGAGCGCCTCGACGTCGCGCAGCTGAACGCCCTTCGCCCATACCGCGGTCAGATAATTCATAACCGGCACGCCCGCGGCTCCTCCGACGAGATCGAATTCGATGCGCGCGTTCTGCGGCCCGATCGCCACCACCGCGTCGGCGCTGTTCATGAGGCTGAAGCCGGCCGGGACCTCGAAGGCGAAGCGCAGCTTGGGATGAATGAATTTCTGGCCGCGCACGATGCCCTGTTCGGGGTCGTCGCCGTAAATGATGCCGTCGAGCTTGCGCAGGTAAATGTCGCGCCCGACCACCGGCTCCTTCACCGATATTTCGCCGGCTTCGGAAATCGCGCGTTCGACGCGGTCGGCCGTGCGCGGGTGGGTGGCGAGCAGGCTGAATTTATCGGCGGCGCCGGGATTGCCCGCGATCTGCGCCTGGAGCGCATCGTTGGCCTGGAGCTTGGAGAGGAAGCCCGCCATGGCGTGCGGATCGAAGCCGGCGCGGCTCATGTAGCGCACGCCGCGCGAATCGGCTTCGAATTCCTGCTCGCGCGAATAGCTCATCAGCACCAGCTGCGCCGCCGTCCCGCCGAGTTGGCCGGCAATGTTGCTTTTCGTCACCGCGCCGAGCAAACCCAAGCCGAGCTGGGCGAAGACGGTGCGGCTGTAGCGTTGCGCCGAATGATGCGCGTTGATGTGCCCCAGCTCATGGGCCATGACGCCGGCGAGCTCCGCTTCGTCGTCGGCCAACGCCAGCAGGCCGCGCGTGACGTAGACATAGCCGCCGGGAAGCGAAAACGCATTGACGATGGGGCTGTTCAGAATCGTGAAGGTGTAATGGACGTTCGGCTCCTCGACCGTGCTGGCGAGGAGCTGCCCGATGCTCGTCACGTAACGCGACAGCTCCGGGTTCTCGTAAGCGCCGCCGAACTGTTTGGTGACTTCCGGCGCCTGCTCGGCGCCCATTTTCGCTTCGTCCTCCGGCGCCAGCAGATTGGGGAGCCAGTCGGCCCGTGCGGGCTGGCAACAGAAGGCGGCGGCGACAACGGCGACCGCGGCGATCCGGCAAATGAACGGTGGTTTCATTCCTCCAATACCTCGATCTGTTCGGGGTGGTTCGCTTCGACCATCGGGCCGTGGAAGGATTCGATCCAGCCGCGGACGCGGACGCGCTTTCCCGAGAGGGCGGCGATGTCGAAGCCGTCCCGGCGAAAAAGACTTTGCGCGGATGGCGGAATTTCCACGGTGAAGTCGGTCTTCCAATCCTCGCCGAAATTGAGATAGCCGCGCGAACGGACGATCGCGGTGCGGACGATGCGCCCCTCCACCAGCTGGAAGGTGCCGGTGAGTTTTTCCAATTCGTCCGGCGTGCGCACGGCATAAAAGCGTTCCGCCCAGATCCCCCGCCTGGCCGAGCGCGCGTCGCGTTCGCGGGCGTACATGTCGGCGGCAAACGCCCGGTTGTCGGCGAAGGTATAGACGCGGGCCATGCCGGCGCTCAGCATCGCGCCCTGAATCCAGGTTCCGTCCGGCGCGTAGAGATGGGCCAGCAGGCGGCCGTGCCGATCGAGCTTGGCGCCCCCGAAGCCGAGGCGAAGGGTTTGCCCCAGCGCCAGCTTGGACAGCGCCGCCTTGGCCGCGTCGCCCAGCGGCCAGGGTTCGAATTCGGGCCGCCCCAAGGGCAGTTTCGGCGCCTGGATGCCGACCAAGCGGATCGGGATCCTGGTTCCTTTCGCCGCTTCGGGCGGCGTTCCGGCTTCGGTTCCGGTCATCTCGGCGATCAGAGTATCGCCGTCGACGATTTCGCGCACGATCGCCGTCCCGCCCGCTTGCAGCCCGCCGGAATCGGCCGCGGCCGGTGCGGCGGCGAAGACGAGCAGGAGCGCGAGCGCGCGAAGCGTGGCCATCCAATTATTATAGCAAATCCGGCTGGCGCTTTTCCGCGGCGCGGGGGCGGCCTACACTCTCAAACGCTTTCATCATTGCGCCGGCCCGATGCACAAACCCGCCTCCACGCTTTATCCCGAAATCGAGCCCTACGATCAGGGACGTCTCGCCGCCGGCCACGGCCATTCTCTCTATTACGAGCAATCGGGCAATCCGAAAGGCGTCGCGGCGCTCTTCCTCCACGGCGGGCCGGGCGCCGGGGCGGTCCCGGCCCATCGGCGCTTTTTCGATCCCGCCTTCTACCGCATCGTCATCTTCGATCAGCGCGGCGCGGGGCGATCGACGCCGCTCGGCTCCCTCGACCACAACACGACCCCGGCGCTCGTCGCCGATATTGAGAAGCTCCGCACCCATCTCGGCGTCAAGAAATGGCTGGTGTTCGGCGGTTCGTGGGGCAGCACGCTGGCCCTGGCCTACGGCGAAGCGCACCCGGGCGCATGCCTCGGCTTCGTGCTGCGCGGCATCTTCCTGTGCCGGACCCAGGAGATCGATTGGTTCCTCTATGGCATGCGGCGATTCTTTCCCGAGCGATGGGAGACATTCGCCGGCTTCCTGCCCGAGGCCGAGCGCGGCGATCTGCTCACCAACTATCATCGCCGTCTCGTCGATCCCGATCCCGCCGTCCACATGCCGGCGGCGCGGGCCTGGAGCACATACGAAGGCGCCTGTTCGACCCTGCTGCCCAGTCCCGAGACGGTGGCCGCCTTCGCCGACGACCGGATGGCCTTGGGCCTGGCGCGCATCGAAGCCCATTTTTTCGTCAATCGGATATTCCTCCCCGAGAACGCATTGATCGACGGCGTCGGCCGCATCCGTCATCTCCCCGCCGCCATCGTGCAGGGGCGCTACGACATGGTCTGTCCGATCGCCACGGCGGACGAGTTGGCGCAGGCCTGGCCGGGCGCCGAATACACCGTCGTCCAGGACGCCGGTCACTCGGCGATGGAGCCCGGCATCAAGGCGGCCCTCGTCGCCGCCACCGACAAGTTCAAGCAGCGCCTGCGCTAGGCCGCGAGTTGCGAGCGTTTCGCGCCGCCAAATCCTTGGCAACGCAAATCCCCTTCCCCTAAAATGCCGGCGGGCGGCGCGAGCCGCGCCCGCCCGCACTCGGGGCACAGGGGAAGGCCCAGCTTGGTCAGGGGCATCGCGATCATCGCCGCCATCGCCGCGGCCATCCTTTCGGCGGCGGCACCCGCGCGGGCCGAAGACCCGGCCTATTTGCGCGTGGGCGTCGGCGAGTTCGACATCTTCCACAACAACCATGCGGGCGACTTCGACATCGAGTTCCAAACCGACCGCATCTGGTACATCCGCCCCGTCGCCGGTTTCGAATTCACCACCGATTCCGCGACGTATTTTTACGGCGGCTTCAATTTCGACCTTCCCGTCGGCAAGCACATCGTCATCGAGCTGGGGAGCGCCGTCGGCCATTACTCCAACGGCGACGGCAAGGATCTCGGCAATTCGATCGAGTTTCGTTCCGGCGGCGAGGTGGCGCTGCGCCTGCGCAATCAGGCGCGGGTCGGCCTCGCCCTGCATCACATCTCGAATGCGCATTTGGGAAACCACAATCCGGGCACCGAGATCCTGGGCCTTACCTATTCGATACCGATGGGTCATTTGTTCAGCCGCGACGGCGGAAAGTGAGCCGCACCCGGTCCCGGCGCCCGGACCGATATGGTATAAAGCCCCGCACGTCCCCGTAGCTCAGTTGGATAGAGCACAGGTTTCCTAAACCTGGGGTCGGGCGTTCGAATCGCCCCGGGGACGCCATCCCGCAACGACCGTGGACGACGATGGACAGACGCATGAGATTTGGGCCGCGCATAGTTATCAGCCTGGTTGCGGCGTTGCTGACGGCGGGGTGCGCCAAGGGCCATCCCGGCAAGCAACCGGCGAGCGAGGCTCCCAACGTGCCTGACGTCCCCGGGATGGCGAAGCTCTACGTCATGAACACGGGCGATGCGTGGTTCACCGCCAACAAGAACACCATCGTCGATTATCAGCGGGCGGTGGTGAGCGTGAGCGAGGGCCGCTACGCGATCATCTTCCTCCCCGCCGGGCGCCATGCGCTGAGCTGCGCCGGAATGGCGGTGGCGCCGACCGTGTTCGATGCGGTGGCGGGCGAAACCTATTACATGCAGACCTATCTGGGATCGCGAGGCACCAAACAGATTTGCGGCTTGCTTCCCCCCAATCTCGGCGAACGGGCCCTGGCCGAATTCACCGAGCCGCCGGAAGAGCCGCAATATTGGGGCATGGGCGGGAAAAAATAGCGGCGCCGCGCGTCAGAAATCGACGCACACGCCCTTGCGCTCCCAATCGCCATAACGCGTCGGCTCCGGACCTTCGGGTCCGCCGATCTCGGGAACCTTCGGAATAATCGGCTTCGCCGGTTGACCGGGCTTGGGCGCGGTTGCGAGCGCGTTCGCCGGCGCGTCCGGCCCGGCCTCGGCCGGCAATTCGCCGCCGCCGGCAACGGATTCCGTCTTCGGCATGTCGCTCATCGCCGAAAAGAAGCGGGGAATGTCAGCATTTGTCAACATTTCGCGGCGGAAAGTGCGGAAAACCGCCGGAAAATGCCCGGGAAATGGGGTGCGGCGGGCCAGTTTGCGCGCAAAACGATCACAAGACGATGACATCCGCCCACCGCCGAGAAGCCGAATTATCCTGCGCTCGGGGCCAAAAATGCGGGCGGCAGGCGGAATGTCGGGGTTAGCCGAATAGCCGGCCGCGGCTCCCCCTACCCCAGTGTGGCGGACCGTGGCGCGAGTTCGTATGATACTCTTCTACTATTGGCTAGGTGACGGCGGAGCATTGCCGGCATGCGTCAGGAAGTCGCCAGCTTTTTAGAGACGATCGGGAACCTCAGGGGCTTCCCCGTCCTGCGCGACGAGTTCACCAATTTCCTCGCCAAATTCGGCTTCACGAGCTTCACATACGCCGGGCTGCATCTGCCGCCGCACAACCTTCCCCATCCGGTCGTCGTCTCGACCTATCCCGGCGAATGGCAGGCGCATTACGTCGAAGCCGATCTCGACAAGATCGATCCCGTCCTCACCGAATGCATGAAAGGCATGGTCCCCTTCGAATGGGGCGGATTGCTGGCGCGCGACGAGATATCCAAGCGTCAGAAGGCGATCTTTCACGACGCCAGCGACCTCGGGCTGCGCTTCGGATTGACCGTGCCCATCCACGGCTACGGCTCCGAATTCGGCCTCGTCAGCATCACCTCGAACGGGACGGAAAAGGAGTTCCGCGAGGTCAGCCGCGAGTTCATGCACGACCTCCACATCGCCGCGCTCTACTACCACATGGCGATCAAGAAGAACGTCGACGCCGGCACCGCCCATGAAGAAAAGATCACCCTCACGGCGCGCGAGATGGAATGCCTGCTGTGGGCGGCGCAGGGCAAGACGGCGTGGGAGACTTCCGAAATACTCGGGATCTCGGAGGATACCGTCAACTTCCATATAAAGAATGCAATGAGGAAGTTCGGCGTCTATAATAAACGCCAGGCAGTCGTCAAGGCCATCATGCTTGCTTTGATTTGCCCGTAACCTGAATTTTTAACCTTTCTTTTCCACTTCTTCCCTTTCATTGCCAAGCTCCCAGAACTGGTAGGTAGTTTTACCTGACCAGGGCTGCGTTTATTGGTCGCGAACATTTCGTTCGCGACGACGACGCACCGCGGCATGGTCAGAATCTTGCTCCACGAAACGGCCCATCCCGTCAGCTCCAAGCGCCTGCGGCAAATGTTCGAGCTCCGCCATCGCGTCTTCAAGGAGCGCCTCGAGTGGACGGTCTCGAGCGAGAACGGGATGGAGCGCGACTGCTACGACGACATGGGTCCGATCTACTGCCTCTGCGAGGACGAAAGCGGAGAGGTCATCGGCTGCTGGCGATTGCTCAAGACCGTGACGCCCTATTTGTTGCGCGACGTATTCCCGCAGCTCCTCGGCGTCCATGCGCCGCCGGCCAGTCCGCGCATCTGGGAAGGCAGCCGCTTCGCCTATTACCCGGAGAAGATCGAACGCCGCGCGCTTGGCGGCGTGCAGGAGGCGACCTCGAAACTGATTGCCGCGCTGCTGGAGACCGGGCTGCGCTACGACATCGATCGGATCATCGCCGTCTCCGAGCTTCGCTTCGAGCGCGTCTTGAAGCGCAGCGGCCTCGTCACGCATCGATTCGGTCCGCCCATCCAGATCGGCAACACCATGGCCGTCGCGGGCTGGTTCGACGTCACCCGTGAAAATCTCCAGCGCGTCAGAGAAGTCGGCGGCATCGGCAACGAAGTGCTGACGCAACGTCCGGTCCATGTCGCCGCCTGAGGCCAACATGAAAGCGAAAATGACCCATATAGGAACCACGAGACGGACCAACGGGGCTGCGCTTCACGAGGGCGAGCCGCGCAACAAGGTTGCCGCGGCGATCGCGGCCTGCCTCGACTACTTGCGCCGGGAAGCGGCGAGCAGCCGGCTCGACGAGTTGGCACAGTTCCTCGATGTCGTCGGCGAGCTGGCGTTGCAGGAATCGCGCAAGCCGGCGCGGCGAAGGAAGAAGCGTGGCTGACGTGGCGGTGCTGTCGTCCCGAATTAAGGACATCGGCGGCGCGCCCGGGCCGCGCGGCATGACCCTGGTGGGTGTGGCGCCGTATCTGCGCAGCAAGCCGCTGAAATTCGTGCTCGATGTCGCGTGGCAATATCCCGGAATCGCCCGCCTCGATCTCGGGATGAGCAATCTTTTCATGCTCAACGATCCGGAGCTGGTGCAACAGGTTCTCCACGACAACGGCAGCAACTACCGCAAGAGCCGCTTCTACACCAAGCTCGAGCCTTTTTTCGGCAAGGGCCTCATCACCAGCAACGGCGCGGCCTGGCGGCGCGAGCGGCAGGTGTCGCAGCCGGCGTTTTCCGGGCCGAACCTCAAGCTCATGGTCGACGACATGGTCGGGGCCACCGAAGCGCTGCTGCGCCGCTGGGAGGCCGTGAGCGGACCCGTGGACGTCGCCGCCGAGATGATGCGCCTGACGCTGCGCATCGCCCTCAAGGCGCTGTTCAGCGCGGAATTGGCGGACGCCAAAATCGACCGTCTGCACGATGCGCTCACCGCCGTGCTGCGCACCGCGGAGCGGCGGCTATGGGCGGTGACGCCGCTGCCCGAGATCGTGCCGACCGGCGAGAACCGGCGCTTTCACGCCGCGATCAAGGTCATCGACGAAATCGTCTACGGCCTCATCGCGGCGCGGCGCGGCGCCCTCAAGCACCCGGCCGATCTGTTCAGCCTGTTGCTGGCGGCGACCGACGAGAACGGCAATCCCTATACCGACAAGTCGCTGCGCGACCAGATCTCCTCCGTTCTGATCGCCGGCCACGAAACCACCGCCAGCGCGCTGGCCTGGACCTGGTGCCTCCTTTCGCGCCATCCCGACGTGGAGCGGAAGCTGCGGAGCGAGATCGTCAACGTGCTGGGCCCGCGCCGTCCCGATTTCGACGATTTGGATTCGCTCGTCTTCACCAAAATGGTGTTCGAGGACTCGATGCGGCTCTATCCGCCAATCTGGACGATGTCGCGCGAGGCCATCGACGACGACGAGCTCGGCGGCTACCGGATTCCCGCCGACACCGCGGTGATGGTCTGTCCCTATTCCATGCATCGCGACGAGCGCTTCTGGGTCAACCCGGAGGGCTTCGATCCCGAGCGCTTCCGCCCCGGCCAGGAGGAGATCCAGCCGCGCTACGCCTATTTCCCATTCGGCGGCGGCCCGCGCATGTGCATCGGCAGCCGGTTCGCCCTAATGGAGGCGCGCATCATCCTCCCCATGATCGCACAACGCTTCCATCTGCACCTCGTCCCGGGCCATGTGGTCGAGCCGCTGCCGATGATTTCTCTCCGCCCCCGCAACGGGCTGATGATGCGGTTGCATCCGGTCCACTGACCGCGTCCCCGCGGAACCTCCGCGGCCTTGATCCGGAACCGATAGTCCCTACGTTATTGTGGCTTTTGCACCCCCGCGAACCGATGCGGGCGGAAACGAGAGGCCACGGAATTGAGCGGATTTTTCAACTACG
>Ga0316624_10000975_pt1 | contig 10715 bp, 12 predicted proteins | sample OWC_Aug_N3_C1_D5_FD_207657 | JGI IMG/M metagenome (GOLD analysis project Ga0316624, IMG submission 207657) | Wetland soil microbial communities from Old Woman Creek delta, Ohio, United States - OWC_Aug_N3_C1_D5_A | ecosystem: Environmental > Terrestrial > Soil > Wetlands | place: USA: Ohio...
AACGACATCGATGCGATCCAGCCAGCGCTTGGCGTAGGTCCACGCCGCTTCGCTGTGGCTTATGACCAAGAGTTGGTTAATCCGTGGCAGCGCTATGAATTGCGCGACAAAATTCTCGGCCTGCGGCGCTGACGAGGCATAGGACTGCATGACCTTGGTCATTTCCTGGGCCAGCTCTTCCGCGCTCGCCACCTTGGGCTGGTAGATCTCCATGCGTGTTCCGGCGAAGACTTGCACGTCGATCAGGTCCGCAATCTCTATCAGCCGTTGTATATTGGACGGTAGATCCATGATGATCAGGAAATTGCCGCGCGGGTTCTCAACAATTTCGCCCCCTGGCTGGACAAAGGGCGTCAACAACCTTTTCATTTCTGCTACAGAGAAAAATCGCACCGGAATCACTTGCAGGGCGAAGCTGTCTTCCTTGCTTTGCCCCACCGGCCGGGCCAAGCCTTTACCGTCTTTAATTGGCATGATGTGATAGAGATTGCCGGTGCGCACCGCAACGGCACCGTTCATACGCAGCACCTGGTGAAATATCGGAAGCAAATCTTCCGCGCGTAAAGGCTGCGAGCTGTTGATCGTCACCGTGCCCTTGACTTCGGGATCTATGGTGTACGTCAGTCCGAGCTGCTGGGCAATGATATGGATGATTTCCACCAAGTCCGCGCGGTTGAAATTCAAGGAGATCATTCCGCCCGAAGGAAGCGACGGCGCACCGGCGATCCGCCGCTGCGGCGCCACGGGTGCCGCTTGACTCGGTGACGCTGATTCTGGTGCCGGTTGAGCTTGTGACTGTGCCTGCGGACTCGCCTGCACCGCGGTCTGACCCGGGGGCTGACTTGGAATGGGAATTCGGCGGGGAACAACCGGCGCGCTCGGAGTGGGTGGTGTGCGCGGTTCTGCCCCAGGCTGCGGTTGGGATGTGCCTGGAGTCGATTGGCTAGTCTTGGCGCTCGGTGGGGCCGACGGCGGCACTTGCTGTGCGGTTAAGGGAGTCGCAATCCCCAGCACCGAAACCCACACCGCAAAACCTGCCAATCGCAATTCAGCCATCGAAATTCCCCTTCTGGAGATCATGATTCGGGAGTTGTGTTTCCTGGAGCCGGGATTCGCCCGCGTCTAGGCAAATTTGGGATGACCCGAGGACCCGGTGAGATGATATTCGGTGGAACCACCGGTCGAGGAGGCACCCCTTTAGGTGGCGTAACTTCAACTTTGCGAAAATAATCCAACACCAACTCAACCCGCGTTGCGTCTTTGGTGAAAACAACTCTCTTATCAGCAATCTCCGATAATCTGTAACCCTCGACGTTGTCGCCGAGCCGCAGCCGCAAAGTCCCCGCCGGTTGGGCCGGTGCCGTCGGACCCGCAGTCGGGTTCCCGCCCTCCTGCAAGACCGCCGTCCGATTATCGCCAATGATAACCGTCCCTACCAAGATCATGTTGCGAATGCGTTGCGACGCGCGGGAGTTCTCCTCGGCCTCGCGCGTAGCGCCCGCGCCCCGTTCTGGATCGAATAGATTCTTCGCCACGATCGCATCCGTGTTTAATGGCGCTTTAGGCGGCATCAAATTTTGCTTCTCAGCGACTCGCGCCGGCAATTCCACTTTGTTCGGAGCTGGCAGGTCCCACGGACCGCTTTCCCACGATACATAAGTGCTCCAGCCGACAAACCCGATGGCGGCCACTAGAAGAATACTCAGCAGTGCAGATCGAGTCAGAATCGCCTTTATCCTCCAAGCTTCCGCATGGCCCAAAGTGTCTTAACTTACGCCGCTTGTATCCCGAGAGCAAATTCGCCCGCCAATTATACCGTTACGTGCGAGAATTTGAAATCTGAGTTTCAACGGGTATTCCCTACGGGCCGGCTCGTAACCTTTCAACGCAGGCGCCGGGCTGATCGAGCCATATACCGCCTTGTGGAAACATTCGTTCGCAACCGCTATCGGTCCACTGGTTTGGCTGAACCGGCCGAGGTCTCTGCTTTACTCGGCGTTACCGGTTGGCTGCGCGCGTAGCCGGATATCATCAAACTGATGCGCAGATTTTGCGCCGGGACTTGCGGCACTCCTGCGGGTTGGGGAAACCCGATAGGGCGAAAAAGCGACCGTATATTGATCTCGTCGATCACCAATAGCTTGGGAGAGGTTTCGATACCCCGGATCAGATTAGCAATCTGCTGAATCTGCCCTCCAATTTCCAATTGAATGCCAATCTTTGAAAATGATCCCGTCGGCTCGGGATTGAGTACGCGCGTGGTGATTACCTGCGTGCCTTCCCGGGCGGCCATGGCTTGCACCGTCTCTTGGAGATCGGACGCGCTCACTGGCGGCGTGTCTCCCGTCAGTAATTGGGGTTCCAGCGCCTTGATCTGCGCTCTCGAGGCTTCCAGCCTCGCCAAGATCGCCTCTTTCTGAGCCACGTAACGGAGGTTCTTGGCCAGCAACCGCGGCTGGTTTTCGAGTTGGCTCCTTACCCACGCGCGCCGATCGACCAGGGGCGTGATCACCGCGTACTTGGCGACGAACGCGAGCAGGATCAATGCGGTCAAAACCACCAACGCGCGTTCGCGCTTGGAAAGTCGTTGCCAGAAGTCGCTCATGGCTTTGCTTTTGTGTCCTTCGCTGGCGGTACCGTCTTTGCGCCCTGAGGCTGGGGGCTTTCCCGTGAGCCGCCTTTAGGTTTCTCGATCTGCGCTTTTAGCGAAAAGGTTTCACGATTATCGCGGCCGCGGTTTGAAGGAGCGTTGAAGTTCACGTTTTCGAAAACCGGGGACCGCTCTAACAACGGAATCAAAGCGGAAGCATTTTCGGCATTGCCCTGAACTTCCAACACTCCGGCGCGGTAACGCAGATTCGACAAGTAAGCGTTGTTCGGCACGATCTTGCTGAGATCATCGAGAACCCGCAGAACTTCGCCACGGCGCTGCTCAATTTCACCTACAAAAGTTAGCTCCTTCCGCAGCCGCTCAAGCTGATCATCCTCGCGGCGCAGGGCTTCGACCGCCGGTGCCAATTTCTGATTCTCCCTCTGCAACTGCCGCAAGCGCAGTTCATCCTTGATCGGAAAGGTGGCCGCCCAGCCAACCAAGCCAATCAGCAACGACGCCGCAAGTGCCCGGTTGAGCATCGACACACGTCTGCTGCGGTCGCTCTCACCGGCATCTGAATGCAAGAAATTGCTTCTTAAAGACGCTTCTCGCACACCGCGCAAGGCGGCGCCGATGGCGGGAATCGCATCCGGGTCTGTTGAGATTTTGAGCGATTGGAGCCTTCGTTGACCGGCGGTCGCTATATCGTCTGCGGCACGGAGCCGCTCACCGGCGAGCCCGTTAAGAGCGGTTAGATCGCCGCAACGGAATATCTTCGGCACCTGCCGTAAACACTCCTCTAACACTTCCTGCCCGGCGCCGTGCGCCCATTCGGCAAATGGAAACCTGTGGCTGAATAACAATCCGGCCACCGGTTGCCAGCCGTTGGCCTTGGCCTCGACACCAACCAACTCCCAATGGTTTGAATGGCCCGCGACCACCGCAACGCTACCCGCGTTCGCCGCTTCCGCAAAGATCAAGTAATTCGCCAATGCCGTCGCGGTGGTTTCGACGCCCCTCGGGTTGATTCCGAAAGAGTTGAGCAAGGCGATCGTGCCGTCGAGGTTTTTCTTGGGAATCGCGAAAACGTAAACGCTCAGCTTCTCGCCTTTTTTGCCGACCACGAGGTAATCGAAATAAATATCTTCGCGCTTGAAAGGCAGCTGCCTTTCAATCTCGTAGTCAAGCACTTGGCGGATGTTATCTTGCGCCGCCAAGGGCAGGAAAACTTGCTGGACGATCGCCTGCTCCTGCGGCAAACAAACATAGATCGTATCCCGCGCGGCATTGATTTGCGGCAGCAGGGAAACGATGGCTTGCCTGAGCGCGCGCTCGCGGGCATCGCCCTCGGCTCGGAGGGCGATTTCCCGGACTTCATCCGTAACCCAACCTGTCAGTTCCGAAATCGCTTGACGGTTGTCACGATCGCCAAATTCACGCTGCTCCTGGTCGAGCATAGACACAGTGAGCAAGCTTTTGCGCAGGCGCACCATGAACAGCCGATCGTGCGTGACGTAGAGTCCGACGCTGGTGAGAAAATCCGCCCGGGAGAGATCCTTTATTTGACGCAGGCCGATCATAAATTTTGCCTTCGCAATTGCAATTCCAGCTTTCTGTTTTTATCCGTGCATTATATTAGCCCAAGATTCAGCTATTGGGTAGCGCCGTATCGCGGTCGGACCAGCGTAAAATTTCGAAGCCTTGACCACCACCGAGTCGGACAACACCCTTTACCCTGCGTCCCATGGGCGCATTGAGCGTTCGCCCATCGGCAATGACCGTGACCACCGACGGATTGGTAAAGATGAACATCTGCAACGTTGAGTCGCCGGAGCTGATCCCAAGCAGAGGTAAAAGGTCGGTCAAAGTTTTTCCCGAGAGCTTGCGCCGCTCCTCAACGAAGGCGCGGCCCTTCTCGAGAGGGATGCCAAGAAGCGCGTACAGGACTTCGGGCGATGCCGTACGCAAGTTTACCCGATCGATGGGACTATCGACGGTAAAGATGTCGCGCAAACCAAACCCCCGCGACGGTTCCTCCGCTTGGCCGGACCGTTCGGCGACGCCGTAAAACAGCTCGCTGGTGATGCCTCTTATCCAAAGCAAATCTTCAACCGTGTCGAGCGGGCCATTCTTCGCCGTATACGGCTGCGTCAGATTGGCATAGTAGTCATTTTCGGCGCCGTTGACGCGGTGCAGGTCATCGGGATCGCGCCAATCCATGATCGAGTCCACCAGAATATCGCGACGAGCAGCCTCGATACCGAGGTTAGTAAAAATGCGGCGCAGTGTGTCCTCGTTTACTCGGTTGATATTGATTTTACCGCTTTCGTCGACCAGCTTAACCCGGAACCTGCCGTCTCCGAACTCTTGCTCACGCCAGCGGCCGTCGAACAAGTCTTCTTTTTGCGGCTCTGGTTGTGCCAAAACCGCGGTGTTTTGCTGAGTCAGAAAATCATACAAGCCGCGCTCGAAACCGGCTACCGCCAAGTAATACCCTCGGGTCTCGTCGTCGAAGCGCAGCGTCGCTGCGGCCTCTTCTCTGGTCGCGGCACTGAATTCAAAAGCCACCACCGAGAGAAACATAAAAATCCAAAGCACAAGGATCAGCGCCACACCGCGCTCGCTGCGGAGCCCAGATCGATAAATATTCGAGGTTGTTTTCATGGCGCGAGAACCATCATCATCACGGGAAATACCCAGCGCACCTCGCGGCCACTTTCGTCCAAATAGGTCAAGCTCACCGCCCGCGGCAAGACGCGCCGCTCCTGGCCATCCCAAAGCGGCTGCCAAGTTTCTTCCTCCGCCTGCGGGTCCAGATACGCCAAGCGAAAATCTTTGATCCGCTCCCGCAACAACAGGCGTTGACTTTCCCCGGCCACATCCGCATCACCGTTTAAGCGCACCGGAGTCACCTCTTCTAGGCTGAGCGCGGTGTGGCCGTCGTCGGTTTCCTCGGCACTGATGCGGATCTTTGCCATACCGCGCCCGCCCTCGGCGTGGGAGTAGGCCGATATAAACGTCACGCTTTCACTCTGACCGTCAAAGAAGATCGCCTGATCTTGGGGCGTCGGACGGTAGGGATATGCGGAGCGAATGTAGCTGCTCAGTAAATCGGCAGCAGCGCGGTTTTTCTGGTTGCGTTCGGCGCTGGTTTGCGCCTTCGCCACGGCGCGGTAGCTCAACGAGAGCGCTCCGTAAACGATGCCGGCCATAAGCGCAAAGATCGTCAGCGCCAGCACAACTTCAATCAGCGTGAAGCCTGGCGCGCTGCAGTCCCGTCCCACAGGGCCGCGAGCCAGCTCGGGTCGAACGCCGCAACGCCGAGTCGAAGAAATCTCACCCATCATCAGTTGGGCTTCTTGGCAAGACGAAGGGTCTTCAGCTCGACCCGCCGATCTCGCCCATCGTCCGTAACCATCAGCTCCAAGGCCATTTCCTTGAGCTCCCAGTTGTTCGATAGGTTGAGTGTCGGCACGCTATCCTGCGTTGTTGCTCTGATCCGCGCGCTCCAACGCGCGTTGTCGTCGAGCCTGCCGCTGTCCGAGCCTTCGGCAAGTTTTTTCCGCGTCAACAATTCATCCATCACGCGCGCCCCACGGGCGACCGCTTCGGTGCGAACCGTGCTACGCGCTTCAAGGCGCAAACCTTGGGAAAAGATTTGCAGTAAAACGACCACGCCGATGCCGACAATGGTCAGGGCGACCACGACCTCGATCAAGGTAAATCCATTGACAAATTTGCGCCGGGCGATGAAATTCACGAGTTATCGCCGCGCGAGACTTCGACTCGGCCGGTCATGGCTTCCAAGCGAACGAGATAGGAGACCGACTTACCGGCACCGGCAAGCGCGATCGCACCACCGAGGCTGCTGCCATTGGGGAAAAAATAGAAACGTTTACGATCCGCGTCCAATATTTCGCCGCCGTCCACAGAAACAAAACTGATCTCGGCTGGCAAGCGAACCTCGGTGGCGTGGGCCGCCCGATAGCTGTTCTCGCGTAAATTTAGCACGAGCGGTTGCGGCACTCCGTCGAGTAAGGCGCGGCTACGGAGGTCGCGGGCCGCGGCCGCTAAACCGAGCGCGGAACTGCGCACTTCGCGATCCCGTAAACCCTTTGCAAGGTTGGGCAGAACGATGGCCGTGCTGATCCCGATGAGCAACAACACCAACACAAGTTCAAAAAGCGTGAAGCCCTGGTTATTGCTCCCAACTGGTGACATCGCGATTTGCATCCTCACCGCCGGGTGACCCGTCGGCGCCGTAGGAAAGGATGTCGTAGGGGCCGTGGTCGCCCGGACTTTTGTAAACATACGCCTTGCCCCATGGGTCGAGGGGAACGTCCTTCTTTAAATAAGGCCCGTCCCAGCGATCGACTCCGCCGGGTTTCTGGACAAGGGCTTGTAAACCTTCCTGCGTGGTCGGGTAGCGGCCGACGTCGAGCCGGAAAGTATCGAGCGCTGTGCCAAAACTTTCGATCTGAGCCTTGGCCGCTTTTGCCGTGGCCTTCTCGCCCTGTCGGATATACTGCGGCAACACCAGGCTAGCGAGCAGCACGATGATGGTGGCCACGATGATTAGCTCGATGAGCGTGAAGCCCGCCGAGTTACCGAGAATTCTTCTAGAACGGTAGATCATTGATGCTAAATATGGCCAGCAGCATGGATATGACCACGATGCCGATGATCAGGCCCATGGTCAAAATCAACGCCGGCTCTAATAAAGCGGTTAGCCGTTTTGTGGTTCGCTTGACCTCTTGATCGTAATAACTCGCGATTTCCGCAAGCATGCTCTCTAGTTTACCGGTTTCCTCTCCGACCGCAATCATGTTGAGCGCCAGCGGCGGGAACAAGCCGCTCTCGCTAAGCGGACGCGCCATGCCTTTGCCTTCGCGCACCCGCACTTGAACTTGACCGATGGCGCGCGCCAGCAAACGATTACTGACCACTCCTTGAACCGTACCCAGGGCTTCGAGCATCGGCACTCCGCCTCGCAGCAAAGCCGCCAGGGTTCGGGCGAAGCGTGCGGTCTCGAACTTCCGCACCAGGTCGCCGAACAGCCAACCGCGCACGCACATGCGATCCCAGGCGTTGCGCCCCTCGGGGCTTCTAATGTAAAGCACTGCGCCGATGAGCGCGACGCAAAGCGCCAACAAGACAAGCCAGCTGTACTGCGAAAGAAGCTGGCTAAATTCGATGACAATCTTGGTGATCAACGGCAACGCCTTGACGTTATCGCGAAATATCGTGGCGAACTTGGGGATGACAAAGAAAAACAAGACGGCCAACGAAATTCCAGCGGCGGCGGCGAGGATAATGGGATAGATGAGCGCGGATTTGATCTCCTCTTTGAGCGCTAGGGTGCTCTCCAAATACTCGGTTAAATAACGTAGCACACTTTCCAGGATCCCCCCGGCTTCGCCAGCCCGGATCATGTTCACGTAAATTTTCGGGAAGACCTCCGGATGTTCGCCCATGGAGGCCGCCAGCGACTTGCCGGCGCGCACAGCTTCCACGAGGCCGCGCAAGACTTTACTGAGCTCGGCATCCTCCACCAGTCCGCCGAGAATCGACAGGCTTCGATCCAGAGGCAAACCGGCCGTCAACAGCGCGCCGAGCTCGCGAGTGAACTGTAAGAGTTGTTGCTGATTGACTTTGCGTTTGGAAAGAAATGCGAGCTGCTGACGCGACGCGCCGATAAATCGGTCGCTGGGCAAGGCAATGCGCAGCGGTATGCAACCCATTTCGCGCAAGCGCAGCACCACGCTTTGCTCGGCATCCGCCTCCATCACGCCTTCGACAACTTTTCCCGCCTGATCCGCAGCGCGATATTGAAAAAAAGCCATCGCTCAAGCCAAATCCTTAATTCCAAATCGACAAACTGAAATGTCCTAGGCCTCTTCCCTGGTAACTCGTAACACTTCAGCTAAAGTTGTAAGGCCCTGGCGGACTTTGTCCCAACCATCGTCCCGAAGGGGGCGCATGCCCTGCTGCACCGCCAAACTGCGGATCGAACCGGCGTCGGCGCGCTGGACGATAACTTTGCAGATCTCCGGAGTCACCAGCAGCCACTCAAAGATGCCGACACGGCCCAAATAGCCGGTGCCGCTGCAAGCGTCGCAACCGACCGCCTCCCAAACCGTCCGCAGTGAGTTGCTTTCAAAAATTTCCACCTCCGCGGATAAACCGGCAGAAGCGGAAAAGGGCACCTCTCTCCGGCAGCTCATGCAGAGCCGGCGAACCAATCGCTGCGCTAAGACGCCCAAGAGCGACGATGAAAGCAGATAATCTTGCACGCCCATTTCGAGCAAGCGCGAAATGGCTCCGGCGGCATCATTGGTATGCAAAGTGGAGAAAACCAAGTGGCCGGTGAGCGCGGCTTGGACGGCGATCTCGGCGGTCTCGGCGTCGCGGATCTCGCCTACCATGATAACGTCGGGGTCTTGGCGCACGATCGAGCGCAGCCCGTTGGCGAAGGTCAAACCAATCTGCGGTTTGACGTGAATTTGATTGACACCGCTCAATTGATATTCGACCGGGTCTTCGATGGTAATGATTTTTTTGCCCGGATCATTGATCTTTTGCAGCGCGCCGTAGAGCGTCGTCGTCTTGCCGCTCCCAGTGGGTCCGGTGACTAGAATCATGCCGTGGGGCTTCAATATCATTTCGTTAAATTGCGCGAGCAGCACCGGAGGAAATCCAAGCGTGTCGAGTTGGGTAAAGATTTGGCCGCGCTCCAGCAACCGGATCACCACACTCTCGCCGTATAGAGTCGGCACGGTGGAGATGCGCAAATCAACTTCTTTGCCGGCTAAACGGGTCTTGATCCGACCATCCTGGGGTAAGCGGCGTTCAGCAATATTGAGCTGTGCGAGAATTTTTAGCCGTGAGATAACCGCGGCCTTGAGCTGGCGCGGCGGGGATTCGACTTCATGGAGGATACCGTCGATGCGGTAGCGGACCTTAAGCTGATTTTCGAACGGCTCGATATGCACGTCCGACGCTCGGCTTTCGAGCGCGCGGACAAGCATCTGGTTGACCAAGCGAATGACCGGCACCTCAGACGCCATGTCGCGTAGGTGCGCAACATCTTCTTCATCGCCGATGCCCTCGACTTCCTGCGCCCTGGCTTCCGGACTGGCGTCTGCAGCATAAGCGCTGCTGTAATGCGCTTCGATGCGCGCGGCGATTTCCTTTTCTCGAGCCAGGACAGGTCTTACCCGCATACCGCAGGCAAGCTCCAATGCGTGCAGGCGCGAGACATTGAGGGGGTCGGCGGTCGCGACCACCAGTTCAGCACCGTCAATTTTCACCGGCACCATGCGCGACACTTTGAGAAAGTCGCCGATGCCCGGAGGCAGCTCGAGCGGCAAGGGCGCGTTGGGCAGATCCCTTAGCGACATCACGGGGATCTCGAAGTGATCTCGCAACACGGGCAGGAGATCTTCCTCCGAAAGAAAGCCCAACTCGACGATGAGTTGAGTGAGAGGAGCCTGTTGCTCGGTCTGCAGCTTGACGATCCGCTCAAGCTCCTCGTTGGAAATGAGTTGGCGCTGCACCAACCGTTCGGAAAGGCTCAAATGCGCGTCCATAAAATATGCCTTGCAGCTACTTCTTCGGGGTTGAGTCCACCCGGCCGTAACGATCTTCCAAACGGACTACGTCGTCGAGTTCCGGCGTTGAAACTTCCAGCACATCGCAATCCTCTAACGCATTCATGCGATGCCTCATCCCCGGCACGATATGCAAACACTGGCCCGGCACCAACTGCAATTGGCGCCGCTCGCCGTCCATCTCGATGTCCATGGAAAGTAGCCCCGACAACAAACGGACAGTCTCGTCCTTCACCGCATGGTACTGGTAGCTCAACGACTCGCCTTTGTTGATGTGCAAAACCTTGCCGACGTAGCGATCGGTATGGGCCCAGATAAGCTCATAGCCCCAGGGTTTGTCGACTCTTCTGTCCCGCGTGACTAAGTTCTTGGCCATATTGTTGTGTATGATAACAAATTGCCATCAAACAGGGAATCACAGGAAAAAAGCCGTCGTGACCACAGCCACACCGCTCAACATCCGCTCCTTCGGCCGGTCCTGCGGGAAATCCGGTCCGGTGCGGCCGGCGCCC
>Ga0316624_10000976_pt1 | contig 10705 bp, 12 predicted proteins | sample OWC_Aug_N3_C1_D5_FD_207657 | JGI IMG/M metagenome (GOLD analysis project Ga0316624, IMG submission 207657) | Wetland soil microbial communities from Old Woman Creek delta, Ohio, United States - OWC_Aug_N3_C1_D5_A | ecosystem: Environmental > Terrestrial > Soil > Wetlands | place: USA: Ohio...
GACTGAGCGGGCCGCCCCGGCCACCGCGCCTGCGCAGGCCCAGACGCGGAGGTCCGCGCCGGTTGATGAGCCACCAGGGCAGGAACAGAAGGGAGCCCAAGGAAAAGGCCATGGTCAAGATAAGCAGCCAGGTGGGGAGCACAACAATTGACGCACGCTCGCGCTCCGCTCTTGAAACGGGCGCTATTTGTATGAACGTAAAGCGAACCGCGTAACGTTCACGGACAGCGCCGATGCGTACCAAAGTCCCGTGCCCAGAAGTGCCCGGAGGTCAGGCCGTGCGAAGAGAAGAAAGAGTCTCGAGGTCTTTCGAGTAGCCCGAACTGCGACCGCACTAGATTTTCTTAGGCGACCGGAAGCAAGAGACCCGCCAAAGAAGTCGCCGTACGGATCTACAAGCGACCCATCAAGACCAAGACGATCAAAATCACAACGATGACCCCGACGATTCCGCTCGGACCGTAACCCCAGCTGCGAGCGTGCGGCCAGACGGGCAGTACGCCGAGAAGTACCAGAACCAAAACGATCAGCAAAATAGTGCCAATGCTCATAACTTGCTCCTAATCTCCATGCAGGCAAACCAGTTACCCGCTTCAAGCGGTCATATGCTGTTCTTCAAGGAGTCTTTCACGACTTGCTTGACGTCACCAAACTTTGCTTGAGCCGCACCGACGATTCCCTGGACCTTCCCTTTTACTCGTAGCTTCCTGTTACCCACAATCCTCCCCGCGATTTCCTTACCCTTGCCTTGCAGCTTTTTAATCCGACCTTTAACTTGGTGTTTGTTTACGCCCATGGCGCGCTCCTGACACGGTATGCACACCCGCCCAATCCGAATCCCAGCCGTGACCACAGATAAGCATTTGCCGCGTTCCAACAACTAAAAACAACGTTACGACCGCTTGGCTTGCCAAGTCTATAAGGAGTACCGCGTACAAAGTCAGACCAACATTTCGAGGGGATCGTGCCAGTGGCCCGACCGATGCTCTAATCGTGGGTGTTATCCGAATCGAATGACCGCCTTTCCATCTAAACCGCACCAAGTGCGGACTCGCACGTGTGGCCGCTGGACGATCAGGCCCGTTGCGGAGTCGAGTTTCCCCTGCAAAGCGAAGGCGTAACCCTCCCTTGGATTCCCGCCGGTCAATCGTGATTCTTGATTCTTGGCCACCGCAGTCTCAGGCCGAAATCGTGACCTTCCCGCGGGCAAGCCTCGTAACTCGAGCGTAAGGCGGTCCCCGTGCGCGACTAGAAATCGAAAGTGCGGCGAGGAAGTGATCGGTTATCTCTTTGCGCATCGTCATTGCAGCACCGGACGTCATTGCACGCTCACCGATTACGTATAAGCGCGTATACCGGGTGAACTCCGACGATCGCAAGATTTCAACAAGCAGGCCGTCAGTTGACGGGATGTTAGTAGTTAGGAGAACCAATATGAAAGCGATAACACGTGCATGTGTCATCGTCGCGGCGCTTGGAATGTTCTTCGGCGTGGCCCGTGCTGATAGTTATACCGATACGATCAGCTTATTCAAGAATGCGCGCGAGAGCGCAGCATTCTTTCAGAAATGCTATGGATATGCGGTTTTCCCGACTATCGGTAAGGCCGGTCTCGCTGTAGGAGGCGCCTTCGGAAAGGGGCGCGTTTACGAGCGGGGCAAGCTCATCGGCGATGTAAGCATGAGTCAGGTGAGCGTCGGTTTTCAGGCGGGCGGTCAATCCTACAGTCAGATGATTTTCTTCGAGAACAAGAAAGCCTTAGATGAATTCACGTCGGGTAACTTCGAATTCGGCGGGAATGTCGGCGCCATTGCGATCACCGCCTCGGCCTCGGCTACCGCCGGCACGACCGGCGCCAGCGCGGCGGCGAGCGGCGGCAAGAAGGACGCGGCGACGGCCGGGGAATATCACGACGGGATGGTAGTATTCACCATCGCCAAGGGCGGTCTGATGTACGAGGCCTCCGTTTCGGGCCAGAAATTCTCATACAAACCGCGAGGTGCGAAGTAGCCAAGCGGCTCAACGTGTCCCTCATGTCGTGCGGTCGGTCGCGTTTCTTCGAATCTTGAGCGCTGTTGATCGCAGGACAGTTCTGGCGCGCCGCTACGCCATTCGGAGTTCGCGAGCGCCGGCAAGGCCGATTCGTGATCGTATCTGGCGGTGAACAACATTCGCGGTACGCTCGGGCACTTCGCCCCGGAGCTGCTCGCAGGACGGAGATGCTAAGGGCAGTTCTGATTCAGCCGCTCGAGAAACCGCACCATGTCGATGACCATTCGCTCATGGGTACCGCTCCCAATGTGCGCGACGCCATCTGACGCTTCGATCTTGAACTCGATGCGGCGACCATCGACTTTGGTTACTTGTGCTTCCGCTACGACCTGCCTGCCGACCGGAGTCGCCGCTAGATGAAGGACGTCCACGCGCGTTCCCACCGCACTCTCTCGCGTTCCCAGGAAGGGCTTGATCGCGTTGAGTGAAGCGTTCTCCATCGCCATGATCATGACCGGTGTGGCCAAGACCGGCGGCAAGGTAGCGTCCTTGAAGCGATTAGCAAGGTGCTCAGCGGTTACCACTAGCGTGAATGAACCGCTGGCTCCCACCGGTATCGACGCCATGACGTGACTCCTCTCTGGACGTAGCGCGCGGCAAGAGTGCGCCTTTCTTGGGCGTGTCGCACGCCCTCCACGATCCGGGGGCATGCGTTACCTTCTCTGGCGCGGCGAAAACTGACCCACGGTCTGTAGGCTACATCCCACGTGTATTGCGCCTCGGCTTGAGTCGCTAGAGACACTGTCGGGGCGTAGGATGATCCCACGTCTAAAGCATGAGCTCTGGCGCGGCGGGCTCGAGAAGCGGGCTAATGCCGCCAAGGCGTGCTGGAGTTGAATGGAAAAGGGGCAAGATCTCTTGCCGCGTGGGCGGCCTGCAGGATTTCCGACGATAAGACGATGCAACAGGTCAAGCGCTCGTATCTGCTTTTCGCTCTAGCGTTTCTGCTTGCCGGCTGCGGCAACGGTGGGGAATCCGCCTCGACCGGTGTAGCCGCGCCTCGCGGTACGCTGCTTCAAAGCCCGCCCGAACTTCTATCGACAGTCACCGCGCCCGCTTTGCTGCTCGAGCTCAACACTGCGACCAATCAGCAGCTGCTGTCCCTCAGCGGCGCCCCGGTTTGCGACGTTCTGATCTATCACATCCAGTACACGACGGTCGGCGGCGCGAACGAAGCCACCACCGCATCCGCGGCGCTGATGGTGCCTACAGGTTTCGGTGCGAGCTGCACTGGGGCGCGTCCGATCCTTTTGTATGCGCATGGCGCGACGACGGATCGCGCGTTCAATATGGCAAACATGCAAAATGCGGAGACGCTGTTACTCGCGGCAGTCTTCGCATCGCAGGGGTACATCGTGGTCGCGCCAAACTACGCCGGCTATGACACGTCCACGCTCCCTTACCATCCCTACCTAATTGCCGATCAGCAGTCGAAGGATATGATCGATGGACTGAAAGCGGCGCGTACCGCGCTCCCACTTGCATCTGCAACGCTTACGAAGGATAGCGGGCAGTTGTTCATTACCGGTTACTCCCAGGGAGGATACGTCGCAATGGCAACGCATCGCGCCATGCAGGCTGCCGGAATGAAGGTTAACGCATCGGCGCCGATGTCAGGCCCGTATGCCCTTGCCGCGTTTGCCGATGCAGTATTTTACGGAGAGGTCAACGGTGGTGCGACGGTATCATCCACCCTTCTCCTCACTGCCTATCAGGCCGCCTACGGGAATATCTACGCCAGCCCCGCTGACGTATTTGAACCACAATATGCAGGTGGCATCGAATCCTTGCTGCCCAGCACGATGCTCAGAAGTCAGCTCTATGCAGAAGGGAAACTTCCCCAATACGCGCTGTTTAGCTTGACACCACCCAGTCCCGAATTTGCCGACATTACTCCACCGACCACACCCGCAAACCTGGCTGAGGTTTTCGCCCTGGGCTTTGGCAGCGGAAATTTGATCCTGAACAGTTATCGGCTCAGTTACCTCCGCGACGCGCAAGCCCATCCCGACGGGGGATTCCCGACGCTTAGCACCGGCACGGCGGCTGCGGCCCCTGAGCTTCCTTGGCGGCAAGCGTTGCAACGGAACGACTTGCGCGGCTGGATCCCCAGTGCACCGGTACTGCTCTGCGGCGGCGACCTCGACCCAGTCGTCTTTTGGCTCAATACCCAACTGATGCAGGGGTATTGGACCTCACATGCGCCATCAACTGCGTCGCTCATGGTTCTCGATCTTGAGTCCCCGGCGGCCGGCGGCCCTTATACCAGTCTGACGAAAGGCTTTGCATTGGCAAAAGCGATCGTTGCTGCCAATGCCATCTCGCAAGGCGCCAGCGACGGCGGTGCACGCGCCGTCGCCGAAGCCTACCACGTGACCTTAGTGGCGCCCTTCTGCTTTGCAGCCGCCAAGTCATTTTTCAAGAGCCAATGAACCTGATTCCAGCCGCGGACACACGACGGAAATCGGTACGGCGCGTCAGCTTGCCGCCATCGTGCTGATCTTGGGTAGCGGCCTGGGGCTGATGTTTTCGTTGTAGCGGCCCCTAATGCGCTATTGCACGTTCCGTCTGGTACTCAACCCGTCTCACACATCCTGCACGGCGCGCTGGGAGACGAGTCCTGCACCCTGAAGAATGCTTGGCACGTGGCTTTCCCATCCAAGTGCCATTATGTGTACACCCGCACACAGATTGCGCATCGTGCGGATCGTTCGTGCCGCGATCTCGATGCCAGTTTGCATCTCCGTATCGCTCTCAGCAGCGGCCGCCATCTCCACGATGAGGCTTTCGGGCACGCAAACCCCAGGCACATTAGCGTTGAGCCACGCCGCCATTTTCGCGGACTTAAGTGGAATGATCCCGGCAAGAATCGCCGCATCCCGCTGCTTCAGCGCATCAAGGAAGCGCTCAAAGACCGACGGATCGTAGATCGCCTGCGTCTGAAGAAACTGAGCGCCGGCATCGATCTTGCGGCGCACGTTGAACGTCTCGGTATCCAGATCTACCGCTCCGGGATTTGCGGTCGCACCGAGAAACATGCGGGGAGTGCCTCGCAGCGGATTCCCTGTCAAATCTCGGCCTTCGCACAACCCCCGCGCCGCGCCGAGCATCTGATTCGCGTGCAGATCGAATACCGGCTTCGCCTCCGGGTGATCGCCATTCCCCGGCGGGTCGCCGCCCATGAAAACGAAGTTACGCACGCCGAGTGCGGCCGCGCCGAGCAAATCTGCCTGAAGCGCAATCCGATTCCGGTCTCGCGCCGTCATCTGCACTATCGGCTCGATGCCGCGTTCGAGCAGCAGCCGCCCCACCGCCGTCGGGGCCATTGCCATTCGGGCACGGTGCGACTCAGTAACGTTGAAGGCATCGACGTAACAGCGCAGCGCCTCCGCCTTCGCGAAGAGATCGGAGAGATCTACGCCTTTTGGCGGGGTCAGTTCTGAGGTAACTACAAATTTATTCGATTGAATCTTGGCGGCGAGTGGGCTCATGGATTCTCATTGGACAATCTTGGACAATGCCCTACAAGAGTGAACGCCGCCTCGGCTTCGCGTAGGCCCCTTCTGCCAACCCCAACGTCGAAGGCCGCAAATCCATGCCGCTCCGGCGGCGCCCGTTCACTTCTGTTCGGGAGGTGTCGACGACTGCTTCTTCATCATGTGGTGGTGCATCCGATCCATCATTGGGCAGCCTGCCTCACCCATCGTTTCGGTGCAACTCTTCCTCATTTCACTTCGACAATCGGCAATGGGCTTGTCGGAGCGCAGGCAGGTAGCCATCTGCTCATGCAGCGTGGCCATCTTCTCGCGCATTTCCTTGGTAGGGGCAGCGGAACTCGCTGGGGAAACGTCGGCAGCAAAGGTAGCTCCGCCCACCAACATTACCAGCGAGCCAACAAGGATTCGCAAGAGGGTCAATCGTGTGGTCATCGAACCATCTCCTAAGTTGACGGGAAATTACAATAAAACAATGAACCGGCCTGAGGGACGGGTCTATACGCAGTTTCCACACGGCGTCGAATACCGGCGCATTCCGGCTCTGCCGCCCATTTCACTATTGGAATCGCACCCTGGGGTGTCAACGAACGCCGCGCGTCTCTGAGCTGGTAACCAAGAGCCTCTTTGCGCCCAACGTCGCACCGGGCCTGCCGGCGGCCTGCGGTCGCATCACCGCGCGGTGCAGGCTCAGTACGCGTTGATTTGTACGAGTTTGATTCGGCCTGAAGCCCCATGCCTGATGGACACCGCGGACTTCGGGCAACGAAAGTGCTTGGCGATCAGGCCGATGAGCTCTTCGTTAGCCTGACCATCAATTGGAGCAGCCTTAACCTTGGCAAGCCAACTTCCGCTCTCGTCCTGCTCCAATGTGCTAACACGCGCGTGCGGTTTGACCTTCACGCGGAGAACTGTTGGTTGCATCCTGATCTTTGCATCCTTTCCGTCCTGAGACGCGTAGCGTAGCGCAACAAAGACGGCGCGCGAAGGTTCAGTCACGGCGGTATACGCGGGCGGAATGCCGTGACGCTCAAGGCGTTCGTACGTGCCAATTGCGATCGTCCGGACCCATGCACCGGGGTCAAGTGCAAAGTGCGCGCCGGCGCCCCCGTGCGACGAACGATCATCGGTTACCGGAACGGGGCCGCGTCGGTAGGTATTGTTCCGCACTTCGGAAAGCTGTCTGACACGGTACGGTTTCAAGACTTGCCCGTGTGCTGCGCCTAGAACATTCGGGCATTTCGGTGTCTGGTCCGTGCGCCCCGGGGCGCGATGGGGCGGACGAATGGGTCGATGTCGGCGCTTTCCGATGCTCGTGCTTGGGTCTTAGTATCAGGCACCTATGTGCTGCTGGCCCGACCCAGTTCCGCCACTAAGGACCACAAGGAGAGGTTCTTGCAGCACGCTGTGGACGAGGAACCGGAACACGGGCAGGCAGTCCGGGCGGTATTTCGCCTGCGGGATTGGTGCCGGTACATCAAGACAGGTTCGGGACCGCAGCTACGCCTGACACAAGAATTCTGATCCACAGGAGCACGCAACGTGACTCGATTTTTCGCTGCCGATTGGATGTGGGACGAGGCGTTGGCGGTGCTCGACCGCGCCGAGCGCCGCCAGCGAAGGTTCTTTACGCTGCTTGGTGGGCCGGCGCCACAAGCCGCGTGGGAACCACCCGCCGATGTGTTTGAGACCGATGACGAGATCTGGATCGTCATTGCACTACCCGGCGTTCGCGCCGAGCAGGTAACGCTGCGCGTGGAAGCGACCACACTCATCGTGCAGACTGAGCGTGTGCCCCTGGGGGTGCTCGAGTGCGTGCGGGTTCGACGGCTCGAAATTCCCTACGGCCGCTTCGAGCGGCGCATTGAGCTGCCCCCCGGGTCCTACGCCTTGCGCCAGCAGCGCTTCGCTGACGGCTGCCTTGAGCTGCATCTCGCCAAGGAATGAGCCATGCCCGACATCGAAGAAGAAATCATCGTTCTGCCCGTTCGCAATATGGTGCTCTTCCCCGGCACGGTGTTGCCGATCACGGTCGGCCGGCCGCGCTCGGTGGCCGCAGCACAGGAGGCCGTCAAGGCCAAACGCAGCATCGGCATCCTGCTGCAGCGCAATCCCGCGGACGCGGATCCGGGCCCCGCGGAACTCCATCGTGTCGGCACGATCGGGTCGGTTGCCCGCCTGGTGACTGCGCCGGACGGGACGCATCACCTCATCGTGCAGGGCGAGCGGCGCTTTACAGTGAAGGAGTTTCTGCAGAGTGAGCCCTTCCTCGTTGCCCGCGTAACGCCGCACACCGAGGAAGCGCCCACCGGGCGGGAGATCGAGGCGCGCAGCCTGTACCTGCGCGACCGCGCCATCGAGGCGGTGCAGCTGCTTTCGCAGGCGCCAGCGGAAATCATTGCGGTGATCCAGTCCATCGAGGCGCCGGGCGTGCTCGCCGACCTGGTCGCGAGCCTCATGGACCTCAAATCCGAGGAGAAGCAGCAGATCCTCGAACTCTTCGAAGTCAAGGAGCGGCTCGACCGCGTGATCGCTGCCCTCAGTCAGCGGATTGAGGTTCTGCGGATATCAAAGCAAATCGGCGAAAAGACCCGCGAGGCACTCGATGATCGGCAGAAGGAGGCGGTGCTGCGTGAGCAGCTTCGCCAGATTCGCCGCGAGCTGGGCGAGACGGAGGAAGGTACGGGCCAGCTCGAGGAGCTCGCCCAGGCGCTCGCACAGGCGGGCATGCCGGCAGAAGTCGAGGAACACGCCCAGCGCGAGCTGCGCCGTCTCCAGCGCATGTCGGAGGGCTCCCCGGAGTATTCAATGATCACGAGCTATCTTGAATGGCTGGTGGCCATGCCGTGGTCCAAGACAGACGTCGAAGACCTCGACGTCGCGAGGGCGCGAAGTGTGCTCGATGAGGATCACTTCGATCTGGAGCGCATCAAACGCCGCATCGTCGAGTTCCTTGCGGTGCGCAAGCTCAATCCCCAGGGGCGGAGCCCCATTCTGTGTTTCGTGGGCCCGCCCGGGGTCGGCAAGACCTCTCTCGGGCAGAGCATCGCGCGCGCCCTCGGCATAAAGTTCGCGCGCGTGAGCCTCGGTGGCGTGCATGACGAAGCAGAGATCCGCGGCCATCGTCGAACCTATGTCGGCGCCCTTCCGGGTAATATCATGCAGGCGCTGCGGAAGGCGGGAACCCGCAACCCCGTGCTGATGCTCGACGAAATCGACAAGCTCAGCGCGAGCCACCAAGGTGATCCGTATTCGGCGCTGCTCGAGGTGCTCGATCCAGAACAGAACGGAACCTTCCGCGACAACTATCTGGCTGTGCCGTTTGACCTCAGCCGCGTGCTGTTCATTTGCACTGCGAATGTCCTCGACACGATCCCCGCGCCACTGCGCGATCGAATGGAGCTCATCGAGCTAACCGGTTACACCGAAGAAGAGAAGCTGGAGATCGCCAAGCGCTACCTGGTGCTGCGCCAGCTGCGCGCGAACGGCCTGACGCCTGAGCAGGTGCAGGTCTCGGAGGCCGCCTTGCGGCGTATCATCGTCGATTACACGCGCGAGGCCGGCTGCCGTAACCTCGAGCGCCAGATCGGCGCCGTGCTGCGATCGACGGCCGTGAGGTTCGCCTCCGGCACGACCGAGCAGGCTGTGCTCGGCCCCGAGGATGTGTCCGCCATACTCGGCCCGGCGCGCTTCGAGAACGAGATCGCGATGCGCACGAGTGTTCCTGGTGTCGCGACCGGGCTCGCGTGGACGCCCGTCGGCGGCGACATCCTGTTCATCGAATCGAGCCGCGTCCCCGGGGGCGGCAAGCTGATTCTTACCGGGCAGCTCGGTGAGGTCATGAAGGAGAGCGCGCAAGCCGCGGTTACGCTCGTCAAAGCGCTGAGCGGAAGCCTCGGCATCGATGCCGGCAGTTTCGACAGGCAGGACCTGCACATCCACGTTCCGGCGGGTGCGATACCCAAAGACGGCCCGAGCGCCGGAGTGGCAATATTCACGTCACTGGCCTCGTTGCTCTCGAACCGCACGGTTCGCAGCGATGTCGCAATGACCGGCGAGATCAGCTTGCGTGGACTCGTCCTGCCGGTGGGCGGTATAAAGGAAAAAGTCGTGGCCGCCGCGCGCGCCGGTATTCACACCGTGATCCTACCTGCTCGCAATCGCAAGGATTTCGAGGAGATACCCGAGAGCGCGCGGCGGAAGCTGGAGTTTATCTGGGCCGAGCGTGTTGAAGATGCCCTCGCGGTTGCGTTAAGCGACTCACCCGCAAGTGGCGCACGCAGTCGCGTCGGACTGGAAAGTGTGGCAGAGTCCGACAGAGATGCCAGGCGGGGTCATTGAGCGCGACCTTGTTCAACGGCCGAGATAGCGCTCTTACAGCATTCCGCCTCAGCGGTCGGCCGCGGGGCCTCGTATCGCGGCATTGCTAACAGCATCATCCGCGGGGAAGTCCCCGACTTCAGGAGTGCCTTCCTGATCCTGCGTCGTATCCTGCCAAGCTTCCTGTGTCGCCTTGAACGGCTCCAGGGGCGCAGCCCAATCCCGCCTGCTCATTTCTGTCTCAGAATAGCCAAGATCATCGACCTCTATGTCATCGATCGGACCAGTCCAATCCTCCGGCGGCTCCGCCAGTTCAAGTGGCAGAGCGGTCCAGGACTCCTCATCTATCTCGTCGAGTTCACCGTCGAAAGCCTGTATCTCAATCGATCGGGACCCCTCATCGCGGGCAGTCACCTGAAAGATCTCACCCTTATCCAAGCGTCGATACCATTGGCCGATGCGCGGCTTACCCACACTCGTGTTCATACATCACCCTTTTACTTCAGTCCTATTTGCCAGAGACGATGCGCCAACCGAGGCCCAAGAGGAAATAAGAGAAAATGCGCATCTGCAGACCGCCGATCAGGGTAAGGCGAAGCCGGGACGGGGCGATTAAGCCAATAAGAGGACCTGAGACACTGCGGGACAGTTGCGATCGCAACCCGTCCGATCCGTCATTCACACTCTCCCGAATTGGAACGGCTGCCTGATCCGTCCACCGCTTCGCCTGGGCAAATACCAATCCGAATGGACCTACTGTTCATCGTAACCCTGCGCCAGCAAGGCATCTGCAATCTCGAGCACCTTCTCACGCACGGTTGGCGTCAAAGTGCGCATGG
>Ga0316624_10000977_pt1 | contig 10703 bp, 7 predicted proteins | sample OWC_Aug_N3_C1_D5_FD_207657 | JGI IMG/M metagenome (GOLD analysis project Ga0316624, IMG submission 207657) | Wetland soil microbial communities from Old Woman Creek delta, Ohio, United States - OWC_Aug_N3_C1_D5_A | ecosystem: Environmental > Terrestrial > Soil > Wetlands | place: USA: Ohio...
AAGGTCGATGTCAAATTCTTGACAGAGCGAATATTGAACAAGAATAGGGATTGGAAAATTTCCAGGTCAGAAATAAAAGGGACGCGGCCATTCCGAGTAACAAGGCCGCGTCCCTTAACCCTCAGAAGCCTTAAATCAACACTGAAACAATCTAATAAATCGAAGAATTCAGAATCACCGGGACATCATTGGTATTTCCACCCCAGCCTACTCCGTAGGACGATCCGCCTCCGGAAGGAGTGATGTACCAAGCCCCGGTGGCGGCGCGAAATACCGCAATGTCGTCCTTACCATCCCCATCGTAATCACCCGGGACGGGTTTATCCTATGGATTAGCTTCCTGGAGGAAATTCCATACAGAAAAGAAAAAATATTGAAGGCAGATGCCTACTCTTTATGAGAGGGTATCCTTTCGATTCGAGTGCGGCTGTGAGTCGATTAAGGTCAAAAGAACTCTTGGATCAAAGGAGGAAGTAGGAACGTGAGCGACCTTAAAAGGCAAAATTCATTTTCTATTTGACAACTTCGGGGGCCGAACCTAAAATAGGTTTATACGAATAAACGCTGATAGGGGAGGAATCAGAATGAAATTTACATGGATTGTGGGGTTGGGAGTTCTATTTTTTGCAAGCTTGGTAAGCGCTGAGGAAAACTTGATCCTGAAAGACCAAAAAGACAAGATCAGTTACAGCTATGGAGTCGATACCGCTGCTAAACTCAAAAATATGCCAATGAGTGTGGATTTGGATCTCTTTATCCTGGGCATCAAGGATGGGCTTTCGGGAGGAAAACTGTTGATGACCGAGCAGGAAATTCGTGAAACGTTGATGGGTTTACAGAAAGAGATAACGGCGAAGTCCGAAGAGCAAAAGAAGACGCTTGCTGAAAAAAACAAGAAAGAAGGGGAAGCATTCCTTGCCGAGAACAAGAAAAAAGAAGGGGTGATCACCCTGCCAAGCGGCCTGCAGTATAAGGTGCTTAAAGAGGGGACAGGGAAAACACCTACGGATGAGAATTGGGTTAAAATTCATTTCCGCGGGACCCTCGTCGATGGGACCGTGTTTGAAGATACCTACAAAAGTTTCGGCCAGCCGGTAGCGTTTGCGGTCAAAGGGATGATACCAGGTTGGGCAGAGGCCTTAAAGCTGATGAAGGAGGGCGCAAAGTGGCAGCTCTTCATTCCGCCAGACCTCGCCATGGGTGAGCGCGGTTCAGGGACTCTGATCGGGCCGAATGCCACGTTGATTATAGAGGTAGAGTTGGATTCGGTTCAGGAGAAAAGATGAGACTGACGACTGGCAGCTCTGCTTCATGGTAAGACGGTATCCATTTATTTCATCCCTATCATAAAACGAAAGAAGGGATGTAGCTTGACGCTACATCCCTTCTTCTTTTGGAAAATACAATTCTATTTCTTCCTTGCTCTAATAAAGTCAAAGTAATGTTTGCGCTGAGTGGAATGTCACTAGGATCTCCCCCCAGCCGACACCGTAAGGGGAAGCACCCGAGGAAGGCATGATATACCAGCCGCCGTTGTTGGACCGATAGACGGCGATGTCCGTCTTTCCGTCACGGTCATAATCCCGCCGGACAGGCTTGTCAGTGGGGTCTCAACCCCAACCGGCTCCGTAAGGTGCGTCCCCGAAGAAGGTTTGATCCACCCGTTCCCCAGCTCGGATCGGTAGACGGCGACGTCTGCTTTACCGTCAACATCAAAATCAACCGCATGGCGAGAAAATTTACGGGAGAGTGTGGCCATCTCCACTTGCATTGGCTTTCTCCCCTTTTAACGCAGTGGGCCTACCTTTGGTGCATTTAGCGATAAATTCAAAGGCCGTGGACGCTAGCCAAATAGCATCCACGGCCTCCAGAACACACAAGAGCTTGAATCTGTCTTCTCGTCTAAGGTTTAATACATATTAGCCTCGGTAATTGGCGCATCGCTCGCATCACCCCCCCAGCCTACGCCATAGGGCGCACTGCCTCCTGAAGGAATAACGTACCAGGCTCCGGTGCTTACACGATACACGGCAACATCCGTTATTCCGTCTTGATCAAAATCACCGGGGACAGGGATATCTGAGGCATCTCCACCAAAAAGCACACCATAGGGTGCGCCGCCTCCAGTGGGAGAGATATACCAGGCTCCGGTGCTCGCGCGGTAGACAGCGATATCGGTCTTTCCGTCTCCATTATAATCCCCGGGGGCGGGTTTGTCAGAAGCATCACCCCCCCAGCCTACGCTATAGGGCGCACTGCCTCCTGAAGGTATAACGTACCAGGCTCCGGTACTCGCGCGGTAGACAGCGATATCGGTCTTTCCGTCTCCGTCATAATCCCCGGGGGCAGGTTTGTCAGAAGCATCACCCCCCCAGCCTACGCCATAGGGCGCGCTGCCTCCTGAAGGTATAATGTACCAGGCTCCAGTGCTCACACGGTAGACAGCGATATCGGTCTTTCCGTCTCCATCATAATCCGCAGGGACTGGTATGTCTGAAGCATTTCCACCCCAGCCCACTCCATAGGGCGCAGCACCCGAGGAAGGAATAATATACCAACCTCCATTGCTCGTACGAAACACTGCCGCATCGGTCTTCCCATCTCCATCATAATCACCGGCCGCCTGTCTGTCGGTGGGGTCTCCACCCCAGCCTACGCCATAGGGCGCAGCGCCTCCGGAGGGGATAATATACCACGCTCCTGTGCTGCCTCGATAGACTGCGATATCCGTTCTCTTATCTCCGTCAAAGTCTGCAGGGGGGCGGCGGCGCACCACAAGGGGCCGCATCATGTCGTTTTCTTCATGGCCCAAAATGTGGCAGTGCCAAGTATACTCCCAGCCGAAGTTGTACATCTGGTTGGTGACGGTAATTGGCGCCCCCGTTAGTGGGTCTAAGCTTGCGAACGTGGAGCCCACTGGCATGGTCGGGTCCTTCGGACGAACACTGTTTGGAACCGTAAAGGGGAGCGTAGGAATCTTCGCACGCATTGCAACAATGATATCTTCCAGCGGGTTCATTCGGATGGTATCCTTCCAGCCCAGTTCGTTGGGGTCGGTCTCTCTGATTGCCCCGTCCCAGCCGACCCGGTTGATCACTTGGACGTTGACCAGGTGGAAGTGGATGCCGTGGGTGTCAACGCCGTTATGTGTAATCTTCCAGAGCTGGGTCTGATTGGGACCGATTATCTCTGTGGCCGGATCTTTGAAGCCTAAGGGGACCGTCGTCTGGATCAAGGCGCCGGTAAACGGTAGTTCGACCCCCAGGGTAGCGTTCATCCGCCCTTGGGGATCAAAAAGCTCCTGGATGGTCGGATTCCCCATCGACATCGTTCTCGCCGTGTTTGAGCCGTATGGGGTGAAGGTCAAGGAGAGGTCCTGGATCCGCGCAAGCGTATCGGTGGTAGCACCACCTGTGTAACCGATTGCATTATAAGCCGATTCCGGCACGACGGGGGCATCTTGAGTCGTCTTGAAGATAGCCGGTAACCCTGTTGCCGGATTCTGCAACTTGGCCAGAAGGCCTGTGGGGCTTGCGTCGTAGTAATCGACGGGCGCGGTTGAATCAGCGCCTGGGCCTACCCGGAATTGCACGATGGTCCGGGTATTGGGTCCGAAGCCGGCCACGGTTGAAGGCGCGCCGCCTTGATTATTTACACCGGCCGTGGCTGAATAGTCCAGATTGCCCGTGTAGAAGTCATAACGAGGATCACCTGCCGGGACCGGTGCGGGCGAGTCATTATACAAAATGATGGTCTTACCCGCGAACTTAGAGAAGTCGACGATGACGTCGGCCCGTTCCGCAGGCGCCATAAAGAGCGTCTTTTCCAAGACATTCAACACCACGATGTTTCTCTTGTTTTGTTCAAACCCAACGGGCGTATTGAGGAGAACTACAGGCCCCGGTAGGATGCCGCCTTCGGTGCCGATCTGGATCATGGCGGGGCCTCGCAACGTCGGATCGGGAACACCCGAAGGTCTACTGTCCAAGATGTCAGGTATCATACCTGGCGTTCCTTCTGTCCAGGCCTCCGGAAAGCAGTTCGTTGTGACGAGCGCGGTGCAGACACAGTCCGGTTGTGCCGGCGCTCCTGCTGCGCCACAGGCCAGGCGCGGGGTCGCAGGAACCATTTTGACTTCCGTGCCGAAAGCGCCAGGTCCGGGGGCGATGTCGTTACCGTTCAAATCGATAGCATGGCCAGCGGGGTCGGCTTGATACAACTGTAGGTTGACCATCCGGTCATTACTGGCGTTGAGTATCCGTAACCGATATTTCGTGGGATCCACATTGACGTGGGGGTAGGCGGTGCCGTTGACCACGGGGGTGTCCATGAAGGCTTCGGGTACGTGAGACACTGCCGGCGGATAAGGTGATGCAACGGGGAAAACCGGCCAGAACCAGGGGCCATAGTCCCACCTGCCCAGGGGGTTCGCTCCACTGAGGTCAGTGTTATCCTGGTTCGGCATGTAGACATGGGGGAACCAGAGACTCCCCACCCCGCCCCAATTTACCGTGTCCCAGAGAGGATCGGTATTCAGAGGATCGGTGCTGGGCAGGGTCAAGGTGCTGGGCACAAAAGTCTTGTCCTGGATAATCAAAGGAATAAGGTGTGGTAAATCATGGGAGTCGATGGCACCGGTAGCGGGATTAGTCACGATCGTGCCGGGAACGCCGGCAGTATTCAGCGCGGTTTCTTCCACCGGGTCAACCAATAGGTAACCTGCGGCCTCGCCGGCATAGACATTGAGGCGCGTGATGCCGAGGGCATGGTCGTGGTAGAACATCAGCCGGCCGCTCTGCTGGTTGGTCCAGTAAAAGGTCGCCGATCCCGGGCCCGGATCGTTTGTCGCTCCCGGAGTCCCCGCCGCAACCGCAACGTGGGTAGTTGGGTTAAACCACATGTCGGGTACATTCTGTTGGCTTGCACCCTTCAGGAAAGGGGTCAATCCCACTTCCCCGGCGGGGGTAATCCACTGGTGGGCCGTCCCATCGCTGATCCACGGAGGGAGGCCGCCATGGAGATGGATGGTGGCGCGGTTCTCCGTGTAACTGGCACAATCCTGCGTCGCTGGGTCGCAGTCAGATCCATTGAGGAACTTCGGACCCATCCCTGCCCCCATGAGAGTGGTGTCCACAGGCAGAAAGAGCTTGCCATTTACTGGACCAACAGTACCAACGGGAAGCAGATTGGAAAACTTGATACGCACCGGCCGGTTCTTAGTGGCCAGGATCAAGGGCCCCAGATAATGCGGCTTAGCCTTACCGAAGACTGGATTACCGAGTGAATCCAAAACGTTCATGGTTAAACCATTGGCTGTGGTCAGGGCAACAGCGCCCGGGGTCCCCGACGGCACAAGTTGCACATAACCTCGCAGTTTAGTGCCTGATACCGGCAGGTTCGTATGCATCTGCTCATAATACTCGACTAACCCGATTTCGTAATAATCATCATTCCGGAAGCCTGGGAACGTTCCCGCCACGGCAAGGGGGATTTGCTGCAAGAGGTTGTTGGGCGTATTCACACCCGGCAGGGAGTCGACAAATTTCTTAATCGTAGTTGGGCTATAGGCAAAATTAGGCCGTGACAAATCCACGGCCGGGTTGAGAATCGGCGCCGCCTGGGCCTGTCCGACTCCACAAGCAAGGGCAGCTACTACCAATAACAAACTCATAAAGACCAAAATTTTCCGCTTATTCATACCTTGTTCCTCCTATTATTATCCCTTTACAATTTTGTTAGTGACATGATCCCTCTTCAAGGGAGCTACAGTTGAGTCTCTCTCGACGGCACATTCAGACCTGGTTGCCTCACCTCCTTCCTCGAATAATGGCAAAGGGAGCTAACCGCATTCATCGCACCACCTGTCCTTTCCCGTTTGCCAAGGAATATGACTTCCTCAAAAATCGCCAATTTTGATCCCATTGAAAATGCCGTCTGAAGCATATCGGGTGAGCACCTTATTTATCGAAAACAAACTTCGTATTTTTAGTCGGCAATTGAAATCATCTATCTCGCCTGATGATTCTTTATGTCTTCTCGAAGTTGCGCCACGTTAAAAGGCTTCTTCAGACACTTATCCGCTCCGCATCTTGCTGACTCTTCCAAATCCATCGGTCCCGCGTTCCCTGAAAAAGTGATGGCAGGCACAAGAGGGTTGATATTTTTGATGATCCTCAGGGCATCTGTCCCGCCGAGCCTCGGCATCCTCAGGTCGAGGAGAACGAAATCATAGGGGTTATTGATAAAGCTCAACACTGCTTCGACTCCATTCGGAACGAGGTGAACGTGATGGCGGTCCTCCTCCAACTCTCTTTTCAAGGTCAAACCGAAGTTTCCGTCATCGTCGGCTAAAAGAATATTCAATTAGGTTTCCCTTCTGAATAGAGCTTAATTAGAGCAAAAGGTATGCCAGAGAAAAGTCTTTGATTTTATTGGAATTTTACAGGTAGCGAAGGATTGTTGCCGGGTAAATTGCCCTGACGGGCAGGCAAATTGCCCGATGGTCATCTCACCGGAAGGATCACTTTAAATGTTGCACCCTTGCCTTCTTCTGAACTCACTTCAATTTTACCGTTGTACCCCTTAATAATGTTATCGGCAATGGACAGGCCAAGTCCTGTCCCTCCCTTTTCCGATTTCGTTGTAAAGAATGAATCAAAGATTTTATCGATAAGACCGGAAGGAATACCCGGGCCTGTGTCGCTGATTTTTGCAAATACAAATCCTTTCTCTCCCCCCTCGGTTTCGAGTCGTACCGACTTTTCCACAGGGGGGATGGGGGAGATTGTTCCCGTCTCAATGGTCAATGTGCCCCGATCTTCCATGGCGTCAAGGGCGTTGACGATCATGGTCAGAAAGACCTGCCTCAACTCCCCCTCGCTTCCGGAAATGACGGGAATCTCTTTTGCGAAATTCCTGAGATAGACAACATCCTTCATTCTGCCCTGGAAGGTGACCATTTCAATGGTCCTGTCAAGAACCTGATTGATATTCACGTTCTCTCTTCCGTTCTCTTTTCCTTTCACATAGGAGAGCATGCTCGTTATGATTGTTTTACACCGATTCACTTCTTCCTCGACGATTTTCAGGTGGCTTTCGAATAAGAGAGAACCGATCTTTTCCTTCTCGATCCTGTTGAGAAGGGCTTCCGTACAGACGCCAATCGTGGCAAGAGGATTATTTAACTCATGGGCGAGACCGGAAGCCATCTGCCCCAGGGCTGCAAGTCTCTCCCTCATCACAACCTGCATTTCATTTTCTTTTTTCTTGGTAATGTCTTTGACGATGCCGATAGACCCTCTAAAATCTCCACCGGGGGAATCATAAGGGAATATGGATACCTCGAAGATCTTCCCCGATTTTTGGCCATGGATCTCTTTGACGGTTGGCGTCCTTTCCCGCATGGCGGTCTTGTGCGGGCAGTCAGACATGAGACAATCTCCGAAAAGTTCGTTGCATTTCCTTTTATCGATTGATCCCTGGTGTGGAGAAGTGAAAAATTCCTCGAAGGTCTTCACGAATGCCCGGTTTGCTCTGACGATAGTGCAACCCTCATCGATGACGATGACCGGATCGGTAATGCAGTCAAAGGTCTCTTGCCATTCTCTCTGAGAACGGGAGACAAGGTTGAACTGGTCTATCAATTGTTTGTTCTTATCTTCAAGTTCTTCAAAATACCTCGTTAGTGTCTGTGCCATGTTGTTGAAATTTCCGGCAAGGGTCCCCACTTCATCCCTTGATTTTACTGGGATTCGATATTTGAAATCCCCTTTCTCAACCGCCTCCGCTCCTACTTGAATCGATTTCAACGGATTCAGGAAAAACTTTTTCACCGCAAAGACAGTGGCCAAAACCGCCACCGCGGCGATGAGGCTGAAAAGGAGCAAGAACCCCTGGCTTTTCCGCCCGATGTATTTCTTCATCCCTTCTTGATTGAGAGACAAAAGGAGGGCCCCCCGAAGCGCTTCTTCTTTTTCGTGGCACGTATGACATGGAGATTTGTTCTTGATGGGAATAATAAAGGTAGCGACCTCCCGTTTGTTTATTCTTTTTTGAAATTGGATGGGGGCGCCCTTTCTAAGAACTTCCTCGACTCTGGTTTCCTGGGGGCCTGGTTCTTGAACAAAAACCTCTTTTCCTTTCCTATCAAAAATCCTTACCTCTTCCACCTCTTTGTAAGTTCTGTAAATATCAAGCGTACTGGAGACATCCTGGTGGATCCTGCGCATCATCGAAACCTCTAAGTCATGGATGATATGCGTCCCCATGAGCGCCGCTTTTTCTTTATAATCCCCTTGAATTTCTTCAGCCATCCATCGAATTGACAGAAAAGCCGCAACTCCAAAACTGACCAGAGCGATCAAGATGGCGATGATGGTAAACTTTATTTTGATGCTTGAAAGATTCTCTTTTATTCGATCAAGGGTTATCATTCCCAAACCCGTAGCTCAAAAGTTTTCTATAGAGTGTTTTCGGATCGATCCCTAGAATCTCGGCCGCCTTTGCCTTCTGCCCTCCCGCCTCTTTGAGAACCTGGAGGATGTGCTCCCTTTCCACATCTTCGAGCCGCCTGCCGGAGCCCTTTGGATTCGGGCTCAGATCGGCGGGAAGTTCACGGGGCTCGATGACATCATTTTTTGACAAAAGTAGCGTCCGATGGACCACATTCTGGAGCTCCCTCACATTGCCGGGCCATGAGTATTCTAAAAAAATCTCCAATGCCTCCCGGGCAAATTTCTTGTTCTTAAAGACCGGGGTTGATTGAACGGTATGATCCACCAACAAAGGAATATCTTCTTTCCGCGCTCTCAGAGGGGGAATGGAAAGGGTTAACGTACTGATGCGGTAATAAAGGTCCGCCCTGAAATTCCCTTTCTCCATTTCACTTTTGATGTCCTTATTGGTGGCTGAGACAAACTTCACATCTACCCCAACCTCCTTTGTCCCTCCTACCCTAAAGAAAGTTCTTGTCTCAATGACTCTCAGTAGTTTTCCTTGAAGGGATAAACTCAGTTCGCTGATCTCATCTAAAAAAAGCGTGCCATGGTTGGCGATTTCGAGCAGCCCCAGCTTCCTCGCATGGGCGCCCGTGAAGGCGCCCTTTTCATGGCCGAACATTTCGCTTTCGAGCATATTCTCAGGGATGGCCCCGCAATTGATGGGGATAAATGGTCCGTCCGCCCTCTTGGATCTGTCGTGGATCGCTTTTGCAACAAGCTCTTTGCCGACGCCGCTTTCCCCGCAAATCAAAACAGGAAAATCTGACGCGGCGACCTTGTTCACATTTTCTAATATTTCAAGCATGGAACGATTCTGGGTGATGATCCCCTGGGTTTGAGATTGTCTTTTAACCTGGGCTCTGAGAACCAGATTCTCGGTGAGGAGTTCTTTCTTCTCATAAGCTCTCTGGATAACGACTTTGAGCTCCGCCATCTTGAAAGGCTTGGTCAGATAATCATACGCACCCAGCTTCATCGCCTCCACTGCCGTCGGCACAGTCGCATTTCCCGTTAAGATGACGACCTCCGTTGTGAGTTCCAAAGTCTTAATTCGCCTGAGAACATCTATCCCTCCGATGCCCGGCATCGTGAGGTCGAGGAGCAGGACATCATATTCATCCTTTTCAAGCAGGTCCATGGCCTTTGTGCCGCTCTCTGCCCTGTCAACCTGAAACCCCTCTGCGGAGAGTTCGCTCACAAGAACGTGGGCCAAATTCTTGTCGTCATCGGCAATCAGAATCTTCAAGATAGTCAACTCCAATTCGTCCTCATGTTTAAGAAAAATTCTAATTTATCCTGACACTCTTTTCAAGAATATTACTGGAGTTCACCATCCTCAAGGTGAGAGAGATGAGGCGAGTCGTTATTGAGTAAGGCTCAGAATGGCAAGAGAACGTTCGGGCAACGATAAACCGCTCAGTAGGAAGGGGAAGAAAATCATTCCGGAGGTGCTTGATGAGAAAAGAAGACAGAAGCCGGAGTCATGGCATAACCTCAACTGGAAATCGCATTGACCATTGAATCTTTTGGACTAATTGATTTATAATAGAAACGAAGAGGCAAGGAGGGGGCAATGTCACTGAAATATGCGGCGTTATGCTTCGTGCTTTTACTCACGGTTCTCTTTCTCGCTGAAAGAACCTACAATGCGCTGAACCATCCTCTCGAATTGGTTCCCGATAAGAGGGAATCCAGGAAAGAGGCAAAACCCGGAAATTTTCCAGTGACAGGAACCCCCAAAGAATCTGCGCCTACCGCGTCCCACAATCTCATCGCTGACAGAAATATTTTTAACCCGGAAAGAAGGGATTTCGCTGACCTCGGCTCCGGGATGTCTGCGAAACCCGCGGGACGCCCTCAAGTCATTTTATACGGAGTGACCATCGTAGGAGATTACCGATCCGCCTCTGTGGTCAATCCTGGAAGGTCCCTCAAAAAGGGGGAGAGGGAGCAAATGACTATAAAACCAGGAGAACGTATTGGAGAATACAGGCTGGCCAAAGTGTTATCCGACAGGATTACGATGGAGGCAGGAGAAGATACCTTTGAAGTCCTTCTCTACGACCCCAAATCGCCGAAGAAAAGAATTGATACCAGGACAGAAATCAAACCAGCCACAACCATCAGTGCTCAAGCCCCTTCAACTCCAACAGGCGATGTGAAAGGCGGGAGTAAGCCACCCAAAGACATGGGCACTCCGCCCTC